>OMJG01000281.1_pt1 | contig 39376 bp, 42 predicted proteins | sample 1646431 | NCBI WGS metagenome assembly OMJG01 (sample SAMN03771674, study PRJEB25209) | food metagenome | isolation source: Cotija cheese | place: Mexico:Jalisco,Michoacan | collected 2011-12-12
CGTATGCTGTCCGCTTAATCTGTTTAATCTTTCGATTGACGCCTTCAATGGGACCATTGGAAAGTATTTTACTGGTCATATTTTGGATGAGCTTTCTGTTTTTAATAAACGTTTTGCTAGTCGTAAAAAGTTGAGGACTAACATTCTCAACATTGGCTTTAAGGGGAATGAATGGGCTTGGCAAAAAGGCGACTATCAAGACGTTGAAACATTCAAAGCTGTCCAAGCTACTTGGAACCGTGCTGGTCTTTTCAACTTTATTATTGCAATTGCTATTTTTGTTTTATATTGGGTGTTCATTGGTTCAATGATTGCCAGCTTGTTTAACAACTATTAGTCACAAACCACCCGGTCACGTTATTGACCGGGTGGTTTTAGTTTAATCAGCAATCAATTGTTGGTATATCGGTAATAATGCTGCCACTGTATCACGAATGATAGCCGTCTGATCATCTGGCGTGGTCGTGAAAAAATCACTACCACGCATAAAGTTACGGCCAAGTTGCCACTCCGCGTGTCGGTTAACCTGCTCACGCATCAGTGCTTGATAATTGGTCAACGTTAGTGGCTGCCCACAATTTTTATCGGTATGGTCATTTCCACATTCAAATGTACTCGGCAAATTCAACACATCAGCCAATTGAACTTGCCCCAGTAATCCTTGGCGATTTTTGGCTTCTTGTAAAACCGCCAACCAGATAAAGAAGCGATCATCCCAAAAACCAATCTCAAGATGCGGTAACATTTTGTACCCTCGTTTGGATGTGCTAAAGGCAATCCACGTATCAGTTGGTGGATTCTTCGTTCGCCGTCGGTGTTGGGAGACGTGCTGATAAATGGGCACAGATAATTCCGCTAACACCGGCTCTAAATCACCAGCGGTAATCAAAAATTTCGGATCAATTTGTTTCTGGATTTTTCCGAGTCGCCCAGCCAGTGTTTGATCCTCAAATACTTGAAAATCTTGGTCTTGATACATATCCCAATCCCCTTTCTAAACGTTCGTTCAGTTCCATGTTATACTAGGAGAACTAACTTGAAAAGAAGGGAAACTCATGTCTGAAAAAACACCGATGGAACAACACCTGCAAACCGCTATGTATGGCACACCAAAAATCAATCCCGATGAGCAGCGCAAATATCTCGGGACTTTTCGTGAACGTGTTTCTCTTGCCATGACGATTGCTGAGGTCACTAATCGTGATAATATTAGCGACTTTGTTACAGAAATTACAGATCATCCTAACTATCAAGTCATTTTTAACGGCCATATTGACCAAGCTGATTTAGCCCCTTACTTGAAGTTAGTTGGCCAACACAATCTCAAATTCACCATTCGAGAAGAAGCCATCTACGGCATTAACGACAGTGACCTGGGGTTAGTTATTGCTAGTGATCAAGCCATTAATCAGTCCCCCATTACACTACGTGACAAATATCCAGCACCATCAGCTGAGACAACCTCATCACCAACTAAGACCAGCTGGTTCGATAAGTTGCTTGGTCGTTAAGAAAGGAGTCCCCATCTTGGCACAACAACCTTTAGCTTACCGCATGCGCCCGCAACGTCTGGAGGACATCGTCGGTCAACAAGACCTCGTGGCCCCTGGAAAAATCATTGCCCGCATGGTGGCAGCTAAATTACTTTCATCAATGATTTTATACGGTCCGCCTGGCACTGGTAAAACAAGTATCGCCAGCGCTATTGCCGGGTCCACACAATACGCCTTTCGGAAGCTAAATGCAGCGACCGATTCCAAAAAGGATCTCCAGATTGTGGCCGAGGAAGCCAAAATGAGTGGGACGGTTATTCTTTTATTGGATGAAATCCATCGTTTAGACAAAACTAAACAAGATTTTTTGTTGCCCCATTTAGAAAGTGGACGCATCGTTCTAATCGGGGCAACTACGGAGAACCCCTATATCAATATCAATCCCGCCATTCGCAGCCGAACTCAGATTTTTGAAGTTCATCCGCTAACACCAGATGACATTAAAGTCGCCTTGCACCGGGCGCTCACTGATACTGAAAATGGTCTGGGTAAACTGCCCATCGACCTGGACGCTGAGGCCTTGAACTTTATCGCCGGCGCCACCAATGGCGACCTTCGTAGTGCGTTAAACGGATTGGAATTAGCTGCCCAATCAACGCCAGCGGCCGATGACGACCGCATTCATCTCACCTTAGCCGTTGCCGAAGCTTGTTTTCAACGAAAAGCACTCATGGGTGATAAGGATGGCGATGCCCACTACGATGTCATCTCCGCATTTCAAAAATCCATCCGCGGCAGTGATACCGATGCCGCGCTACACTATCTCGCCCAACTCGTTGCTGCTGGCGATCTCCCGGCCATTTGCCGGCGCTTGATGGTGATTGCCTATGAAGATATTGGTATGGCTAATCTCCCGGCAGCTGCCCGTACCGTCCAAGCCGTGCAGGCAGCCCAGCAATTGGGCTTACCCGAAGGCCGTATTCCTTTAGCTGATGCCGTTATTGAACTCTGTCTATCGCCAAAATCTGATTCAGGGATCAGTGCCATTGATGCCGCCTTAGCTGACGTGTTAAATGGTCACAACGGTGCTGTACCCGATCATTTAAAGGACGCTCATTACGCCGGTGCCAAGCAACTTGGTCATGGGACCGATTATAAGTATCCACATAACTTTCCCAATGACTGGGTCAAACAACAGTATCTGCCTGACACACTGAAAAACGCCGAGTATTACCACCCCAAAACCAACGGACGCTTTGAAACTCAACTGGCGCAACAATACCAACGACTTCTCACAGCCAACCGACACTGAAAAATTGAAATTTTAATATTTATATGCTACCATACAAGTAGTTCTAAGGTGTACGCGTTGTCTCACTACAAGTTGCCGAACAAGTAATTCTTTTTAGGGATCGCAAGATGCTGAGGAAGATGACATGCCTTTTCACTTGGAAGTCAGGCGCCTCGGCTAGCTTTCCCCCCTGCATTGTCATCGCGGGTCAACATGACTGGACAATTAACGGCACCACTTAGATCACCAAAGCTTTGCTTTGAAGGCCATTCCATTGAATGGCCTTTTTCTTTTGCTTAAATGACCTGTTACCACATATTTCCTTTCACTGGTGAGTTCGGTATAATAGATCGTACCATATCATTTATTCATTATTATTATTTACTAAGGAGGTCTCTTCATGGCCATCACCATTTTAATGGCTTGCTATACCCTGCTGGCTTTAGGAATTGGTTGGTACTTTTATGCTCATCGACGTCGTGCTTTCTTAGTCTTTCATCCCGAAAGTAGTCACGAATTAAGTCGTGTCTTGACGATCAGTGGTGTTGTTATGCTACTGATTGGTGTGCTGTCGGCAGTCGCCACCATCATGAACAACATGGTCTTCATTTCAACCATGTTGTTAGTCGGCGTTATTGCGATTATCAGTATTCAATTGATTCTATTACACTGGTTCCCTAAGGCGTAATCGGTTACACTTTCTCGCAGCTTTTTTACCATATTGCTTTTTATTTGCAGATAAATAACGTATGATAAGAGTATAAAGTAATGAGAGGTGAATATTATGTTACAACAATACAAGCACATTTTAGTCCCAGTCGATGGTTCCTATGAAGCCGAATTAGCTTTCAAGAAAGCGGTCGCTGTGGCTAAACGTAACGATGCTGATTTACATCTCGTTCACGTTGTTGATACACGGGCTTTCCAAAACATTTCTAGCTTTGATACCAGCATGGTTGAACAAGTCACAGAAACGGCCAAGAAGACCCTCGACAAGTACGTGGCTGATGCCAAGGCAGATGGTCTTGACAAGATTGATTACGCCATTGAATACGGGGCACCGAAGACCATCATTGCCAGAGATGTTCCTCGGGATAATGACACCGATTTGATTATGATTGGTGCTACTGGGTTAAACGCAGTTGAACGGCTATTAATCGGGTCTGTAACGGAATACGTTACACGGACAGCAGTTTGTGATGTGATCGTCGTACGGACGGACTTAGATAATCAACCAGCCAAAGCAGCGCACCCCGCAGAATAAATTTGCTAACTAATGCTTTAACTATTTAAAAATGGACGAGAAACCAAATTGGCTTTTCGTCCATTTTTGTTTGCGCTAATCCGCGTCAGTCCTTTAACTAAACCCGTTCACTTGATCGCTCCAAACCGGTAGGTCATCAGTAGTAACATTTAACCGTTCCTGCAATGCTTGATTGTGGGTCACCAAAGCTAGGGTTTTAGCAATCATCAAGCTACGTTTAGCTGCCGTTCTCGCCAATAGTGCCTGTTCGCCTAAGCCCTTGACCTCATACAGTACATCAATCAAATATAATGACGCCCGGTGTTTAACGACCCGTAACGCCGCTTCAACATTGGTAATCGCCTGTTGGGGCTGTTCCAGCTTTAGGTACATCAACGCAATCTGATAATGTGCCCAAACGAGACGCTGAAAGCTACTCTCATCATGCCATTCAAAATTCGTCAAATAGCTGGTTGCCTCACCTAAATAGTATCGCGCCTGATCCCGATCCTGTCGCATTAGGTAGGCCGATGCCATCCCCACATTGGCAATAATCGCATAAAGATCCCAAGCCATATGAAATGACCGCCGCAAAACCAAATTGAAGTGAAAAATCGCTTCATCTGGTCGCTGTTCAACCGTTAGCTCAGCAAATCCCCGATAATAATGATAGCGCTCACGGTCAAAAGCACTAGCTACCTCCGTTGAAACATCCACTTGGTCCAATCGTGCTGCCATCTCAGTATACTTATCCTGCCGTAGATCTAAGCAAATGGTATCAAACTGCTCGTCCAAACCACTTCCCACTCCGGCTAAGATATCCCCAAGTGAGACATTTAATCGGCGACACACCTGTAAAATAATCTTAATACTGGGAATCTTATCCTTTTTTTCCATCAAACTAACCGTTGCTTGTGTACAAATTCCATCGGCTAATTCTTGCTGCGACAAATTTTTCTGTTTCCGATATTGTTTGACCTTACTCCCTAAAAGTCGCATCTGCTCTCTCCCTCACGAATTATGATCGCGCTGCTAATTTATAATAAAAGCCGAACATTGATTACACTCAGGTCGTTAATCCTTTTCATGTTCTAACAACCACTGGTGTCCCCTGAAACAAATAATATCGTCGACTGGCTTCACCATTAATATCAATCATAAGTGATTTATCAGGAATTTCAAGCAAAACACGTTATCATGAGGGAACTCTAATCTGTCTAGTCCATTCTTTCATTCAAATATAAATTCATTAATATTTTAGCGAACATTATCCGCTTAATTATTCTCAGCATTCGCTTATTCCCGGATAAATAGCTTCATGGACAATTAAATATAACTCAAAACAAAATTCTGCAATACGGCCCAACGCTGTGTCGCAACTGGCTGATGGACAACCCAACGTAACCGTGAGGCCTCATTGGTAATCTGACCATTAGTCCCTAGAGCCCACATCCGTGCCATTGCCACTGACGTATCCGGCGTCCAAACATAAGTGTTGATACGTTGCTGAGCTGCCGCCAAAATAAATTCTTGGCTCAATGAAATCCGTTGAAATGAATAAAAATCGGCTGGTACTGAACGCGGCGACACCCAATTAAATGGTGTAATATAACCGACTGGCAACCGCGGAACTTTTTGCTTCAACCGTGTGACTACCCGATAGTCTAGCGAATGAACGGCATCATGATCGTGAATCAGTCGCTGACCATATTGACGGGCAAAACGTTGAATCATACGGGGCGTATCCTGTGGTGTTGTTTTCATCTCTACTAGGAGTCGCTGATGTTTGGCCTCTGCCGCTCTTAAGTACGTTTCCCAGCCAACCAAGCGATCTTGATAACCATTCTCACGAACGACTAGCCGCTGTAGTTGCTTTAGCGTTAAGTCATGTGGCGTCACCGATCGTTGCGCTAATTGCTGTAGGTTCTCATCATGTAAGACGACCCAGTGACGGTCTTTGGTCTCATGCAGGTCCATTTCAACATAGGCTGGTCGCTGTTTGCTAACATGTCGCAAAGCCCCCAGCGTGTTCTGAACACCATGGCCCGCGTCTACTCCCCGATGACTAATAATTGCTGTCGCCATAAACTGCGGTTGCTGATTAACCGCCTGCCAGGCATTTAGTCCACCAATCAGTACCAGCGAAATGAGCAAGCGCCAATCAGGTAGCCGCCATGGTGACCCAAAAGCGGCTGATTGCCCACCCGCTAGACGTAATACGCCAATGAATAACCAAACGCCAACTGCTGATAAAACGGCCCAGATCAAAAATGCCAAACCCACTGTCATTGGCCGACTGAATGACTCCGGTAATCGAGAACCACTCCACCAGGCAACACCAACCAACAATTCCGCAGTGAACAGGCCTAAGAATCCGCCACCAATCCCCCACCAACCTGAGCGCCACCACCCTTTCTGACACGGGGGTAATGGGTACGGTGCAATCCGGCGGAGAAATTGGGGTAAATAATACCCGCCAGCGATAGCCAACACCAGATAACCCATGATGGCAATTCCGCCAAGAACGTGCCGGTGGAGTCCTACAAAATTAATCAGTGTTGCTGACAATCGCAACCGGACCAATAACCGGCTACTAAGCCCCCAGAGGCCAAAGGGTAAGGTTAATAGTGTCAGCCAAACCATTGCCAAGCCCCATCGCCACCGATGCTGCCACACCAGCTGCCATGTGGCTTTGACCGTTAAATTATCCCCTCGCCAGCTCGCCAAGACGCGTGTGATTTGCCACGCGACTAACACCACAGTAAGTACAGCGAGGCCACCAAACCACCCATGCGCAGTCGGGTTAGTTCCCACCAATCGCAGGCTAGTTAATAGGACAACGATGCCGCCCCACCCCGTTGCCAGCTGTTTCTCCATCTTCATCAGATCGTCTCCTGTCCACAAAAAAATCGGTTGGAACGTCTCCGTTCACAACCGACCATTAAATCAACCTAAGCTTTAGGTTTGTAAGTTGAAGCTGCCGAATGATCATCCAACGGAATGAAATCGTAAGCCAGTTCATCCTGATAGTGGAACTCTGACAACGCTAACTCAATCAAGCGATCAATTAAATCAGCATAGTTAATGCCCGTTGCTTGCCACAATTGTGGATACAAACTGATATTGGTAAACCCTGGTAAGGTGTTAACTTCACCAACATACGGTACCCCATCCTTGGAAACCAAGTAATCAATCCGGGCCATTCCTTTGAGTCCTAATGCCGCATACGTTTGTAGACCCATTTGCGTAATTTCTTGGGTCAACTCATCCGAAAGCTTGACGGGCACTTCAAACGTCACACCACTAGCATCAACAAACTTGTTGTTATAGTCGTAGAAGACATCGGATTCTGGTACCCGAATGGCCCCTAACTTAGATGCTTGCGGTTGTTCATTCCCCAAAATGGAAATCTCAACTTCTTGCGGACCATCAATGGTTTGTTCCACTAGGACTTTATAGTCGTACCGGAAGGCATCAGCAACACCGTCCAGATACTCCTGGGCATTACTTGCCTTGTGGATTCCCACAGATGAGCCTTGATTAGCAGGCTTAATGAAGACATTATCTCCAAGCCGCGACTGAATCGTCGCATAGTCGAAATCTGCCCGATTATCGGGTGTTAAGACGACATACTTGGTATTTCGAATGCCATGAGCCGTTAAGACCTGTTTCGTCATATCCTTATCAAAGGACACCGCTGATGCTAAGACGCCACTCCCCACGAAAGGCTTTTTCAGTAACCGGAAAAGCCCTTGGATAGTACCGTCTTCGCCCAAATTACCATGAATAATTGGGAAGAAAACATCAATGTCCTTTGCCTGAGATAAATTCCAAATGGGTGCCAATGGGTTAGAAGCGTCTACTTTGGCTTGTTCCTCTGCCGCAACTGTTGCTTCATCTTCGCCGTCAAATACTCGCCGAGAAGCCGCATCACTAAGCACAAATCCATCACGCGTTAATAAGAATAAACTAACGTTGTAACGATCCTTGTCCATCGCATCGTAAATATTGTGCGCCGAACGCTTCGACACATCATGCTCCGAGGAATTACCACCGAATAATAGACCTACGTGTAACTTTGTTTTCGTTTCCATTTTGCCACTCATCCTATCGTATATATTTCGGTTAGCCTTTAGTATACCATTTCTAAATTTCTTTGAAAATCAAATTAACCTAAAAAATCGATAGTTGAGTTCAAATATTTTTGTAAAGACGCTGGTAACTCCGGCTGTAGTCGTAGCGAATCCAGTAACCGTTTGCGATTAAAGAAGCGGTTCCACCCCGCAATCGTATCCGGACGCCGATGCAGTGCCACTTGCTGTCGCCACTGTTTTAGGGACAATAGGAGGGTATCTGCATATAACTGATGGCGATTTGCCAGTTCGGACAAGTACATCGCCATTCGATCATTCTCGCCGTAAATCAAAGGGGTATTGAGCCGCTTAACCCGCTCTAATAAGGTCATCATCAAGAACAACTTGTCAGCTCGGGGAAGCGCCTCAGTACCGGCCAAAACGGTTAATAAATCGGTAATGGCCGTAAAAGCATGGGCCCAGCCGTGCTGGTTAACAAACCCCCGCGTGTCCGTTTCTAAACAAAGATACGTCGCCGCTAAAATAACCATCCGGCGCAAGTCAGGTGTATGTGACTGCATATCCGGGGTCACAAAATGGAGAACGACTGCTAACATGGCTACTCGAGCAGAACGACCAAAAACAGCCGTGTTAGCTGGTTCTAAGATATGGCTAAACAGAGCGTCTGGCCGACTCAATTCATCGAGCAAAAATGCCATCTGAGTAGAGTCTAATGCATCCTGTTGCAGAGCATCATACAAGGTAAAGTTAATGCCTTGATAGCGCAAGGCCATATCCGTTGAAGATAGATGGGCGGTTAGTAACGTTAACTTTTCGTGGGTCAGTGTCACCGGAACATTTTGTTCTAATTGATGGCGAAGTTCTGCTAAAACATCCTTCACGCCATCCTGATCATCTGGTAACACCACAGCCGTTCGCCGCCGTCTTTGAATACCATCCATGAGTTTTCCCAATCGCGTTCCTAATGACTGGTACACGGCCCCATTTCTTACTTGCTCATTTAGGCCGCTTAATTGGCGCATTAGCTGCTCTAACTGTTCGTCCATCCAAAAACCTCCAACATCTTCATTGTGCCACTATTCTACCTTACCTGTATTAATGACTGGCTGTGAACCTCGCTCATTAATGATTGAGACCATCATATTATTAATTAACTGCAGCTTTTGATTATCCGTTAAGTGCAAATCCGTTTCCGCAGCCAGCTGCTCAATAGCCCCTTCCGTGATCGATACAGCACCTTCAACAATAATCTTACGCGCCGAAAGAATGGCTTGGGACTGTTGCCGCTGGAGCATCGCTGAGGCAATCTCTGTCGCGTAGGCCAAATGGGTTAACCGGGTCTCAATAATCTGAACCCCGGCAACCTCCAACCGAGCCTGTAACTCCTCAGTCAGGTGATTCGACACCTCCGTCGGATTACTCCGCAGCGTTAGTGCCTGATGATCACCGAAGTTATCGTAGGCGTACTCTGATGCCACGTGGCGAATGGCTGATTCACTCTGAATTTCCACAAACTTTTCGTAATCCTCAACAGCAAACAAGGCCTTGCTTGTGTCGACAACCTTAAACACGATCACCGCAGCGATTTCGACTGGATTTCCTTGTAAATCATTCACCTTTAAAATGGCACTATTAAAGTTCCGAACCCGTAATGATACCGTGGTCTTCGTCGTTAGTGGCACCGTTAAATACAGTCCCGATTCTTTAATTGTTCCAATGTAACGGCCGAAGAAAGTGAGAACTTTCGATTGATTAGGTCCAATAATCGTTAAGCTACTAGCTGCCAAAACAGCCAATACCACCAAAATAGCCCCTAAGACTCCCCATCCCACGACCGATAAGTAAGCACCCAATCCTAGAATCACTAATACCAGAATTAGTCCTAAATAACCATTGATATGGAAAACTGGTTTTTCCGTCATGTGACTCACCCCGTTTCTTATTAATATCTCTATTATACCCGACTCCACCCAAAACCACTAGATAACGGCAAGACCACTAAAAAAAGCCCGGATTACAACTAGCCGCAATCCGAGCCTTAACTCTTAATCTTCTTGAACATCAACAAACCATGCTGCCGCAGTGTCTTGCCCATTCAAAGCGTCAAAATCGGTCGCTAAGGCCGGATTAACTGCGGTTACCCGTCCAGAAACTGGACTAGGAATATCTGAAACCGCTTTGTCGGCTTCTACACTCAACAGGTTCTCGCCCTGCTTAACGGTGTCGCCTACGGTTGGCAACTTAGCAAACTTAATCGAACCCAATTCGTCTTGGCCTTCCGTTGTTAAGCCAATCCGTGTACCATCGTCAACTGCTTCGGTCCAGAAATACTTTACCATTCCACTCATGTAAAAATCTCCTTTACTTGAACGACTCATTTCGACTAAACATGTAACTCTTATAATGATACCGCATTGACATGATTAAGCCAATCCCAATCAGGTTCCCGATCAAAGCAGAGCCCCCTTGACTGACAAATGGCAATGGAATCCCGGTCAATGGCAACAGCCCGATACTCATCCCGATGTTTTCAAAAACGTGGAATAAAATCATCATGATAACCCCAGTTGAAATATACGCATAAAAGACATTCTTGGTATCAAACGTTATTCGGATCATTTGGTAAATCAACAAGAAATACAGGAAGATCAAAACACAGCCGCCAATAAAGCCAAAGTTCTCTCCAATGACAGAGAAAATCATATCCGATTCTCGAACTGGTACATACACATGCGACACATTAAAACCAGTCCCGAAAATTCCACCGGACCCCACCGCCTTCATGCTTTGCCACAGTTGGTAGCCACTATCGGTCGTATCCTGTGATGGATGCAACCACGTATTTACCCGGGAAAATTGATAGGCTTTAAACCCAACGGTCTGTAGGAGTTTTTGCCCACCGGAAGTCGTCACCAAGGCTAATGCTGACCCACCAACGACGGCGATAAGCCCAAACGCTGGCGCAATGATTTTCCAAGTGATCCCGGAAACTAAAATAACCCCACCCACAATGGCAAAGAACACCAACATGGTCCCGAAGTCATTTTGTAATTTCAATAACACGGCGACCGGAATCGTCCACAAAATTAGCTTACCAATCAACGTCCAGTCCGAGCGAACCGTGTGTACCGGGTTAGCATTATTGTGTTCCGTCACCACCCGTGCCAGCATCAAAATAAAGGCTGGCTTCATCACTTCTGACGGTTGAAAAGTCAATGAGCCAATTGCAAACCAGCTCTTCGCCCCGGTATTAACAAAATACGCTCGGCTATAGAAGACCAACACCGCCAGTAACAGGAAAATACCAAGCCCATACAAAACCGGCGCTACCTTCCACAACTGTTCTGAATCAAATTGCATAATAATGATAATCGCCACGGTACCAATCACATACCACGCCAACTGCGAAACAACGGCCGACGTGATACTCGTTCCACTTGTATCGTGTTTTGCCGCCACGTAAATCGAAGCCAAACCAATCAACGCTAACATTAAGACACAAAAGATAATGCCCCAGTCAATTCGTGATTCTGCATCGCTTCGTTGTTCGGTTGCATTCTTTGCCACAATGAATTGCTCCTTAACTCAACTAAGATTTGTCTTCATTATAAAGGCCGAAGTGAAATTCGACGTTTCGCTTCGGCCAACTTTACTAAAATTTATTAACCACGATGGAGGTGGTAATCCCGCAATAAGAGTTCTACACCCTCATCGACAGATTTCACCCGGTAAACGTCGCCATCATTTAACTGCGCTTCAAATCGATCCTCAACTGGCGTTACCGTTCCAATTGTATCAGACCCAATTTTTAAAATAGACGCTTTTTGACCATCTGGGAGTTTTTGTTCATCAATAGTTACTTGCACGGATTTTTCTCGTTTACTCATGCCAACTCTCCTTTATTTATGGGGGTGTCGCTCAATTTCATCTAGTTGCATCGCTTGCCGATACGCTGCCTCAGCGGCCGTATTTCGTTTCAGGGTAAAGTGATCCGGCACGGGATCAATCCCACCGCGAACAAATGGCTGGCACCGTAAGATACGCGCCAATCCCATTAAGCTCCCCTTCAACGCGCCATGCTTTGATAAAGCCTGGACCATGTAAGTTGAACAGGTCGGGTAATACCGACAAGTTGGCGGGAACAGCGGCGAAATAAACCGCTGATACCCCCGAACGAACCAAATCAGGATGTGTCGCACGACCAGCCCCCCTTTAATTATGCTTAGGCGTTATTTTCTTGGGTATTTTTGGTATCCATGTGTTCCAATAACACACCGGCACCTTTGGCAACATTATCCAATGGGTCTTCAGAAATGATCACTGGAACCGTCAATCGTTCAGAGAAGAGCTTATCAATGCCATCTAACAAGGCACCACCACCGGTCAACATGATTCCCCGGTCAATAATGTCAGCCGCTAATTCTGGCGGCGTCGTTTCCAAGACAGCCATTGCTGCTGCCACAATTTGCTCGACAGAGTCATGAATCGCCACTTCAACTTCGGCCGCGTTAATGGTAGTCGTGGTTGGCATACCGCTAACAGAATCCCGGCCCCGAACTTCCATCGTCTTTTCTTCATTACCGGGTTCTGGATAAGCCGTTCCGATCTTAATCTTAATCGTTTCAGCAGTTCGTTCCCCAATAATCAAGTTGTGTTTATGCTTTAAGTAATTGACAATTTCGGTGTTCATCCGGTCACCAGCCACCCGAATTGACCGACTGGCTACGATATCACCTAACGATAAGATAGCAATATCACTGGTTCCGCCACCCATATCAATAACCATATTACCACTAGGTTTGAAGATATCCATCCCCGCACCTAAAGCGGCAACCTTAGGTTCTGCTTCCAGATAAACCTTGGCCCCGCCAGACTTTTCAGCAGCCTGAACGATGGCCTTTCGTTCAATTTCCGTAATGTTTGTAGGTGCACAGATCATAATGTTAGGCTTAGATAGGAAGCCCTTTACGCTTAATTTCGTGATGAAATAGGAGAGCATGGCTTCAGTGATATCGAAATCGGAGATAACGCCGTCCTTTAAGGGACGAATTGCCCGAATATTGCCGGGAGTCCGACCAACCATCCGGTACGCTTCAGAGCCCACCGCTAATACCTTATCAGTCTTCGTGTCAATCGCGACGACTGATGGTTCATTTAATACGATTCCCTTACCGACCACGTAGATTAATACGTTCGCCGTTCCTAGGTCAATGCCAATGTCTTTCGCCATACTTATGTGTCCTCCTGAGTTTTAATGCCAATTTTCAACATTTCATTATACCATAAACTGCCACAACTCTAAATAGCTCGTCGCTAGACCAAATAAAAAGGTGGCCAGTTCCATGCCACCTCAGCTTTGCTAATTATTGATGTGTGAATTCTTTAAAACGACTGCATCGTTGTCAGGTACAGAGACCCGTTTCACTTCTGCCCCTAACGCGGCCAACTTCTTATGGAAGTCATAGTAGCCTCGATCTAAGTATTTTAAATTCGTCACTTGCGTGTAACCGTCAGCAACCAGTCCCGCTAAAACCAATGCAGCAGCGGCCCGCAAATCAGTTGCGGCAACTTCAGCACCATTAAAATCAGTTGGTCCGTGCATGACAACCGTCCGACCATTTACTTGATACTGAGCATTCATCCGTCGGAGTTCCTCAAGATGCATAAACCGGTTTTCAAACACCGTTTCGGTCATCGTGCTAGTTCCCTCAGCGGCCAGCTGTAAGATAGTCATCTGCGGTTGCATATCAGTTGGAAAGCCCGGGTATGGTAACGTCTTCACATCCGTTGGCTGTAACTGATCTGGTCCAATAACCCGGATACCAGCGGCCTCTTCCGTCACCTGAGCACCCATTTCTCGCAGCTTTGAGATCAGTGGCTTGTTGTGTTCCACAATGCCATCTTGAATCAAGACGTTACCGTGGGTCAACGCAGCGCCAACCATGAAGGTTCCCGCTTCAATTCGGTCTTGAACCACGCTGTGTTCCGTGCCGTGCATCTGATCCACCCCATCAACTCGAATGGTTTCAGTACCAGCACCACGGACGTTGGCACCCATCTTGTTTAAGATATTAGCCAAATCAACAATTTCCGGTTCACGAGCAACGTTGTCAATTACCGTTGTTCCCTTGGCCAAGCAAGCAGCCATCAAGATGTTCTGCGTAGCTCCAACACTTGGAAAATCAAGATAAATATGCGCACCCTGCAGCCGATCGGCAAAGGCTTCGATATAGCCATCATGCTGTTCAATTCGTGCTCCCAATGCCTCTAGACCCTTCAAATGCAAGTCAATTGGTCGGGTGCCAATCGCACAGCCACCGGGCAAAGCCACACGAGCATGACCTAAGCGCGCTAACAACGGACCCATCACAACAATTGAGGCCCGCATCTTTGAGACGTACTCAAAGGGGGCTTCGCTTGAGACCTGTTTCGTTGCGTCAATCGTCACTTCTCGTTTGGCTTCATCAAAGTCAACCTTTAAATTCAAGAAGCGTAAGACCTTATTCATCGTATAGACATCAGACAAAACCGGAACATTTGCTAAATGGGTGATTCCATCCTGAGCCAAAATACTTGCTGCTAAGATAGGCAACACAGCATTTTTAGCCCCTTCAATATGAACCACACCAGATAAGCGGTTCCCACCATGAACGATAATTTTTTCCATGGGATACCTCCAAAAATTTTATGAGTCTACCGTAACAGGTAGCCCAGGTTACGAACGTTATCAATGAAGTCCAAAAAGAATGAGCTACAGCCAAAACCAACCGCAACCGCTAACATCACAATCAATACTCGTGATTGCCGCGGATAAAAAGTCATCAGGCGTTCGATATGTAACGCTGAAATTGCCCAAAATGCGAGGGCAATAAAGAACAAATGACTGATGATGGTTAGAATCCCCTGTAGTCCAACGAGTCTCATTTTCTCAATCCTTCCTAAACATTCTCACTAACTATAGCATAATTCTGAGCCCTTGTCCTTGAGAATGCGGTCAAAACGGCGTTTGTAATATTACAATTATCCTAGTAGACAAATTTGACTATCCATCTGTAGAAATATTTAAAACAAAAAAGACCTCCCTTAATTGGGAAGCCTCTTCCATTAACTGTTGGTTAAAAATAAAGAACGCTTTTAATGCTTGGCAACGTTAATCCGGTTAACCGCACGCCGTAAGGCCACTTCAGCCCGGGCAAGCGTATCGGCATCATGTGCCTCTTGTGCCTTCTTAATCGTTGCTTCAGCCCGTTCCCGCGCATTCTCAGCACGGTTAACGTCAATATCGTCTTGACGTTCTGCACTATCCGCAACAATGGTCGCTACATTGCCAGAAAATTCCAAGAAACCACCATTAACGGCAATTTCATCTTCATTTTCCCCACGCTTAACCCGTGCTTCTTCCACTTCAAGTGAAGCAATCACGGGAACGTGATTCGGCATAATCCCTAATTGACCACTTTTAGTGGTCACAATTAACAGATCGCCTTGTTCATTGTAGACTTGACCATCAGGAGTAACGATACTAACAGATAACACTGATTGATTATCAGCCAATTAGAATCCCTCCCTAGTTGTTGGCAACGGCGTCATTCATTTGCTTAGCCTTTTCTACAGCGTCTTCAATGGCACCGCAGTTCCGGAAAGCATCTTCTGGTAAGTCATCGTACTTACCATCTAAGATACCCTTAAAACTCCGGATTGTATCTTCAAGCTTAACGTACTTCCCGTCCATGCCCGTAAACTGTGAAGCCACAGAGAATGGTTGTGACAAGAAGAATTGAATCCGCCGCGCCCGTTGAACAATCGTTTGTTCTTCATCAGATAATTCATCCATCCCAAGAATTGAGATGATATCTTGCAATTCATGATACCGTTGCAACACGTGTTGCACTTCGGTAGCCACGTCATAGTGTTCTTGACCGATGATTTCAGGGGCCAAGGCCGTTGACGTTGATGCCAGTGGGTCCACGGCTGGGTAGATCCCTTGTTGCGTCAACGCACGTTCCAAGTTGGTCGTGGCATCCAAATGGGCGAACGTCGTCGCAGGAGCAGGGTCGGTATAGTCATCGGCAGGCACATAGACGGCCTGAATTGACGTAATTGACCCCTTCTTCGTTGACGTAATCCGTTCCTGTAACTGACCCATTTCAGTAGCCAACGTTGGTTGGTAACCAACGGCTGAAGGAATCCGACCCAAGAGGGCAGAAACTTCAGAACCGGCTTGCGTGAACCGGAAAATGTTATCAATAAAGAGCAACACATCTTGGCCCTTCACATCACGGAAGTATTCCGCAATCGTCAAACCAGTCAAAGCAACTCGCATCCGGGCACCAGGAGGTTCGTTCATTTGACCATAAACCATGGCCGTTTGCTTTAGAACCCCAGAGCCCTTCATTTCCCAGTACATGTCGTTACCTTCACGGGTCCGTTCACCAACACCGGTGAAGACGGAAATCCCGTTATGGCCCTGAGCAATGTTATGGATTAATTCTTGAATCAAAACGGTCTTACCAACACCGGCACCACCGAACAACCCAATCTTCCCACCACGAACGTAAGGTTCGAGTAAGTCAATCACCTTAATCCCAGTTTCTAGGATTTCAGTTGTAGGGTTTAATTCGTCATACTTTGGTGCGTCACGGTGAATTGGCATCCGTTCAGCGTCTGGTCCAAATTCGGCACCGCCGTCAATTGGATCCCCGAGCACGTTGAACACCCGACCAAGGGTATCGTCACCGACTGGAACAGAAATCGAAGCACCAGTGTTTTCGACTTCCAATCCTCGGCGAAGACCATCGGTACCGTCCATGGCAATGGTCCGCATAACTCCGTCACCTAATTCCAAGGCAACTTCGGTTACAAGGACACTACCATCATCTTTTTTGATGTTAAGGGCAGTGTTGATGTCAGGTAATTCATCGTTCAACGGGAATTCAACGTCAACAACAGGTCCGATAACTTGAACAATTTTACCAGCACTCATTATTCGTTAATTCCTCCCGTCATTAATTATTTAAGGCTTCCTGACCACCGGTAATTTCAGTGATTTCAGTCGTAATCGCTGCTTGTCGTGCACGGTTATAGTGCAGTTGCAACGTTGCAATCAAATCATCAGCATTATCCGTGGCGGACTGCATCGCATTGGTACTTGATGCATGTTCGGCAGTCTTTGCGTCCAAGATCGCACCATAAACCAAGCTTTCTGCGTACTGTGGCAGAACGACTTGTAACACTTCTTCTTCAGAAGGTTCCGTATCGTATTCAGCGGTTAATGGCGCTGCTTGGGTGTCCTTAGCCGCATCAGTTGACATTGTTTCCTTATCAACTGGCAACATTTTTTCAGCCCGAAAACGGGATGAAATCCGGTTAACAAAGTGGTTGTAGCAGACGAAGAGTTCATCGAAAACTTCGTTGTTGAACATGGTGGTAACGGTCTTAACAATTTCCCGAACTTCATTAAATTCCGGAACGTCACTGACCCCACGATATTCATAAGCCACATTAACACCCCGGTGCTTGTAAAAATCCGCACCAGTTCCCCCAACAGCTAACACCATGTAGTCGTTTGGATTGGGTGTCCGTTCTTTAATGAACGCATTTGTATCCCGTAAAACGCTGCTATTATAGCTACCTACCATCCCACGATCGGAGGTGATCACTAAATAAGCGGTTTTCTTTACCGGACGGTTCGACTGTAGGCTACTTGAGGAATTATCCAACAGATGAGACTGCGAAAGATGCATGACGACAGCCTTAACTTTAGAAACATAGTCTTGGTAGCCGACTGCTTGTTTCTGAATCTTATTTAACTTCGCCGTCGAAACCATGTGCATTGCCGACGTAATCTGTCGGGTTGCTTTCGTGGAATTAATTCGACGTTGAACGTCATGAATTGATTCAGCCATTATTTCTCACCATCCTTCCTTCAAGTAATCTTAATCAGCCGTTTCGGCTGCCGTATCATCTGCTTTGGCAGTTGGTTGGAACATCCCATCGAATTCCTTGATTGCATCTTCTAGAGCATCGCCTTCTGGCAAGTTTCCAGTCGTCGTAATCGTATCTTCAAGGTCCTTGTGACTAGCGTCCATGTAATCAAACAGTTCGTTTTGATAACGTAAAACGTCAGCAACTTCCAACTTGTCCAAATGACCATGAGTCAAAGCAAACAAGATAATAACTTCCTTAGCAACTGGAACAGATTCATGCAAGCCTTGCTTCAAGACTTCCACAGTCCGTTCCCCACGTGCTAACCGTGCTTGCGTAGCGGCATCCAAATCAGAGCCAAATTGCGCAAATGATTCCAGTTCCTTGTAGGCGGACAAGTCCAACCGCAAAGTCCCGGCAACCTTCTTCATGGCCTTGATCTGAGCGTCCCCACCAACCCGAGAAACGGAAGTCCCGGCATCCATGGCTGGCCGAACACCTGAATAGAAGGAATCACTGTTCAAGAAGATCTGACCATCGGTGATGGAAATAACGTTGGTTGGAATGTAAGCAGAAACGTCACCGGCCTTGGTTTCAATGACTGGCAAAGCCGTCATCGAACCGCCACCAAGTTCATCGTTCAACTTAGCTGCCCGTTCCAATAAACGAGAGTGGGTGTAGAAAATATCACCAGGGTAAGCTTCACGACCTGGTGCACGCCGCAAAATCAAAGAAAGTTCACGATAAGCATCGGCTTGCTTGGTTAAATCATCATAGACAATCAACACATGCTTGCCATTGTGCATGAACTCTTCACCCATCGCTGCACCGGCATATGGTGCGATGTACAGCATAGGTGCTGGTTCGGAAGGACTAGCGGTAACCACGATCGTGTAGTCCATCGCGCCGAATTTCTCCAGCGTTGAAACTTGCGCCCGCACCGTTGAAGCCTTCTGCCCAATTGCGACGTAGATACAAATCATATCTTGGTCTTTTTGGTTAATGATCGTATCGATGGCAATGGAGGACTTCCCAGTCTTCCGGTCACCAATGATCAATTCACGTTGACCACGACCAATTGGAACTAAGGCATCAATGGCCTTGATCCCGGTTTGTAGAGGTTCACTAACCCCTTGCCGGTCCATAACCCCTGGTGCTTTATGTTCAATTGGACGCGTCTTGTCCGTGGAAATGTCCCCTTTACCGTCAATTGCTTGACCCAATGGGTTAACAACCCGGCCAATCAGTTGATCGCCAACGGGAACTTCCATGATTCGGCCAGTCCGCTTAACCGTATCGCCTTCAGTGATTCCAGTGAAATCACCCAAGATAACAATACCAACGTCACTGGCTTCGAGGTTTTGGACCATCCCATAAACCCCGTTGTCAAACAACAGTAACTCACCTTGTAAGGCATTGTTCAGACCGTGGGCCCGAGCGACACCATCACCAACGTAAGTAACCGTACCAGTTTCTTCAACTGAGATTTCATCTTGATAGCTTTCTAATTGTTGTTTAATTAGAGCACTGATTTCCTCAGCTTTAATGCTCATGAAAGTTTCACCTCTTTATCACCGAATTCGTTATGCGAGCAGTTGCTGCCGTAAACGATTAATTTTAGTTCGTAAGCTACCGTCAAGAATCGTGTCCGCAGCTTTAACAATAACCCCACCAATAACATCAGGATCAACTTTACTGCTTAAAACGACCTTTTCTGCCCCAACGCGCTTGGCGTAAACGGCTTCAATTTGAGACTTTTGTTCCGCGGACAGTTCAACCGCCGTGGTCACCTCAGCATAAACCGTGTGGTGCAGTTCATCATACAGCACTTGGAATTGATCGATAATATCAACCATGTTTTCCATGCGACCATAATCATAGACCATTTGAATCAGATTCTTGATATACGGTGATGCTTGCTTCAACAATGGTTGAAGTAACGCTTCGCGATCAGCAACCTGCAGGCTAGCGTCTGAGAGCATCGTGCTCAACTGTGGGTTGTCCTGGAAGATACGCCGAAGTTCTTGTAGCTCTGTGTAGCCTGACTCCAGTTGGTCTTTTTCGGACAACAAATCAAATAATGCTTGTGAGTAGCGCTTAGCTACCGTTGCCCTATTAAGACTCATGTTGCTTCCCCAACCCTTCGATATAAGAATCAATTAATGCCTTTTGATCGTCAGCCTTTAATTCTCGTTGAATGATCTTGGAAGCAATCTCAATAGATAAGTCCGCCACATCGTTCCGAGCATTTGACAAAGCGTCTTGCCGTTCTTGTTCAATGTCCTTTTGGGCATTTTGCTTCAACGTTTGGACGTCTGCTTGGGCTTGGGTCACGATTTGTTCCCGTTGCTGTTGGCCATTGGCCTTGGCATCGTTAACGATCGTTTGTGCTTCTGACCGTGAGCTTGCTAATGCAGCTTGACGCTTTTGAACTAATTCAGCAGCATCATTGCGGGACTTTTCAGCTGAGTCAATATCATTACTGATTTTGTCAGCTCGGTCCTGCATCATCTTAGTCACTGGCTTCCAAGCCAAGACTTTAATAATCCACATTAATAGTAAGAAACACACGGCGTAAAAGATCGAATCACCATAGTACAGGCCTTGACCAACCACTAAATGTGAGAGCATCTATTGACACCTCCTTTTACTATCAGATAGAAACATTATCGTCAGTTAAACTACTTGTTCATAACCATCAAAGCCACAACGAAGGCGATGATAGGCATGGCTTCAACAAGCCCAACCCCGATAAACATGTTCGTCCGTAATTGACCTGATAGTTCAGGCTGACGGGCCATACCTTCTAGCATTTTGGAAATAACGATACCATCACCTACACCACCACCAATAGCGGCTCCGGCCATAGCGATACCAGCTGCAATAGCTCCCATAATCTGTGTTTCCTCCTTAAAATTAAATAATTCCTTTATTCCTCAACTTCAAGCTTTTGAGAAATGTAAACAGATGACAACGTCACGAAAACGAACGCTTGGATTGCCCCTAAGAAAGCAGAGAATCCTTGCCAAATCATTTCGATTGGTACAGCGACCACCATCGTTGCGATGCCGTGTGAAATTGCCAGCTCCCAGATCAACTTCAATAGCATTTCACCAGAGAAGATAACCCCGAAGATACGAAGGCCCAACGTCAAGAAGTTCGTGAACTCTTCAAAAATACTAATTGGTAGCCAGAACACGAATGGTTTCATGTAATTCGCAAAGTGGGTCTTGTACCCTAACTTGCGGACCCCAGCAAACTGGGCCAGCATCAATGTCATCAATGAGAAAGTCAACGTCACGATTGGATCAGACGTTGGACTTCGGACGATTGTGGCACCGCCGCTGGTAGCCAATTGGATAAATAACCCTAATTGGTTAGACAAGAACAGGAACAAGAACAACGTGAATCCATACAAACCAAACCCGCCAACTTCCTTAGCAGGAATGGAACCCTTCAAAATTCCGTTGGTAAAATCAATCAGCCATTCCAAAAAGTTTTGCCCTTTGGTTGGCTTCATGGCCAAGTTTCTGGAAGTGAAAAAAATAACCGCAACGACCAGCAAGAAAACCACCAAGCCGGAAACAACGTTCGCAGTACTAAAAGTCAGTCCCAGAAATTGGAAGGTCGAAACTGGACCATCATTCACCGAATATCACCTCTTTTCAACACTATATGGACGCAATCCCCAAGGCAATTTCCTCAATAAATCAGGTATTTCCATTAAGAAAAGCGGAATAGTAAATGAAGCGAGTGCTCCATTCAAATACACTGGAAATGATACCACCAATTCACACAAAAAACAAAACAATTTTTCAGGGTCTAAACATTCTAATCGACTTAAAGGGAAGTATCGCCGTACCAACAACGAGAACGTTTTCAAATTATAATTGCGTGCGCAAATTGCCTCATATTTTGTGAACATTGTCAAGCGAAATTTATTTCAGCAAAACAAAGAAGAGACTCGACCCTAAATTGGTCGAATCTCTTTGACGTTTATTTCGTTCCAAATAAGCGGTCCCCGGCATCCCCGAGACCTGGCACAATATAGCCATCTTCATTAAGATGGTCATCTAAAGCGGCTGTATAGATGTCAATATCTGGATGTTTTTCACGGAGGGCTTTAACCCCTTCCGGAGCAGATACCAAGCACACAAACTTAATGTTGCTGGCACCACGTTTCTTCAAGGCATCAATCGCCATAATCGCCGATCCACCCGTTGCTAGCATTGGGTCGACCACGAAGACCTGCCGTTGACCGATATCAGATGGTAATTTAACGAAGTATTCATGTGGTTGAAGCGTTTCTTCATCCCGGTACATCCCAATATGGCCAACTTTGGCTGCTGGAATTAATTCGAGAATCCCATCGACCATCCCAATCCCGGCTCGCAAAATCGGCACAATGGCCACTTTCTTACCAGCAAGTTCTTTAGCGGTCATCTTAGCCACTGGCGTCTCGATCCTTTTATCTTGCAATGGCATGTCGCGTGAGACCTCGTAAGCCATTAATGTCGAGATTTCATTGACAACTTCACGGAAACTGCGGGTCCCGCAGTCTTTGTTCCGGATAATCGTCAGTTTGTGTTGAATCAACGGGTGGTCAAGTACTTGAAACTTCCCCATGAATAAACGCTCCTTTATGATTTCTTACAATTGTACCATGTATTATCGCTATCAAACTGATTAATTTAAAATGAAAACGTTTTTTTCACAAATTAATCAAGTTGCGACAAAGGATGGGCACTGGTCAGTTCCTTAACCCGTTGCCGAACACCGGCTAAGACCGCTTCATCCTCGGGATTTAAGAGCGTTTTAACAATCAACCGAGCCACTTCACGTGATTCATCTGCGTTGAACCCACGAGTCGTAATCGCTGGCGTTCCTAAGCGAATACCCGATGTTTTAAATGGACTGAGGGTTTCATTAGGAATGGCTTCCTTATTCGTGGTAATCAAGACACTATCTAATAATTCTTGTGCCTGCTTACCATTTAATGTCGTCTGGGATAAATCTAACGTCATTAAGTGATTATCTGTGCCACCGGAAACGACCCGAACTGTTGGTAACTGGCTAAATTCATCAGCCATGGCTTGGGCATTGGTGATAATTTGTTGCGCGTATTCCTTAAAAGCCGGTTGGCTATCTTCAAAGAATGCCGCTGCCTTTCCTGCAATCACATGCTCTAAGGGTCCCCCCTGAGTTCCCGGGAAAACAGCCGAATTGATCTTTTTCGCATTCTCCGCTTGTGAGAGGATCAGACCGCCACGTGGCCCCCGTAACGTCTTATGTGTTGTCGTGGTTACGACGTCAGCGATTCCTACTGGACTTGGATGAAGACCAGTCGCCACTAAACCAGCAATATGGGCCATATCCACCATTAAATAAGCCCCGACTTCATCGGCAATGGATCGGAAAGCTTGCCAATCAATCGTCCGTGAATAGGCCGAAGCCCCTGCCACAATCAACTGTGGCTTCACTTTTCGTGCAAGATCCCGAATCATATCATAATCCAGCAACTCAGTTTCCGGATTCAAGGCATAGCTATAGCTGTTGTACAACTTGCCCGAGAAGTTCACCTTGGCCCCGTGGGTCAAATGTCCACCGGCATCCAACCCCATCCCTAAAATCGTGTCTCCAGGTTTGAGGAAGGCCGCATAGACAGCCTGATTGGCTTGTGATCCAGAGTGAGGTTGAACATTGGCATATTCCGCCCCAAATAATTTTTTTGCTCGATCAATGGCTAGTTGTTCCACCACGTCAATATACTGCGTGCCGCCGTAGTAGCGCTTCCCGGGATACCCTTCGGCGTACTTATTGGTCAACACGGAGCCTTGAGCTGTTCGCACAGCGTGACTAACAATATTTTCTGAGGCAATCAACTCAATGGTTTCCTCTTGACGTTGTTCTTCATCAGCAATAGCGCCCCATAACGCTGGATCTTTTTCTTTAAAATTCAAACGGCGATCCCTCCTAGACTGTAGTTGGTATTATTTTACCAAACTTTCCAGTCAAGTGGGACCGCCGTGCTTACAAATCTTTAATTTGTGAAATGCTGTTGTCCGGCCGACTTATTCAACCGGTTCATGTAGGCCGCGCCTAAGCCCTCAGCCGTGAACCCTTGGGCCAAGATCCCCGTCACGGGTGATTCCAAATCAAAATGCCGTAACCCAGCAAATAACCGGTGACTTGCACTGGTCAAATCACGACCAAGTGAGAAAGCTTCGACGTTATCTGGTAGGTTGTGGGCCTGTAAAATCCGGTCGACGGCCATCACACCAATCGTCCCTGACTGTTCGCTAGCCCATTGTAGCGCCGCCGTCCAATCCGCTTCATGATCCACGATGGTGACCTGCGCATTGGGGGCATAATGTTTGTACTTCATGCCAGGTGCCTTAGGAACTTCAGTTTTGCCCACTTTATGGTGACTGGATTGAACGGTTCCAATCACGGCAGCCAACTGTTCCTCCGTCACACCACCTGGCCGTAAGATCGTGGGAACAGCCGTCGACATGTCCAATACCGTCGATTCAACACCAACCTTGGTCGGACCATCGTCCAAAATACCGGCAATTTTGCCATTTAAGTCATGGTATACGTGCTTAGCCAACGTTGGGCTAGGCTTGCCCGAAGTGTTCGCTGACGGTCCAACTAATGGTACTCCCGCTGCCTTAATCAGTGCCAAAGTGGCCGCGTTATCCGGATTACGGAAAGCAGCCGTATTGAGTCCGCCCGTTACCGCTGAAGACAGCTTCCCTGGCTGTAGCGCAAAAATCAAGGTTAACGGACCTGGCCAAAATGCTTTGATCAGCGCTTCAGCCTTATCTGATAACGGTTGGGCAAATGCCTTTACCGTTTCTTCGCCAGTAACATGTACAATCAACGGATTGTCGCTTGGCCGGCCTTTGGCTAAGTAGACCTGTTTAACGGCCGCTTCATTGGTTGCATCAGCCCCCAAGCCATAGACGGTCTCCGTGGGAAAGGCCACTAACTGACCTGCCCGAATGGCCGCCGCTGCCTCAGCAATTTGATCAGTGTTAAATATTTTGGTTTCCATCTTATCTCTCAACTCTCCTATCCCTTTGATGCTAAGTGGACATGGATCATGCGATCATGCCCATTAATATCTGATTTAACGGTCACCTGTGCATCTGGTAACGCCTGTTTAAAAATCTGTTTCACCGCCGCGCCCTGATGGTACCCAATTTCGGCAAAAAAGTCGCCGGTCGGTACTAAATACGTCGTCAGCACTTGCGCAAAGCGCTGATAAAACGCTAGTCCATGATCAGCAGCATACAACGCCTGCTCCGGCTCATAACGTTTCACACTGGTATCCATCTCCGGCATTTCAGTACGATCAATGTATGGTGGATTAGACACAATGACGTCAAAGCGCTGACCCGTAACTGGCGCCAATAGATCCCCTGTCGCCCACATCAGTTGTGCGGTGAGGCGTTGCGCATTCTTTTGCGCAACTGCGATGGCAGCATCCGAAATATCAGTCGCCGTCACCAGCCACATGGGGCGTTCTTTTTTCAAGGTCACGGCAATCGCGCCGCTGCCAGTGCCCACATCAATGACCTTAGCGGCGGGCTGCCGAACCACCTGTAGCACCCATTCTACCAACTCTTCCGTTTCTGGTCGGGGAATCAAAGTGGCCGGGGTTACTTGAAACTCACGACCATAAAAGGGCGCGTATCCCAACACGTACTGGGCTGGCTCCCCCGCACAAATGCGAGCAAGTTGCGCTTGAAACGCTTGAGTCTGAGTTGGCGATAGTGCTTCACGGTAATGCTGCACTAACTCCGTAAATCGCCACTGATTACCTTCCAGCATCAGATACTGGGCCAGTTCAGGGTCTTGTCCGGCCATCTGCAACTGCTGCTTAGCCGCTTGCAAGATCGCTAACACCGTTTGCTTAGCCATTATTCTTTAAGTCTTCCAACTTAGCGGCCTGGTCAGACACAATCAAGGCATCAATAATATCATCTAATTCACCATTCATGATCCGATCCAGCTTATTTAGTGTCAGTCCAATTCGATGATCAGTTACCCGGTTTTGTGGGTAGTTATACGTCCGGATTCGTTCAGAACGATCCCCTGTCCCCACTGCCGACTTCCGTTCAGCGTTATAAGCACTCTCTTCTTGTTGCTTGTAGTAATCGTAGACCCGGGCCCGTAAAATTTGCATGGCCTTCGCCCGGTTTTGCTGTTGTGACCGTTCGTCTTGCATGGCCACAACGATCCCAGTCGGCAAGTGGGTCATCCGTACGGCTGATGACGTCTTGTTAATATGTTGTCCACCAGCACCGGAAGACCGGTAAACATCCGTCCGAATATCTTTAGGATCAATATCAATATCCACGTCTTCTTCTTCAGGCATAACCCCGACCGTTGCCGTACTGGTATGCACCCGACCCGCTGATTCTGTTACGGGAACCCGTTGAACCCGGTGCGCGCCATTTTCGTACTTCAGCTTGGAATAAACTTTATTCCCAGTAATCATCATAACAATTTCCTTAAAGCCACCCACTTCAGTCGCATTTTCGTCAACCACTTCAATTTGCCAGCCCTGTCGTTCTGCGTACTTGGAGTACATGCTAAAGAGGTCTGCCGCAAATAAGCTGGCTTCGTCGCCACCAGCAGCCCCATGAATTTCCATGATGATGTTCTTATCATCGTTAGGATCCTTAGGCAACAGTAAAACTTTAATGTCTTCTTCCAAAGCAGCTTTTTGCGCAGTTAGCTCCTTCAATTCGTCTTTGATCATTGACTCCATATCGGCATCTAGCTTGTCGCGGAGCATCTCGTCATCGTCCGCAATCTGTTGGGTGACATCTTGATACTGATGGTACTTATCGACCGTTTCTCGTAGTTCTCCTTCTTCTTTAGAAAGAGCCATAAAACGCTGCGTATCTGCAATCACTTCCGGATCACTGATTAACTCATTGAGCTCGTCATACCGGTCTGCGACCGCCTGCAGCTTATCAAACATTTCATCCATTTTTCTCTTAACCTCGTTTCGTTATTTCCCAATCTGATCTAATGGTGGGTTGAAATAGTGGCGACGACAAACGGGGTAATAGGCTTCATTACCACCAATTTGCACTTGTTCGCCTTCGTACACGGGTTGGTCATTGTGAAAGCGCAAATTCATAATCGCTTTTTTGGTGCAGAACCAGCAAATCGTCTTCATTTCTTCTATTTTATCTGCGTATAACAACAGGTATTTGGAACCTTCAAATAATTCGTTACGAAAATCGTTCTTTAAGCCAAACGTCATGACCGGAATCTTCAGTTCATCAACTACCTTAGCCAACTGGAACACATGTGCTTTGGTCAAGAACTGCGCTTCATCGATTAATACGCAGTTTGCTTGGGCATCAATGCGTTGAATTTCTTCAAAGAGATCCGTGTCTTGAAAAATAGGATGTGCTTGCCGTTTTAGTCCAATTCGACTGGCGATGTAACCGACCTCATCACGGGTATCTAGTCCACTGGTCATGATGATCACCCGCTTGTGTTGTTCCTCATAATTATGGGCGACCTTTAAGATTTCAATGGTCTTCCCGCTATTCATTGCACCATACCGAAAAAATAGCTGCGCCACGTTACTCCCACCTTTTTGACAGTTTCTATCTATTATAGCTGATTGCCCCGGAAAATTCGACCGTCCAATCAGCAAACTTTCTTAGCGATTTGGCAAAGTTCAAGCGCTAGACTCCCCTAATGGCCGAAAAAATGCTAAAATTAAAGCTTGAATATTAAGGAACCCGACATTAAAAAAATTGTCGCAATTAAGGAGCGAAAAGTTCATGTCATTTAGAAGCGGAGTTGCCACCTTCGCGGGGAAATCCTCTTACTGGTTTCTCCATACCTTTCTTCACGGAGGAAGTTCTCTTCCCGGAAAAATTACGTTAAAGCTTGATCCGAATATTTTACGCACACTTGGCGCCAAATATGACGTCATCGTCATTACCGGGACTAACGGTAAGACGCTAACAACGGCTCTGACCGTTTCGGTCCTTCACGAAAAGTATCCAGCCATCTTAACGAACCCCACTGGGTCCAATATGGAACAGGGAATTGTTACCACTTTTTTGAATGCTAAGAACCCCAAGACGGGTCGTCCGTTGGCTGTCTTGGAAGTCGATGAAGCCAACGTAATCAAAGTCACGCATTACATTGAACCTAAAGCTTTTGTCTTCACCAATATTTTCCGTGATCAAATGGATCGTTACGGTGAAATCTACACGACCTACCAAAAAATCTTGGACGGAGTGGCTTTGGCCCCCAAGGCAACGATTATTGCCAATGGTGATTCCCCCATTTTCAACTCCAAGGAACTCCCGAACCCAATTCAATATTACGGGTTTGATAACGAACCTGACACTGACATGAAAGCCAAGCCCAATACGGATGGCGTTTTATGCCCCGTCTGTCAGCACATTTTACATTACCACTCCTTGACCTACAGTAATCAAGGAAAGTACTTCTGTCCCAACTGTGGCTTTGCTCGTCCAGAGCTTACTTATCGGTTAACCGCACTGGGCGAACAGACCCCCACTTCATCTCACTTTGATGTTGATGGTCATCCATTCACCATTCAGGTTGGTGGTACCTATAACATCTACAATGCACTGGCAGCATACGCTGTTGGTCGCTTTATGGGCGTGGCTCCGGAACAAATTGCTCACGCCTTTACAGCAAATGAACGAGTCTTCGGTCGGCAGGAAGTCATCAATGTGGGCGACAAACGAGTCACCATTATTTTAGTGAAGAATCCAGTGGGCCTCGATCAGGTCTTACACATGATTGGCACCGATAAAGAACAATTCTCATTTGTCGCTCTGTTGAATGCGAACTACGCGGATGGTATTGATACCAGTTGGATTTGGGACGGCGATTTCGAACAGTTAACGGCGCTTGACATTCCCACGTTCATTACCGGTGGTGAGCGTTATAAAGATATTACCTTCCGCTTAAAGGTAGCCGGCGTCCCCGACGACCAGCACATTGTGGAACCCGATTTGGAAAAAGTCGTCGACCGTATCACGGACTTACCAACGGAACGGGTCTACGTTCTTGCAACTTATACTGCCATGTTACAGTTGCGTAAGATTTTAGCCACCAAAGGCTACATTAAGGAGGGATTTGGCGCATGAGTACTCATTTAACCATTGCTCACCTCTATGGTGATCTGATGAATACGTACGGTGATGCAGGCAATATTTTGGCGCTTAATTACTATGCCAAACAAATGGACGTCACCTTAGATGCTAAAGTTGTCAGTTTAGAAGAAGACTTCAAGGCAGCAGATTACGACATGGTCTTGTTTGGTGGCGGCCAGGACTTTGAACAAACCATCGTGGCCCAAGACATCCAAACTAAAAAGGCTGAATTGATTAAGTTTATCGAAGATGACGGGCCAGTACTAGCCATTTGCGGTGGTTTCCAACTATTGGGTCACTACTACATTGGTGCCAATGGTGAAAAGCTCCCCGGAATTGGTGCCTTAGATCATTACACCCTCGATCAGGATAATAACCGGTTTATCGGTGATATTGAAATTAAGAATGCCGAAACTGGTGAAGTTTACCATGGCTTTGAGAATCATCAAGGCCGGACTTTCTTGGGCAAGGGTGAACGACCATTAGGAAACGTGATCACGGGTAAGGGCAATAACGGTGAAGACGGTACCGAAGGCGCTATTTACAAGAACGTCTATTGTTCTTACTTCCACGGACCCATCTTGACACGCAACGGTGAGATTGCCAAACACCTGTTGTTAGCGGCGCTTCGCCGAAAATACCCAGAGGCTGATCTCACAACCCAAGCCGCACTTCCAATCCCGGCAACTTTCTAAAGATATAAAAAACGATGTGTCCACCCTACTCGTGGAGACATCGTTTTATTGTCGACTTTTTTCAGCTAAATAGGTGCTAATCACCGCATTCCGTTGATCTAAATAAGGCTCGTTAGGTGCTATCGGATGCACACGATTCGTTAAGAAAACCATGGCTTGTTGCATCAGTGGGTCAATGACCAGATACGTTCCCGTAAAGCCTGAATGCCAAATGACCCGGTGAGCAGTTGGCCACTGCGCTGTGGTTAATGCCCAGCCCAATGAGCGACCAGCCTGGTGGTTCGGTGTCCAATCGCTCAGTAAGTGGTGAACCCACTGCGGCGGCAAAACCGTTGCGGCCGCTTCTGGTCGTAAGTAGGCCTGACAAAATCGGGTCAAATCGGCAACGGTACTAAACAGCCCCGCTGCCCCACAGTGGCGTTGTAGCACCAACCCTTTGGGGTCATGAACCGTCCCACGAATCACGCCCCGCTCAGCTGTTACTGCTGTGGGAACACACTGTTCAGCATTGGTTGGTGTAAACGTACTGTGCTGCATGCCCAAAGGCGTCAAAACTCGTTGCTGGGCAACCGTTTGAATGGGTTGTTGGAGAATCTGCTCGACAATCCAGCCTAAAAAAATATAGTTCACATCGGCGTAAATCATCTGCCGATTGAATGTGGGACCAACGTGTAACTGCAATAAAGCCGCCGTTAATTCTGGGGCATCTAACTGATCGCGATGGGGAATATACCCAGTGATCCCGGAGGTATGGGTTAATAGATGCTGAATGGTGACGCGTGAATCTTGCCATTGGGGTAACCAATCAGACACCGAATCTGTCAAATGTAGCCGTCCTTGTGCTAACAACTGTAAGACAACACTCAAGGTTCCCACCACTTTGGTTAAGGACGCTACATCGTATAACATTCCGGGACGTAATGGCTCCGCTTGGGGCACCAATGCTGCCTGACCGATGAGCCCCGTTTCTACACGATCACCATCAATAAAGCTATAGCTGACGCCCGGAACCACGCCGTCCGTTACTAGCCGGTGCAACGCCAGTTTTGTTTGTGGATAAGTCACGCCCTCCCCCCTTTCTACTTGTCACCCATTGTACCCATCTTTCTTGCCCCCATGCAACTCGCGAGATTAAAAAAGATTAGCCATCACGTCATCCGCGATCAAGGCTAATCTTTTTATTTTATGCTAAGTTGTTTCCAGAGAATTGACTGTTGTACAAATCAGCGTAGAACCCATTTGCAGCTAACAAGCTATCATGATTCCCCGTCTCAACGATGTGCCCATGGTTCATGACCACAATATTTTCAGCATTTTGAATGGTTGATAACCGGTGTGCGACAACAAAGCTTGTCCGACCCGCCAATAGGCGTTGCATCGCGTGCTGAATCAGCATTTCCGTCCGTGTATCAACTGAACTAGTCGCCTCATCCAAAATTAAAACATCTGGATCGGCCACAAATGCCCGCGCAATGGTTAATAACTGTCGTTGTCCTTGTGAAATATTGGTTGCTGCTTCATTCAAGACCGTCTCATAACCTTCTGGTAATTGACGAATGAACGTATCGGCATGGGCGGCCTTGGCTGCCGCATAAACCTCATCATCCGTTGCATCTTCTCGGCCATACTTAATATTGTCAAAGATACTCCCCGTGAAGAGCCATGTATCTTGTAAGACCATGGCAAAGTGACGCCGTAATTCCGGTCGACTAACCGACTGCGTATTTTGACCCCGATATTTAATTTCCCCAGAACGAACATCATAGAAGCGCTCCAGCAAATTAATAATCGTCGTCTTTCCGGCACCAGTTGGCCCGACAATGGCCACCATCTCGCCCGGTTTAACTTTCAAGTTAAAGTCTGCAATCAGCGGATTAGCTGGAACGTACTGGAAAGCTACGTCGTTGAACTCAATCACGTTGCCATTGGCCGCAGTGGCTTCTGGTAGGGTTCCCGTAGCTTCCGGCGACATATCCGTCTCATCTAACACCGCGAAGATCCGCTCAGCCGATGCAATGGTGGCTTGGATCGTATTGGTCAAGTTAGCCATTTGCGTAATCGGTTGTGAGAACTGGTTGGTATACTGTAAGAACGCTTGCACGTTCCCCAAGCTAACCGTCCCGTTAGCAACTTGAATCCCACCGATAACTGCTACAGCTAAATAATCCAAATTTTTAACGAAGTTCATCAACGGAAAAATTAAGCTAGAAACAAACTGTGCTTTCCAAGCAGAATGGTAGTATTTGTTGTTATGCTCTTCAAATTCTGCTTGAGCCTCGGCCTCTTGATTAAAAGTCTTCACAACTGTATGTCCAGCATAAGTTTCTTCGACTGTATCATTTAACAAACCTAAGTTCTTCTGTTGACTGGCAAAGAAACGTTGCGATTTAGGGGCGACAATCATAACCACTAATAAGCTCAACGGTACCGAAATCAACGCCACTAATGTTAACCAGCCACTAATGGTGAGCATCATATAGAGTACACCGAAGAACGTCAAAACACTGGTTACCATTTGTGAGAGCGTCTGCTGCAACGTCCCCCCAATGTTATCCATATCATTCGCCATCCGTGACATTAAGTCACCATTGCTATGTGTATCATAATAACTGATCGGTAGACGTTGCATCTTTTGTTTCAAATCTCGCCGTAGTCGGTAAACGACTCGCTGCGAGATCCAGCTCATAATCAGCTGTTGCACAATCCCAAAGATTGCCGCACCAGCATACATCACGCCAACCACCACTAAGATATGACCAATCTTGCCAAAATCAATTGGTAGACTGTGAATCCCAATGCCGGCCTTCAATTGCGCCTGCCCTTTCATCACACCTTTAAAGAGTTCAGTCGTAGCCTGGCCCAAAATTTTAGGCGTTCTAATCTGTAAAACAACCGAGACAATCGCAAAAATTAACACGACGAAAATCCCAGGAAGCCAGCGCTTCATGTATCGAAATAACCGACCCGTCGTTTTCCAAAAGTTCTGTGGCCGCTGTTTAGTTACGGACCCACGTCCATTACGCATCGACAGCATCCCCCTTTCGGATTTGCGAATCAAGAATTTCTTGATAGGTCTTGTTGGTGGCCTTTAATTCATCGTGCGTACCTTGACCCACAATCTTTCCACCATCAATCACCAAAATCAGATCGGCATCGGCAACCGTAGACACCCGTTGCGCCACGATAACAGTCACACCAGCCTGAACTTGCTCGTCTTGGCGCAATTGTTGTCGTAGTAAGGCATCCGTCTTAAAGTCCAGTGCTGAGAAAGAATCATCGAAGATATAAACACTCGCGCGCTTTAAAATCGTTCGTGCAATCACCAGCCGTTGTCGCTGACCACCAGAGAAGTTATCCCCATTTTGCTCAACAACCGCGTCTAAGCCGCCCTCTTCTTTAACAAAGTCACTCGCCTGAGCAACATCTAGAGCATGCCATATTTGACTGTCACTGGCATCTTGCATGCCGTAAACCATATTGCTACGAATCGTCCCTGAAAACAGTACGGCTTTTTGCTGGGTAATTGACACCGCCGCATGCAAGGCCTGTTGACTCATTGCTGTTAGGGCAGTGCCGTTTAGCTTAATTTGACCGCTCTCTGGATCAAACAACCGAGGAATCAGGTTCACCAGTGTTGATTTACCGGAACCCGTCCCCCCAATAATCGCCACCGTTTGTCCAGCCGTTGCCTGAAAATTAACGTCTGCTAGCGCCAACTTTTCGGCGCCTGTATAGCGGAAATTGACATGGTCAAAAACCAAACTAGCTGCTTGATCCTTAACTGTCACGGGTTGATCTGGATCATTAATCTTAGACTTCAAGTCCATCACTTCATTGATTCGGGCAGCTGAAGCCTGGGCCCGGGGAACAAAGACGAAGACCATCGAAACCATCATAAAACTAATCAACAACTGTGTGGCGTAAGTCATAAAGGCCACTAGGTTCCCAACCTCCATAGATTGGTTACCAATCAATTGACCCCCATACCAGACGATCCCAATATTTGTTCCGCTCACAATCAACGTAATAATCGGGAACATTAATGACACAATCATGAAAACCTTAATCCCAGTTTTCGTGTAATCTTGGTTGGCCCCTTCAAAACGGTCCTGCTCGAACTGATCTTGGTTAAACGCCCGAATGACCCGCACACCCGTCAGTCCTTCACGAAAGACCAAATTGATGCGATCAATCTTCTTTTGCAGACTCTTAAAGAGTGGTACCGCAAAGTACATCACTAATCCCGTAAACAGGGCTAAAACTGGTAATGCCACTAGGAACACCATTGTCAGCCGCGGACTCTTAACATAGGCTAAGACCCCCGCGCCAACTAGCATGATTGGCGCCATTAACATCATTCGTAACATTTGAACCATGACATTTTGAATCTGAACCACGTCATTAGTCGTCCGGGTAATTAAGGACGCATTACCGACGGTTTCAAATTCTTCCGTTGAGGCATACGTCACTTTCTTAAAAATAGCACTGCGGATTCGTTGTCCCATCTTTTGGGATTGCGTGGCAGCAAAGTAAACATTCCCTGCCGCTCCCAGCACACCGATGAAACTTAAAAGGAGCATTTTGCCCCCCGTTCGCCAGATGTAACCAATATCGTTATTCGCAATCCCCTTATCAATGATATTTGAGGTTAGCGTTGGTAATGATAGGTCACAGGCAACTTGAATAATCATGAAACCCACAGCAAGGACTACTGCCCACCAGTCCAAGTGTTTTCGGGCAAGTCGCATCATTAGAAATTTGGCCTTCTTTCTTTGTATTACTCTATAAAACGTCAAAAAGCATATGCGATAATTATACTCGCCTGTTGACCGTTTGCAATAAAGGATTACCGTTCTATCTTACTGGCAAACCAGCAAATATTTGTTACAATGTAGACACCGAAGGGAGAAAGAGAACTGTGGCGAGTAACTCGGATTCAATCTATAACGTCTTAACCTATATTCATCGGCATCAAGACCGCGTACGTTTTATTCGTCAACGCAACAGCAATGTCATTGCGATTGGCGTTCCGGATACGGTTCCTGTAGCCAATCCGGAAATTTATTTTCCGGTGGGTCACCTGCTAGTCAACCGGATGGACAATGATTTTCTCGCGAAGCATGGTGAGCTACTGAATGACTTCTTCGCCCGTACTAATAGCTCTAAGCTTGACTATCAGGAAGTCTGGATCACTACCAGCTACATTAAAAATGCCCAAACGTATTTGGTTGAACTGTCATTTGAATAAAAAAATCGCCATTCACTGACTCGTGAGTGGCGATTTTTTATTCACCTTAACTGAACAGTCCCCGTGAGATCCAAAGACCGCCGCCGATAACCAAAACTGCAACAATTAAAAAACGAAAGATTGCCGCAAAAGCCACTAAGACAATCGCACCGATGATTAACGTGCCCACCAAGCCTAATAGCCAACCAGCCAAGCCAAAGACCAACCGTAAAAGTGGAAATAACAGTAATAGTAGTAAAAGTAATAAAATCACAGATGAATGCCCCCCGTTAAACCAATCTATTTGATTAGCGGCTATTCTACCGCATGTTTATTAAAAACGCACCTGCCGTTACTCCAAAGTAATTTGTTGACGCCCCATCTTTTTCGAGCGATATAAGTGAGAATCAACCCGTTTATAGAAATCCAAGGGGTTGTGATCCGTACGATGCAAACTCGAAACACCTACTGAGATGGTAACGTTAAGTTCCACGTCATTATACGGAATTTTCAGGGCTTTCACCCGATTGAAGAACTCCTGCACCAACGGTTGCGCTTGGGCGACAGTATAGCCCGGAAAAATCACGTTAAACTCTTCGCCACCAGTCCGGTACAACACAATCTGCTCATCTTTTGCTTTTAATACATCAACAACCGTACTGGAAACCTGCTTCAACACTTCATCACCAGCTAAATGGCCGTACGTATCATTCACACATTTAAAGTGATCGATGTCAAACATTGCCATCGTTAGATCATTGTGCCGGATGAGACTTCGATGAAAGTGATAGCTGATGGCACGATCATACGCCGCGTAATTTTGTACATGGGTCAATGCATCCCAATTAGCCGATTGAAATAATCGATCTTTGATCCGCCGATCCTTATCCTGAATCTTAAAGTACCCGTACATCAAAGTTGCTAAAAAGGCATAATCTACCATTTCAATCCAATAGGTGACCCAAGGCAAGTGAAAGCGCATCTTAACTAGTAACCACAGAACCAGCCCAAAACTAAGCGCTACAAGAATATAGCGGGTGTACGGCCAACGCCATAAGTGAATGCTGTGTTGATAAGCGACCACGTAAAAGCCCACAAAAACCAGCGTGAATACCCAGGATAATGGGGCAGTTACATTTCCATTCATTAACATGAACCCAATCGCGACTACAAAAACTAACCAATAGGGAATTTTAAGTTGTAGGAAATAAGCAACAAACAAAAGTAGAAGCAATTGAAAATTAACGAATGTCCAACCTAGATGGCTATCTCGAACCAACAATTGCAGTGCAAATACCGAGATAATCGCACAAATCGTTCCAACTGCAATTTGAACCTTTTGCACGTTAACTGGCTTACTTTGTGATTCGGCTTTAGTCGTCGCCCAAGTAAAAATCGACCAATAAAGGGTAATTACCCCAAGTACAAAGAAAATACTCGTGATAATTGGGGGAACTAGCCACATTGTCCATGACATTACATCATTCTCCTTGGAAATTAATTAGGTTTATCTCTAAACTTTCCTTATCAGTATACCGCGAAAAACACCAGATAACATCCACAATCAGATTATTTATATGCTAAACCCCTATATTTTTATCAAAGATAATATATTAAGGGCTTACGCTTTTTAGCACATACCCTATTTTAATTCCCGTCAAAATAACGTATGATGGATGTAGATATTTTTTAAGGAGGATGGCCACATCATGTATCGTTATTTTTTGCAGCCGCAGATTGATGTTTTAAACAATTCACTAATCGGCTACGAAATGCTAATTCGGCAACAGATTGATGATAAATGGGTCTTGCCACACGATTTTGCCTCAATCCCAATCGACGTGCAGGCCGACCTCATTCAGCGAACGGCGCAGAAGCTAATTTTAAAGATTGGCTCAGTTTCATATAACGTTAACCGCAGTCAATTCATTGATCCAACGATTGCACAAGCTATTATTGACGCCCAACAACAAATTTATCCCATTACCCTTGTCTTAGAGGTTACTGAAGAAATTACGGATAAAGCCATTTCAACTCAACAACTGATTGATCAGGTCCACTACTTTGATGAGCATGGCATTCAGTTGAGCCTAGATGATGTGGGCACCGGGGTCAACACCTATGATCACTTGGAGCCGGTGTTGTCTTACGCCAGTGAAATCAAGTTTGCCATGCAAAACTTTCGCCAAGAAGATCGCGCCGATGAAATCCCGGATAACTTAAAATTCTGGAAAAAGATTGCGGAAGAATACAAACTCCGCTTAATTCTGGAAGGAGTCGAAAATCAGGCGGAACATGATATGGCTAATCGCCTACAGATTGATCTTCGACAGGGATGGTTCTATGGCAAACCCCACTTATTTAAATTATAATGATGAAACAAGACTATCGGACAGCGGTGTCTTGTTTTTATTTTGGCTTGAAAGAGAGGAATTTTTGCAATGAAAGCTGTGACCACCCGTATCTTACACGACAAAGTTCTATGGATTGCCGCGGTGGCTGCTGGGCTTAGTTTATTTGTCGGCCGCCCACAAATCCACGATATTAACTGGACCACCATCTGGTCACTGCTAGCGTTGATGGTTTGTGTCCAACTGCTTAACGGTTACCACGTTTTAGACCAACTTAGTCAACAATTACTAACACATTCCCATAATCAACGACAAATTGTGCAATACACTGTCCTATTAGCCTTTGTAGGCGCTATGTTTTTAACCAATGATGTTGCCATCTTAACCTTATTCCCCATGTATATCCGACTGGCACATCAACAGCACTTGCCAATTGCCTTTCCCACTACCCTAATCGTGCTAGCGGCCAACCTGGGAAGTGCTTTTACACCATTTGGTAATCCCCAAAATCTCTTTTTAGTGGCTCACTACCACATTGACGGCCTGGCCTTTCTAAAATTATCAACACCATTAATGCTTATCGGATTATTCAGCTTAGCTGGACTCACTTATGGTATCGCGCCTCGATCGACTAAGTCTGCCCCTACACGACTCTTTCCTCAGCATCCCGGAAAGATTGCCTTAACTATTCTTCTGTTCGGCTTAACCCTATTGGGAATCTTTCAAATATTTCCTTTGGGTTGGATAACCGTGATTGTTATCATTAGCGGTTGGCTACTAAATCGCACCGCTATCAAGCAAGTGGATTATGGCCTGCTGCTGACCTTTATCTGTTTCTTCATTTTAGTCAGTTCATTCAGTCATAATGCTGCATTAACAACCTTGATTGCCCACGTCACCCGCACCCCAGTCGCAAGTTATCTCACCGGTTTGACCATCAGTCAGGTAATCAGTAACGTTCCGGCCACCGTGTTGTTAGCGAACTTTACCAATCACCTAACTGCTCTGTATTGGGGCGTTAACTTGGGGGGGCTAGGCACCTTAGTGGCCTCCCTTGCCAATCTGTTGGCCCTCAAACAACTTCTTTTCCTAACCAATCGGCCTACCGTCCGGGAGTTCTTTAAGGTCTTTACCCTCGTGAATCTAGGACTGCTAGTTGTTCTGGGAACAATTGGCTACTATTGGATACGCTAGTTTGTTTCTGCTGGCCACAAAAAAGCCGTCAACAACGCATAACCGCAGTTAACGACTCACCTTCTATTTAGATTTACCAGAAACATCACTTCATACTTACACAAGTCAGTGACTGTTAACCACCTTGGTTAGCAGTTTTTAATTCAACAAATTTAGCGTAATTAGTTTGTAGTTTCCCTTAACGTTATTAGTCGTGTGTTGGACTACCTTTGACCCTTTATTTTTAATCAGGTACATTTTTGTCGCTTCCGTATAACTTACATTTTGAATCTTAGTAACAATTAATTTTTGTCCCTCTTTCAGCAAATACTCCTTCTCACCTTTATTCTTTGAGATTGGATCAATATAGGCCCCATGGAACCCGGCTGGAATATTGATTCTCAAAAGACACTGACTACTGAATCCTAAGGCGACTTGCTTAGAGAGACTAGTAGAAGAGAAGGCCTTGTCTTGATAGATTGATCCAACGCTTAATCTCCGGTTATTTAGTGAGAGCTTTAAGCCTTTGTTAGATATACCACGATAAACTGTCGTATTGTAACGTAGCTTGAATTTAGAAATCCCCTTTTGAACCAGTTGCGCTTTTTTGACAACTTTTTTCTGACCTTTACCATTTCTCAAATACCCGTTAATTTTTTCATAAGAACGTGTTTAGAATCTTTTCAAGAGTATTCGCAGGAAGGCTAAGCTAAT
>OMJG01000282.1_pt1 | contig 39371 bp, 33 predicted proteins | sample 1646431 | NCBI WGS metagenome assembly OMJG01 (sample SAMN03771674, study PRJEB25209) | food metagenome | isolation source: Cotija cheese | place: Mexico:Jalisco,Michoacan | collected 2011-12-12
ACAATGTTCAAGCGGTTAATTTTAGTCGTAACGTCACGGTGGATGAAGTTAATGGTGCGGTCGTCTACACAGATTGGTTGACTGATGATGGGGCCGTGACTGGTCGTTTCAAGACCGTTGATTCGCCTGTGATTACTGGTTATACGACTAACAAAGCGAGTGTTGCCGGCAATCCCGCCGTTGTATGGCAGGATGATGACACGACGATTGTTGTGACGTATACGGCGGTTAACACAGAAAAAACTACGGCCACGGTGACGTACGTTGATGCTACCACGGGTGCCGTTCTTGCTACAATGAGCCTGACCGGTAGTCCTGATACATCGTCCGCTTATCGCACGGCTACGACGATTGCGGCTTACGTTAAACAAGGCTACGAATTAGTGAGTGATGACTACCCAACTTCAGGGGCGCCGTTTAGTGAGGGTGGTGCTAACTATACCGTTCGTCTGGCCCACGCAACTGACACGACGCCAGAGACTAAGACAATTACCCAAACGGTTCATTATCAAGCCAATAATGGCACGCCACTGCATACGGATACGATAAGTACAATTACCTTTACCCGGACTAAAGTGGTTGATCACGTGACGGGCGCTGTTGCTTATAGTGGTTGGTCAACGAGTAAAGATGACAACACCTTCGTCAGCGTCCCAGCGATAGCTATCTCTGGCTATCATTCGTCCGTCACTGGAACGCAGGCCGTAACAGTCACGCCAGATAGTGCTGATGACGTCCAAACGATTGATTATGTTGCCGACACGGTTACCATTAAGACGCCTGATCAGCCGTTAAAGGTTAAAAAGTCACAGAAGAAGCAAAAGAAAGTCGTTCAGGTAAAACAACTGAAGAAGATTAAGCAACCAGTTCAAATGGCCGGTGCGACTGCTGCGGCTCTTGAATTAGGAAAGACGATTAGGCCTATAAAGCAAGCTGCAAAAAACAAGCAAGCTGTAGAAAATAAGCAAGTGACAACGCGTGAGCAGGCTACAACACAGAAGCGAGCGACTTTGCCACAAACGAATGACAACCGGCAAGCGAGTGTTACAGCCGAAATCCTTGGGTTAATTGTAGCGGCTCTACTAGCGGGACTAAGTGCAATGCTTAAAAGACGTCATGAAGGCTGATAGGTGTCGATTTGTTACATGGATTATGGCGCAATTAGGGTACGGTGTTTTACATCAGAATCTAGCACAATGCTAGATTCTTTTTTTATCAGTTTAATTAGCTTTAAGCTCAAACTGGTAACGTTAGAGAATCGCTAAAAGAGTTTGGTTAATAACCTTTTTAACCGCCAATTGGTGGGCAAAAATTAAATTTTGCGATGATTTTCGCGCTTTTTTTGGATGTTTATATTACAATTTCGGCGAAATAGTGGGAAACGGTTGTCTTTTAGTGTGGGATTATTTATTATTGTATTTGACTGTATGGAATTATATGGAAGTAAATTTAAGTGAGGAACACATCACAATGAAGAAAATGATTATTCATGGCGGCCAACGGCTCACTGGTGAAGTGACGATTGGCGGCGCGAAAAACAGCACAGTAGCGTTAATTCCGGCAGCGATTTTGGCTGATACACCGGTGCGTTTTGATATGGTACCGGATATTCTTGATGTCCACAATTTGATGTTAATTTTGAAATCAATGAACGTACATTCTACGTTTGAAGACGGGGTCTTAACCATTGACCCCACTGAGATTGTTGAAGCGCCACTCCCAAGTAAAGCAATTAAGAGCTTGCGCGCGTCGTATTATTTTATGGGGTCCTTGTTGGGGCGGTTCCAACGGGCCACGCTGAGCTTTCCTGGTGGAGACAATATTGGGCCACGGCCGATTGATCAACACATCAAGGCGTTTAAGGCGCTGGGAGCAAGTGTTACTGAACATGATGGCACAGTGAAGATTACCACGGGTCCGGAAGGCTTACATGGCACGCGGATCTTCTTAGATATGGTGTCCGTGGGGGCTACGATTAATGCCATTTTGGCTGCCGTTAAAGCGGTGGGCACTACGGTGATTGAAAATGCGGCCAAGGAACCAGAAATCATTGATATTGCCACGTTCCTCAATAACATGGGCGCGCACGTCCGTGGGGCTGGTACCGATGTTATTCGAATTGAGGGTGTGCCAACGTTACGGGCGATGAACACCCACACGATCATTCCTGACCGCATTGAAGCGGGAACCTATTTGTCGATGGCAGCAGCCATGGGTGATGGGATTGTTGTGAAGAATGTGATTCCGGAACATTTGGAATCCTTCACGGCTAAGCTCATTGAGATGGGTGTGCCACTAGAGATTAGTGAAGATAGCATCTATGTTCCCCGGGTGACAGAACTCACGCCGATTCAAGTGAAGACGATGCCATTCCCTGGTTTTGCGACCGACTTACAACAACCCTTGACGCCACTCTTGTTCCGGGCGGCTGGTAGCAGTGTCATCATTGATACGATCTACCCCAAGCGCATCAAGCACATTGCCGAATTGCGGAAGATGGGAGCCAATATCCGATCAGAAGACGGGATGATTGTGGTTGACCCGAGTGATGACTTAATTGGCGGCCATGTGCAGGCGGGCGAGATTCGAGCCGGGGCCTCCTTAGTGATTGCTGGACTGATGGCAACGGGCGATACGGAGATTGATCAAGCCGATAATATCTTACGGGGGTATGACCGGATCGTGGCTAAATTAACAGCTTTGAATGCGAACGTTGAGATCGTGGAAGATAGTTTAGTTGAAAATGGTCGCGATTAGCCATTGATGGCTGGCGTAATCCATGGTATAATTCAACGGTTGACGATTAATCAATCTCTGGTTCAGTCAATGAATCAGGGCAAAGGAGCGTAATACATTATGAAGCAAGGAATTCATCCAGATTACCGCGAAGTTGTGTTCCAAGACTCAAGTACTGGTTTCCAGTTCTTGTCTGGTTCAACGGCAACTTCTGACGAAACGGTTGAATGGGAAGATGGCAACACTTACCCATTGATCCGTGTCGAAATTACTTCTGATTCCCACCCATTCTACACAGGTAAGCAAAAGTTTACCCAAGCCGATGGTGCTGTGGACCGTTTCAACAAGAAGTACGGTTTATCCAACGACTAATTATAAAGTTTATGATTTGTCTGGCCGGTGGGCAGCTTAGCTGTCACCGGTTTTTTGTTTGGCTTGGTTTGGCTGTTGGATAGTCTATCTGGTGGATTGAAGCGCCGGGCTTTGTTTTTAATCGTAAATGGCGTAAAATTCAGAACCGAAGAGATTATGAAATTGGGGATTGGAGTAAAGTAAAATGGCAGAGAAAAAACAAACACCCAAGAAGCACCGCTGGCGGTGGCTATGGACCGTTTTGTTTATCTTCTTATTAGCAATCTCGTTGGCCTTAATCTTCAACGAGCAGATTAAAAACTGGTTGATCTCTTCCTATCAACCACGGATTTCACGTAAATCGGTTCAAAGTAATCAAAAGAAGAAAGCGTCATATGACTTTAGTAAGGTAAAATCGTTGGATTTCTCAACGGTGGCCAATGCCCGCTGGAATACAGCGGATATTCATGTCGTTGGTGAGATTTTGATGCCCCAGTCCAAGGTTCATTTGCCAATCGCTAAGGGGATTAGCAATGAGGTCTTGGCTCTGACCGCGGGAACCATGCGACCGGACCAGAAGATGGGAGAAGGTAACTATCCGTTAGCTGGGCACCATATGACCTCACAGACGATTTTATTCAGTCCCCTGTACTGGAAGACGCGGGTTGGACAAAAGATTTATCTGACGGATGCTAAGCGCGTCTATGAGTATCAGGTGAGCGTGCGGAAGTTCATTCCGGCAACGGATGTGCAGGTTATCGCACAAACCAAGCAAAAACTGGTCACCTTAATTACGTGTGATGCTACCGGTGCGAACCGCTTGATGATTCGGGGAAAATATGTGAAGCAGATGGCCTATAAGGACGCACCAACGTCTGTTCAAAAAGGGTTCCATGGTAGCTTTAACAACCGAAGTTAAAACTGATAAGTATGAGGCAATTACCGCGATGACGGCGATTGCCTCCTTTTTTATGCTGTAAATAAGGATATAGGACAATTGAAAGCGCATACTGTGTTGCTTTTTTTAATCAATTTTGGTGTAAGGTATAAACGACGTGACACATCTTTAATTTGTGGCCACATTTTGATGGATGGCTAAAAGTAAGGTCGGTTAGTAATCAAACGATAATCTTTAAAATGCTTATACGTAGGCGTTTTACGAAAATAAGCAAGATAATTAGCTATGGTCCAATCATTTTTCGAAAAAATTCCTACCACAGAAGAATAATTGTGGACAAAAAATTAATACCATGATATTATAAGTGTGGATATTGAGAGGGCCATGATGAGCTCCTGATGACTAGCAGGAGCGGCCGACGGTTAAAGTACGAGAATGTGTTTCTGGAAAAGGGGGAGCAACGATGACCCACAAAATTTTAAAAATGTTGATGTTAACCGCTTTGCTGGCGGGCATTGGGACCAGCTCTCTAACTAATGCGCAGGCTGACTCAACCCAAAAGACCACAGCTTCAGCAACATTGGTTTCGGGGGTTAATGGTGGGATCAAGTTAGACTCCGCCCCAGATGTTAGTTTTTCCGCGCAGTTAACCGGGAACGAAATCAAAGATTTGGCTGGCACCCGAATGGATGATTTACAAGTAACCAATGCCGGCTCGGCAACTGGTTGGAACGTAAAGGTTGCTGCTTCGGCTATGACGGATGCTGATGGTCAGCCGTTAGCCGGTGCAACATATGGGTTTACAACTACAGCGGCTAAACCTTTGGATGAAAACAATAATTCTAAGGCGACTGCCACCAACCTCAGTTTTGATGGTGCTGGTAGTGGCGAGCAGATTGCTATGCAAGCTGATCCCAAAGAAGGCTTGGGCATTTGGCAAGGTAACTATGCCAAACCACAAATGACGGTGCCAGCTAACGCCATGGGTGGCGTGTACACGGCAACATTGACGTGGACGTTGGGTAATACGCCAGAATAGACTGGTTGACTGTATGTGGTAGTTGATGAGGGATTCTACAATAGCTAAGGCAAACTGTTAGATGGCGCTTTCATCAGCACTGTTATCGAGTTTTGCTTTAGCTATTAATGAATTTAACTTAAGCTAAATAAAGATTGATACCACAACTAATAAATAGTGGACAAATAGTACAAAGCGTGCTAGTATATAAATGAATCGTTGATAGGCACGAAAGATGAGCGGCTAACAGATACGCTTTAGCCATCTATAATTACGTTCATTGAGGTGCTCGTAAGTTACTAGGGGATTACAAGCAAGGATATAAAGGAGATAATGATAATGACTAAGACGACTGTGAAATTTGCTGCAATTGCTGCTTTGGTTGCTGGATTAGGATTGGTTTCTGCTACGACCGCGAATGCAGCTGATTTTGGGACAACTGCTAACGGTGGTAGCACGACAGCTAAGACCACTTTGGAAGCCAGTGATACAACAGCGGGCGATAAAGGGGTTGTGTTAAAGTCAGCCCCCGACATCAACTTTGGAACGATTAAGTTGGATGGTGGTGCAGTTAACAGTACGGCAGCTGACACTAGCGTAACCGATACGTTAACGGTGGTTAACGCCGGGCACAAAGATGGTTGGAATGTTCAAGTGCAAAATACTGCCATGACTAGTGGTTCAGATACCTTGACTGGTGCAACGATCACATTGCCAACGGTTACACCAAGTAATGGTGTTGCTGGTGCTACCACGAAGGTTGAATTACCTGGTGCCGGGTCTCAAGGTGCTACTAACGTGATGACTGCGCCAGCTAAAGGCGGGGTTGGGACTTGGAATGCTGATTACTCATCAACTAAGCCAACATTATCTGTACCGGCCAACTCAGTTGAGGGTGAATACACCTCTAGCTTAACCTGGAGCTTGGTTGATTCCGTAACAGCATAAGCGATATTAATTGAAATCGGTTAAAGCTTGGACGAAGGTTCAGGCTTTTTTTATTTTTAGTAAATACTGAAAACCAAAACTAAATTGCGGTAATAAAGCTTGCTATTTAGCGAGTAGTTTAACGTGTCGTTTATAGTGTAGTTGCGTTATGCAATGATACATCGAGCCTGGCAACTAGCCATATTACGGAGATGATTCCGCTACCAAAATCTATAGACAAGACCTATCCTATGGGGAATTGCTTGGCAGATTAGATACGGTGTGAAACGTATGAATGGGATTCTTGATTAATCGCAAATAATGTTGTTACCACATAAGATTAATAGTGGACAAAAATATGATTATGCGTTATACTGAATTCGAAGGTTAGGAATGAGTTAAGTAGCTCGATGAAGATAGCGAGAACAACTAGGGTATTCTCGAGCCAAGCACCTGAACTAGCCATAGTAGATAAGTTAAAGCCACTGAGGATATATTAAAGGGGATAATGATAATGAAAAAGACTTTAAGCATTATTGCGACGGTTGCTGCTTTTGCTGGTTTAGGTTTGGCTTCGGGGACGGTTGCTCACGCGGCAGTTGATGCGAATGGTACAGGGGCGACAACTGATGCTAACATTACGTTGAAGACCGGTGATACAACGCAAGGTGCCGGCGGGATTACGTTAACGGACGCACCAAGCTACACATTTAGCGCCGCTACCTTGAATGGTGAAAAGCAAGCAACTAATACGACGGCTACGGGTAACTTAACGGTTAAGAACCCTGGGGTTGCTTCTGGTTGGAATGTTACAGTGTCTAATGATAAAATGACTGACGGTACACATACTTTGGATGGTGGTAGCTTGGTATTGACGTCTACCGGGGCCTCAACGACTGATTCAAAGAATACAACTACACCCGCTACACCGACAGCATCACAAACGGTGACCCTGGGAACAGGCGCTGACGGTACAGAGGCTCAACCTGTAATGACTGCTGCAGCAGAAAAAGGTTTAGGTATTTGGAACGCCAACTATACGAATGCGACTTTGAACATTCCATCTTCTGCGATTGCTGCAGATTCAACGACTGGTTCAGCTTACAAGACGAACTTGACTTGGTCGTTGACTAACGCACCTGCATAAATCGATCTATTTAAATATTGAATTCAAAGGCATAGGCATTCTTAGTGAATGGTTTCTATGCCTTTTTTATATGGCATGTTATTGGTTATAAGTCCCAGTATGGCTCACTTGCAGGAAGAAACTAAATTAATGATCTAAGTATAGTGGATGAATCATTTCGACTAATTACCTAATTAATCGTGGCGTTATACTACACGTTACGCATGCAAGGGTAACTAAGCCAAAGATTAATCCGTCAATGGTAAAATCTGTTATAAATGTTTCTTGCACATATGATTAATGATGGACAAGAATTGACGTCGGTTGTATACTGAACGTAGAAGTTTGAACGGTATTATGTGATTGGTTAGGTAAGATGACTAGGGTTTGCTTAATCGGACGAGCAACAGGCTAAATGACATTAGGAATACTGGAAAGACTGTGATCTTCCAGCACTAAAAAGAACAATTACATAATAATGAAGATTTATGGTTTTCGGTAGTTGAGGAGGAATCACTCATGAGGAGTAAATTACTAGGGCTAAGTGTTGTGATGATGACGGTTTTATTTGGTAGTTTGGCAGGGGCGAAAACGGCACAGGCGGAGTACACAGACGATAGTGATGCGAAGAATGCTTTGGCAACCATGCCCAAGGGACTGCCGTTGTCCGATTACTTTGCTCCCGGACAATATTACGATGCGACTGGAGTGGGTTTTACGCCTGAAATCCGTGATTCAGCTAATAGCAGCAGTAGTGGCACTCAGGCCATGCAGTTAACGGCCGATAGTTATAATGGTGGAGCTTCAGTTTGGTCCAAGGATGGCTTTAAGTTTAACTTGTATAAAGATCAAAAAGCCAGCATGTGGCTGTATTTTGGTAATGGCACTACTAGGACTGTCGGTGATGGAATGGCGTTTGTTCTTCAGAATAATAGTTCGGGTGGCACTGGAACTTATAGTGACAAAGGGCAGAGCTTAGGCGTTTGGGGAAAAGATGTGTCAACTGACTCCAATGGGACTAAGACACAAAGAACGATAGCCGATTCAGCGATTTCCAAGAGTTGGGCGTTGGAATTTGATACATTCGTTAACTCGGCGAAACCGAATGGAACGGACTTTGTACTTCCAAGTCCTAATCCGGATGGAATCACCAAGATTTCTGGTAATATAGGGGCATTAGGTCCTCTAAGCGCACCAAGTACGGATGCCAATAATAAGCTAAAGGTAGCGAATAATAATATTGCGGATGCGGCTAATGGATACGATGCCAATGCGGGGAATGTTAGTTCCTATCCACACATTGCTTCTAATTATCCAGGAGAGCCAAGTACGTATACTCTTAATTCGTTAGGCTCAGTGTATATTGGTGGGTATAAGGCCCTTTTTTCAGGGACACCGACGGATACACAGCAATTAACCTACAACTGGGCTACTTTAAATCACGAAGGCGTATTATCATATCCAAACACTGGGCGTGGTGGAAAGCTATCAAATGGCAAATGGCATCACTTGTCGATTGATTACAAGGCAGCAACATCTACTAGCGATGGCGTTATGACCTACACCTATGACGATAAAGATCCGGACACGGGCGCTAAGCAAACCAACGGGACCGATTATGGTTCGTTTGAAGATAATCATATGTCACGACAGGTTAACATCACGCCTTCAAAATTAGGTGCATCGGAAGCTAACCCAACCGTTTGGTGGGGATTCACTGGGTCAACTGGGAATGCAAGCGAAAACAATTTAGTCGCGTTTGAACAGATCCCTAACTTGGCTAACATTAACTCCAGTGGGACTATGACCGACACGACCACCAATAAAGATGTTACGGACAACGCTACTATTCAAGGTAATGACCACGTCAAAGTTAATTACAATGTGTCTTATGATAGTGGGACGTCTGCTTGGGAGAATGTTCAAGCTAAAATTGATGTACCCCAAAATATTACGTACAAGTCGGCTAAGTTGACTTATACGCAGAAATCGGGCGCTACCACAACAACGACACTAGATGTAGCAAACTTATCGAGTGAGGGCATTAAATTAGCTTTAGCCCATGCACTCAACAATGCAAGCGATAGCGACTATGTTTCAGCTGATATTACTTTGACCGGTGTCGCAGACAATCCAACCGCTAAGACAACTGTTGCCGCGACTACTGGGAACTTTACAGGGACGCAAGCGATTGCTTCAGTTGATATTCCGTCATTTAAGATTGCGCCATCGACGTTGAATCTGCAGCTGGATCAGTCGGCAGTGACGGCTTCCGGTGATAGTGATGTGAAGTTGACTGGGAAGATCACCTCAACAGCTACTTTGGACAGCAATGATAAGCTCACCTTGCACCCGTCTATTAACGGGAATGATTTGGCTACCAGCAAGCTGAGTACGACTGATAAACCGGGTATCTTTACTGTGTCAGTTCCGGTTAACCAGTTAAGCAGCGGTGAAAATGCGTTTGAAGTTTATGCGACTGATAGTACAGGGAACTCGTCTAACACGGGTGCTGCGACGATCACGCTGGGGTCGTTGTCCTTTGGCACCGTCTCTGATAGTGCGGCTTTCAAAGATACGACGTTAGATGGCAGTCAGCAGACCGCTGGTACGAATGGTGATTGGAACCTTAATGTCCAAGATACTCGGGCCGTTGGCAGTCAGTGGACGTTATCTGCCAAGATCTCACAGCCGTTTAAAGTCAATGATCAAGCTTTAAAGGGCAGCTTGATGTATAAGACGGCCAACGGAACAGAAGCCATCACGGCGGACAATACACCAATTGTGACGCACACCAAAACGGCTAGTGACAGTTCGACAACGAATGTCGCTGGTAGCTGGAACACGGACTCTGGTTTGCTTTTAGATGTTGGCAGTAGCAATACGGCCGGCACCTACAGCGGGCAACTGACCTGGACTTTACAGGACGCACCACAATAGATTATTAACTTAGGAGCAGTTTTAGCCATCAGCTAAAGCTGCTTTTTTTGTGACTCTTCTATGAGAACAACCGCTTGTGATCACTGAAGGTTGCGCGGGTTAGCTACGAGTATGAACCATGTTTCATAGAATAAACCCCCAAAAGGGAGATATCAGTCGTTTTGTCAGACGATAACGGATAATGATGGGATGAAAATGATGGGAAATGATAGTTATGATAGGCAACTATCCGCCTTTGATGGTCCGTGGCATGAATGAGTACAACTAGAAACCGTATAAACGACTTTAAAAAGAGTGAATTTTACATAATCCAGATAAAAAAATATTAGTGAAATCGAATTCAATTGATAATTCAAACGACGAACAAACCCTGATTTAGCAGTGCCTAAAGCTAATGGTTAGTATCAGTTCAAAGAGGGAGAAACAAAATTATCGAAAAAAACAGGCTATCCATTTCGATAACTATGGACAAAATAAAAAAGACGTGCTATTCTATACATGAATCATCGATGAGTTCAACGAAGAAAGTTATAGATAATGTTGGTCTGTAAGTTAGTTAATCACAAGTTGAGAATTTGGTTTGCCATTTTCTCACCTAACGTGAGGATGGGGACAGTGATGAGATTTAAAAAAATCTGGTTGTTGCTGTTAGGCCTCCTAATCGTTGCTGGTGGGGGACAATCCGTAGTGGCTTTAGCGGATGTTCAGCAATCTACTTACCAAGTGGAGCTGACACCGAGTAAAGATACGTCCGGCGCACTTGCCGGAGGGGATGGTGACTTTGCAGTGGGTGATAGCGGGAATCATAGCGGTAGCTCAATAGCTAAGTCACCGAGTGGCAGTCGGGTTTCACCGACCGCAGCTCAGGGTCAAGACGGTGATCAGGTATCTGGGACACCGTCGCGGTCCGGTTTGAGTGGACGTTTGCCACAATTGTCAGAAGGCCAGTGGTACGGTTTTGGGTCGATGGCAGGTATCATCATATTATTGCTGATTTGGATCGGCATGTTGTTAAAACGTAGGAAGCAAGAAAATTAAAACTTTAAGTTGAGGGGATAATATTATGACTAAGAAAACTTTACAATTTGTAGCAGCTGCAGCTATGGTAGCAGGTTTGGGCTTCGGTTCAGTTTCCACCGCCTTTGCGGCTACTAGTGACAGTGCTAGTGGGACTAACACGGGGAGCTTGCACACGACTGCTAAGGTTGCATTGACCGCTGGGTCCACTTCTGGTGGGGACAACGGTAACGACGGTAACGCTGGTGATGGGGCATTGGCCTTGGTCACTGCACCAAATTACACGATTGATGGTGGTGAACTTGGCGGGTCAAAGGCACTGAAATTAGCGGGTACTGCTGACGATAGTACACCAGTTCAAACAGTTAACCCTGGTCTTAAGACCAACTGGGGCGTTACTGTGAAGAGTAGTCAATTCGCGACAACTACTGGAACGGAATTGCAAGGTGCCGTGTTGACCTTAACTGATGGTTCAGTTACGTCACCGACTGGTTCAACGTCTTCAACTGCGCCTACTGGTGAGGGTTCCATTGAGCTAAATGGTGATGGGACTTCTGAAAAGCCAGTTGTGACGGCTGCTGGCAATGAAAATATTACTGGTGACGCCAAGGCAGTTGGTGTTGGTACGTGGAACACAAACTTCAATACTGCTAGCTTGGCTGTTCCAGATGGGAACACGGCCGGTACTTACACTTCTAACTTAACTTGGACTCTAAAGAACGCCCCATTCTAAGACGTTTAGGCATCGATAGTGAGGAGGCGTCGTCGTGAAACGATTGTTATGGTTTATGGCCTCGCTAACTCTAGGGATCATGTTTACGGCGCAGTCGAATGCTCTGGCTAATTCAGGGTCATTGTCGACCACTGCTGATGTAACGTTAAAGGGAGATGGCAATACCAATCCGGTTAATCCAGTCGGCCCGACTGATCCAGATGACTCTGGGAATACTGGGACTGGCTCCAAAGGTAAGTTGACCTTGGACTACGTGCCAAATCTAACGTTCAAGCAACAGCAGGTTACTAAAGGGCAAATTGTAACGACGGCCACCAATCGGGGTGCTTACGTACAAATTAGCGACCGCCGTTTCACGGGTGCGGGTTGGCAATTACAAGTCAAACCCAGTCCCTTAGTTGGCGAAAAAGATTTTTCTAAGATTTCAGCGGCGGCCTTACAGTTGGGTTCAGCTTCCTTTGCTAAGGCAAGCACAACCAATGTGAGTGCCAGTCCGACGGTTACCGACTCGGCGACTAGTTTGATTCCGATTGGCAGCTATTCACTAGTTGCTTCGGCGAACAAAGGAACTGGTCTGGGCACGTGGTTGTTACAGGTAAACCGTAGTGCGACTGCACCAACCAAGCTATTGGTAGATAATGCTGTTGTTAAGCAACAGCAGACTTATCAGGGTGCATTAACTTGGCTATTGACTGATACGCCGCAATAAGTAGAAAAGTTAGTAGCGGTGGCGACAGCCACCGCTACTTTTGGTATAATATAGGTAAAAAGTGGGAATTGGAGGCTACATCATGAAGCGTTATTGGCAATGGATTTTGGCATTGGGGGCACTGCTAACTTTTGCGGGCTGGCATACTACGACAGCTCACGCTGAGGGGGTTGGCTACACCGTATCGGCAAAGCTGCCAAAGAACCAGGATGATAAGAATGTCACCTATTTTGCTCTGCGGGTTAAACCTAATCAGCAAGAGAAATTAGGGGTGGTTATCTCTAATCAAAGCAAGAAGTCGGCAACTTTCCAATATGGTGTCAATCAAGCGATTACGAATAACAACGGGGTTATTGACTATAGTAATAGTAATCCGAAGCTTGATAGCTCGTTAAAAATTGGGATTAAAGATGTCTTTAATGAACAAAAATTACAAAAGGTAACTGTTCCGGCGAAGACGTCGAAGACCGTTTACGTGACCTACAAGATGCCCAGCAAGAAGATTGATGGGATGATCTTAGGTGGTGTTTACGTCAAGAAGATGGCCGGTAAGGAAGCTAAGGCGAAAAAAGGGGTTACGATCACGAACCAATTCGCCTATGTAATCGGTGTTCGCTTGCGGGAAAGCAGTGTCGATGTTGCGCCCGACATGAAGTTAAATGAGGTTCGCGCTGGCCAAATCAATGCTTATAACCAAGTGGAAGCAAACCTCCAAAACCCACGTCCGGGTCTGATGTCTCAATTGAAAGTTAAGGCTAAGGTGACTGAGGTTGGTAAGAGCAAGGTGGTCTTACAAAACGAAAAGTCGAACATGGCGATGGCACCTAACAGTAACTTCAATTACGCTATTCCTTGGGGCGATACCCAATTAAAAGCGGGGACTTATACGTTAACGCTGGATGCAACAGCTAAGGGTGGCTATCACTGGCATTTCGTTAAGAACTTTACGGTAACCCAAAAGCAAATCAACAGTTTGAAGAATAAGATTAATACGCCACAACAACATAATTACCTCTGGTGGTTTGTTGCCGGCGGGATTCTGATTATCTTATTGTTAGCGATTATCATTTACTTGTTACTCAAGCGTAAGCGTAATGACGATGATGATAAGCAAGAGTCGAAATAACTGAGTAAGTTACAACACGGTTCTACTGACAGAGTAGAACCGTGTTTTTTTGTGAGAATCATTAACCGGACACTTTTGTCAATCCGCCGATGTCTTTGAAGCTTTGCTTACTGTAGCTTTAGCATAATTTGGGACTGATTGTGGAATAACTAATCAACGATAAATAACGAATAGACTGGTTTGACAGCGTTTATTGGGAGACTGATGTTGGGGAGTGAACCTTTTAACTGTTATTGTTAAACGGTGTTCATAAATGTGGCCTTTTATGAACTAATTTGTTACAATGTATGCATATTATATGGCCGACATGAATTTAGCTGACCGATTAAATTGAAATTGGAAATTGGGAGATGGAATATGAAGCTTAAAAGGTTGTTGATCGGGGGCATTGGCATGCTGATGGCTCTCGGCTTAGTTAGCCAGGTATTAGTGGCCCATGCGGATGCCGATTATGATAAAGCCAAGGCTAATGCGCCGCAGGGTCTACCGCTGAGCAACTATTTTAAATTTGGCGATTTTGCGGGTAACTCGGCTAAGGTTGTGGATACGGGACGGAGTGATGGGACGCAGATGGTTCAATTGACGGATGCGAAAGCGGAAGTTGGAACGATCTGGACCGGGGATGACTATGCCCTCGACCTCAATAAGAATGCCACGGCATCGATGTGGATGTACTTTGGAAACTATCCGGTGGATGCGGGTGATGGGATGGCCTTTGTGATCCAAAATGATACGCGCGGTGTTAATGCCGTGTCGCGGGCTTCTGATGGGACCGTCGGTAATGGGCAAACTTTAGGTGTCTGGGGAGTTGACGATGATCCTAAGGGGACAGTAGCACAGATTGCCAGTCGAGGTATTCAAAATAGCTGGGCCCTGGAATTCGATACGTATTTGAACAGTAATAATTTTGACTTACGAACCGGTGTAGCCAAGCAACACATCGCTTCTAATTATCCAGGATATGCGGGGAGCTATGGTTCCGGTGGCGACTTCTTTTATTTGAATCACAATGGGTTGATGAAAAATAGTAGTGATCCGAATTACCTGCTTTCATCGCGGGACAACACTTGGAAACACTTAACGCTTAAATGGGACGCGGCTGCGTCAACGATTACGTATGCCTTTAATGATAAGAATCCGGCTACCGGTGACGCAAAGACGGCGACGGGGACCCAGACCGTTACGATTGACCGGAGTAAGATCGATCCCAACGGTACGGGTAAGGCACGCTGGGGCTTCACAGGTTCAACCGGAGAACTTTGGGAAAATAATTTAGTGATTTTTGAATAGTTACCCGGGATTGTTAACAGTTCGGCGACAGCAACCATTACCAATACGCGGACTGACAAACAGATTGCCACAGGAGATACCATTGATGCGGGAACACCGCTCCGGGCGGATTATCGTTTAGATTATACGAGTGGTTCTAAAAGTTGGACCGGGATTAACGCTAAGATCAATCTACCAAATAGTTTCGCTACCAACTACGCAAAGGTCACCTATGCTAATGGAAAAACAGCCTTGCTTGATACGTCCCAACTGTCGGACCAAGCATTGACGGCAGCTATTGATGACCTGAATACGACTAACAATGTGGCGACGGTTTCGGTATATGGTTCAGCAACGAATTCAAGTACGTCGTCAGCCGTGAGTGTGCCGGCCGCAACCAGTCACTTTAACGGCTCGAATGCGTTGACGATGGCGAGTACGCCGGCCTACACGATTAACCCTCGTAACAGCTGGCAACTAGGCTTGTACTTCGGCGTGGTTGGTACTGGGACGACCACAACGTCGATGACTACGACAGCGGATGGGGTCGACTTGACTGGGTACTTTACGTTTGCACAAGACAATACGCCCAGTTCAGAGGCCTTAATTAATGGTTCTGCAGTTGATTTGTATCCTAGCGTTAATGGGAAAGCCTTGAGCTCAGTTAAAGTGTCTTCTGGAACATCACGAGAATTTAGTTACCATATTGCCACTGCTGACTTGACTAGCGGTGAAAATTATGTGACCCTGACGGCGGGATATGCGGCTTCTACCGGGACCGTTTATTCAACCCCAGTTACTGCAACGGTGACGGCCGGAACGCTAGGGTTTCAATCAGTCAGCGACACGATTAACTTTAACGAAACGTTAACTGGAAACACTGAGACGATTGCACCAGTTAGCCAGCCAGATGTGTTGGTCAGTGATACACGTGGGGGTCAGAACAGTTGGACTGTCAAGGCGGCGTTAACAGCGATGAGCACTAGTTTCCCTGGGACCCTGATCTACCAGCCGGGTGATGGCTCGTCAGTGTCGTTAAATAATCAAGCGGCAACAATTGATACAGGGAAAGCCGCTAGTTCAGCAACCGATGTCAGTGATGACTGGAGTCAGACTTGGACGGGGGCCGCTTCTAAGGGCCTATTCTTGAAGGTGCCAGGGTCGTCGACTTCTGGTAATTATAACGGTCAGATTAATTGGGAACTAGACGATACGCCTAGCTAGAAAACACCTAAGAAGGCTTGTCAGAAATCTTGAATGATTTTTGACGGCCTTTTTTTATTAATATTTGTCGTTATAGGTAAGGGTTACAAATGCCCCGAATTGCCCTAAAACAAGATAAATGGTGATGGCCAATAAGTGCTGTCAATCAACATCTTTTCTATGACTAATGAAAGTGAAATTTGATTAATTAACCGGTAAATAAAGGTATCTTTTTTTAGTTTAACTTGGTAAAATGAAAGCGGTTAAACGTCTATTGGATTAGGAAAATTCAAATGATGCTTTGTGAATGGTTTATATTGTACACATTGAAAGGTGAAGTTACGTAGGGAGACGATACAATGGGGATCAAACGTTGGTTCTTAGGTGGCTTGGCACTTGTTGTGGCTGGATTACTGGGCGGTCCGATTGCTCAGGCTGATAATAATGATTTGAGTAATGCGATTAGTTCCGCGCCACAGGGGCTGCCTTTGAATGATTATTTTAAGCTGGGGACCTTTAATACTAGCACTGGTGGCGGTAATTCAGCTAAAGTGATTGACAGTAATCGCGGTGATGGGACACAATTGGTTCAGCTGACAGATACCACCAACGAAGTGGGGACTATTTGGACGGCGGATAACTATCGGCTCAACTTGAATAAGAACGCAACAGCCTCTATGTGGCTGTACTTTGGCTATCGAACGTCTAGTGCGGGCGACGGGATGGCGTTCGTGTTACAAAATGATGCCCGGGGGGTGGACGCCATTGCTAAGACGACCAGTGGTACGGTTGGTGATGGTGAAACGCTGGGGGTTTGGGGTGTTGACGATGGTATCACTAATCCGCAAATTCAATCACGAGCGATTCAGAATAGCTGGGCGTTAGAGTTTGATAGTTTCAGTAATACGCAGAGTCGCAAGGGATCGGCCTTTGATACATCGGTTGGATCCTATCCCCATATTGCGTCTAACTATCCGGGAGCTGGTCTGACGTATGTTACGAATAATTTAAATCCTGATAATCCCTATGTGCTTATGCAACATCAAGGCGTTATTCAAAATAACAGTTATAGTCTCTTATCTAATGGTGCTTGGCATCATGTGACAATGAGGTGGGATGCGACTGCTAAGACGATGACGTATAGTTATAATGATAAGGACCCGAGCACCGGCAATGCCCAGACGCCCGTGGGTACGAAGACAGTTTCTATTGATACGACGAAGATTGATCCGAATAATACTGGCTACGCACGCTGGGGATTTACAGGCTCAACCGGTACGAACTGGGAGAATAATCTGGTGATTTTCGAGCAGGTTTCGGGCGTCGTGAATAGTAGTGCATCTGTAACGGCAATAGATTTGACGACGGATAAGGTGATTGCGGCAGGGGACACCGTTACGTCAGGCGATCAGCTACAATTAGCGTACAAGTTGAACTACGACAGTGGCTCACAGGATTGGAAGGATATTGTGGCTAAAATTGCGGTTCCCAATAATATGACGGTGAGCTATGCGAGGGTGACTTATGCGGATGGTAAGAGTGAACTGATTGATCCAGGTACTATCAGTGCGCAGACGTTGAAATACCAGCTAACGCATGACTTGAATGGCACTAATGCACCAGCCACCATCACTATCATTGGCAACGTTATGGGGGTTAAAAATGCCACAACAGCGGTTGCAGCGGCGAAGAGCACATTTAATGGGAGTAATGCTCTAACGAACGCGACTACGCCAAACTTTACAATTAGTGCTGCGTCTAACTGGTATTTGCGGTTATTCTTTGGGACTGCCGCTAACGGGACTAAGACGAGTCAGATGGATTTGGATGCCGTTAAAGATACCACGTTGACCGGGCATTTTACCTATTCGTTGACGAGTACGGCTAGTGATGCTGGCTACGGGGGAACAGCGGGTAAGGCGGTGACCTTGCGACCAACGGTAAATGGACAGACGCAGACGTCCACGACTGCCGGAGATGGCGGCACCTTTTCGTATACGGTGCCGGCTAGTTTGCTATTGCCGGGGGCCAATACCGTGACGCTTTACGCAACTTACAACGGCGGTACCAACGTGTCGGATGTGATTAAGGCCACCATCAACGTTGGATCATTAACATTTTCGAATGTGACCAGCAACATTGCTTTTAATGCGGAATTAACCGGAACAGCGGCCACGATTGCACCAAGTAGCCAACCCAATATTTCTGTTGCGGATACGCGAGTAACAGGCAAACACTGGGCCTTGAGTGCTAGTCTAACGGGACTGGCGGCAAGCTTCCCGGGGGAAGTTGTGTACCAACCAGGAAATGGGAACGTGACAACTTTGAGTAATCAAGATGCTGCCATTGATACGGGAGATTCGGCCGCTACTACAACTGTTAGCAAGCAGTGGTCCAGTACGTGGACTGATTCGTCATCGAAGGGACTATTTTTAAAGATTCCCAGTGCAACGACGGCTGGAAATTATGACGGTACAATTACGTGGAGTTTAAAGGATGCACCGAGTTAAGCGGAACGCTAAAGGTAAAATCTAAAGAATCGGACTCTTCAACACACTTGAAAGGTCCGATTCTTTAGTTGTTTTTGGGTGTTAGGCTGGCGTTTGTGATAATTTATCCAGCCAAGCCGGCAGTGATTTAGCCAATTCCTGATAGGTCAATTCGAACTTATGTGTGTACCACGGATCGTCAATCGCTTCATGTTGATGATCGGGTAAGATGTCTAGACACAAGTGGACCTTAGCGGCGTCCGCCGGGGTAGGCGCCAAGCGTTTAAGGTTAGCGACGTTGCTGTGATCCATCGTAATAATGGTATCGGCCCACGCAAAATCAGCAGCCGTGATTGGTCGTGAACGATGGTCACTAGCATCCAATCCATGTTCCCGTAACGTTTTCAAGGCGCCGGGATGGGGATGATTGCCCGCTTCTTCGGGACTAGTTGCCACTGACGCTACCGCAAACTGTTCGGTCAATTGTCGGTCAGCCACTAATTGTTGAAAAATGACTTCGGCCATGGGAGAGCGGCAAATGTTACCTAAGCAGACAAATAAAATGTGTTGCATACAGAAATCCTCCTAACAAATGGTAAAATAAAGCCAAGTTGCTGGTCTCGGGTGGGGCCTTTTGCTATGATTAGTTTAGCAGAAAACTCGGTCGGTTCCTAGGCCAAGCCAGTAGCTTGATACGTGAGTTTTGTAGGGGACAAAATAATTTTTTGGAGGCGTGATTTTATGGTTGCGATTATTGCGATTATCATTATTGTTTTACTCGTTATCTGGTATGTTGCCAGTTATAACGGTCTGATTCGGAGTCGGACAAATGTCCAAGAGTCCTGGAGTCAGATTGACGTTCAGTTAAAGCGGCGAAATGATTTAATTCCCAATTTGGTATCCACAACCAAGGGATATGCCAACTTTGAGCAGTCGACGTTAAAGAAAGTGGTTGCCTTGCGTAATCAATTGACGGCGGTACCTGCTGATGACCATCAACAGACGATGGAAGTTTCTAATCAGTTATCGACGACGTTACGGTCGTTATTTGCTCTGTCTGAAAACTACCCAGATTTAAAGGCCAATGCTCAATTTAGCCAGTTGATGGAGGAACTGACGAATACGGAAAACAAGATTGCTTATTCACGGCAACTGTACAACAGTTCAGTAGCAAGCTTGACCGTGAAGATTCAGTCCTTCCCAAGTAACATCGTGGCTAAGGTGCACCATTTCCAAGCTGGCGAATACTTGCAAGTGCCAGAAGAAGAAAAAACCACGCCCAAGGTTAACTTTGACGACTTTGGGTCAGATAAGTAGGCGATCATATGTTATATGACCAAATTGCTATGAATAAGCGGCGCACGGGTTACGTCATGTTTGGCTTCGGCGTCTTAACTTTAGCGATTGGTGCAGCATTGGGTTACCTCTTTTGGAACAGTTGGGTGTCAGGAACCGTGATTGCCGCAGTGGTGGCGGTGGTCTACATGTTGATTATGATTAGCCAGTCAACCAATGTGGTGATGAGCATGAATCATGCCCGTGAGATTAAAGACGTCAGTCAGGCGCCGCAGCTATGGCATTTGATTGAGGATATGGCGTTGGTGGCCCAAGTACCAATGCCGCGGGTCTTCATCATTGATGATCCCAGCCCCAATGCATTTGCCACCGGAAATGATCCCAAACATGCGGCTGTCGCGGTAACTACCGGTATTTTAGAGCGGTTGAACAGAGAAGAACTAGAAGGGGTGATTGGGCATGAAATGTCCCATGTCCGCAACTATGATATTCGCTTGCAGACCATTGCGTTAGCCCTTTCCGCAGCCATTAGTTTATTGGTTAACTTTGCCAGTAATTGGTTCTGGTGGGGCGGTGCGTCTCGGCGGCGGGATGACCGCGATGATTCGGCTGGTAATATCATTGGTTTGATCATTTCTGTTTTTCTGATTATCTTGGCACCATTAGCAGCTAGTATTGCACAAATGGCCCTCTCGCGTAATCGAGAATATTTGGCAGATGCCTCTAGTGTTGAGCTGACGCGTAATCCACAAGGCCTGATTAGTGCGTTACAAAAGATTGATGACAGTCAGCCCATGAAAGCTGCCGATCCTAACAGTGCGGCCCTTTATATCAGTGATCCATTCAAGCACAAACAAAAATTTGCCGACCTCTTTGCGACTCACCCACCGATTGCCGATCGAATTGCTCGGCTGGAAAAAATGTAAAATAAGTGGGCGCTGATCGGCGGTTTCGTAGTACAATTAGGTGTGATTGAAACTAGGGGAAAGAGTGTGCAACCATGCGCGGAAATTTTATCTATATTAGTCTAGAGCCGGTGACGAATATGATCTATTCACTGGGAATTTTACCCGCTGATTTTTTGAACGGGATCCCGGCTATTCCGAACCAATTATTATTGCTGAACGAAGAGTCTGGCAACGATGTGGAAATTAATCCGCATACCCGGTTGCAGACCATAACCGGGCAAGCGCAGATTCGCCGGTATTTGTTAGGTAAACACGACCACGCAGTTAAATGGCTAGATTATGCCCACGGTGATGACTTGGACTTCTTACTGCCCACGGAGATTGCTGAACTGTTATATCTAGCCCACATGGATACCCACATTCGCACGCCTTTTTATGCTAAACTCCAGAACAATTATGTCTCTTTGAGTTTAAGAGACGGGTTCTATAAGACGTATTACCGCCACTTAGGTGATGTGGATCACGTTTTAGAAGTTAGTATCAAGCGGCATTTGCGCGCCATGCACAATAACCGTTGGGTCTTTGCCCGTCCGTTGGCAATTAGCGATGTACCGCATGAAATTCTGTTGCAGCTGACACAAGGGCTAATGGATGGCATGATTGTGGCGTTCGATCAGCTAGTTGAACGACGGCGAGTTTATGTGATTCCTGTGCGCGCGATTACCCATCCTGAGCACCAAAATGCGTGGTACACGCAAGAGGACGTTTACGCCGACTCTCGTGAGGTCGCTAGTTTGCGTTATGATTTGACCACGCGTGAGTGGGCGCTGAGCATTCATGACAATCAGGTATTTAATGATGTTAGTGAATTAATTTAGAAGTTGTCAACCACCGGTGACGAGTTGTCATCGGTGGTTTTTGCGTTAGTTTTAAGATTGTCTGGCGTAATCCATGGTATAATGAAATTCAGAATTTATATCAGAGATAGCGAATACCTCTGGTCAGAATTATTTCGAGAACGTGGCGACCTTAGGCGGCCGTTTCACTAATTAGGAGTAGAAAACATGAAGATGCAGCTTGCTGAAATTGCTCACGCAGTGGGAGCAATCAATGATTTCGAACAATGGGGTAGTGTCAGTGTGACTAGTGTGGCATTTGATAGTCGACACCTCCAACCGGGAGGACTCTTTATTCCCCTGACTGGTGAACACGATGGTCATCCATTTATTCAGTCTGCCATCGACCATGGGGCTGTGGCAACGCTTTGGGCTCGTGACCTAGCGTCCGCCCCCGCTGACTTCCCAGTTATCCAAGTCGATGATTCGCTGAAAGCCTTACAAACCCTCGCCCAATACTATTTGTCTAAGATTAATCCACGGGTGGTGGCGGTCACCGGGAGCAATGGTAAGACCACAACTAAGGATATGATTGCGGCGGTTTTGAGCACGCAATTTAATGTGACCAAGACGCATGCGAACTTTAATAATGAGATTGGGGTACCCATGACGGTGTTATCCATGGAACCCAATACCGAGATGCTGGTTGTTGAGATGGGAATGGATCGTCCCGGACAATTGGATTTCTTAAGTCAATTGGTCTCACCAGATTTGGCGTTGATTACCATGATTGGGGAAGCCCATATCGAATTCTTTGGTACCCGTGACAAGATTGCGGATGCGAAGATGGAAATCACGCATGGATTGAGTGATGATGGGGTGTTTGTCTTTAATGGTGATGAACCCTTGCTACGCGAGCGTGCCACTGAATTGACCCAGCGACAGGTTACTTTTGGTCAGCAGGGCACCGATGATTTGTTCGCGACTGACGTTACGGGAACCCCGACAACGACCAGCTTTACCACGAATCAGTGGCCGGAAGTGACCTTTACTATTCCCATGATTGGCACGTATAATGTCAATAACGCCTTGGCGGCCTTGTCCGTGGCAATGCTATATCGGATTCGACCAGAAAGCGCCAAGCAAGCGCTCGCGACCGTTAGCTTGACGGAAAACCGGGCGGAATGGGTGGCAAGCGCTTCTGGTGCGGCCATTCTCAGTGATGTGTACAATTCAAATCCAACGGCGGCTAAGGAGGTCTTAACGGCCTTCTCGCAAACGCCAGTGACTGGTCACCGCTATGTGGTCCTAGGGGACATGCTGGAGTTAGGTGACCAGGCTGATGCGATGCACGCTAGCTTGGCGAGTGCGATTGATGCAACGAAGATCGACCACGTTTATCTGGTAGGTCCACACATGTTGGCACTACAGGCTGCCTTGGCACAGCAACAGCCACAGTTAGCCGTTTCTCATTATGAGACGACTGACTTGGCGACGTTAACGGCTGATCTACAAAACCAGCTGACGGCGGATGATCAGATTTTATTGAAAGGGTCCCACGGGATTCATTTAGAACAAGTATTAGCGTCCTTACAGGATTCTTCTGAAAATTAGTGTGAAAACAAAGCAATTTCCGCGAGAGCTGGGAGTTGCTTATTTTCTTTCAGCGTTGTATGATGGCTTAGTTGTATTTTTTGAAACGAACCCCGTTTTAGCCAATCATCGTTCGCACCATGGAAAACGGATTTTTTCCAAGAGCCCTGAGGCACTAAAACGACGAACTCATTTAGGAGGAAATTATTTTTGAAGTTTAAAGAACTGGGTCTCTCTGAAGACCTACTTAAAGCAATTACGTCAGTAGGTTACGAGGAAGCGACCCCAATTCAAGCCGAGACAATTCCGATGGTTTTAGCCGGCCAAGATGTGATTGGTCAGGCACAAACCGGTACCGGGAAGACTGCGGCCTTCGCCTTACCAATTTTGGAAAAAATTGATAAGAGTAACGAAAATGTTCAAGCGCTGGTTGTCTCACCAACACGGGAATTGGCTATCCAAACTCAGGAAGAAATTTACAAGTTAGGCCGAACTGAACGGGCTAACGTGCAAGTTGTCTATGGTGGTGCTGATATTCGTCGTCAGATTAAATCCTTAAAGAATCACCCGCAAGTGGTTGTTGGGACCCCGGGTCGGTTATTGGATCATATTCGGCGGCACACGCTGAAGCTAGACCACGTACAAATGTTGGTCTTGGACGAAGCCGATGAAATGCTAAACATGGGTTTCTTGGACGATATTGAAGATATCATCAAACAATTGCCAGAAGAACGTCAAACGATGCTGTTCTCTGCAACGATGCCGCCTGAAATCAAACGGGTTGGTGTCCAATTCATGAAGGACCCTAAGCATGTGAAAATCAAGGCTAAGGAATTAACCACGGACTTAATTGATCAATTCTATGTGCGTTCTCGTGATTTTGAAAAGTTTGATATCATGACGCGGTTCTTTGATGTCCAATCACCAGATTTGACAATTGTCTTTACTCGGACTAAACGACGGGTAGATGAAATTGCCAGTGGTTTGGAAGCCCGTGGCTATAACGCTGCTGGGATTCATGGGGATTTGACGCAGAAGCGCCGGACTCAAATCATGAACGACTTCCGTCACGGTAAGTTAGATATCCTAGTGGCAACCGATGTTGCTGCGCGGGGGATCGATATTAACGATGTCACCCACGTTTATAACTACGATATTCCACAAGATCCCGATAGTTATGTTCACCGGGTTGGCCGGACTGGCCGTGCCGGGAAGCATGGGGTTTCCATGACGTTTGTAACACCAAACGAAATGGATTACTTGCGTGAAATCGAAAAGCTAACAAAGGTGCGGATGTTACCTTTGAAGCCACCTTCGGATGAAGAAGCGTTCGTCAGCCAACTAAGTGCTGCGAAGGAAACCATTGCTGACTTGGTCAACAAGGCGGATAAGGAAAAGTATGCTAAGGCAGCTGAAAGCTTGCTAAACGAATACGATGCCGAAGACTTAGTTGCGGCACTCTTGAGTGACGTCACGAAAGATGACAATAACCAAGTACCCGTTAAGATCACGCCAGAACGGCCATTGCCTAAGCGCGGTGGCAAACGTCACGGCGGTGGCGGTTACCATCATGGTGGTGGCAATCGTCGCGGTGGCGGTTACCGTGGTGGACATCGTTCTTCAGATCGTCATGGTAATGATCGCGGCCATGGTTCACGTAACCATGACTCACGTAACCATAGTGATAACCGGAGTCACCGAAGCAACAATGGCGGTGGTCGGCGTAACGAAGGTGGTAGCCGCGGCTTCACCATTCGCAAGAAAGACTAGTTTTACATGAGAATTGATTGGAAAGCACCCATCCTAGTGATGAGTGCTTTTTTATAAAAAAATTGCCGAATAAAAGGTTGATTTGGCAGGCTTAAACAGCTATATTCACGCCATAAATGGATTTTGGATATAAAAGTTGGCTTGCGTTCAATCCGGGGCCGTGATATTATACCCTTATAGATTTGATACGAATAAACTTATAGCAGACCCCCACGGAGGTATTATCATGGCTAATAACTTTGACTTACATGCTGCATTGACGCTTGCCACTAAGCCAGGTCCATTCGTTACCATGACGCTGCCAGTTACGGGAATCCCCGCGACTGACCGCACCCAATTTAATAGTTTGCTAAAACAGGGAAGACAACAACTTGAGAAGGTTGCACCTGACAGAACGTGGTCTGCTTATGCTGAAGCATTCACGCCGTTTGAACACGGCCCGTTGACTAATGGGAGTGCCACAGGTCTGCTGATTATGGCAGGTGCCAGTGATAATTATCATTATTGGCTACACACACCAGTGACAGCCACAGTGACAGTTACGTATCAACCGAATGTATTACCCATTCTACAGGCTCAAGATAAGACCAGTGATTATGACATCTTACTTTTAGGTCGTGATGCGTTTGATTTGGCACAGGTACGCAATGGGCGACCGGAAATGGTGAACTTACCAGTCGATGCTCCCGTAACGTTGGAAAAGGCCTTGGGAAGTGAACTGCGGGACCGTGGGCGTTGGCAACGATCTGCCGGGGAGCATACCCATTACAGTGGAACCGGGTCTTTAGATACAGCCCGGGAGGCGGATCAACGAAACTATTTCATGATGGTTGACGCATATGTTTCCCAGCACTATTCGAACGTTGATCAGGTTCCATTGATTCTGGTAGCCAATGCAAGTGATCAGGGGAACTTTCGCAAGTTCACTCAGAATGCTTATTTAGATCATGTCGTGCGCGTTGTTCAGGGCCCCAACCTAGCTGCGGCCAATCAAACATTAGCGGCGTTGGCCTTGTCAATTACGGAACAGCGGCACCAGCAGGCAACACAGATTCGGCGAGATGCTTACGCTAAAGTCCGGCAGAATCAACAGGTTGTCCAAGATTTGGGGCCATTAGCGACGGCGGCCGTACAAGGGCAAGTGGCGAAGCTGTGGTTACGCGATGATGCCAGTCAACCAGGTCATTTAACTGAAAAGGGAACGGTGATGACGGCCACAGCGCTAAGTCGGCAGAATAATCTATACAATGATCTGGCTCTGCAAGTCAGCCGCTTAGGTGGACAGGTCGAGGTCTTACCGGCAGATGCCATGCCAACCAGTAATCCTGTAGCTGCGCAATTACGGCTCCGTGAAACCGTTGTGCATTAATCAATAAGTGTTTACTAGGTAGTCGAACTGCGAGTCGGCTACCTTTTTTGTGCGAATGGCCAAATCTTTTAGGGGTTTATCTGTGAAATGGTCTGATAATAAGTTAAAATTCGACTTAACTCAGTAACTTGTAACCCTAATTAGGAGTGGCTGTGCTAAAATAATAGCTAGACTTTGAGCGAGGTGAACACCATGATTTACGGAACCGGTATTGATATCACTGATTTAAAACGGGTACAGCGGGTTGTTGAACGCCAACCACGTTTTTTAACTAAAGTCTTGACACCGAATGAACGCATTGATTACCAGAAATTGAGTGGACAACGCGCATTAGAGTTCATTGCGGGACGATGGTCAGCCAAAGAATCCTACAGTAAAGCAATGGGAACGGGGATTGGTGCAACTGTGACCTTTCAAGACATTGAGATTCGGGATAATGATGCTGGGCGGCCGGTGGTGCGTCGCCAACCATTTGGGGGAATTGCGCACGTTTCGATTTCACATACGGAGACGGTCGTGATGACACAGGTTATTCTAGAAAGAGGGAACGAATCATGGTAGTTGGGGTCCATCGGCCAACACAATTAGTGATTGACCGCCAAGCGTTACACGATAATATTCAGGCTGAAGTGACACGGTTAGCGAGTGGCTGTGAGTTATTTATGGTGGTTAAAGCCAACGGGTATGGGCATGGTGCTGTTCAGGTGGCTCAGGTGGCTAAAGAGGCTGGTGCTACAGGCTTTTGTGTGGCTATTTTGGATGAAGCTCTCGAATTACGGGCAGCCGGTTTTAATGAGCCGATCCTCGTATTAGGGGTGACGGAGCCAGAAGATGCGCCGTTGATGGCGCGACAACACATCTCAGCAACCGTTGCGGCGACTGACTGGTTAGTTGCTGCGGACGCCTACTTGGCACTGGCGCAACCAACAGCACCATTACAGGTTCATTTAGGATTGGATACAGGAATGGGCCGAATTGGGTTTAAAACAACGGCTGAGTTGACGACAGCCGTTACTTATTTGGCCACCCACGCAACGTTGAACTTTGAAGGTATTTTCACGCATTTTGCCACGGCTGATAGTCCAGACGAGACGTACTTCAAGCAACAAGTTGCCAAGTGGCAAGCGTTGACAGCCGTTTTAAAAAAGCGACCACGGTACGTCCACGTGTCAAATTCCGCTACGAGTCTCTGGCATGCAGCCTGCAATGACAACATGGTTCGTTTCGGTGTTGCGGGATATGGTTTAAATCCTTCTGGGACTGCTATTCCAGCGCCGTATGCATTAAAGCCAGCGCTGAGCTTAACCAGTCAGTTGGTTCATAGTAAACAAGTCGTTGCTGGCGAATCAGTCGGCTATGGGGCCACTTACACCGCGCAACAGACGGAATGGGTGGGGACTGTGCCGATTGGTTACGCAGACGGTTACGAACGACGACTGCAAGGTTTCCATGTGCTAGTTGATGGTCAGGTCTGTGAAATCATTGGGCGTGTGTGCATGGATCAATTGATGATTCGTTTGCCTCACGACTTCGCCCGGGGAACGCGGGTGACCTTGATTGGTCGGGATGGTGATCACGTCATTACGCTTCAGGAGATGGCCGACTATTGCCAAACAATTCATTATGAGCTTGCCTGCGGCTTCACCAGTCGGTTACCACGAGTTTATCGTCACTAATTTATGACGTTTTTGTGTCCAGAAATGATGTTTCGTGGTAAACTAAGTGAGACGAAGTGATTAACAACTTGAGGAGGGGCAAAAAACCATGGCTCAATCACGACAATTGAAACCAGTAACGTTGCGGCTTCACATGACCCGTACTAAGCAGCGCCAGGCATTAGTGCCATTACGAGCGGCTGCCTCACGGGAGTTAGCTTTAATTGTTGGGTATCAGGCGATGGCGCTCATCAACCGGGACCTCGCACAGGCGTTCACACCTTGTGAAGAGGAAGCGGAACGGCGGTTAACCCAGTTTCGTAGAGCAGAGAGTTAGTATAAAAATTTAAATAGTGAGGGGATGGCGGCCTATGGCCCGTGTTGAAATCAAACGCGGTGACGTCTTTTTTGCCGACCTTTCACCAGTCGTTGGTTCGGAGCAAGGTGGTATGCGCCCCGTGTTGATTATTCAAAACAATGTGGGGAATCACTATAGTCCGACCGTGATTGTCGCGGCGATTACCGCCCGAATCGAGAAGCCAAAAATGCCGACGCATGTCGGCATTTCTGCCGCTCGTACCGGGATTGAACGGGATTCCGTTATTCTGTTGGAACAAATTCGGACAATTGATAAGCAACGGTTGAAAGACCAAGTGACTCATTTGGATGTAAAAACAATGGCAGCGGTGGACACGGCACTTGCAACCAGCATTGGCTTGGTGGACAAGGCACGCAGGAAAAAAGTTAAGTAGCAATTGTACATAGTGAATGACATAACCCGTTAGCAGGTGGAATACTTGCTAACGGGTATTTATGTGCGCTAATAAGTTTGCTTAAGTAATATCACTGGAAATAAAAAATCGACAAAGCATGCTGGCTTTGCCGATTTTTTCATATACTAGTTTTCGTGACGTAAGTCTTCAATTTCTGACACGTGGAATTCTTTACGTTCCAGGGCTTTAACGATCCGGTCGAGCTTTTCTTCATCGACTTCGGCGGGTAGGGTAAACATGGTCCGGTGAACCAGTTCGCCTTCCTGGGCGTCAAGGCTGATTACACTCGCAATGGACGTGTACTTCGTGATGACCTTAGCCATACCGGCTAAATCACCCCGTTCACCAGCAGAAACGACGGTTAACACGTAGCTGCCGATGTTGACATTCCAAGATTGGGATAGCATATCCATCAGACGGGTATGAGTTAAAATCCCATAAAAAGCGTTCTTATCATCGAGAACAGCGATGTAAGGCAAATCCTTGATGGAAAAGAAGACGTTGAAGAAGGCAGCATTGACAGAAATGAACTTCGTTGCGTTCTTTAATAAAGATGTCACGGGGAGCTGCATATCACCGCCCCGTGATTTATGGCGATAGATGTGCATTTTATAAATGTTGCCCCGGAAAATCTGACCCGTTTCGTCAAGAATTGGGACACACCGGTAACCGGAATCTTCCAGAACCTTTAGTGCCTGTTCCAAGGTAACATCCTCGCGAACCGTCACTAACCGTTCTTTCGGTTTCACTAGGGACTTTAACAGCATAGCTGATGACCTCCTAAAATTAGAAACTTCTAATAATCTCTTCTAATAATACCATATTTCTCAGCGAAACGGGGAGAAAATTTCGATGAAATTCGTGGTAAAATAAAAGAAAGTTTGGCTAAGGGAGGGTCAGCGGATGAAACAACCAGAAGATCCTGACAATCAACGGATTATCACTAAAAAATGGCTCTATTGGACACTAGCGGCAATCATTGCGATTATCGTTTTAGGTGCCATCGGCTTGGCATTAAATTAGGTCGAAAAAAAAGGATCTCGCAAAGCGAGATCCTTTTTTAAATTTTCATTAGAAGATAATGACGGGAGTACCGACACTCACATTCTCGTAAACTGCCTTTATCTTAGATGGCGGGGTGTTGACACAGCCATGGGAGCCGTGTTTCTTATACCACGTGCCACCGTAAGTGGGTTGCCATGAAGAATCATGAATGCCAACGCCAGTGTCATCGACAGGCATCCAGTATTTGACTTTAGAAGCATAGCTAGAGCCGTTATCATTCTTACCACGAAGGGTGGTATTACGTTGTTTACTCCAGATGACCCAGACACCCGTTGGCGTATGGTGGGCCTTAGTTGGTAAACCAGTTACAATGTCGGTTGAAACGACGACTTTTCCGTTTTTATAAACCCACATGTGCTGATTTTGCTTATCAACTTCAACGTATGACTTACCGATGTCGGTACCGTTGCTGTGATAGCCGCTGCCTTGAATAGCCGGTGTTCGAGACATCCCTTTGCCAGCGAGAACCAGCTTACTCAAGGTTGGTGTTTCACGCTTGACCTTGATACTCCAGCCATATAACCCAGCCTTGACTTTAACTGTGCCACGTTTAGTGGACTTAAATGTCCGTGTTTTATTGATGGTGCCATATTTACTGCTGAGCTTAGTCAAATAGGCTTTAACGGCTGTGGTCTTAGTAGTCAATTTACCATCTTTTAAAGTCAGCCAACTCGCTAAAGTTGCCGCCGGAATGGTTACTTTATGACCACTCAACTTGTAGAGATAAGTTTGTTTGGTAATAGACTCAGCCTTAGTCTTAGCGGCTTTGAAGCTAGCAGACGTTGTGGTGACCTTGGGTTGTAAGTAATCTTTCGAAACGTCCACGGTATTACTACCTTGTTCAATAGCTGCTGTAATTGACTTGGCCAACTTGGCAGTACTGAGTTGGTTACCGGCCTTTTCCTTAGTTACCACCCATTGTCCATTTTGGTAGCTAAATGAGGCGTTTTTGGCCGCTGTCCGCGTCTTGTTGGCTTTGGTAGCAATTGATTTAGCCAGAGTCTGCACACTTTGTTGATTAGCGCTGCTGGCATTGAGCTTGATGCTGTCTGCCGTGGCGGTGGTGACGTGTGCTGGCCAGCTCCAAACGTTTTGCTTAGCGATCAATTGGCTTAGTGCCTGCTTGGAGGTGACTTTCAGATTAACCTGATTAGTCTTAAAACTGGCGACGGTTTTGCTGCCATCTTTTAAGGTGTATTGTTGATCTTGCATGGCGGTCTTTAGCTTAGTAGCCGCTTGATTAGCGGTACTACCACCCACGTTGACCCCTGCAATTGTTGTATCTTTGAAGAAAACTTTACTAGAAGAATAATGCATTGCTTGTCCAACGTAAATGGCACCAACTGCAAAAACCACAGTGACGATCCCAATCACGAAGGCTTTCCGTTTTTTCATAGGTGTGACCTCCTAAAATAGCCAGTGGAGGAAAAGTCGTCATTTCAACTATCACCAATAGCATACTCCCAGCTTACTTCAAACTACCTTAAATGGCAACGCGACTGCTTTTATGTTATCGCTTTCATCATGATGAGGTCAGTTTTCAAAGAATTTAATTAATTTGATAATTAAAACGGATAACTATGTCATGTTCATTCAGAAATACTGTACCAGATTAGCGGGTGATTTAGAGATAGGGCGCGGTAAACAAGTCTTGGTCAGTCCAGGGTTCTTCGTGGAAGTTAAGTAATTAGGCAAAATAAAAAAGCCGTTCCCGTAGGAACGACTTTTTAAATCGTTAAATTAGTTTTCCAAAGCGGCTAAACCGTCTTGGGTAACCTTCTTCAAGGTTTCGGCTGACTTAGCCATCAAGTCCTTTTCCTTGTCAGAAAGAGGAACTTCGATGACGCCACCTAAACCGTTAGCGTTAACGATGGCTGGCGTACCAATGAAGATGTCATCCAAACCATATTCGCCGTTCAAAGCAGCACCGATAGGCAGGATAGCATTTTCGTCACGCAAGATAGCCTTCGTGATCCGCATCAAGCAGGTTGCAACACCGTAGTAAGTTGCGCCCTTACGGTTGATGATTTCGTAAGCCTTGTTCCGCGTGTCGTCTTCGATCTTAGCTAAGTCATCATCGGTTAAACCGTGTTCCTTAGCAACAACCTTCAATGGCTTTGAGCCAACAGTTGCTTCGTCGTAGGCAGCGAATTCGGAGTCACCATGTTCACCCATGATGTAAGCTTCAACGTTCCGTGGGTCAACGTTGAACTTCTTAGCCAACGCAACGCGTAGACGAGAAGTATCCAAAGAAGTCCCAGAACCAATAACCTTTTCCTTAGGGAAGCCAGAGAACTTCCAAGTTGCGTAAGTTAAGATGTCAACTGGGTTAGCAGCAACAACGAAGATGCCATCGAAACCAGATTCAACAACTGGCTTAACGATTGAGGACAAAATCTTCAAGTTTTTGTTAACTAAGTCCAAACGAGTTTCGCCGGGCTTTTGTGGGGCGCCGGCAGTGATAACAACCACGTCAGCATCCTTGCAGTCAGAGTAATCACCTGAGTAAACGTTCTTTGGTGACGTGAAGACTTGGGCATCTTCAAGGTCCAAAGCGTCCCCTTCAGTGCGTTCCTTAACAACGTCCACAATTACGAATTCTTCGGCAATACCTTGGTTCATCATTGAGTAAGCGTAGGCGGAACCAACGGCACCGTCACCGACTAAAACAACTTTTTGATGATTCTTAGTAGTCAAATTCTTCATCTCCTATAAAATTTTGACATCCAGGTACGCAATTCTCATCGATAATCCAGTGATTATCGCTCGTATTAAATACCCATCGCTTAGTATACCATGTAAAAAGGTGTTCGACCATGCTCCCAGTGAAAATTTGTGAAAACAATCATTTATTTAACTAAACAGTTGTTTCGCGGACGGGAGTCGTGAAGTTGTGAGGGGATTATGCTATACTGTAGGGCATTGAATAAACTAAAAGAATAAACTGAGTCAGCTGAACGGGCCATTAGTGTCTCGTCCAGCTATTTTGCTTCTAGCACTCAGTCATAATTTGCGTTAAGGGAGAACATGAAACGATGAAAATGATTGTTGGTTTAGGAAACATTGGGCCCCAATATGATAATACACGGCATAATACCGGTTTTATGGTGGTTGACGCGTTTGCTCAGCAACATGGTATTGCGCTGACTACGCGTAAAATGGACGCGCGGTTTGGTAGCGGCCTTGTGAATGGTGAAAAGGTCTTGGTCGTGAAGCCTACGACATTCATGAACGAATCCGGGCGGGCCGTTCACCCGATTATGGATTACTTTAAAATTGATGTTGCCGATATTATGGTCGTTCAAGATGATATGGATTTACCTTTAGGTCGGATTCGCTTGCGGGATCATGGTTCTGCGGGTGGGCACAATGGCATTAAGAGTATTATTGCCCACGTTGGGACGCAGAACTTTGGTCGTTTAAAAGTCGGAATTGCCCACCCACAGCAACACACGGTCGTAGACTACGTATTAGGTAAGTTTACAACTGATCAACGTCCAGTCTTTAATCAGGCGTCTGATCGAGCGGTAGCGGCCCTCGATGATTGGGTAGCCGGCAGTGACTTTACGCAATTGATGAACCAGTACAACTAAGAATAGGAAGTTATCGTGTGAATTTAGAAGCATTTATGACCCAGACGGCGCAATACGCGACCATCCGTCAGACGCTTGGGATTGGTCAGCGTCAATTAGTGACGGGACTTAATGGCTCGGCGGAGACGCTATTTATTGCCAGTCTGCTCCATGAGCAACAGCGATCCCTAGTTTATGTGACGGATACCCTCTATCACGCTAGCCAGCTCGTCGACGATCTAGCCAATTTGCTAGATGATGACGAGCTCTTTGACTTTCCCGTGGAGGAGTTATTGGCGGCTGAGGTAGCGACCAGTTCGCCAGAGTACCGCTCAGCACGAATTGATGCCTTGCGGGCTTTACAGAGTGACCGGCCGGTGGTTGTGGTAACCTCGTTATCGGGATTACGACGGTTCTTACCTACACCAGCAAATTTTGCGGCCGCCCGATTTACGGTTAGTGTTGGCGATGAATTTGATTTGGAAGCCCTCCAGCAAAAGTTATTTGCGATGGGGTATGCGCATCAGAAATTAGTAGCGGCACCTGGTGATTTCGCTGTCCGGGGGTCCATTATTGATATCTATCCATTAGCGGCGGACTATCCGGTCCGAATTGACTTTTTCGATACCGAAGTGGATTCATTACGTTACTTTGATCCCGCCACCCAGCGAAGCATTGATAATGGACAAACGGTCGAGGTTTTACCAGCCACGGACTTTATTTTGACCGCTGATGAACGGGCCGCTGGGGCGACGGCACTTCGGACAACCTTACAAGCCCAAACTACTGACTTAGCGGCAGAAGATGCGACCACACTGACCAATCAGGTTCAACCATTGATTGATGGGTTGCAGAAGGGCTCAGTTGATCCACAGTTATTAGAATTTGCGGACTACTTATTCCCCGAACACCACCAAGTGTTGGATTATTTACCAGATGACGGTGTGGTTTTATTCGGCGACTACGTGCGGCTGCAAGATGCTGAACGGCAATTATTAGAGGATGAAGCGAACTGGGCGACGGATAAATTAGCCCATCATCAAATCTTTACCCAGCAAACCTTTGGCGGTGAATTGCGGCCAATTGTCCGGGCCGATAAACATGCCCAGATTATGTTGGCATTGTTCCAAAAGGGTATGGGGAGTTTACGGTTCCAAGCAATGACCAATATGACAACGCGAGCGATGCAACAGTTCTTTGGTCAGTTACCAGTGATGAAAACTGAAATTGACCGGTGGCACAAACAACAGCAGACGGTCGTATTATTGATTCAAGACGAGGAACGGCTTGCTAAGATTGAACAAACCCTTGATGACTTTGAAATTCAAGCGGTTTTAACCAAATCGGCAAACCTCCAACCAGGACTAACTCAGTTAGTACCAGAGCGACTGCAAACTGGATTTGAGCTGCCCGAAGCCTCATTAGTTGTGATTACGGAAGCCGAAATGTTCCAAAAGGTGACCAAAAAACGCCCCCGACGGCAAACGATGGCCAACGCTGAACGGTTAAAGAGTTATACGGACCTAAAGCCCGGTGACTACGTTGTTCACGTTAACCATGGGATTGGAAAGTTTATTGGGATGCAGACGCTGACGGTTGACGGCGTTCATCAGGATTACATGACCATTGATTATCAAGATAATGCGCAGTTATTCATCCCCGTTACCCAATTAAACCTTATTCAGAAGTATGTCTCATCTGAGGACAAAAAGCCCAAGATTAACAAGTTGGGTGGGTCTGAGTGGGCGAAGACCAAGAGTAAAGTGGCCGCTAAGATTGAAGACATTGCTGATGAGTTAGTGGACCTGTATGCTAAACGCTCGGCTGAGAAGGGCTACGCGTTCCCAGTGGATGATAGCTTACAACATGACTTTGAAAATGATTTTCCATACGCAGAGACGCCTGACCAGTTACGAACGATTGAAGAGGTCAAGCATGATATGGAGAAGCTGCGGCCAATGGATCGCTTGTTGGTTGGGGATGTGGGCTACGGCAAGACGGAAGTTGCGTTACGGGCAGCATTTAAAGCCGTTGAAGCCGGTAAACAAGTAGCCTTTTTAGTCCCAACAACTATCTTAGCGCAACAACATTATGATACGATGGTCAGTCGATTTGAAGGCTATCCAATCAATGTCGAAATGTTTTCCCGTTTCCGAACGACTAAGCAGATTCACCAGGCGATTAAAGACTTGGAAACCGGGCAATTGGACATTGTTGTGGGCACTCACCGGCTCTTATCACAAGATGTTAAATTCAAAAATTTGGGATTGGTGCTGGTCGATGAGGAGCAGCGGTTCGGTGTTAAACATAAGGAACGGTTGAAGCAACTTAAGGCCAACGTCGATGTGCTGACCTTAACGGCAACGCCGATTCCCCGGACACTGCACATGTCGATGCTGGGGGTTCGTGACTTGTCTGTGATTGAAACACCACCGGCTAACCGGTTTCCGATTCAAACCTACGTGATGGAACAAAATGCGGGAGCGATTCAGGACGGTATCCGTCGCGAAATGCAGCGTGGCGGTCAAGTCTTTTACCTGCATAACCGGGTGGATGACATCGAAAAGACGGTGGGGCAAATTCAGGCGTTGGTGCCAGAAGCGCGAGTCGGTTACATTCATGGTAAGATGACGGAAGCACAATTAGAGGGTGTGTTGTTCGACTTTCTACGGGGGGACTATGATGTCTTGGTAACCACTACCATCATTGAAACTGGGATCGACATCCCCAATGCCAACACACTCTTTGTTGAAAATGCTGACCGCATGGGCTTGTCGCAGTTATATCAACTGCGTGGGCGGATCGGTCGGAGTAACCGCGTGGCCTATGCCTACTTTACTTACCAGCCCAATAAGGTGCTGACCGAAGTCAGTGAAAAGCGGCTAGAAGCCATTAAAGACTTTACCGAGTTAGGGTCGGGTTTCAAGATTGCAATGCGCGACCTATCCATTCGGGGAGCTGGTAACCTGCTGGGTAAGCAACAGCATGGATTTATTAACTCCGTGGGTTATGATTTGTACACGCAGATGCTCAGTGACGCCGTTGCCAAGAAGCGGGGGCAAAAGACGCAACCGAAGACGGATACGACCATTGAGTTGGGGGTTGAAGCCTATCTTCCGAGTGATTACATTGAGGATGAACAACAGAAGATTGAGATGTACAAACGGATTCGTCAATTGGAAGATGACGATGAGGTGAGCGAGATTCAAGCGGACCTGATAGACCGGTTTGGCGAATACCCACCAGCAGTGGATCAGCTCTTGACAATTGGCCAATTGAAGTTAGCCGCAGATTTGGCTTTAGTCGATAAAATTCGGCGGGTCAATGGCGATGTATTCGTGACAGTGTCGAAACAAGGAACGGAAATCTTAGGCGGTGAAGACGTCTTTAAGGCTTTGGCGGTTACGCAACTGAAAGCTACTGTTGGCATTAATGATGATCGATTGCACATTAAGTTGGTCTTACAGCCTAATATGACGACAACTGATTGGTTACCGCAAGTGCAAGCCTTCATGGTTACGTTACGTGAGATTGTGGAACAAACGACTAAACCTAAGGCTGCTAAGGCAACCGATAAGTAAGGAGGCCGCTGATGGGCAACCGTAATGTTAATACCACCTTACAGGGGGCCCTGATTCTCTCAGTTGCGGCATTTGTTGCCAAATTACTGAGCGCTGTTTATCGGGTACCCTTTCAGAATATGGTTGGGAATACTGGATTTTATGTGTATCAGCAAGTGTATCCACTCTATGGCATTGGCATGACGTTTGCATTGAGTGGCCTACCGGTCTTTATTTCTAAGTTGATTGCGGAAGCCCCCGATTTAGCAACCCAACAGACCGTTGCTCGGCAAGTTTACCGGTGGACTGGGGGATTAGCCGTGGTGATTTTTGGCGGGTTGATGGTGGGCGCCCCTTGGTTAGCACGAGGAATGGGCGATCACCAGCTGACACCCTTGATTCAAATGGTGGCGTGGATGTTCTTATTCATGCCAGCACTTTCCGTTGGACGGGGCTATCATCAGGGCCGATTTGATATGTTACCAACTGCCCGCTCCCAAGTCGTCGAGCAATTAGTCCGGGTGATCGTTATTCTCGCAGCGGCTGGTTGGGCGACGCATCATGGGTGGTCAGTGTATCGAATGGGTACGTGGGCACTCAGCGGTGGTACCATCGCGGCTGTAGCCGCATTATTGACGCTACCGCGGTGGCGCACTGCACAGTCATCAGTAGGTCGTCGCTTGCCCCATTTAGGCCGGCGATTGCTGATCGAGGGTGGCACACTCTGCTTGCTAACAGCGATGATGGTGTTATTACAGCTGGTCGATTCGTTTACGGTTAAGAATGGACTGGTTGCGGGCGGCATGAGTGATCTAGCCGCCAAGAGTCTGAAAGGGGTTTATGATCGGGCTCAGCCACTAGTCCAATTAGGATTGGTGGTTGCGGTGGCCTTTGCCACCTCGCTACTTCCTGCTTTGACCGAAGCCCAGCGACAGCGTCATCCTCAAGCGTTTAAACGCTTGACGACAACAATGATGCGGATTGCTTTGGTTATAGCGGCAGCAGCAACTGCGGGTCTAATCAGTCTGATGCCATGGATTGATCGATTGCTATTTGGCAATACGCAAGGAGTGGGCATGTTAGCCATCTACATGCTTAGTATCATCTTAGCGACGTTGATTCAGACTTATAATAGTGTCTTACAAAGTCAGGATACCTATCGGTTAACGGTGGTGGCTTTAATGACGGGCTTTATTGTTAAATGTCTCTTCAATCGGTGGTCAGTCATACACTTCGGCGGCGTCGGAGCGAGTTGGCTAACGGTTATGAGCTTAGGAGTCACGTTCGCCATCATTTGGTATGGTTCAGCACGTGATTTACGGACAGGTATCTGGCAGCAGTCATTCATTCGAAAACTGCTAGGGTGTACCATCCTCATGGTGGCTGGTGTTCAATTAACTGGCGACTTACTAGAACACTGGTGGCCCGCTTTAGCAACTGGACGACTCGCTGCTGGTGGTGCGCTGTTGATTACGATTCCGGTGGGTGTGATCATCTTCTTTAGTTTGGCACTTAGCTGGCAGTTACTCACCGTGCGGGAATGGTTGGCGATTCCTCACGCGAGAACATTATTAAAATTGTGGCAAAAATTGCGTCATTTTGGAGGAAAATAATATGCGATTAGATAAATATTTGAAAGTATCTCGGATTATCAAGCGGCGTTCAGTTGCTAAGGAAATTGCGGACAAGGGCCGAATTGAGATTAACGGTAAGGTAGCCAAGTCTTCAACGGAAGTGGCACCACGAGATGAACTGGTGATCAAGTTTGGTAATAAAACGTTAACCATTACTGTGGATGAATTATTGGAGACGACTAAGAAAGACGATGCTGAACGGATGTACACCATCGTCAAGGAAGAATACGCCCAAGATTTCCGCCAAGAATAACCGCATAATGTGACGAGTATTTTACAATCTGCTTAACTAGCTAGACGGGGAAATTGAAACTTGCTATACTCAAGTTGAACTATCTGGTTAAATTTGAGGAGTGAGTGGGATGGCTGATGAAAAAGTACAAACGGCTAAAGTAAAACGGCTTGAAAATGACTATACCCGACAACTGGATCATCAGCAGGCAGTCCAGCACCACACGCGATGGTTGGGCCGTCGACGGATGCGTCGGGCTTTGCGTATCGGGTTGGTATTTGCTGTGTTTGCTTTAATCCTAGGCATCCAACTCATTCGGACCAATGCCAGCTTGCACAAGGTCAATCAGCAAGTGGCCACTAGTGAACGTCAATTGACGAAGACCAAGGCAGAAAATACCCAGCTGGATCTTAAAGTTAAGCAATTGAATAATCAGGATTACGTCGCTCAGCTAATCCGCTCGAAGTATTATTACTCGAAGTCGGGGGAGACTATCTATAGTTTACCTGGGGATCATGGTATTGTTTTTGGGGCAGCTTCTAATTTAGTAAATGTTGCATCTCATG
>OMJG01000283.1_pt1 | contig 39241 bp, 35 predicted proteins | sample 1646431 | NCBI WGS metagenome assembly OMJG01 (sample SAMN03771674, study PRJEB25209) | food metagenome | isolation source: Cotija cheese | place: Mexico:Jalisco,Michoacan | collected 2011-12-12
TTTGAATTGGAGAACTCCATTAGAGGTCTTTATGGAAAATATTAAGTTTTAAAAAATGTTCGGTTATTTCTTGCAATCTGCCAATAAAAAAAATCGACTACTACAGTCGATTTTTTTTATTGTGGAAAGTTGATAATTTTTTCAAAATGAAATTGGTTATTTTCAAAAGTAAATTTAAGAATGCTACAGTTTGTGAAACCACTTTGGATAATTTTTTGGATATCAGTCCAAAGATCAGAAAACATCATCATAGCTCCACCGTGACTAACTACTAGGACTGTTTGATTATCTTGATTCATGATGTTTTGTAGGGTAGTGACGACCCGTTTTTGTGCAGCTTGATTATCTTCGCCACCAAATTGGACGTAATAGTCGCCAAAATGCTTTTTAGGATCCATTTTAGGATGTAAATATTCGTGCTCACCTTCGAAGACGCCAAAGGATAGCTCTCTTAAGCCCTTTAAACGTTTATAGGGCATGTCAGTCACAAGTTCCAACGTATCGCTAGCACGTTCAGCAGTCGAGCAATAAGCAGCGTCAAATTGGATTTTATTATCTTTGAAGTATTGGCCGGCAGTTTTTGCTTGTTCAATGCCTCTTTGAGTCAAAGGTGAATCGCACCAACCTTGGATCTTTTTTTGAATGTTGAATAGAGTCTCGCCATGTCGCATGATATAAAGTGTTTTTTTCATTTGCATTTCTCCCTCTTAGAAAACACTTACATTATACAATAACTTCTAAAAAGACCTTGAAAAAAATTAGGGCTCTGTGTATCATCTTACTTATAATAAGATTTTGATTTTAAGATAATTAGTGATTTGTTTCAGAGTTCAGAGAATTGACGGTCGGTGTGAGTCAAACAGGATAAATCACGAAATACAAAATCAAAACTCACGTCCAGTTGATGGAATAAAGTGCAAGTATGATTACTTGAATTTGGGTGGTACCGCGCGTAAAGCGTCCCTGCAATTACTGCAGAGGCGCTTTTTTTTATTTCTTGGCTTGGACAAATACAGGAGGAAGATTTATGAACATTATTGATGAATTATCATGGCGTGGTTTGATCAATCAACAATCTGATGAAGAAGGATTGAGAAAATTAGTTGACCAAAAAGCTATTTCACTATACTGTGGTATGGATCCAACAGGAGATTCAATGCACATCGGTCACTTGTTACCATTCATGACTTTGGAAAGATTTGCTAAAGCAGGTCATCATCCTTATATCGTTATCGGTGGTGCTACTGGTTCAATTGGTGATCCAAGTGGTAAAAAAGCTGAACGTCCTATGCAAACAATGGACCAAGTTAACCACAATGTGGAAGCTTTGAGTAACCAAGCTAATAAAATTTTCAGTAACTTTACTATGGTCAACAACTACGACTGGACTCATCAAATCGGAATTTTGGACTTCTTGCGTGATTACGGTAAATTGTTCAACGTTAATACAATGTTAAATAAAGAAATTATTTCCAGCCGTTTGGAAGTAGGTATTTCCTTTACAGAATTTACTTACCAAATCTTACAATCACTAGATTTCCTAACACTTTATCGTCAACACAATGTACAATTGCAAGTTGGTGGTGGTGACCAATGGGGTAATTTGACTGCTGGTTTGGATTTGATCCACAAAGCTGAAGGTCAAGATGCTAAAGTTTATGCATTGACAATTCCATTACTTCTTAAAGCTGATGGCACAAAGTTCGGTAAAACTGCTGGTGGAGCTGTCTGGCTTGACCCTAAGAAGACCTCACCTTACGAATTTTATCAATTCTGGTTCAATCAAGATGACAAGGACGTTATCAACTTATTGAAGAAATTTACTTTCTTGTCAAAAGAAGAAATTGACTCCTTAGCAGAATCAGTTAAGACTGCACCTGAAAAGCGTTTGGCTCAAAAAACTTTGGCCCAGGAAGTTACTAAGTTTGTTCACGGTGAAGAAGCTTTAAAAAAGGCCGAAAAAATTACTGATGTTTTGTTCTCTGGTGAGATTCAAGAATTGACAACAGAAGAAGTTGGGGAAGCATTCCATGGTGTCCCTAGTGAAGAAATTTCAAGTGATCCTATCAATCTAGTTGACCTTTTGATTGCTGTTAACGTCGACAAGTCAAAACGTCAAGCTCGTGAAGATATTCAAAATGGTGCTATCAGAATCAATGGTGAGAGATTGACTGATACAACAACTGAAATCAATCCAAAAGATTCATTTGACGGCAAGTACATCGTAATTCGTCGTGGTAAAAAGAAATATTTCTTAGCAAAAATTAACTAATACTATTGACTGAGAATGTGAAATCGTTTATATTATTTGCAACGAAAACTTTTAATCGAGTCCTGTGAGGCTTGGAAGGTTACTTACACATTAGACAGAAAAAGTGTAAACTTCCTTTCCTTGTGGGATAGGAAGTTTTTTGTTTACTAAAAAATAAATCGTCAGGGAACTTTTAAATAGATCCAGTGAGGTCTGAAAGGTCGGTTGAACACCAAACTTTTAGGGGGTAGCTGGATAAAAGCTATCCCTTTTAATTTGGAGGAAAACAATGAAAAATATACTTTCTATGTCACAATTATCAAATGAAGAGGTACTAAATCTAATTGATTCAGCGATTGATTTCAAAACTGGTAAGAAATCAGAAATTGGGCAAGATAAATTTGCTATCAACTTATTCTTTGAAAACAGTACTAGAACTAAATCTAGCTTCCAAGTGGCTGAAATGAAGCTAGGCATGAAAGAAATCGAATTTGAAGCATCAACATCTTCAACTTCTAAGGGTGAAACACTTTATGACACTGTAAAAACTGAAGAGAGTATTGGCGCTAGCGTAGCAGTTATTCGTCACAGTCAAGACAAATATTACGAAGATTTGGTAAACAACCATAACTTGAAGATCCACATCATCAACGGTGGCGACGGTACTGGTCAACATCCTTCACAATCACTTTTGGACTTAATGACAATCTATGAACACTTTGGTAATTTTGATGGATTAAAGGTTGGTATTATCGGAGACTTGAGTCATTCAAGAGTAGCCCATTCAAATGCTGAAATTTTAACAAGACTAGGAGCTCAAGTTTGTTTTGGTGGCTTAGATTCATGGTATACACCGGAATTTGCCGAAATTGGACCACACATGAGTGTTGATGAACTTTGCCAAGAAATGGACGTTGTAATGCTACTTAGAGTTCAACACGAACGTCTTTCTGCTGAAGAAAACAAGAATTTCTCCAAAGCTGACTATTTTGAAAAATACGGTTTGGATATGGATCGTGTCAATATGATGAAACCTGATGCAATTATCATGCACCCAGCACCAGTAAATCGTGGAGCAGAAATTGCGGATGATGTAGTGGAATGCGACAAATCATACATCTTCCCCCAAATGGCCAATGGTGTCTTTATGAGAATGGCAATGATTGAAGCAGTTTTAAAAGGAGATAACGCAGAAGATGAACTTACTGGTCAAAAATGCAAAATTGTTTTACACAAATAAATTAATAAATTGTGATCTCTTGATTGAAGATGGGAAATTTTCAAAAATTGCTGAAAATATTCATCCCCAAGGAAGTAAAATAATCGATGCCAAGTTTAATCTAGTTACACCAGGTTTAGTCGATATTCACGTTCATTTCAGAGAGCCCGGTCAAGTTCACAAAGAAACAATTGAAACGGGAACTAAGGCTTCAGCTCATGGTGGCTTTACGACCGTTGGTGCGATGCCAAATGTTATCCCAGTGCCTGATGATGCAGAGAAGTTTACGAAGCAGATTGAATTGAACAAAAAGAATTCAGTTATTCATACTTTGCAATATGCACCAGTTACTAAAGATGAAACTAGTGATGAATTAGTTGATATTGAACAACTAAGTAAACTAGGAGCTTTCGCCTTTTCAAACGATGGTCACGGAATCATGAATGCAAAGTCGATGTTTGATGCTATGGAAAGAATTGCTGCTATCAACAGTCATTTAGCAGCTCACGTAGAAGATAAGAATCTCTTTAATAAGGGCGTCATTAATTTTGGACCTGCAGCGACACGTTTAGGTTTGCCAGGTATCCAACAAGTAGCAGAAACATCGCAATTGGCTAGAGATTTAATGCTAGCTAAAGAAACCGGCGTTCACTATCATGTCTGTCACATTTCAACTAAAGATGGTGTGGATTTGGTCAGAATGGCTAAGGATGCGGGAATCGACGTTACCTGTGAAGTATCACCACACCACTTGTTGTTGAGTGAAGATGATATTTTGATCGATGATGCTAATTTTAAGATGAATCCACCATTACGTAGTGAAAATGATCGTCAGGCTTTAATCAGCGGTTTACAAGATGGCACGATCGACATGATTGCAACGGACCATGCACCACACGCTGAAAATGAGAAGAATCAAGGTTTTGCAAAGAGTGCTTTTGGAATTACTGGTATCGAAACGAGTTTTCCATTGATGTACAGTCGTTTGGTCAAAACAGGCATCATTAGTTTAGAAAAATTATTGAATCTGATGTCGACTAATCCAAGTAGGATTTTTGACTTAAATGAAGCCGGAGAAATTAAGCTTGGACAAAAAGCTGATTTTTCAATCATTAACTTAAATGATGAATTTGAAATCAACAAAAATGATTTTATTTCTAAAGGCTCTAATAGTCCTTTTATCGGAAAAAAGGTTTTTGGATCAGTGCAACAAACTTATTGTGATGGACAACTAGTCTATCCAAAATAAAGAATGAGGGGTAAAAATGAATAAGCCAGTAATAGTAGCGTTAGATTTTGCAGATGATTTTGAATGTATTAACTTTTTGAATCAATTTCCTAAGGATCAAAAATTATTTTTGAAGATTGGTTTGGAAATGTTTTGTCAATTCGGTTATCCGTTTGTTAGAAATTTGAGAGAACGAGGATACAATATTTTTCTTGATTTGAAGTTACATGATATTCCTAACACGGTTAAAAGAACTTGTGAGATGATTGCCAAGTGGGATGTTCAGATGTTGACAGTTCATGCCAGTGGTGGTGCAGAAATGATTGCCGCTGCAAAAAAAGGACTAGCAGGTTCTGATACGAAGTTACTTGCGGTTACACAGTTGACTTCTTTAGGACAAACTGAATTGAAGAATGAATTGCAAGTGCCACTACAATCTCAAGATTACGTTACACATCTAGCAAAATTAGCTTTTGATAACAAAGCCGATGGCGTAATTTCTTCAGCTTTGGAAGTACCGATGATCAAACAAGCTACTAGTGAAGACTTTTTATGCGTTACCCCAGGTATTCGTCCCAAAGCATCACAAGTGGAAGATCAAAAACGTGTTGCTACACCAGCTAAAGCTAAGACTTTAGGTAGTGATGCCATTGTGGTTGGTCGTCCAATTACTTTAGCTGAAAATGGTTATCAAGCATATATGAATATTTGTAAGGAGTGGAATAAATAATGGATAAAGTATCAGTCGCAAACAATATTGCCAGTCAATTATTAAAGATCAAGGCGGTAACTTTGAACCCCAAAAAGCCTTTCATTTGGGCTAGTGGTATCAAGGCTCCAATTTATACGGATAATCGTTTGACTATTGCTTATCCAGATTTTCGCCAAACAATTGCTCATGATTTAGCTGAATTAATCAAAGAAAAGTATCCTGAAGCTGAAGTTATTGGAGGAGTTGCCACAGCCGGCATCCCTCACGCTACAGGTGTTTCTAATATTTTGAATTTGCCATTGAACTATGTTCGTCCACAAAAAAAGGATCACGGTAAGAAGAGTCAAATTGAAGGACGCTGTCAAAAGGGTGACAAAGTTGTTTTGATCGATGACTTGATTTCAACCGGTGGCAGTATTTTAAAAGCTGTTAAGGCTGTTGAAGAAGAAGGCGGAGATGTGATTGGAACAGTCGCAATTTTCTCCTATGATTTGCCAGAAAGCACCAAGAATTTTTCCGATGCGCATACTAAATTATTTACTTTGACAGATTATCCAACCATGATTCAAGTAGCTCAAAAATTGGACTACGTTGAAGAAAGCGATATGGAATTATTACAACAATGGTATCAAGATCCAGAAAGTTGGGGTAAATAATGAGTCTATATAAATTAGTTCGTCCAGTGATTTTTAAAGGTGATCCTGAAGTTGACCACCATTTGGTAGCTAGTGGTTTGAAAATGTTTAATAAAACGCCTGAAGTTTTAGAAAAAATGTTTCAAGCTAAAAAGCCTAATAATATTAAGGTGACTGTCAAAGGAGTTACTTTCGATTCACCAATTGGTATTGCCGCAGGTTTTGATAAAAAAGCTGAATTTTATAACAGTCTAGGCGCTTTAGGTGCAGGATTTGTTGAAATTGGTAGTATCACCAAAAATGATCAACCTGGCAACAAGAAAAAACGGATTTTTCGTCTGCCAGAAGACAACGCTATTATCAACCGCATGGGTTTAAATAATTTAGGCGTTGAAGAAACGAGACGTCACTTAGCTAATACTCCCAAGCACGTTAAAGTCGGTATCAGTGTGGCTCCGGGGCATGGTTTGAATAGTGAAGAGATGGTCCAAGAGATGGTTGAAGACATCAAAGAAATCCATTCCTTTGGTAATTACATTGCTTTAAATCAAAGTTGTCCTAATCAAAAAGGTGTCACGACTTTACAAGAAATCCCTGTAGCTAAGAACTTGTTGCAAAAGATTCACAATTTACATATCAAAGAACCAGTCTTTTGTAAATTTGGCAATGACATCACAGCCAAACAATTAATTGAATTGATTCAAGAAACTGACGGTTTGATGGACGGAATTATTTTAACTAATACGGCTTCAAACCCTAGTCCAATTCATGACAACCTCAAGTCAGCTCATAAAAATGAAGGCGGTGGCCTCAGTGGTAAGCCAATCTTCAAGAAGTCACTTAGTTTAACTAGAGCGATTCATGAAGCGTTTCCTAACTTACCAATTATGTTTTCTGGTGGAGTATTTACACCTGAAGATGCCAAGGTAGCTTTAGATGCTGGAGCAAGCTTAGTTCAAGTTTATACAGGCTTTATTTATAACGGCCCCACTTTAATGAAACAAATTAATCAATATTTATCAGAAAATGAAATTATTAATTCAAATGATTATCAAAATGTTTGTGAAGCTCCAATTAGAGATTCTGGAGATATAACTGTTATTCCAATTAATGAAGATAAAAAAGTGGAATTGGATGCTAATTCTGGAGCATCATTTCACGAATAAAATAGAAAAACTCCGTTAGAAAGTCAGATTTGATTTTCTAACGGAGTTTTTTGATTAGATAATTAGATAAAGAGTGTAAAGATAAAACCAACGATACCAACGACTAATCCATAAATTAAAGCCGGTACAGCAGTTTTTCTCAAAATATTTCCTTCTTGGCCAGTAAGTCCGACAACTGAACTGACTGAAACGATATTGTGAACGCAGATCATGTTACCAGCAGCAGCACCAATCAGTTGAGCTGCCAATACTAAGTCAGTTCCAACACCAGCTTTAGTAGCGATATCGGCTTGAATCTGTCCGAATGTCAAAGTTGAAACAGTAGTACTGCCGGTTACGAATGAACCTAATTGTCCTAGGAATGGAGCGATGACGATCCAAACAGAAGATAAGTATTTGGAAATAACTTGTGCGATATACATTGGCATGCTAGGGATATCTTTGAGATTTAGTTCTGAGTTAGTGAAAATTTGTACCATGATCAAAGTTACTATCAAAGCAATCGCAGTAGATTTCATTGAAAGAGCAACTTTTTTGGCAGTAGGCAAGAAAGGTTTGAGCGATTTAACTTGAAGCAATAAACCAATAATAGCGGCAGTCGTCAACAAGGTACCAGGTGAATAGAGAAATTCCCAGTCGGAATTGATTTGTTTAAATCCCAAAATATTATTCCATGATAAATTGATGTTTTGAGTTAGGAAATTCTTTAATGGCATGATAGTTCTGGTAGCTAAAAGTAACAAGATAACTACGATATAAGGTGACCAGGCAGTCAACAAAGACATAGAATGTGTTGATTTGATTTCTTTAATTGAAGTAGTCCAAGGTTTTTTTATAATGTCTTTTGGCAATAAGAAATTAAACTTAATTGAAGCAATCGCAATAATAATTGTGAAGAAAGGTGCCAAAATGGAAACAAATTCATAACTAATTAAAAAGGATATTAAGATAGCAAAGAAACTATAAATTAAGCCAATGAATAATGTCCAAGGGATGAGAGCCATGAAATCTTTAGTTTTATGAGCGTCATTTTTACCAAAGAGGAAAATCAGCATAAAGACAAGTAGCAGTGGCATAAATGTTCCTGAAAATAGATCTAATTGAGTAATACGTTGACCTATATTGTTTAAAAATTCACTTTTATCGCTGACATTACTAAGTCCAACTGTCAATGGCGTTCCTACAGCACCAAATGAAGCTGGAGTTGAATCAGCTACTAATGACAAAGTTACCGCAGCCATGGGTGAATATCCCAGAGCAATCATTAAAGGAGCAGTAACCATTGCCGGTGTCCCGAATCCGGAAACTCCTTCGATCAAGCCACCGAACAAAAAGGCTACTAAAATCAATTGGAGTCGCATATCTCCAGAAATTTGATGGAATCCTGAATTGATTCGATCAATTGCCCCGGTGTGTTGTAAGATGTTCAACATCATCAAAGCACCAAAGAGAATCCAAAGGATGGGCAAGGCTTTGTGGATGGATTGAAGAACTGAAGCTAATAGGACTTTACTGGGCATTTTCCAAATAAAATAACCCTCTAATAAAACAATCGCGGCACTGATCGACATTCCTTTAGTAGCTGGCATATTGAGAATACCTAGAAGAATTAAGGGCAAAATAACAGCTGAAAGTGCGATTAAAATCATAAGAAATCTCCCTCTTTGAATTTATTTTATATATTATATAATTTTTTACTTATGTTTGGGAACAAATTTTGAAAAAAATTTAATCAAAAAACGAACCTAAAATTCTAGGTTCGTTTATAGCATTTTGAGAGGACCACCATCAATGCCTTTGGTAACGGTTACATCATCAGGGCTGATTTCGGTATGCTCACTTATTAGTTTATTCAAATGTCTATTAAAATCTTCTTCATCTAATTGTGATTTTACATGCCATGACGAAAAGTCACCATTAGTAAAAATATCACCGAGTTTTTCAAAAGCATCAATCTTTTTAGGATCAATTAATTTATCAGAATTAATGTCTACAAAATAGTTAGTGTACCATAGTAAAAATGCCATAATTTCCTCCGGAGTTTGTATTACTACTATAATAATATAATTTATTTGGTAGCGGTTAACATTTGTCAAAAAAGATTGTTCTAACTAAAAACTACTATTAAAATATCTTTAGAGAGGTAGATTATGAGTCAAAAGACGTGTCAACAAACGAGAACAATTAGTGAACGAATAATTTTTGATAAAGATTTAAATGATAAGCAGACGCTTTTTGGTGGAAAAACCCTGAGTCTATTGGATGAAAATGCTGGATTAGCGAGTTTTAAATTCGTCAAAGGCAAGATTGCTACTGCAGGTTATGACCACATTAATTTTTGGAAACCAATTACGACTGATAAGTTCATTAAAATGGAGTCTTTTGTAACTGGTGTATATCATCGTCAAGTAGAAGTATTTACAAAGGTTATTAGTCATGACATACAAACTGATCAAACAGAAATCGCTTTTACTAGTTTTTGCACTTTAATTGTTTTAAAGTCAAATGACAAAATAGAAATTCCCACAATTATTCCAGAAACTAACGAAGAAAAATACCTTTGCCAAGGATTTGAAAAACGTTTAAAGCAAAGAAAAACTGAATTTTTACAAAAAGATGAATTCTTAGGACATTTAACTATAGATTAAAGGAAACTGAGATGAAAATTAAAGCCTCACTAAAGTGCATCAAGGCATTTTGATGAGGCTTTAATATTAATTGATTTTTTCTGCCAACTTCTTTAAGACGTTACTCAAACGAAACAAAGTATTTTTAGAATCGTGAAATTGGTTATAACTAAGATCCAAATCAATTTTATCTTGATTGATTTCTAATCTTAGAAAAAATGGTTTTCTCAGGAAAGGTAAGAATGACTGCTTAGCTGGATTAATGGTTAAGAGATTGTTTAAGTCGTATTCTTTTTCACGCTCGATCACTTTAAATCCCTTGATCTGCGAATAGCTGATAAATTGAAATTCAGTTCGATTGGGAAAAAGAATTATTTTTAATTTATCCCAATAAGAGTTCATTTTGTAGTACGAAATTCCATGATTTTCTAATTGCCAGTGACCAAAAATTTTTGGTAAATTGGCTGAAAAATAGATGCAAAGTAATAAAAATAAAACGGCCAAAAATGATATTATTGCAACTTTTATGTTAGCGGTTAACCCCAAACCACCAACGAAAAAACCTCCAATGAAACTGACAATTAATGGACGATGATTGATTCTTTTTCCGAATTCGATCGTATCAGTCATTTTAATGTCTCCCTCTTAAATCTAATAATATTGTAATATTTTGTAATCGTTTACACAACTGGCATTAAGGGAAAATTTATTTACAAATATTTCCATGGAAACCATTGTAATAGTTTATTTTATCGTATATCCTGAAACTATATTATAAATATATATAGGAGGGTTGATTCATGGGAAAAAAAGCTAAAAAATGGCAAATGCCGTCGGCATATACAATTTTATTCTTCTTAATTATTTTAGTTGCCATTTTGACTTGGATTATACCAGCAGGTGAGTACGCAACCACTAAAGCAGGAAATATTATTGCAGGTACGTATAAAGCCCGCGCAAGCAGTCCTCAAGGTATTTGGGACGTATTTTTAGCACCGATCAACGGAATGGTTGGTACCGATGTTACTGAAGGATCAATTTCAGTCTCGTTATTTATCCTGGTTATCGGTGGATTTTTAGGTGTCGTCAATAAGACTAAGGCCTTGGATGATGGTATCAGTTCTACCGTTCAGAAGTATAAGGGTAAAGAAAAGGCTCTTATTCCTATTTTAATGACATTATTTGCCATTGGTGGTTCAACTTATGGTATGGGTGAAGAAACAATCGCTTTCTACCCAATCTTGATTCCAGTTATGATCAGTGTTGGTTATGACTCGATCACAGCGATTTCTCTAGCTTTAATTGGTTCACAAGTTGGATGTTTGGCTTCAACAGTTAACCCATTTGCGACTGGTGTTGCTTCACAAACAATCAATATTTCACCTGGTGACGGGTTGATTCCACGTTTCATTCTTTTGATTTTGGTAACTGGAATCAGTATTTTTTACGTCATGCACTATGCAGATAAAATTAAAAAAGATCCATCACAATCATACGTTTTTGAACGCCGTCAAAAGGATTTGGAAGAATTCTCAATGGCTGACAGAACAATTGGTGAAAAACTAACTAAGAAACAAAAGAGTGTTCTATGGCTATTTGCACTTACTTTTGTAGTTATGATCACTAGTTTGATTCCTTGGTCAAGTTTGAATCCAAATTGGACGTTCTTTGACAGTTTTACAAAATGGTTAACAAACGTACCATTCTTAGGTGCTTTGATTGGTAAAGACATTGCGCCACTTGGTACATGGTACTTTACAGAAATCACAACTCTATTCTTCATGATGTCAGTTATCATCATGTTCATCTTTGGGATGAAAGAATCAGAATATATCGATGCTTTCTTGAATGGTATGAATGAATTCTTGAGTGTTGCGATTATCGTTGCGGTTGCTCGTGGTATTCAAGTTATCATGAACAATGGTTACATTACTGCTACAGTTCTACATGCTGGTGAAACAGGATTGCAAAATCTTTCTGCTGGTGTCTTCATTGTTTTGACATACATTTTCTACATTCCTATGTCATTCTTGATTCCTTCAACTTCAGGACTAGCTGCTGCTACAATGGGAATCATGGGACCACTAGGTAAGTTCTCTGGCGTTGACGGATCATTAGTTATCACAGCTTATCAATCAGCTTCAGGATTAGTTAACTTGATCACACCAACTTCAGGTATCGTTATGGGTGCTTTAGCTATTGGACACGTAAGTATCGTTAAATGGTGGAAGTACATGTGGAAGTTGGTTGCTATTTTATTCGTGGTAATTGCAGTCTTCTTAGTTATTTGCTCGATGTTTAAGTAATTTTGTTTAAATAATGGGGGAAAGAATAATGGAAAAATTTATTACAGATGAAATTCAAGATGCAGCGATTAAGGATTTAGGTAAATTAGTTGGTGTTGCCTCATACAACGAACCAGCTGAACCTAATGCACCTTTTGGTAAGGGTCCTAAAGCTGCTTTGGATAAAGTTTTGGAAATTATCGGTAATCTAGGTTTTAAGACTTATGAAGATCCAGATGGCTACTATGGCTATGCTGATATTGGTGAAGGCGATGAGACCTTTGGTATCGTAGGTCACGTTGATGAAGTGCCAGCTGGTAATTTAGAGGCTTGGGATGTAGAGCCTTATCAATTGACTGAAAAAGATGGCAAGTTGTACGGTCGTGGAACTCAAGATGACAAGGGACCTACAATTGCTGCTATTTATGCCGTTAAATCTATCCTCGACAAAGGTTATAAATTAAATAAAAAGATTCGTGTGATCTTTGGTACTGACGAAGAGATTCTTTGGAGATGCTTAGCTGAATACAATAAGAAAGAAGATCCAATTGATTTAGGTATTGCACCAGATGCTGAATTTCCATTGATTTACGCGGAAAAAGGTTTGCAACAGTCACACTTATTTGGACCTGGATCAACTGAATTAAATATTGATTTAGAAAATGCCTTCAATGCTGTACCCGGTAAGGCAATTTACAACGGTCCAAAACAAGATGAAGTAATGGCAGCTTTGAAAGCTCATAATTTTGAAGCCGACCAAACAGCTGATGGTATCGAAGTTCATGGACATTCAGTTCATGCTATGAATGCTCCAGAAGGAACTAACGCTGTAGTTAGATTAGGAATTGCTTTAGCTGACGTTTATCCTGATATCAAAGTATTGCAATTTTTGAAAGACTTTGGTGAAGATGCTAATGCTACTAATTTATTGGGTCATGTATCGGATGATGTTTCCGGTAAATTGACTTTCAATATTTCTAGTTTGAAGATCACACCAGAAGAATCTAAGATACAAATTGATATGAGAATCCCAGTAAAAATCGATCACGATGAACTGATTCAAAAAGTATCCGATGCTGTAGCCAAATATGACATGAGATACGAAAACTTCGATTACGTTGCACCACTTTATGTACCAACGGATAGTACTTTGGTTAAGACTTTGATGCAAACTTATCAAGACTTAACAGGTGATACTAAATCACAACCAGCAATTTCTGGTGGAGCAACCTTTGCTAGAACCATGCACAATTGTGTAGCATTTGGTGGAATGTTGCCAACTACTCCAGATTTCATGCACCAAGCTAATGAAAATTGGAGTAAAGCAGATATGAGAAAAGCTATGGAAATATTTGCTGAAGCAATCTACAGATTATGTTTTTAACGTAAAAAATTGATAGGGCGAAAGCCCTATTTTTTTGTCCTCAAGACTAAAAGTTTGTCTTATGCTCTGAAATTAGGTAGCGTAACAGTAAGAAAACAAAGAGAGAAGAAAGATAATGAACAGCTTATTAATGAGGTGTATTTAAATGTTTAACTATAATACGAAAGCACACAAGTTCAAGTTTCAAGGTGAAGTGATGGTCCCAGGTGATAAAAGTATTGCTCATTTGGCCATTACTTTGGGATCTTTGGCTAGTGGCGTTACTCAAATTGGCAATTTTAATTATGCTGATGATTTAGCTGTTACCGCTAAAACTTTTCAACAATTAGGAGCTAAGATTCACACGGAAGTTAGTACTAAAGCAATGGTTATTAAGGGTGTGGATCATCAATTAAAGTCTTTAGATAAACCATTAAACATCGAAAATGTTGGAACTCTTGAGAGTTTATTACTCGGCGTTTTAGCAAGTAGTCCCAATCAGTATGAAGTACTTGGAGGAGATTACCTTTCTAAACGTCCTAATCATCGCTTAGTGGAGCTTCTTCAAAAAATGGGTGCAACGTATCAACCCTTAGGTGAAAACTCATTGCCGGCCAAAATAACAGGCAGTGAGAATTTAAAAGGTATCATCTATCATCAAGATATTTCTAGTGCTCAAATCAAAAGTAGTTTAATGTTAGCTGGTATTTATGCCAAAAGTGACACAACGATTATACGCAAGCAAGCCACACGTAATCATACCGAAGTATTACTCAATTATTTTGGTGGTAATGTTTCAGTTGATCCAGCGACGATTATTGTTCATCCTGGAGCTCACCTAGAAGGACAAAGTATTACGATCCCAGGTGATTTTTCATCGGCTGCTTTGTATATTGCGGGGGCTTTATTGTCTGAAGGAAGTCAGATAACTTTGCCTCGAGTCAGCCTAAATTCAACCAGAATTGGGCTTTTGAATGTTGCTAAGCAGATGGGAGCTCATATTTATGTTGATCATCGTTCAGTTAATAGTGTTGAACCATACGGAGATTTAATTATTAAGCATCAAAAATTGCATGGTACTAAAATTACTAATAAACAAGTACCTTTTATTATTGATGAAATACCGCTGATTGCTTTGATGGCTTCACAAGCTAGTGGTCAAACGGTAATTGAAGGTATTCACGATGTTCATCTGCAGCTAGCAGATGAACATCGTGAATATGCGGGTTGAATTGGCCAAATTGGGTATAGTCATGCAAGTCAACGACGATACAATCGTAATTGATGGCAATCAGGAGATCAAAGTTAAAGATGATGTCGACAGTCACAACGATCACCGAATAGCAATGATGCTTTGTATAGCTTCAATTTTGACTGATAGTCCGTTTCAAATTAAAAACATTGAGTCGATCGATGTTTCTTACCCAAGTTTTATTGCCGATATGAATAAAATTCTCGTTAACAAGTAATTGGGTGTTTGTTTTTATTAGGCAGTGTCGTATGATTAATGTAAATTGATTTTATGTAAGGGGTTACTTAATTAATGATCAAATTTATAGGGACTGACCTAGATGGGACGTTGTTAAATAGTTACAGTAAAATATCGACAAAAAATGCTCAAGCTATCCGTGATGCGGTCAATTCTGGAATCGACTTTGCAATATGTTCGGGGAGGACATTGCATTCAGTTAATAAATTTTTTGAAAAAGATTTAAAAATTGATGGATATCGGGTCGTTTTAAATGGTGCTGTCGTAGTTGGTCCAAAGGGACAAAAGATTATTGATCAACCAATGGATCCAATGGTTATTACTGAAATTTTGAAACGAGCCGAATTCAGTAATTTCAAAGTTGTTTTGGATGGACTCAATGATATTTACGTTTATGATCCTAATCACAGTTGGACGACTTACTTTGAAGGGATGGACCGTCATCACAAAAAGGCTCGTTCGATTGAAGATCTGATGAAGATCAATCAAGATTCTAAAATCAATATTTATAAGGTTTGTTTTAGTTGTCCGCCCAACCAATTAACTTCTTTGCAAAAAAAATTAGAGTCATTTACGTCGATGCCAATTACTATCAGTCGTTCTGGAAGTTATTATTTCGAGATCAACGGTCAAGATGTGACGAAATTAGCCGCATTACAAAAGATTTCAGAATATACCAAAATTCCGATGACTGATTTCATGTGTTTTGGCGATTATGGAAATGATTTAGACATGATCAAAGAAGTGGGTTACGGTGTAGCAATGGAAAATGCCATCGAGAGCGTGAAAAAAGTTGCTTGGAAAGTGACTGACAATAATAATCATGATGGTGTGGCAAAGATGATTCAGCGAGTGCTAAAAAATGAATTTTAAATAACATTTGTTCAGAAAACTGAAGTAATCTGAATAGATGTTATTTTTTTGAATTAATTTAAAGAATATTTGTTTTTTGATAAAAACAACTTGATAAAATTTTTGATGAGTTATATACTCTAATTGTTCTATGAAAGCGTTTTTAGTAAACGTTTTAAATAAAAAACAAACAAATAAATTTATAACCAAGAGGGGTATTTCATTATGGCTGAAAAAACAATTATGTTATGTTGTGCTGCAGGTATGTCAACAAGTTTACTAGTATCAAAGATGCAAAAGGCTGCTGAAAGTGATGGTATCGATGCTGAAATCTTTGCTGCCGCTGCTGCTGATGCGGATGCAAAATTGGAAGAAAAACATCCTGATGTATTGATGCTTGGACCTCAAGTAAGATACATGGAAGGTCAATTCAAAGACAAGTTGAGTATTCCTGTTGAAGTTATTAATATGCAAGACTATGGAATGATGAATGGTGAAAAAGTTCTGCGTGAAGCTGTAAAACTAATTGGCTAATCATCAATAAAAACTAAACAAAAGGGGCGCAGATTGCACCCCTTTCGTTATTTAAAAATCAAGTAAGCGCTTAATTATTGAGGGAGAAATAAAAAATGGCTGAAGAACAACATGATGCACAACTAGAGACAGTAATGGGATTGATTATTAACGGTGGAAATGCAAAGAGTTCTGCTTTTGAAGCAATCAATGCTGCTAAAAAAGGTCACTTTACAGTAGCAGACCAAAAATTAAAGGAATCAGATGATTTCTTAGTAGATGCTCACAATTCACAAACAGATATGCTTACAAAAGAAGCTAATGGTGAACATGCTAAAGTTACTTTGTTGATGGTTCACTCACAAGATCACATCATGAATGCTATTACATTTAGAGATTTAGCAGGAGAAATCGTTGATTTGTACAAGAGACTAGCCAAAGAAGGAGAATAATTTCTATGAGTGAAGGAATTAAAATGCCTGATGGATTTCTTTGGGGTGGCGCTGTAGCTGCACATCAACTCGAAGGTGGTTGGAACGAAGGCAACAAGGGTGTCAGCATTGCTGATGTCATGACTGCTGGTGCTAAGGGCGTTGCTAGAAAAGTTACTGATGGTGTTGAGGAAGGTCAAATCTATCCTAACCATTGGGGCAATGACTTTTATCATAAGTATCCTGAAGATATTAAATTGTTTGCTGAATTAGGCTTAAAATGTTTTAGAACTTCAATTGCTTGGACGAGAATCTTCCCAAATGGTGATGAAACAAAGCCTAATGAAGCAGGTCTGAAGTTTTACGATGATATGTTTGATGAATGTCTCAAGTACGGTATTCAACCAGTAATTACTTTGTCACATTTTGAAATGCCATATCATTTAGTAAAGAAATATGGTGGTTTCAGCAATCGTAAAGTCATTGGCTTTTTCGACCGCTTTGCTGAAGTTTGTTTCAAACGTTACAAAGACAAAGTTAAGTATTGGATGACTTTTAACGAAATTAATAATCAAACTGACTGGCGAGATCCACATCCATTGTTGCAAGATTCAGGATTGCAATTAGGTAAGGATGACAACTGGGAAGAAGCAATGTTCCAAGCTGCTCACTATGAATTTGTGGCTAGTGCTCATGCAGTTCAAATTGCCCACAAGATTGATCCAAGCTTAAAGGTTGGTTCAATGATTGCCATGTGTCCAGTTTATCCGTTGACCTCTAAACCAACCGATATTATGAAAGCTGAACGGGCAATGCAATATCGTTATTACTTTGGCGATGTTCAAGCACTTGGCTTTTATCCTGAATGGATTACTAAGTACTGGGCTCGTAAAGGTTATAATTTGGACATCACTGCTGCTGATTTGGCGGATATCAAGGCTGGCACAGTTGATTATGTTGGCTTTAGTTATTACATGTCATTCACAACTAAAGCTAAAGATGGGGAAACTCATTTTGACTATGACGAACACAATGATCTAGTTTCTAATCCTTACGTAGAAAAATCTGATTGGGGTTGGCAAATCGATCCAGTTGGACTTCGTTACGCAATGAATTGGATGACTACTCGTTGGCACAAGCCATTGTTTATCGTTGAAAACGGTTTTGGTGCTTATGACAAATTAGAAGATGACAATAGTATTCATGATCCATATCGCATTTCATATTTCCACGACCATATTTTACAAATGGAAAAAGCTGTTCACGAGGACGGTGTTGATTTGATTGGATATACTCCATGGGGGCACATCGATTTGATTTCAGCAAGTACTGGAGAAATGAAGAAACGTTACGGCATGATTTACGTTGACCAAGATGATGAGGGTAATGGAAGCCTCAAGCGTTACAAGAAAGATTCGTTTGCTTGGTATCAGAAGGTTATCGCTTCTAATGGTGAAGATTTAACAGAGTAATAAAAAAGAATTGAGGGGTAATAAATGACTGAAACGACAAAAAGTGGATTAAGAAAAGATTTTCTTTGGGGTGGTGCTGTAGCTGCCAACCAACTTGAGGGTGCATGGAATGTCGATGGCAAAGGTGTCAGCGTTTCAGACATTATGACAGCTGGTGCTTACCAAAAGCCACGTGAAATTACTAAGGGAATTATTCCTGGTAAAAATTATCCAAACCACGAAGCAATCGATTTTTATCACCAATACAAGGGTGATATTAAGATGTTTGCTGAAATGGGCTTCAAGTGTTTTAGAACTTCAATTGCTTGGACAAGAATCTTTCCAAATGGCGATGAGGATGAACCTAATGAAGCGGGTTTGAAGTTTTATGATGATCTATTTGATGAATGTTTGAAGTATGGTATTGAACCTGTGATCACGTTGTCACATTTTGAAATGCCATATCATTTAGTTGAAGAATACGGTGGCTGGAGAGATCGTCGTGTGATCGATTTCTTCGTTAAATTTGCGACAGTTTGTTTCAAACGTTACAAGAATAAAGTTAAGTATTGGATGACATTCAACGAAATAAACAACCAAACTACTTATACTAATGACTTTTCAATTGCGACTGATTCAGGTTTGATTTTCTGGGACAACGAATCAGAACAAGAACGTGAAGCTTTAATGTATCAAGCATCTCATTATGAAGTTGTTGCTAGTGCTTTGGCTGTTAAGATTGGTCACAAGATCAATCCTGATTTCAAGATTGGTAATATGGTCAACTTTACACCCGTTTATCCAGCATCGTCAGATCCTAAAGATATCTTGTTGGCTGAAAAGGCTATGCAAAGACGTTACTGGTGGTCAGATGTTCAGACACTAGGTGAATACCCAGTTGGTATGGAAGCCTACTTCAAGAATCACAACTTAAGACCAGACATCACGGCTGAAGATCGCGTTGTTTTACGTGAAGGAACAGTCGATTATGTTGGTTTCAGTTACTACAATTCTATGACTGTTAAATATAGTGATGACAATCCAGAATTTAAATTCGTTGGTGACCGTGAGACGGTTAAAAATCCTAATATGAAGTATAACGATTGGGGTTGGCCAATTGATCCAGTTGGTCTTCGTTATTCAATGAATTGGTTAACTGAACACTATCACAAGCCTTTGATGATTGTTGAAAATGGTTTTGGTGCTTATGACAAGGTCGAAAAAGACGGTTCGATCCATGACGATTACCGTGTTGACTATTTGAGAGCACATATTGAACAAATGATAACGGCGGTTAATGAAGATGGCGTAGATCTTCTTGGTTATACACCTTGGGGATGTATTGATTTGGTTTCTGCTGGAACAGGTCAAATGTCCAAACGTTACGGTTTCATCTATGTTGATAAAGACGATGAAGGTAACGGAACACTTGAACGTTCAAAGAAAGATTCATTCTACTGGTATCAAAAAGTTATCCGTTCAAACGGATCAGACTTAGACTGAATCTATTAAAATAAGCTGAGACAAAGCCAAATTAGTTTGTCTCAGCTTATTTGTTTTCTGGAATAAGTAACTTGTTACATATATAATTAAAATATCTTTACTAAAAATGATATAGACCAATTAAAGAGGAGGGAGATCTATGTTTCCATATCAAAAAGTGCATGAGCTCAATCGCTTGGAACTAATCGTTTATAAGTACATTATTGGTCATACTAAAGAGGTTCAAAATATGACAATTCGAGAAATGGCGGATGCGGCACATGTTTCAACGACGACGATTTTACGTTTCTTGAAGAAAATGGATTATAGTGGTTTCTCAGAATTCAAATTTGCTTTAAAGCAGAGCCTGAAACAACCAGTTAAATCTCAACAAGACCCTAGTATGGAGCCTATCAAGAACTTTTTTCAATTAGTTGCCGATGAGGAACCATTTGACGATAAGGTCAATCAAGCAGCTGACATGATTAATGCATCCGATTTAGTATTGTTTTTCGGAGTAGGTAACAGTGGCAGAATTGCGCAATACGGAGCCAGTATCCTTTCAAGTTACGGGGTTTATTCATTGCCTATTCTTGATCCTTTTCAACCAGAACCATTTTCCGACCGTGATTTCTCAAAGACATTATTGGTTTTAGTGTCGATTTCAGGCGAGACAGATCAAGTTTTAGAGCAAGCACGTTACTACAAAAAAAACGGAGCAGAGACGATTGCTTTGACCGCAAATTCGTATTCGGTTTTGAACCAAATAACTGATTTTTCGATCTCTTACGATACGCCACAAAACCGCAAAGGACATATCAATGTGACGACTCAGGTACCAATCGTTTATACCTTAGAACAGATTGCTAATAGCGCTTATCATAAGATGGTAGACCACATCGATAATCGCTTTACGGAACATGTCACAGAAAAGTAACACGTTTTTTCTACGTTAACTTATTATTTAGTTTATAAAAACACACATATTTTAATGTAAAGGTTTACAATGGTTCTTGTAAGCGGATAACAGTGTTTCTGCTTAGTAACAAATTATATTTGAGGGGGTTTTGCATATGGCTGAAAAGAAATCTGGCAGCTTCGTCCAAGAGAAAATTATTCCTCTTGCTGGTAAGCTTGCTTCTTCTCGTCATTTGATCGCATTGCGTGATGGTATGACATTGGCTGTTCCAATGATCATCATCGGTTCTATCTTTATGATTATCGCGCAATTTCCAATTCAAGCCTATCTAGACTTTATGGCTGGTATCTTCGGCAAGAACTGGGCAACAGTATTACAATATCCAACAAACGCATCATTCCACATCATGGGTCTGATTGCTGTTATTGGTATTTCTTATAACTTGGCTAAGAGTTATAAGGTTGATCCTATCTCTGCTTCAATCGTTTCATTAGGTGCTTTCGTCCTAACAATTCCTTTGAAGACAGACAAGGCTGGAGCATTGTGGATTCCATTGACACAATTTGATTCAGCTGGTCTATTTACAGCTATTATTGTTGGTTTGTTTATTACCGACTTTTATGTTTGGATGGTTCACAAGAACTGGACAATCAAGATGCCTGATACAGTTCCACCAGCAGTAAGTAACTCATTTGCTGCTTTGTTCCCAGGTATGATTGTATTGCTTCTAGTTTGGTTAGTACGTATCGGTGTTGAAGCTACACCAATGCAAAGTATTCCAAACATCATTTCCTTTTTCTTGGCTGATCCACTAGGTCACTTGAGTAACACATTGCCAGGTGCTTTGGTAGCTGAATTCTTGATTTCCTTCCTATGGATTTTCGGTATTCACGGTGCTAACGTTGTTTCTGGTGTTATGATGCCTATCTGGTTGACAGCTTTGAACCAAAACCATGCAGCCTTTACTGCTGGTAAAGCTCTACCAAACATTGTTACAACATCATTCTTTGATAACTTTGTTCACATGGGTGGTTCAGGTGCTACAATCGGTTTGGCATTCTTGCTAGCCTTTGCTGCAAAGAGTAAAGAATTAAAGACCTTAGGTAAGCTGGTTGCCGGACCTGCCTTGTTCAATATCAATGAGCCTATTCTCTTCGGTCTACCAATTGTTATGAACTATAAGATGTTAGTTCCATTTATTCTAACACCACTTATCAACGTAACAACAACATATATTGGTATGGCTACAAACTTGGTTGCTAGACCAATGGGTGTTTACATTCCTTGGACAACTCCACCAATTTTATCAGTTTTCATTTCAACTGGTCATATTTCTGGTGCTGTAATGCAAATTATCAATATTGTGCTTGATACATTGATGTACTGGTACTTCTTCAAGTCAATGGATAAAGACAAGTTGGCTGAAGAATTAGGTCAAGCACAAGAAGCTGCTAAATAACAATTTTTTGGAGGTCATGTTTTGAGAAGACTAGGATTATCACTATATCCTGAACATTCAACTTTGGCAGAAGATAAGAAGTATCTTGATACTGCTAGTAAATTAGGTTACTCACGAATCTTTGCTTCATTGCTCGAATTAGGTGATGACAAGGACAAAACTATCAATCGCTTTAAAGAAACCATTGCTTATGGAAATAAACTCGGTTTTGTAACGATCGTGGATATGAATCCTAGACTATTTAAAGCATTAGATATCAGTTACGATGATCTATCATTTTTCCACGAGCTAGGGGCCTTTGGTGTCCGTTTGGATGAAGGTTTCTCTGGAATGGAAGAAGCAAAGATGACGCGTAATCCTTATGGGTTAAAAATTGAAATCAATATGAGTTCAGGTACACACTACTTAGATAATATTCTTTCCTACCATCCTAATAAGGATAATTTACTCGGTTGTCACAACTTTTACCCTCAAAGATATACTGGATTAGGTGAAGAGTTCTTCATCAAGTGGTCGAACTTCTTTAAAGAACGTAACATTCACTCGGCTGCGTTTGTCAGTTCACACAGTGCTACTTTTGGTCCTTGGCCAGTTCAAGATGGTTTACCAACACTTGAAGATGATCGTGATTTACCAATTTCTACTCAAGTAAAACATTTATTGTTGAGCGGGGTAGTTGATGATGTCATCATTGGTAACACGTATGCATCGGATGAAGAATTAAAAGAAGCTGCAGATGCTTTTTATGCACCAGTTCCAGTATTGAAAGTTGATCTATCTTCTGACATTACTGATCTAGAAAAAGAAGTTATTTTGAAATCTACTCACGTTTATCGTGGTGATGCATCTGATTATTTGTTACGTAGTACAATGACTCGAGTAATTTATAAATATGGGAAATTCCCTGCCCATGATACTCAAGACATTAAACGCGGTGATATCATTATAGTTAATGAAAGCTACGGACAATATAAAGGTGAGACGCAAATTGCACTTCGTGATATTAAGAATGACGGACGTCGCAACATCGTTGGACATTTGAATTCTAATGAGGCTTTCTTATTGAGTTATATCGAGCCTTGGAGTAGTTTTAAGTTAGCAGAATAAAATAAAGAATACTATTCTCAATTGAATAGTATTTTTTTATGGGGAGAAAAATATGAATAAATATTTGCTCGACAAAGATAAATTTAATCAATTTTATGAATTGTATTTATATTCATTCAATCGACCTGACTCACAACAAAGAAGGTCAGTCTTAAAAGAACGTTTTGATCATGCCATCGTTTATGGAATCATGAATGAAGACAAGCTAGGTAGTGGCTTGTTTAGCATTCCTTTTAATGTTAATTTTCATGACGTTGATTTTAAAATGAATGGAATCGGTGATGTTATGAGTGCTCCGGAATTTGGTGGCCGCGGTGGAGCTAGTTTTCTGATGAATCAGGCATTAGAGGATATGCATAACGACGGTGTAACATTATCTTATCTAGCACCATTTTCATATGGATACTACCGTCAATTTGGCTTTGAACAAGTTTTTGATCATACCAGAATAACTATCAAGAATTCTGAATTGCCACGAGTACAGAATACTCAAGAAGGAATTGTTAAAAGAGTTAAAATAACTGAACTACCTGATTCAGTAAAACGATTATATCTAGAGAAGAACCGCCTTGGCGGCATGTCTCGAGCTGATTGGTGGTGGAATCATATGATCGACAAGCATCCTGAATATCAATTGGCTTTAGCATATCAAGCCAATAAAATGATTGGCTACTTAGTTTACTACAATGAAGGCGTCAATTTTGTGATTCATGAATGGGTCAACAGTAATCCGTTGAGTTTACAATTACTACTGAAATTTGTTACTAAGCACCAATCTATTTTTGAAAACTTTATTTATGAATCTCCAGATGCTGACTTCAAAGCTGACTTATTGGAAAATCCTAACGCTGCTAAATTGGAAGTCGTACCTTATATGATGGCAAGGATAGTAAACTTAGAAGATTTCTTAAAGCGATATCCAATTCAAAAGAAGAATCTACCTCGAATCAACTTCAAAGTAGAAGATAGTTGTGCTTGGAATAGTCATATTTGGTCATTAACAATCAATGACGGAATCGTTGATTTAAAGATTGCTGATGAACAAGAGCCAGATTTTAAAGTGACGATTCAAAACTTAACCAAAGCGATGTTTGGCTATCGTAGTTTGAATTCATTGTTTGAATACGGCTTGATAAAGGGAGACAAGAAAAAGATTGCTGTAACGTCCGCGCTTTTTGTGAAAGAAAAGCCTCAATTAATAGATTACTTCTAATATACTTGTAATATACTTGATGAAAATTGCTATAATATAAAAATATTTATCGCAAGTGCGGCTTTTTGTAGTAATATTAGGAAGTACCAGTCTTTATGGATTTAATCGATGGTTTACTACAAATGGGAGGTACAAGTATAGTTGACTTGGCTTGTATGGCGAGTTTCACCATTTATTACTAGTATTTTTTTCATTTTGGGTGTTTTCACACTCTTTGAAGTATTAGTTGATTGGATTAAAGTAAAGCTACATTCAAAAGACATTAATATTAAGGACCATACGGTTGAATCTGTTGTCGGAATAACTTACATGCTGATTTTCTCTTTTGGTATGCAATATTCTATCTTAGGACAATCGTATTCTTGGGAATTCATGAATTTTCAGTTGATAGCAATCGTGTTCTGTGCGTATTTTTTGAATATTCGCATTCCATATTACTTTCTTTTTCCGATTGTTTTACTGTTTATGATCTATAATTCTTCAGTTGAATATTGGGAATCATGGTGTCACGCAATTACGTTGATAATATTTTATACAGTAATGAATAAAGGTTATTTATGGTCGCGAAAACTCAAATCACCTTTGTTCTTTTATTTAGCCACGGGGACGTTCTTCGGAGCGTTACTTTGGTATTTCATGAAGGTGAAATTTGGTTTTTCTTGGACGACTTATGTACAGGAATTATCATATTTGGTGATTTTTGAATTACTATTATATTCCTATGTCAGGATGCTTTTCAGAGACGACCGCTTAAAGGCTCGATTAGCTGAGGTTGCTAGTCATGACGCCTTGACGAAAGCTTTGAACTATTCAGCTTATGAAACCGAAGTTAAATATTTATTCAAGAATAGTAGGGACAATAATTTAAGTTTTTCAATGGTCATGTTTGATATCGATCATTTTAAACGAGTAAATGATACTTATGGACATTTAGCAGGTGATCGAGTTTTACAACATACAGTCGATGTTGTACAGACAATTTTGAACGCTAATGACTCGTCAGTAAAACTGTATCGGACAGGTGGAGAAGAGTTCAATGTGCTATTTCCAAATTATGACCTAAGGGGAACGCAAATAATCGTTGAGGAAATATTCACCGCTTTGAATCATTTGAAGGTATCTTTTGATAATAAGGAGATTGAAATTTCTGTTTCGATGGGAGTTTCTCAAATTTCAAACAAAGATGTTACACCAAATGACTTTTATAAACGAGTTGATAATAATCTTTATTATTCGAAGAAGCATGGCCGTATACAAATTACGACAATTTAAAGAGAACATCTTATTATTGATGTTCTCTTTTTTTGATACAAGAAATATGATAAAAATAAGTCTTTTCATAAACGAATAATAATAAAATTGTAGTAGAATAAAGCTAGAAGTTAATACCTGAGATGGGAGGGATGATTAATGACTTGGTCTGTTTGGCGAGTGACGCCGGTAGTTACGAGTGTCTTTTTCATTTTGGGCGTTTTTACATTATACGTAGTTTTAGTCGATTGGCTAAAATCAAAGATACGTTTAAAATATCCAAAAATCCGAGAACATACGATTGAGTCGTGGTTCGGTGTCATTTATATTTTAATTTTTGTCTATAGTCTACAGTTAGGAATTGCCGGGCAAGATATTTCTTGGCTATTTATGAATTTCCAATTGATTGCAGTAATTTTTTGCGCTTACTTTTTGGCTATTCATATTCCTTTTAAGGCTTTTTTGCCGATTGTTGTATTATTTATGTGGATCAATTCATCACTTTCGTATTGGGAGTCTTGGACGTATTCACTAGCAATCATTTTCTTTTATTGGAGTATGAATTACGTCTACAAATGGTCTCAAAAACACAATTACGTTTTTTTAGTCTACTTTTCGACTGGAACCTTTTTTGGAATGATATTATGGTTCCTAGTTAAAATTAAATTTTCGTTATCATGGTATATTTTTATTCAAGAAATTAGTTATTTCTTAGTATTTCAGGCATTACTATACAGTTACATTAGAATGTTGAATAAGAATCAGCGTTTAGAAAATAATCTAGCTCGTTCCGCTCATCATGATGCTTTAACACAGGCTAAGAATTATGCGGCTTATATGACTGAAGTGAGTGACTTATTTCAAAATAGTCATAACAATAAGTTACATTTGTCGATGATGATGTTTGATATTGATCACTTTAAGCATATCAATGATACTTACGGACATTTAGCAGGGGATAAGGTTTTGCAGCATGTGGTTGATGTTGTTCAAACCGTAATTGATGAGAATGATTCACGGATTCAATTGTATCGGACAGGTGGAGAAGAGTTCAATGTTTTATTTCCAAGCTATGATTTGGAAGAAACTCAAAAGGTCGTCCCTCAAATCTTCAATGCTTTGAACCATTTAGGAATCGACTTCAATGGACAACACATTGTTTTCACAGTCTCGATAGGAGTTTCTGAGGTATCTAAAAAAGATAATGATCCTAATGACTTTTACAAGCGGGTCGATGCGAACCTGTATCAATCAAAAGATAATGGCCGGATGCAAATTACAGCAAAATAAAAGAAGGAATTCCGTTAAAGTATTCCTTCTTTTTTTGTTAGACTGTTGTTACTTCAGGATTACTTTTAGGCATGACCAAATTCAAGATGATAGCAGCAATAGCAGCTACAGCGATTGGAGAACCTAATAAGTATTGTAAGATTTGTGGTGCATTTTTAGTAACATTAGCTGGTAATAAAACTAAAGCTAAGGTTAAGACGATTGGAATACCGATAATATAAAGATCACGGTCTGTAGTTTCTAATCCACGAATAACGTTTAAACCGTTCAACATAATAGTTACAGTGATGATGGCGAAGACTCCACCGATTACTGGTGCTGGGATAGCGGCTAGAAAAGCTGATAGTTTACTGAAGAATCCTAATATTGAGAACCAGATTCCGGCGAATAAGAAGACACGTTTACTTGCAACACCAGTGATAGAAATAACGCCGGCATTTGTCGAATATCCAGTAACAGGAGTAGTTCCAAGTAGTGAAGCTACCATACAGCTAAGACCTTCACCGATGATTCCGTGATTCCATTGCTTGTCCGTGATTTCGTGATTGGTAACGGCACCCATAGCGAACCAAGTACCAGTTGTTTCAGTCGTTATAACGGCGTAGATGATGATGAAAGTGATGATTGCTGATGGACTAAAATTGATACCCCAGTGGAAGATGGTTCTTTCAGGAAGACCAAACCAAGCGGCCTCATTAACTTCTTTCCAATTGAACATGCCCATCATAGTTGAAACAATCGTACCAACACCCAATGCTAAAATAATTGAACTAGTTCTAAAGAAACGACGAACTTTTTTAAACTTCAAACTGATACCAACAGAAACTAAAAGAGTTAAGGCAGTAACGGAAGCTAAGATAATATTGTTGTCAATTTTACCTGGAGCGTTGAAGATGTTGCTGTTTAAAGCAGTTGGAATCAGTGATAAGCCAACACAAGTAATGATCGTCCCACCAACTAAAGCGGGTACTAAACGATTGATAATCTTTTGGAAAATTCCTGTGGCACCTAAGATGATCAATATAATTGAACCAATTAATGTGGCACCAATCAGAGTACCCATTCCGTTGCCTTTGAGACCGCCCGATGCCAAGACAACACCAGCGGCAGCTCCTAATGGAACAAATGAAGGACCTTGAGAAACCGGCATCTTCATGAAGACGAATGTTTGTAAAATTGTTCCAATTCCGGCAGCTAAGAAAGTTGATTGCAACAATCCCATTTGGTCACCCAGACCCATTGCCATCATACCAGCCAAAACGATTGGTGGAACGTAGATATCCATCGCTAAAACGTGCTGTAATCCTAAGAAACCAGCTTCTCCCATGCCGATTTTGTCATCAGGACCAACAAGTAAACTACTTTTATTATTATCCATTATTCTTCTCCTAGTTTGTTATGTACTAATTTTCCAGATACATAAACTTGCTTGATATTTTCTTTATTCGTGTGGTAAATCAGTCTTTCAAATATTTCTTGTGGTTCGTTTGATGAGATATCGAAATATTGATCTTGAACAATTTGCAAATCAGCTTTGAAACCTGATTTAATTTGTCCGGATTTGATATGCAAAGCTTGCGCTCCACCGACAGTGGCGAGATAAAAAGCATTTGCGGCTGAAATACGTGCGTTGTCATGTCCTTGGTCGGTTAAAACTTGTGACGACATGATACTTTGTTGCATATTACGATAAAGACTAGGAGAGAAACCTCCAGAGATATCAGTTCCTAAACCAATTTTGACATTCTTTTGATGAGCATCTTGAACACGCATTACTGAATTGCCAAAATAAATATTAGAAATTGGACAGTGGGCAATGGCCGTTTGACGGCTGCTGAATGTATCTAAATCTTGATCACTTAATTGAGTACCGTGAGCCATGATTGATTTATCAGTTAATAAGTCAAATTTGTCCAAAACTTGAGTATCTCGTAAATTGTAATGTTCTTGGGCGTAGTGATCTTCTCAAATACTTTCACTACAGTGAGATTGAATCGGTAAATCATATTTCTTCGCTAACAGTCCTAAGCCTTGTAAAGTTTCTTCGGTACAGCTAGGAACGAATCTTGGCGTTATAACGGGGGTTATTTCTGCTTTGTTTTGATTTCGCAAGTCGAACATCGCTTGGATAAATTCTTCAGTTTGTTGTAAGGCGACTTGTGAGTTTTGATCACGATAGTAATCTGGCGTTTGCTCGGGGTTATCCATCGCAACTTTACCGATGAAAGCTCTTTGACCAAGCTCTGCACAGATTTTAGCAAGGATCAGATTGGCTTCGTTGTGGATCGAACCGAAGAACAGTCCGCTTGTCGTCCCATTAGCCAAGAGTTCTTTAATTAGACTGTAATAGATTTTTTCGGCATATTCTTTATCCTTAAATTTAGCTTCCAATGGAAAGGTGTAAGAATTTAGCCATTCATTCAGCGGTTTGTCCAGAGCTAAACCGGCTTGGGGCCATTGCGGCGCATGAATATGCAAATCAGTGAATCCTGGTAGAACGTAACTATCTTTTGCAACTTGGTAATAGGAACCGATTTGTTGCGCAGTTTGTTTGACGGACTGATAATCGCTATCAGTAGCGGATATAACTCGGTCGATAATTCCTGACTGATCTACACATATAAGTACTTCTGGTGTAAAATCCGCCTTGTCAAACGAAACTGAAGAAATAATAGTTCCCTCAATAACTATTTGATAGGTGATAATCTAACACTTCCTTAAATTTTATATACGTAAGAATAACATGAATGATAATGTAAATAAATAGTAAATAGTTCGTATTTTAGTTGAAAGATACTTGAAAGTGTGAAATATCGGTTTTTATCGTTATGAAATTACCAATAATATATATGTTGGATGCGATTACAAATAGTGCTATAGATAAATTTACATTCTTTTAAAAAACTGTTTAAACCGTTATAAATAAAAATTGCAGACTTTTTGTAAAAATTTTACCGATATTGTTTTGTGAAGATTGTAAATTTATAAAATTATATCTTGTCAGATAAAAATAACCTAACGTATACTTTTAACAGGGATTATATGGGGGATATTTTCGTGCAAGAAAAATTTGAAAAAAAATTGATGCCTTTAGCTGATAAATTAGCTGAAAACGTCGTTTTGAAATCGTTACGTGATGGTTTCTTGATTATTACGCCTTTGATTATTGTTATTTCAATCTTTTTATTGATTGGTAATTTTCCGATTCCAGGTTGGACGAAATTTTGGATGGGAATATTTGGGCACAAGTGGATCGAGTGGTTCAGTGCTGTCTCTGGGTCAGTCTTTAATTTCACGGGGTTATTATCTTGTTTTGGGATTTCTTATGCTTATGGTAAGAATCGTGATTTAGTACCAGTTCACGCTACGGCCGTGGCCTTAGTTTCTTTTTTTATTTTAACGCCGATGACCTTAACGGTTGGCAAGCAAGAGATTGGAGCCGTCAAAACTTTATATCTTGGACCTAATGGAATCTTTTTAGGGCTGTTTACGGCTTTGGTCAGTGTTGAATTATTCAGATTTGCCAAAAAGCGTAATTGGACGATTAAGATGCCTAATGGGGTTCCAGATATGGTTCGTGAATCTTTTGACGTCTTGTTGCCAAGTGGTTTTGTGATTTTAATTTTCTTTTTGATAAGAATTATCTTTAGCTTAACAACGATGGAAACAGCTTATAATTTTATTTACACAATTTTGCAAGCACCATTGAAACACGTTGGCAATTCTTTAGGTTCAGTTTTCTTATATATTTTGATAGCTTCAATTTTGTGGTGTTTTGGTATTAATGGACCGTCAGTAGTAAATAGTGTTTGGTCACCGATATTCTTTGTCTTGAGTCAGGATAATCTAAAAGCTTTTCAAACCGGGCATTCATTGCCACACATTTATACTGAACAATTCATCGAAGATTTTGCGACTTATGGTGGTGGCGGCAGCGTTTTATCGTTAATTATAGTGATGGTATTTATTTGCAAATCTAAACGGATCAAAGAGTTGGGGAAATTAACCATTATTCCCAGTATTTTTGGCATTGGCGAACCACTTATTTATGGACTACCAATTGTCCTGAATCCGGTCATTGCTATACCATTCGTAATAACGCCGGTAGTGAATGTTTTGTTTTCAGGATTAGCTTTCTCAATCCACCTAGTGCCATACACTAATGGTGTTATGCTGCCATGGACAACACCACCAATCGTTTCAGGCTGGTTGACAACAGGTAGTTGGCGAGGAGCGGCGTTACAAATTGTGGAGATTATTATTGGTGTTATGATTTATTTGCCATTTATTAAGATGCTGGATAAAAAATATTTACGTGATGAGACGGCTACTGAATAAGTGGTCTTTTTTTTTAACTGAATTGAAAGCGCTTAATTTATAAGCTATTATCAATAGTAAAGTACGAGGAGGGTACAGAATATGTCAAATATCAAGTTAGTTGCGATGGATATTGATGATACTTTGTTAGACGATAAAAAAAATATTTCTTTAAAAAATAAGGTGGCTATTCAAAAAGCCTTGGAGAAAGGAGTCAAGGTGGTACTCAGTTCAGGCCGGACTTTCAATGGAATGATTGAATATTTAGATGAGCTAGGAATTAATGGTGATAATCAGTTCGTGATTCTCGATGGTGGAGGAGTGGTCCAAAGTGTTTCTGGAAAGATAATTTATCAACAAACTCTATCTAATGCCGCTTATCGAAAGATTGATAAATACGTAGTCGAAAATAATTTGCACTACAATGCAGTGGATGTTAAAGGAAATACTTATACGAGCAATCGAGATTTTATTGACAAATATACCGTTTTACAAGCTTTTGAAAATAATAAAGGGTTAATTATCAAGTGTCCAGGAGAGTTGCCTAATGATTTTGAAATAGTAAAAGCTATTTTAAATGAAGATGGACCGAAATTGGATGCAATTACGCCTGAGGTTAATCGTTTGTTTGGCGACAATCATTACGTGGTAAGAACGGATGTTGGATTCTTGGAGATTATGCCCCAGCACGTTAATAAAGGCAATGGATTATTGCATTTAGCCAAGTATTTAGGAATTGGTATAGACGATACACTAGCAATCGGCGATGGGGAGAACGATATACCAATGTTAGAGCAAGCTGGTGTGGCTGTAGTGATGGAAAATGCGGACGATTCAATAAAAAAATTGGCGGATTTTGTGACTACGAATAATAACGAAAGTGGCATAGCAACAGCGTTTGAGAAGTATGACTTAAATTAAGATAATAATTGATTTAAAAAATAATTAACTGAAACCGTTTACAAAATATTGTGAATGTTTTATACTAACTTGTGTTGAAAGAAAAAATATATTTTTAGTGAATTGTTACTATTAAATTAGGCGAGATCACTTAACGATTTTTTAAATGGATACTCTGTTTGGGAGTACTGTTTAAAAAGTCGTTGGTGGTCTCTTTTTTTGTTAGAAAGGGGGGAATGGAATGGTAGAGATTGCCCAAGTCTTTAACAACAACAGTGCGTTAGTCAACCTAGGAGACCATCGTCAAGCAATTGTGAAAGGCAAAGGAATCGCTTTTAGACGGACAAAAGGAAATCAAATTGATTCAAGTAAAGTAGAAAAAATTTTTTATCTCAATACTAAAACAGCGCAAGAGAATCTGTATTTTCTAATTAAAGATATTCCAATTGATATCGTTACAACTACTTATGAAATTATTGATTATGCAATCAAAAAATTTGATTATAATGTTTTGGATTATGCGTATATAACTTTGGGAGATCATATATTTGGATCATATCAGCGAATTTTGTCACATACATATCAAGAAAGTTTAATACCGGATATGAGTAATCAATATCCAGTTGAATATTTAATTTCGCATCATGCATTAGATATTATTTATAAAAATTTGGACATTAAATTTCCAGAATCCGAAACTAAAAGTATTGCTCTACATTTCATAAATGCTAAAGGTGCTGAGAGTCAAAAGAGTGACTTAAAAGAAGATACTACGAAAGGAATCAATCAAATTGTTAAATCAATTTTGAATGCAAATAAAATTTTTCGTATTGATGCTAATAGTAACTATTTTGATCGTTTTATGATTCACCTCCAGTATTTAGCGGGACGTCTAAATGATAGTGATGAAGATGATAAAGAATTTAGCGAGAATCTTGAGAGAGAGATGAAAAATTCATATCCAGAATCTTTCAAAATAGCTAAAGAAATTTATGATTCATTACAATCTCAATTAAGTGTCGAACTTGATAGTAACGAGCTGTTATATTTTATTATTCATATTCAACGATTAATTCAAGAGAAATCTAATTAGGAGGAATTGGTTATGGCAGTAACAAAAGAGGAAATTTCTATGACTGGCTTTGCCATTGTTGCCTATGCTGGTGATGCTAAAACTGCTTTACTTAAGGCCTTAGATAATGCCCGAGAAGGGAAAATCAATGAAGCTAAAAAGTTGGTGGAGGAAGCAAATCAATCTATTGTTGATGCTCACAATGAACAAACTAAACTTCTTGCTAATGAAGCAGGTGGCATGGACATGGATGTTACTTTCATCATGGTCCACGGTCAAGATACATTGATGACAACAATGATGTTGATGGATCAGTGCAAGTTCTTCATCGATGAGTATGAAAGAATCAACAAGATTGAGAGTAAATTAGATATTAAAAAATAATAATAGGGGGAAAGTATTATGAGTAGTGATAGCGCTAGTAGTAATAGTATTTTTGATAAATTAAAACCTGCCTTTGAAGCGATTGCTGCTAACAGATATGTTTCTGCAATTCGTGATGGGTTTATTGCTTGTATGCCAATCATCATCTTCTCCAGTATTTTCATGATGATTGCATATGTTCCAAATGCTTGGGGGTTCTATTGGCCCACTAAGATTACCAATATTATTTTGATTGCTTACAATTACTCAATGGGTCTATTGGCATTGTTCGTCGCTGGTACCACAGCCAAGAACTTAACTGATAGTAAAAATTTGGATTTGCCTAAGACGAATCAAGTTAATCCGGTTTCTGTAATTATTGCTTCAGAAATTGCATTTATTATCCTTTCAATCATTCCCTTGAAGACAGGTAATGATTTAACTTATATGGGTACTCAAGGTTTGATTTGTGCTTATATTGTTGGTTTGATTGTTCCAAATATTTATTATATTTGTATTAAAAATAATGTAACAATTAAGTTGCCTCCACAAGTACCACAAAATATTTCTCAAACATTTAAAGATCTTATTCCTATGGCATCAGCTGTAACAATTTTCTGGTTGTTCGGCGTTGTCTTTAAAGCCGCAACAGGAACAATTCTTCCTCGTTGGATTATCCAAGTATTATCACCACTATTCCAAGCTAGTGATTCATATATTGGACTTTCAATTATTGCCGGAGCCATGGCTTTCTTCTGGTTCTGTGGTGTTCAAGGTCCATCAATCGTTCAACCTGCTGTTGTTCCAATTATGATTGCTAATACTGCACAAAACTTGCAACAATATCAAGCTGGTGCACATGCATCACACGTTTTAGCAATGAATACAATGGACTATGTTATGAACTTTGGTGGTACTGGTTCAACATTTGTTGTTGCCTTTATCATGTTATTTGCAGCTCGTTCAGCTCAATTGAAAGCTGTTGGTAAAGCTGCCTTTATTCCAGGATCATTCTCAGTTAATGAACCTGTATTGTTCGGTATGCCTATTATCATGAATCCTATGTTCTTTGTTCCATTCTTATTAACACCTATTGCTAATATTTGCATGTTCAAGTTCTTCGTTAATGTATTAGGCATGAATAGTTTCATGTTCACTATGCCATGGACGGTTCCTGCCCCAATTGGTATTTTGATTTCAAGTAGTTTTGCTCCATTAGCGTTTGTTTATGTTCTATTGGCATTGGTAGTGGATATTTTAATTTACTTCCCATTCATTCGTACATATGACAGTACATTGCTTGCTCAAGAAAAAGCTAAAGAAGCTGAAATGGAAAACAGTGACGCTGATGATGCTGTTGAAGGTGGAAATGATGTATCCGGTGCTCAAGTAGCAATGTCTTCAGACAATAAAGATGCTATCCCATCTGCTGATGCAAAAGATTACTTCAAGAATAACGAAGTTGATGTCTTAGTTCTATGTGCTGGTGGTGGTACCTCTGGTATTTTAGCTAATGCATTGAATAAGTTATCCAAAGAGCAAGATTTGAAACTATCGGCAACTGCTCGTGCTTATGGTCAAGATATGGATCTAATTCAAGATATGGATATGGTCATCTTGGCTCCACAAATGGAAAGTATGAAAGGTAATTTGAAGAAGATTACTGATAAATATGGTGTAAAACTAGTTACAACAACTGGTAGACAGTATATTGATTTGACTAATAATGGAGACAAAGCTTTGAACTTTGTTGAAACTAACTTGTAATTTAACTTTTGAGGAGGATATATTCTATGAGTAAGACATTACCAAAAGATTTTCTAATGGGTGGTGCCAGTGCCGCTTACCAAGTTGAGGGTGCTACTAAAGAAGATGGAAAAGGAAGAGTTTTATGGGATGACTTTCTTGAAAAACAAGGTCGTTTCAGTCCGGATCCTGCTGCTGATTTTTACCATCGTTATGATGAGGATTTAACATTATCAGAAAAATTTGGAGTACAAGCAATTCGTGTATCGATTGCATGGTCAAGAATTTTCCCTGATGGTGCCGGAAAAGTTGAACAACGAGGAGTTGATTATTACCATCGTTTGTTTGCCTCTTGTGCTAAACATAATGTCATACCTTTTGTTACACTGCATCATTTTGATACACCTGAAAGATTACATAATGAAGGTGATTGGTTAAGTCAAGAAATGCTTGATGATTTCGTTGAATATGCTAAGTTCTGCTTTAATGAATTTAAAGAAGTTAAATATTGGATTACAATTAATGAACCAACTTCTATGGCAGTTCAACAATATACTAGTGGCACATTTCCACCAGCAGAAAGCGGTCGTTTTGATAAGACTTTCCAAGCTGAACATAATCAAATGGTTGCACATGCTAAGATAGTTAATTTATATAAATCAATGAATCTCGGTGGAGAAATTGGAATTGTTCATGCTTTGCAAACTGTTTATCCATACAGCGATACTCCAGGAGATAAGCATGCTGCCGCTCTGCAAGATGCCTTAGAGAATAGATTATATTTGGACGGGACTCTAGCTGGTGAATATCACAAAGAAACTTTATCGTTGGTAAAAGAAATTTTGGATGCTAACAATCAACCAATGTTTAAGTACACTGATGAAGAATTAGCAGAATTGAGTAAGGCTGCTCATCAACTCGATTTTGTCGGTGTAAATAATTACTTCAGTAAGTGGATTCGCGAATATAATGGTGCTTCAGAGACCATCCACAATGGGACTGGTGCTAAAGGTACTTCAGTTGCCAGACTTCATGGTATCGGTGAAGAGAAGAAACCTGATGGTATTGAGACTACTGATTGGGATTGGTCAATCTATCCAAAGGGGATGCATGATATTTTAATGCGTATTCATAACGATTATCCTTTGGTTCCTGCTATTTATATCACAGAAAATGGTATTGGTTTGAAGGAATCATTACCTGAAAATGCCACAGATGATACTGTAATTGATGATCCTAAGAGAATTGATTACTTGAAGAAGTATATCGGTGCAATTGCTGATGCTATTAATGAAGGTGCTAATGTTAAAGGATACTTCATTTGGTCATTGCAAGATCAGTTCTCATGGACAAATGGTTACAGCAAGCGTTATGGTTTATTCTTTGTAGATTTTCCTACTCAAAAGAGATATATCAAGAAGAGCGCATATTGGTTTAAAAAAACTAAGTGAAACACACGTAATCTCTGACTAAAAAATAATTAGAAAGATTGGAATGAAGAATTTCAATCTTTTTTTGTTAAATATATGTAATCGTTTACAATTGAGGATTAAAAGTATATACTTATTTATATAAAGAAATAGTGATTAGTAAGTTGTTACTATTAAATTAGGCGAAATTACTAAATGATGATTGGAGAATTGCAATAAACACTTTTCCTACCATTATTTGTAATTTCGTTTTTTATTTTAAAAAATAAACAATCGAGGTAAGAGAAATGGCAGTTACAAAGGAAGAAATATCAATGACGGGTTTTGCAATCGTAGCATATGCAGGAGATGCAAAGACTGCCTTAATAAAGGCACTAGATAATGCGCGTGAAGGAAAAATTAAAGAAGCTAAAGAATTAGTTGAGGAAGCCAATAAGTCTATTGTAGACGCTCATAATGAGCAAACTAAATTATTGGCAAATGAAGCTGGCGGTATGGATATGGATGTAACATTTATTATGGTGCATGGTCAAGATACTTTAATGAATACGATGATGCTAATGGATCAATGCAAATTTTTCATAGATGAGTATGAACGTATCAACAAGATTGAAGAGAAGCTAGGAATGAATTAATAACTATTTAGAATCTTGAGATAATAAAAAGTCTCAAGGTTCTTTTTTCTATTACAATAGAAGTAAATAAATAGGAGGATTGTGATGACTTACAAATTAATTGCATTAGACATGGATGATACGCTTTTAACTTCTCAAAAGACGATATCAGATAAGAATAAAGAGATGATTCAAAAAGCTCTTTCTAAAGGAATAAAAGTTGTTTTGTGCTCGGGGAGAACTCACAATGCGGTGGTAGATTATGCTAAAGAATTGGATATTGATGGCGAAAATCAATATATGATCACTAATGGTGGTGCAATTATTGAAAATCTAGAGGGTAAAATCATTTATCAACGGATGATGAGTAATGATTTTTATCGTGAATTTGTAAATTTCATTAAAGAAAATAATCTACATTATAACGTCGTTGACAACCAAGGCAAGACTTACACTAGTCAAAGTGATTGGTTTGATAAATACACTATTATGCAAGCCTACGAAAATGATAATGGTCTATTTGTTCGAGAACCAGAAGATTTACCAGATAATTTTGAAATCACTAAGGCAATCATCAATGGTGATGAAAAGAAATTAGATGCTATCACACCAATGGTTAACGAGAAATTTGCTAAAGATTATTTTGTAGTCAGAACTGGCGTTGGTTTCTTAGAGATTTTCCCTAAAGACGTTAACAAAGGCAATGCTATTAAAATTTTAACAAAGAACTTAAATTTAGATCTCTCTGAAGTAATGGCAATGGGGGATCGTGACAATGACATTCCCATGTTAAAAATCGTCGGTAAAGGAATTGCTATGGAAAATGGGATGCCACAAGTAAAGGAAGCTGCTGATTTTGTAACCGCCGATAATAACCACAGTGGCGTCGGTTTGGCAATTGAGAAATTTGCCTTGTAAAAATATAATCACTTTTTGGCATGCGCTTTCACTATTTTGCTTGATTTGACCGCAAATGCCTGGAACTACTTTATAATTAAAATTATGAGGAGGGGATTATGCGATTACTGATTGAACAAGTATTTAACAACAACACAGCTGTCGTTAATTTGGGGGATGACCAACATGCGATAGTTAAAGGTAAAGGGATAGCCTTCAATAAATCTAAAAAATCCTTTCTAGATAGTTCTAAAATAGAAAGGATTTTTTATTTAGATTCTGAGGAATCGCAAAAGGATTTATATTTTTACTAAAAGATATTCCGATTGATGTGGTAACGACTACGTATGAAATAGTCGATTATGCCAAGAAAAAATTTAATTATTCAATTATGGATTACATTTATATAACGCTCAGTGATCATATTTTTGGAGCGTACCAGCGTTACAATAGTGGCCAATATAAGGAAAGCCATATTCCCGATATGAGTGATAATTATCTGGACGAATATTTGATAGCTAGTAAGGGATTGAATATCATAAATTACAATTTGAATATTCATTTGCCAGATTCAGAAATTAAGAATATAGAGTTACATTTTATCAATGCTAAAACCGATAAAAAGATTCCTAAGCATAACGATAAAGTGAAAGTCGATTTTAATAAACTCATTAAACAAATAATGATAAAAAATAATATTTTTCGAACTAAAAGTAATAGTAATTACTATGATCGTTTCATGGTTCATTTGCAGTACTTATCACAGAGATTGAAAAATAAATCTCAAGATACTAATTTCGATAAGAAAATCGAGTTAGAAATGGAACGAGATTATCCTGGTTCGACGAGTATTGCTAAACAGATATCTTACGAGATTAAACAAGCAATGGGGGTAGAATTAAGCAGTGTCAAGGGCAGTTTAAAAATGTAGGTTTTCGGCAGAAAGAAATGTAGGTTTT
>OMJG01000284.1_pt1 | contig 39214 bp, 41 predicted proteins | sample 1646431 | NCBI WGS metagenome assembly OMJG01 (sample SAMN03771674, study PRJEB25209) | food metagenome | isolation source: Cotija cheese | place: Mexico:Jalisco,Michoacan | collected 2011-12-12
ATGGAAAATATTAAGTTTTAAAAAGTGTTCGGTTATTTCTTGCAATCTGCCAAACAAAAAAACATTGAATAAAATATCGGAAGAAAAAAATGGAGGTAAAAACGTGATCATCACGATATAATATGAAAATCTATCCTTAAATTTCATGGTTTTAATTTGATATTACTCAAAATCTATCTGAATCGAATTACTATTATAATGAAGAAAAATTGTATATAATTTTTTATATAAAACCGAAAATAAGCTTAAAAAAATCAGTTTTTTTTTCTTTTTTATGAAATTTGTTTTTTTTCTAATTAAGGAATGCCAAAAGACTATACATATTATAAATAAGGCGTAAAATAACATATTGGTATAGATAATAAATTATGTTCATATTTTGCTAAATATCTTGTCTATTTATTTAAGTAATGAAATGTGGTAGGTTACTTATATAGAAAATAATTTACTATAATATAATTGTAGAAAAATATGCTTAATCGTATTTTATTATAATAGAATTAATCGCATCTACGGGGGTGGAGTTCTTGGATAGCTTTACTGACTTATTTCTTTCAAAATCAGAAATAGAAAAAATACAACTATTTAACAAGATTAAATTAATCAGAACTAATCAATTGGCCAGTGCTGATTTGATTGGAACTTATCGAAATCGTGATATCAAAGTTAAGGATATCAATTTACGTAAGGCTGCTTATCAAATGAATAAGAGTTACGGCAGTGTTTACAATACTTTCTTAGGAATTCAAGAAGATTTTAAGCGGATCTTAGATAAGGATGAATACAGTACAGAAGAGATGTTTAACGTCACTAGGGATGCTTATCATGCCTTTTTGACTACTAATTCTGACGGTTATTTGTTCTTAGACGCAATTGTTAAGGATAAAGAAACCTCTTTTAAACATTTCTATGAAACTTTGGAAAGTAGTAAAGCAACTGTTTTACGTCATTTAAAGCCTATGAGAGGTTATTTGAAGCGTTTTGGCGTCAGAATTGCTTATGAACCAATGCGTTTTGTAAGCGATGAAGAATCAATTCGTTTGGCTATCGCAGCATTGTATTGGAACGCTACTAGGGGATACGTATGGCCATTTGAAGATTTCACACAAAAGACAGCTTTCAAAGTCGTTGATATTGCTTTGGACAAATATCGCCTTAAACCAACTAATCATATTACAAAAATGTTTTATGCTTATGTTGTTATGGCACACTTGTATCGAATCATTGAGGGCAATCACGTTCAAAACATGGATGCATTGAATGTCATCAATTATCCTTTCCCTAATATTTTTGAAAGTGCTAGTTCAATGCTTGAAGGGGATACTGGCAGTAAAAAGGTTAGAGAATTGAAGCGCGCTATTAAAGAAGATGTCAGTTATGAAGAGCAAATGTTCCAATCAGCTGATTTTTATATTCTATTAATGTGCGTGCCAGCAACTTTTGAAGTTTCAGAAGAATATTTAGAATCCGTTTCTAAGCAACTAGTCAGATATAATCCACTATTTGCTAACTTTATTGATGATTTCTTGGAACTTATTCCAATCGACGTGGAACAAACAGTTTCAGATATGGCAATGTCACACAGTGAATTTTTGAGATATAAATACAATTTGACGACATGTATTATTGGTGTACTAGCTCTTGATCACAACTATATTGAAATCTTGAATTTGTACTCAGGTTTTGGCGATGCTATCAGCAAATTAAATGATGAAGGGTTAGAGAGTAAGATTTATTCAACCGTTCAACATCTAATGCTACGTGATAAGTATCAATCTCTAAATGGCAAAGCTAAACAGATCTCAGAGGCGATTTATGCAATTGCTTATCGATTCTTCTCACTTTACAACAAGAATATTCAAGTAAAAGTTTACTTGGAGTTAGAGTCATTCTTCTTAGTATATTCAGATTTAGCAGTTACTTTACAATCATTGCCATATGCTAAAATTGTTAGTGACCCTAAAGAAGCTGATATCGTTGTAACGGCTAATAGTGCTAACCCACCAGCAGACGAAATGAAAAAAGATGCCTGCATTTATCGTTGGATGTATAATGGCGTTGATGGTCAAATGGGTGGCTTATTGAACTTGATTTATAAGATTTGGACTGAAGAAAAGGTTACTGAAAATCCAAATCTTTAAGTGAAAAGTGTTGCAACTATTTTCAGAATATATTATGATACAGGTTGTGCGATGAGTCGAGAGCCGTCGAATTTGGACGACACTTATGATGGTAGGGTATCAAGCACTACTCACCGGATTGTGAGGGATATCTATAGGGCGCTGATGTGAACAGCAAACTATTTACTCATCTGAGTACTACCAACTAAAACCATGGTTGATCTTTTTAGCCATGGTTTTTTTATTGAAAAAATTAAATAGAAGAGGTGAAAAGGATGCGCGCTCAAAGATTGTGGCTATTAATTTTAAATATCACATTCAATTTAGTAATGGGATTTATTTTGCCAGTGAATACAATATTTATTCATAAGAATCTACACGAATCATTAGTAACAGCAGGATTTGCTTTGATGGTATATTCAGCTTTTATGATGGTTGGAAATGCTTTGGGGGGATTTATGTTTGATCGTTTCTCCAAGCGTGGAACGTTATACATTGGTTACGGAATATCAATTATATCGTTATTAGGTATGTCAGTACATCATGTGTGGCCAACATATGCGATTATGTTGTTCACGTTAGGATTTGGAATGGGGCTGGTCTATACGGCCGTTAATGCCTACACTGCCTTCGTTGCAGAACAAATGACCGGCAATAGTCGAGTGATTTTTAATAATATGTATTTAGCTGCTAATATCGGAATTGCTATTGGTTCAACAGCAGTCGGATTTATCTTTAAGTGGAGTATCTTTTTAACTTTCTTCATTCCGATGCTATTATTTGTAATCAGTGCCGTTATATTGTTACTAAAAGCTAACGTCTTGGATCACGTTCATGAACAAGATGATGAAGATATTCAGCGTTATGAAAGTAGTGACGTTAAGGATCCAAGAATCGAAATTGGTACAAATCGTTTCAGATTAAATATCTTTGTGATTTGTGCGTCAATTTTTATCGTATGGCTAGGTTATTCTCAATGGGACAGTAACTTGTCAGCATATATGCTTAACCAAGGTTATACAACTCGTGAATACGGTTTGGTATTTACAGTAAATGCGGCTTCATTATTGATCATTCAACCAGTAATGAATCGTGTGATTTCAAAAATTTTCAAACTATTAAAATATCAAATTTTCATAGGAACAATTATTATGGGATTGTCATTCTTGATACTTCCAGAGGCTAAAACTTATCTAGCTTTTATTATTAGTATGTTAGTTTTGACTGTTGGTGAATCAATGGTTTTCCCAACTATTCCAGCGTTATTGAGTAAGATGTCAACTAATCGAAATCGTGGAACTTTCCAAAGTTTCTATAGTATTTTTGGTTCATTAGGAAGAGCAATTGGACCTTATGCAGGTAGTTTGATCATCACAGCAATGTCCTTTTCAACATTGTTCGTTGGTATCACTATTTCGATGATTATTGTTGCCATCGCTATGATAGGTGTGAAAGAATTAGGATAAGTGAGGTAATATCATGATAATTATTTTGTTGATATTGTTATTGCTAGTCGTTCTGATTCTGAACGCCTTTTTTTTGTATATTCAACAAAGAGGTTCCAAAGCTTTGGGTTCAGAAGCACCTAAAGTTAAAATGGATGAAGGCTTAGAAGAAAGTACAACTAGATTTTTAGTAAAAAGTAAAAGTGAATGGCAAATAAAATCACATTATAATGGCAGTAAATTGTACGGATGGTTTACTGATAATAATGCGGAGACGACAGTTATTTTAGTACACGGCTTTGGTGTTGATCACAATTCATTAAATGTCCATGCACAGTTATTTGATAAACTTGGATGTAACGTTTTGCAGATAGATGATCAAGCGGCTGGGAAAAGTGAGGGCAAATATCTTGGCTTTGGTTATATTGAGAGTCAAGACTTATTAGATTGGATCAGAGAAGTTTTGCGTCAACGACCGGATGACAAAATTGTTTTATTCGGAGCTTCAATGGGAGCAGCAACTGTTATGTTGGCAACAGACAACGACCTACCAAAAAATGTTAAACTAATAATCGAGGATTCTGGCTATACTAGTGCGGCAGATATTTTGAGTTATCACTGTCAAAAGAGATATCATATTAAAGGTAAATTATTGATTGCTGGTATTTCAATGATGTCGCGAATCAGGGCCGGTTTTTCATATCAACAGACCGATTGTCGCAAGGCGTTGGAGAAAAATAAATTGCCGGTATTGTTTATGCATGGGAAAAACGATTTCACGGTACCTTTCAACATGAGAGATGAGTTATCCACATGTGGACAATTCCCTAAAATGTCGTATGAAAGCCTTGGTGTTCACATTCGCAGCTACTATGTTGATTCAAAAAAATACCAACAGGCTGTGGATAAGTTTTTCAAAAAGTATCTTTAGGAGAAGAAAATGAAAATAAAAATTGCTGATTTTATCGAAAATGTTCAAGAAGGAAAATTCAACCAAACTAGTTTAGAAATTAGTAAGGATGATTTGTTACAAGAAGATCTTTGGTCTTTGAATAAAGCTAAAGAACAAATGGAAAAGGATGCTGCCGATAATAAACTTTCACAAGTTTTGATCCATGTAGCCGATGCCGAATTTGAAATTAATTTTTATCTAGAGACTGGTGTCATTAATTTACCATTCGATGATGCTAAGAAGGTCACTCATTTCTTCGATGATGATGCAGAAGTGGATACTAAATTTTATCTTTCAACAGTTTGCGATTACTTAAATGCTTCAAAATTTCATATTGATTTAATTTCAGAAAACTTACCTGAAAAAGCTGAAATTAAACAGACAATGGATATAATGAAAGGTAACTATGAAACTTCCGTAGAGAACTTTAATAATAGGGAAGAAGAAAAAGAGGAAAAATAATGAATTCAATGTTGCTACTCTTAATAATGGGAGTGGGAGCTGGAGTTCTTGGTGCAATTTTGGGTATTGGTGGAGGAATGATTATAACTCCCGTTTTGACTATTATGATGGGGTTAGATATCAAATATGCCATCGGTGCCAGTATCATTTCAGTTATTGCGACAAGTTCTGGCTCGACTATTGCCTATTTGAAAGATGACATGCTTAATTTGCGTGTTGCGATGTTTTTGGAAATTGCTACTACTGTCGGAGCAATTATGGGTGCTTTGTTAGTAGGGGTATTTTCAAGTAGTTTCTTGTACGTTCTATTTGGATTTTTCTTATTGTATTCAACTTACAATATGATTCGAAAGTTATTCGATAAAAAAGGTGAACAAGTTTTCACTGGTCATGATCCAATCGTTGAAAAATTTAAGTTAGCAAGTACTTATTATGATAAGTCAGAGCAAAAGCAAGTCGATTATTCAATGAAGAATGTTCCCGGTGGCTTTATTATGATGTGGGCTGCTGGTTTGGCAAGTGGCTTATTAGGTATCGGTAGTGGTGCTTTCAAAGTTATCGCTATGGATACAATTATGAAAATGCCTTTGAAACCATCGAGTGCTACTAGTAATTTGATGATGGGTGTAACGGCTGCTGCCAGTGCCACGGTTTATTTCTTTAATGGTTCGATTCGCCCGGATATCGCTGCGCCTTTGGCAATTGGTGTTTTAGTGGGTGCTACGATTGGTGCTAGATTGATGCAAGTTTTGAAACCAAGAGTAATCAGAATGATCTTTATTCCAATTATTCTCTACATGGGAGTGCAAATGGCTCTTAAAGGATTCGGGGTGAACATCTAATGGATACACATAAAGAAACTAAAGAAGTCGAAGTGATTATTGGTAAGATCCTGCGAATTGGCGTTATAGCGTCGGCAATCGTAATCTTAATCGGCATGGGCTTGTATTTTATGAATGGTTCTGGTTATCCAACTGTTATGCAAAATGGTAAAGCTATGGTTGATTTCCCAAGAAGATTTTCAGACATTTTTGCCGGTATCATGGCGGGTAAGTCGTACGCCGTTATTATGTTGGGTGTTTTCCTATTGATTTTGACGCCAGTTTTGCGGGTTGTCGTTTCAATTTATGCTTTTTATAAAGAACATGATAATTTGTACGTTATTATTACTACAATTGTTTTAGTTATTCTGATGTTCGCTATGTTTTTGGGATATCGGAGTTAAAAAATAAACCTTAAAGGTTCTGGATTCTTTCTTAAGTTAGGTTAATAGTAATATGTCGTCCTATATTTTTTTACGATCAAACAAATAGCATCAGTTCAGATAAATAGTTAATCAACTATATCTGAATTGATGCTATTTTTGACTCTGAATTATTTTTATTAATGATTGACGATTGAATCAAGTAGAGTCCAACTTATAACGCCGTTATACTGACCTGCAGGATTCACGTTATCGTTTAAGGATAGTAGGATTCCATTTTGATTAGTCCACGGTAAGGTAATATTGTTAGTTTCTGTCGAATCATCAGGTTTGGTGTATTGAGCTATAGTCGTAGTGTTACTCAAATTGATGGGATGACTTTCAGGTGTTTGTTTAAAAACTAAATTACCGTCAAAAGGCCGTTTAGTATTGGTATTAATTAATTGTGAAGCACTAGCTTGGACGGTCCAACTTGAACCTTTTTCACGACTATCGATGACATGGACGTTCCAATCATCGATTCTTGGTACCAATCTATTTTTATTGCCAAAGTTAATATTTTGGAATTTCACATTGCTAGAAACTTCTCCAAAATAAACAGTTCCACCAATTTGAATCGTACGTTCCAAAGTGTTGGTTTGACCAAGAATTCCAGAATCATCTTTGACATAGAATGAAACTGGTGTGGAAGATTCATTTAATTGAGAGTTAGGGATGTTTAACGTGAAATTTCCAGCTGAGTCGATGATGCCTTTTTGAGCAGTGAAATCTTGATCACCAACTTTTTGATAAACGGTCAATTTGGTTAAATCAGGAGTAGCACTAGTTCCTAAGTAACTAACGTGAGCTTTAATTTGGGCGTCTTCACCTTTTTTGATTTTGATAATGTAAGGAGTAGAGCTTTCAAGCGTGATTGATTTAGGATCAATAATAAACGAGGGTGCATCAGTATCGGTAATTAAATTATCTCCATCAAAATGAGCGTGGGCAGATGGAACAGTCAAAGTATTAGTTGTAGTTTTGGCGGCTTTACCATGAAGCGAAATTGTAGCAGTTCGATTATCTTTATTCAGAGTTTGAAGTAATTGATAATTTAAATAATTTGGATCGGTAGTATCGGCAAATACGCTGCTAGGAATAATTTCTTTTTTACCGTTGGCATAGTTGATTTCACCGCTAGTAAAAGTAACATTGTCTGGAATTTGCATTCTAGTCTTGATATTAGTCCACTCTCTAGTCCAACCAATATATTTCAAATTGTAATTATAAGTAATATCGTCGTTAGCATTAACATGGTCGCCAGCTTTAACTTCAGTATCCTCAGTGTCGTTATGAATATTGGCACTAGCTTGGGCATCAACGAAGGATGGTAAGGATTCAAAAACCAATAAGTTGTTTTCAGTATATTTACCAGTTGAACCTATAAAACCCCAATATAGTTTGCCATTGGTAGTTTTGAATTGATTAGTATCAACAATGGTTGAAGCAATTTTAGCCGAATTAGTTGGAGTTCCGTCAGGATTTTTATCATCATATTTATAAGTAATGGTTCCTAGATTGCTGTTGGTAGTTGGCTTAGTCCATTGAATTGTTAAATGATGCCAGTTGTTATCGACTAAATTTAAGTTATCGGTTGCAGCCAGATGCAACATTGTAAAATAATTTTTAGTTGCAGGTCCATTACTAGTATCACCAGCAGGTTTTTTAATTGTGTTATGGAAGTAAGTACTTATTGGATAAGTTCCATCGGAAGGATTTCCAGGATAGCCTATGGCGATGTGTTGACCATTGATTCCTTGTGCATCAAAGGAAACACCTTCTCCAGAAATATCTTTATAGGTCGTTAATTTATTAATAAAGGTATCAAACTCTATTGCTAAACTGTTTTGTACAGCATTTTTGGCGATATTAGCAGGATTGGTTTCATTCCAATTCCAATCCGTCCCCCAAACACCTAATGTTTCACCATTACCGGGCTTGGTGTTACCATCTTTGTCTTTTCCGATTGAATGAGCATTTGTTCCTCGTGGATCGTTGTGCATAACAAATGCCATTCCATCACCGGGGAAGAGACTGTCAGGATAGCTTGAATTTTTGTACGAACCAAAATAAAGCCACATAGATGCAGTTTGATTCTCATTAATATTGAAGAAATTATCCTCAGATAAATTACTCCAAATGCCTCCAACTTGATAGTTAGTATTGGTCAATTTGATCACACTGGTATTGGGAGTATTAGGATTAGTTGAATTAACGATTTCAGCTGAATTATTCTTGAAATTAGCTTTAGTAAAATCTTGGTCATTCCAATGTAAACCCTTAGGAGTATTTCTGAGAGCTGTCTCATAGTTGGCTTGATTACCGGCATCAATGACACTATTAGTGGCATTAGCATCGGTGGCGGCAAGAGTAACTTGAGCTAAAGTGAAAATCGTTAATAATCCCTCAAAAATAATAAATAAAAAAATATAAAATATATTTGATTTGATTTTATATTTATTCATAATAAACACCTCGTATTCAAGACGTTTTGTCATTATCCAATCAAAGTGTAACAGGTTTGTGAATTTTAGTCTTATTTTTAATATAAAATAATCATTATATTATGATATAAAATATATAAAAAATAAGATAAGTATTTTATCACTTATCTTATGTATTTAAATAATTATTTATTGTTATTTTTGTTTATCCAATTTGTTGAAACGTCCATAGCACTACGAGTGACATTAGTTTGATCAAGACAATTAACCATAACAAAATCGTGAATCATACCTTGGAAACGTAGGTGTGTTACCGGTACTCCAGCTTGACGTAATTTTTTGGCATACATTTCACCTTCATAGCGTAAAACGTCAGCTTCACCATTTAAAATCATTGCCTTAGGTAAATCCCTTAATTCTTCCAGACTGGCTCGCAATGGGGAAGCTGTGATTTGAGCACGATCTTTTTCATTAGTTGTGTAGTTGTCCCAAAACCATTTCATGCCAGTTTTAGTTAAGAAGTAATTTTCAGCAAATTGATTGTATGACTCTGTTTCGAAATTGGCATCAGTAACAGGATAATAAAGTAGTTGTTGATTAATCTTGATACCGTGACGTTGTTTAGTTAGAAGCGTCATAACGGTCGCCATGTTACCACCTACAGAATCTCCAGCAACGGTTAATTTAGTTAGGTCGAATTTTTTGATGGCAGCTAGATCAACTAGCTTTTGCAAGACAGCATAGTTTTGTTCGATAGCTGTGGGATATTTGGCCTCTGGAGCTAAAGAATATTCCGGAAAAACAACTATACTGTTGGTTCTAATGGCTAATTCACGAACAAGTTTGTCATGAGTATGAGCATTTCCAAAAACCCAACCAGCACCGTGAATGTAAAAAATAACGGGTAGAATTTCTTTATTTCCAGCAGGACGAATGAAACGGACATTGATGTTACCCCATTTGCCAGTATTAAAAGGAATATCGTCAATATCAACGTCAAATTTAGTGACGGGTGAATCTTGGACTTGATTAAAGATTGCTCGTCCTTTTGTCGGATCAATCTCATAAATACGGGGATGTGATTCATTGGCAATGCTAAATTCTAATGCTTCTTTCTCTAAAGAAATACGATCTGTCATAATAAAATTCCTCTTTCGTAATTTAATTGTGCACAATCGTTTAGAAGACTGTTTAAATATATAGTTTTCAATTATTTTTGTCAACAATTAAATTGCATCAAATCAAATCATTTACAATTTCTTTACAAAGGAATAGAATATGGACTATAAATTAATAATAAGGAGGCCTGATTATGCCTGATATCAACGTAAGTCGGCCAATTCCTCTAAATGATCACTTGTGTTTTTCTTTGTATGCAACTTCGCGTGCAATTCAAAAGTTGTATCATGATGGATTGAGTGAAAATGGATTAACTTATCCTCAATATTTAGTCTTAGTTGCTCTGTATGAATATAAAGAATTAACAGTTAAAAAATTAGGAGCATTGTTGTCTTTGGATTCCGGAACTTTGACGCCACTTTTGAAACGTTTGGAAAAAGAAAACTTAGTAATTCGTGAACGCAGTAAGTCTGATGAACGAGTAGTTAATGTTCATTTGACGGATGATGGAGTTAAAAAGCGCGAATCTGTCAATGATCTTCCTAAGATTATGATAGAGAAGAGTGGTTTCACTGATGAAGAGTGGAATACTTTGGAAACTTTGTCTAAAAAAATGTTCAAAAATATTACCGAATAAAAAATAACGTCACTCCATGATGATGTTCATTTCTTAAGTTAGGTTAGAGTAGAATGTCATCGTAAGTGAAGCTTTATGGATGCTGGAATGTACTGAGCATCTACAAAGCTGCCACTACCGACTAGATAACGTCATTTATGGTTTATTTCAAATAATTCAGAGTCAAAAATAGCATCAATTCAGATATAGTCGTTTGCATTAACTATTATCTGAATTGATGCTTATTTGTTTGATCCCGAAAAAATTTGATTGCAGGAGTAACGTTATTTTTATTTCAATTTTTTAACTTTGTCAAAAAGGGAACTGCCATTAGGTGTTTTATTGTCGCCAGTTCTTCCGATATCGTAATCAGAATCTTTCATGGCTTCAACTTTACCCATTAAGTAACCATTACCAACTTGTGAAAAGAAGTCATGGTTGCTGGTTCCAGTTGAGATACCGTTCATAACGATAGGATTGACATCTTCAGCGTTGCCATCAGGAAAGAGTGGCTCTTGACCAAGATTCATCAAGGCTTTGTTAGCGTTATAACGCAAAAAAACCATTACTTCATCGACCCAGCCAACTTCTTTATAGAGGTCACGGGTATATTTTTCTTCATTATCATAAAGCGTATAAAGTAAGTCGTACATCCAATCTTTCATTTCGGCTTTTTTATCGTCGCTCAATTCGTTGAAACCAAGTTGGAATTTATAACCGATATAAGTTCCGTGGACTGATTCATCACGAATAATTAACTTGATTATTTCAGCGACGTTGGCTAGCTTGTTATTTCCAAGATAGTACAAGGGTGTGTAGAAACCTGAATAGAATAAGAAGCTCTCTAGGAAAACACTAGCAACTTTCTTTTGAAGTGGATCACCGTTTTGATAAATGTCATTGATGAATTTAGCCTTTTTTTGTAGGTATTCGTTATGATCCGTCCAATCAAAGATCTCTTCAATTTCTTCGGCACTGTTCAAAGTACTGAAAATAGAAGAATAACTCTTAGCGTGAACGGATTCCATGAATTCGATGTTGTTGAAGACAGCTGTTTCAGCTTGGGTTCTAACATCTTTTAACATGGCTTGGATACCATCTTGAGATTGTAAGGTATCTAGTAATGTTAAGCCACCAAAAACATGACCAACAACGGTTTGTTCAGCAGGACTTAGTGTACGCCAATCATCCAAATCGTTAGAAAGAGGAATTCTCGTATCGAGCCAAAATTGTGAAGTTAATTTTTCCCAAGTTTCCTTATCAATCTGGTCTTCAAGTTTGTTCCAGTTCATTGACTTGTAATATGTATCAACCATTAAAAATATCCTCCTAGATTGAGCAGCTTTCACATTCGTTACTGCCGATTTCGTCATTGTTTTCAGTGAAAGTTCTGACGTAATAAAGCGATTTGATGCCCTTGTAGTAAGCATAGTTACGCAAAATACTTAGGTCACGAGTTGTTTGTTTAGTGTCGTTAGCATCTTTCCAGTCGTAAAGGCCAGCAGGAATTTCAGAACGCATGAATAAGGTCAAACTCATTCCTTGATCGATATGTTCTTGAGCTGAAGCGTAAGTATCAATAACTTTACGCATATCAGTGTCATAAGCTGACTTGTAGTATTTGATCGTGTCGTTACTCAAGAAAGGAGCTGGGAAGTACAACTTACCATTTTTCTTTTCTTGACGTTCTTCAACTAGACGAGTTACTGGTTGCAAGCTGGCACTAGTGTTGTTGATATAAGAAATAGAACCAGTTGGAGCAACAGCCATACGATAAGCGTTGTAAAGACCATCTTTGGCAACTTTGTCCTTCAAATCTTTCCAATCAGCTGTTGATGGAATAAAGATGTCTTTGAAGAGGGCCTTAACTGTATCTAATTTTGGAGCGTAGCTGTTAGCTAAATACTTGTCGAAATATGAACCGTCAGCGTATTTAGATTTTTCAAAATTAGCAAAGGTTTCGTGACGTTCTTTAGCAATGTTATTACTTTCAACCAAGGTCCAGTAGTTAAGCAACATAAAATAAATATTGATAAATTCAATAGCTTCTGGTGAACCGTATTCGAGATGATGGCAAGCTAAGAAAGTATGCAAGCCCATAGCACCTAAACCGATAGCGTGGCTGAGTTTGTTTCCATTTTCAACTGGAGGTACAGCAGTGATATTTGAAGCATCACTGACAAAAGTAAGAGCCCGTGTCATTGAACGAATTGATTTACCAAAGTCAGGACTTTCCATCATATTCAAAATATTAGTTGAACCGAGATTACAGCTAACATCAGTACCTAACTTCAAGTAGTCTTGAGCATCATTTAATTCAGAAGGTACTTGAACTTGTTGAATTTCAGTACAGAGATTACTCATGATAACTTTACCGTCGATTGGATTAGCGCGATTGACAGTGTCGATATTCAAAACATAAGGATAACCAGATTCCTGTTGAAGTTTACTAATTTCATCTTCTAACTCACGAGCAGGAATCTTATATTTCTTGATTCGATCATCGTTGACTAAATTGTCATATTCTTTAGTGATATCAACGTATGAGAAAGGTACACCGTAGACTTTTTCAACTGAATAAGGGCTAAATAAATACATATCGGCGTTATTACGGACTAATTCGTAATATTTATCAGGGACGATCACACCAAGAGATAAAGTTTTAACACGGACTTTTTCGTCGGCATTTTCTTTTTTGGCAGATAAGAAGTCGATAATATCAGGGTGGAAGACGTTCAAATAAACGGCTCCGGCACCTTGTCTTTGTCCCAATTGATTGCTGTAACTAAAACTATCTTCGAGTAATTTCATGACTGGCAAGACACCAGATGATGAATTTTCGACACCTTTGATTGGTGAACCAGATTCACGCAAGTTAGATAGAGTGATTCCAACACCACCACCGATACGTGATAGTTGTAGGGCACTGTTGACTGTCCGACCGATACTGTTCATGTCGTCAGTTACTTGCAATAGGAAGCAAGAAACATATTCACCACGACGTTTTCTACCGGCATTCAAAAATGAAGGCGTAGCAGGTTGATAACGTTGAGCAATCATTTCTGTAGCCAAAGCTCTAGCTAAATCTTGGTCGCCATTAGCATACAAAAGAGCATTAAAAAGAATCCTCATTTCGTAATTTTCCAAATAGAGGTCGCCATCATTTGTTTTGAGAGCATACTGGTTGTAAAACTTATAAGCCGCCATAAATGATTGGAATTGGAAATGTTGGTCTAACAAGTCGTGGTAAAGGTCTTCAATAAATGATAAAGGATACTTATCAATGACCGGCTTTTCGATGTAGTCATTATCAATTAGAAAATCAATGTGGTCTTTGAAAGTATCAAATTTTTTCGTATTAGGTTGAACATTTTCTTTAAAGAAGGCTTGAACAGCTTCTTTATCCTTGTTCAAAGGAATCTTGTCATCAACGGGGATGTTGATTTCGTTATTCAATTTGAAATAACTGAGTTTGGTTGCATCGAGGTTATTTAATCCCAATTTCATTCACTACTTTCTTAAAATTTTCGACATCTTTAGTCGTTCCATTGAATTCAAATTGAAAAATAACTGGAACGTTTAAGGCAGCGGCGATGTCTTTAGCTGTATGGTTATAAAGAGTATTAAAGTTACGATTTCCTCCACCAGCTACGCCGACGCAATTTTTGGCATTATCTTCATATTGAAGAAAATCAATCACCGGATCCATCATGTCGTCGTCATAAGAAGGCACGATGAGAATAAATGACCGCCCCATTTGATAAAACGGATCGGCATCGGTTATTTCATATCCATCTATTCCCAACTTCTCGACGAAACGCTTAGTCTGGCCAGTGATAGAGTAATAAGCTAAGTTCATTTTATCCAACTAGTTCCTTCAAGCTGTCTGGACGGAAACCGACGATTGGGTCCATTGCTTCATTCATAACGACAGGAACACTTTGGAAACCTTGTTTTTTAAGAGTATCAAGATATTGTGGGTCTTGATTGATATTTCTTTCTTCAAAGGGTACATTATGTTCTTTTAGATATCTTTTAGTCATGCGACATTGCATGCAATTGTTTTTGCTATAGACGATTATGTTGTTCATAGTATTACTTCCTCTCATATTCTCATTTAGTATAATCATAAAAAAATATAAACACAATATATTGTGCTCGTTGTAACGAATGCATACACGATATAGCGTGGTTATACCGTCATTACAAAAAACGCGCAAACCAGTATGCACACACAATTTGTATCGTTTTACATCTCTATTTCAATTATTTTTTCGATTCGTGGTAAAATTAGCGTAATGACTATTATAAAGTTATGAAGTGTTTAAGACAATTAATTTTAGTTGGGAGAAAACTATGAATTCTTGGAATTTTGTAGGAATTATAGCGTGGATCATTGTAATTGCGCTCTTAATTTTTGTTGTATTCAATATTAGAAATCGTCATTTAAATATTTTAGTTGTTAAAAAAGGTAAAATTACTTGGAAAACAATTTTGACGGATTTTTTAGAAATTGTAGTAATAATTTTAATGGTCAGTGGACTTTTGTATACTAGTCTATTTACAAGAGTTGATTTAACTGACAAAGAGGCTGTGTCAGTGTCGTATAAGTACGATCCGATGATTGTTCAGACGACTGATGATGGCCAAGGATATTATGTAAAAATCGATAAAAAGCAATCTAACTCCAGTACTGATGTGTATCAATATTGGTTGAACAATACGACTTATACAGTATCTAGTCGTGATTCAACTATTTCAGATGCTACCTTGCCATTTACAGTTTCTGGTATCCACTTAGATTGGCCAATGAAAAAGATTAAAAAACTAGATTCTAAGTATCAATATGCTTATGTAATCACTGTGCAAGCTAAATATAAAAATAATTTCATCAATGGTTTAGGTTTGAAAGCTAACCGTTACGCAATGGAATATCGTGTTTTGAGAGTTCCTGCTAGATCATTTATTGAAGTTGAAAAATAATTAAGAAATCCCACTAGGATATATTTGTTCTAGTGGGATTTTTATTCGATTTTGATATAAACGATTATTTATGGTAAAAATTGCCACACCTCATGCTAGACTAGTTTTTATCTTAGGCAAAGGGGATTCTTATGAAGAGGTGGGGCTTAGCAGCAATACTTGTAGTATTTCTTGTTGGGGGATGTTCTCAAGTGAAACACCATCCTCAAAAGAAGGTTAATACTACTAAAAAGAGTGTTGTGAAGACTTTAAATTTTACCAAAGGAATTCCTGATCAACTTCAAAATACGTATTATCAGTATTCGACTAGTGATTCTTCAAATGAAAGTGATCAATTGTCGGAGTTAATGATCAAGTCGAATGAGATATTACTCAATGACTTAACTAGTGGTCAAGAAATTGACTATTTATCTGATGTTTCATATCGTCGTTTGAAAAAGAATACTTATGTACTATACAATGGAAATCTGTTTCAGAAGATTCATTTATTGGATAATCACGATTTAGAATTATTTGATGATAGTAATGATTATCAAACGGCTCTAAAAATTTTAGATAAACAATTGTATCATTCGGGTTCTTTGCCAGATGATTTGCGCGCGTCTCCAAAAGATTTAGATGGTAAATATTACGTTAATAGTTTGGACTTTCGTAACTATATTAGTTTTAACACTGGAATTCGAAATTCTTATGAGGCAATAGTTCAAAGTAATGGGTTATTGCAGTTTTCACGATATTTTCATCCAGAAATTTTGATTAAGAATGGTAAATATGCGTTAAAAACATTGGATCTTAGTGACGCTTCAGCTGAACATTACGTTACTTTTTCTAGAGTATCGGCCACTTGTTTGAAGGATGATACGACGAATCAATTGTATTATTTGGAAAAGAATCCTAAACAACAAGCTTTAAAAAAGATGGGGATTGAAGAGCCAATTACAAAATATTACCAAAAATCAAATAGCAAGATAGAATCTAAGACGTATGATTTTGCAGACGACCAAGATGACGATTATTATGATACTTATGATGATTTTAATTTAAACGAAGGCGACTAAAAAAGCAGCATTCCCAAAATGGAAACACTGCCTAGATATTAATTACTTAGCTTGTTTGATTTTCTTGATACTGACAACGATTTTGTTGTTTAATTCCATCTTGTTGGAGTTGTCTTTAGGATCATTTTTAACAATTTCCATCAAAGCTGAATGTTCATAGATCTTTTCAACTTTACCTTGGAATGGATAATCCATATCTTCATCAACGGAGCAATCGTAAACATTACCAACTTTTAGGTCTTCAATTTTCATATGTAAAGTCTCCTCGGATTAATTAATTAACAGATTAGTATAATAATATAGTAGAAGAAATATTTCAAATTATAGGAGTCCAAAATGGATAAAAAGATTATTCTTATAACGGGTGCCAGCGGAACCGGCAAGACTACCATTAGTAAATATCTGCAAGATACATATCGTATACCAAGTGTTATCACTCACACTACTAGATTACCACGTGCAGGCGAAAAAAGTGGGGTTGACTACTATTTTGAGACGAAAGAAAGCTTTTTAAATAATCATTACCTCGAAAAAGTCGAATATAGTGGCAATTGGTATGGTTCTTCAGAGGAAAGTCTCAATAAAACTTGGGAAAAATATGACGCTGCTAGTATTGTTGTCGATACTAAGGGAGCTATTTCGTACAAAGAGAAGTATGGCAAAGATGCAGTGGTGATTTTCTTAGAAGTCGATTTGGAAACTGTGACAAAGCGTCTGGAGAGTCGTGGGGATGAAAAACACCGACTCAAGGCTCGTATTAACAGTGATGAATTCCAACGAGATCTGCAAATTCCTAGTGAATTATCAGGCAAATGCTATAAGATTATTAACAAAAACATCGAAAAAACCAAAGAAAACGTCAATAAAATACTAAAAAACGAAAAAATTCATAAAAATTAATTTCACAAGAAAGCGCTAATCATTGATATATCAGTGATTAGCACTTTTTATTTTGTGAAGAATAAAGTGTAACATTCTTATTCAATTGTTGTAACAATTCTGCAATATTCATAGAGTATTATAGTCATCGTTGAGTGATAAGAAATTAATAATTAATAAAAACTTAAAAATTAAAAAAGTAAACCATTACGGGGGATTTCAATTTTGAATACAAACGTTAAAAAAAGTCTAGTTTCATTTACAGCAGCTGCAGCATTGGCAGTTACAGGTTTAGGTCTATCAAACGCTACTACAACTAAAGCCGCAACACAAATTGTTAAAGACAACGTTCCTTCAGTTGTAACAACAAAGAACATGTCAATGCTTTATACATCACCATCATCAGCAGCTAAGAGTGCCGGTCGTGCTTTGGCTTCAAACAGCTCATGGCGCGTTGGTGAAGCTGCTAGAGATGACGAAGGCAACATGTGGTACCTTGTAGCAACAAACGAATGGGTTAAGGGTAGTGATGTAACTGCACAAACAGCTACTACACAAGCTGCATCAAATTCAGATACAACTTCAGCTTCAACTACTGATAGTGTTATCAGTACTGCAAAACAATACTTAGGCACACCTTATGTATGGGGTGGTAAGACACCTGCAGGATTTGACTGCTCAGGTTTCACATCATATGTATATCAACAAGCAACTGGTAAGAGTATCGGTGGTTACACAGTAGCTCAAGAATCTGCTGGTACACAAGAAGCTGTTTCTCAAGCTTCAGCTGGAGATCTATTGTTCTGGGGTAGCAAAGGTTCAACTTACCACGTAGCTATTTACTTAGGTAACAACCAATACATCGCTGCACCACAACCAGGCGAATCAGTTAAGATTTCAACAATCTCAGGTTACTTCATGCCTTCATTCGCTGTTAAGGTTCTATAATATAAATTCAAAATTTAAATCATTCGCATTGGATCATCCGTTTGGGTGATCCTTTTTTGATGGATAAATTCCGTGGGTAATCCGTGAAGTTAGGCAAATGCTCAACATCTAAACGTATCTCTCCACTTAAACGGGCTACGAGATACAGATGTCTGTGCTTTGCTACACTCTGAAAATCACCCACAAACCCAAAATCCGTGGGCAATTCCCAGAGCTGGGCGATGCTCAACATCTAAGCGTATCTCTTTGCCCTCTCTTTCAAGAATTCTTCACATTTTATTACAAATTTATTCGTATTTGTAAGTTATTATTTAACCATAGTCAAAAAGCAAAGAGGTGACCGGATGGATAGATAACCCCCAATAGAGATAATCCTTTTAAAAAGATAATTATTGAAAACAATGAATAGAAGATAAACCCTTAAAACATATATTTAAAAAATTTAATCCCCTAAAAATAAACTTCAGATATCTCCCCCTAATAGATATGAAGTCAATTATAGAGTTATTCCCCGTAACTCTTAAAAAACAAAAAAGCCAATTATGGCTTTTTTTTTATGAATTATGTGGTTTATCTTTGGTAAGCAATAGAGCTACTATTCCACCAATAGCCAATAGAGAAGCAATTACTATTCCTGCTTGGTGCATACCTTGATTAAAGGCACTATAAACTATCGATTTTATTTGATGAAAAATTGGTAATTGTTGGAAATTTTTAGCTCTAGGGTCTGTAAAGATCTGTTGTCCAGCAAAGGCCCCAGCTTTATGGAGAATCGCTGTTAATTTTTCATTAAGTGTAGAAGGTAGTTTAGTTAAGAGTGCCATACTACTGTTTACTTTACTTGTGTAACCATTAGTAATACTTATTCCTAAGATAACAATTCCAAAAGAAATACCTACTTGACGAAAGACATTAATTATTCCGGATGCCATACCAATTTGTTTAGTTTTAACAGAACCCATAGCAGCATTTGAAATAGGAGGGTTTAAGGTGGCATTACTGATTCCTAAAAGGATAAAGCCTGGATAAAGAGCTGTCCATTCGAATGGAACTTTTAGCATTGAGTTGATCAATAAAATTCCAGTCATACCAATGAATAATGCAATGCTAATTAACCAACGATTGCCGACTTTATCTGAAAGCATACCGGTAATTGGTCCTAGAATCAATGTAAAAATACTGATAACTAATAGCTTTAGTCCTGTTTCAAAAGCAGAGTAACCCATGTAATTTTGCATTAGAATTGAAAGATATGTAAATACACCGTATATTCCGGCACCTAAAGTAAATGCAGCAATATTAGCACCGATAAAAGTGGATGATTTAAATAAACTTAACTCAATTAATGGATTTTTGACTTTTGATTCTGTGATTATAAATAATATTAAAGCAAGTAGGGCGATGTCAAACCAAACCAATATATTCCAATTTGTCCAAGCATAATTATAGTGTGATTCTTTTTGCATGAGACCAAGAATGATACTAAATATTAATAAGGCACTTGTTATTAAGCCAATCCAATCTAAGCTTGTTGTATCCGTATGTTTGTTATCTTTAATAAAAATTAGTCCCATTACAATAGCAATCAAACCAATAGGGACATTGACCCAAAATATAGAACGCCAACCGAGACTATTGACCAAAATACCACCGACTAAAGGTCCAATAGAAACAGCTAGACCAACGGCACTACTCCAAATACCTAAAGCCAGTCCCCGTTGTTTATTTGGAAAAGCGGCAGTAACAATTGAAAGAGATAATGACATCATAGCTGCTCCACCGGTACCTTGAAGTCCTCGAGCTATATTAAGCCAAAGGTCGTTGATTGCCAGTCCATCGGCGATTGAACCAATGATAAAGATGAATAAACCGCCTAAGAAAACTTTTTTGCGTCCAATTCGATCTCCTAGTTTAGAAACTGGTAATAACATTACAGCATAAATCAAGGTATAAGCATTCAAAACCCACTGTAAAGCCGAAAATGTTACGGAAAAACTCTTTTGAATATCTGGTAACGCAACACTCACTATGGTGATATCCAACATAGCCATAAAGACAGCTAAACTCACTGTTCCTAAGGTCCACCATTTAGTTTTTGATAGTTGCATTTTAATCGCTCCTTTAGTAAAGAAATATAATCAGGTATACCTGATTAAATCTCATTATAAGGGGGACCTTACTAAAATACAAGTAATATCATCAGGTGGACCTGAATTTTATTCAACGTGCGCGTATAATATAAAATGGAGGTGTTAATTCAATGACAGATTTGGTTAACCAAGGCAAAACAGCAGGTAAGATTATTGAATTTGAGATGTTACAAAATATTGCCGAAGATGATAATAAACATGAAAGTGATTATAAAATGCTATTTCAAGGTCAAGGGAAAATACTTTTAGCCTTAATTGATAGTGATAATTTGTCGCAGAAAGAATTAGTTGAACGAATTGACATGACTCCACAATCAACAGCAGAATTTGTTCGTAAACTTGAAAAAAGAGGTTTAGTGACACGTAAAAAATCATCATCTGATAAGCGTGTTACCGTTGTTAGTTTAACTGATAAAGGACGTTTAGAAATTCAAAAAAGAACTCGTTCGATTCCTGAATATTTAAGGGTATTGGATGATGAAGAATTGGAACAATTTAATAAAATTTTGGATAAAATAAATAATCAAATGTATCTCGATATCAAAGAAGCCGATCCATCATTGCAAAATAGATACCATCAATTTATGTTAAATCATGTTCTAAATAAAGTTCATCCAGATTGAGTAGAATTAAAAGAAATTTTTTAGTCTAATTGATAGAATGTAACTGAATTAAATAATAAGGAGATTATTATGGAAAAGTTGATTGAGGCAGCTTTAGAGATGATCGAACCAAAGATGACTGTTAGCTTTGGGGGCGGACGAACAGTTGGGCGTTTGATTAAAGCGGTTAAGGATAGTCAATTAGACATTAAACTCGCTAGTCCTTCAGAAGCTACTAGAGCGCTTTGCAAGGAATTGGAATTGCCAGTAACTTCATTGGAAGAAGTGTCTACTTTTGATTTAGCTTTTGATGGTTGCGATAGTTTGGATCATAATTTAAATGCTTTAAAGAGTAATGGTGGGATTCACGTTTTAGAAAAGGTCTACGCTAATTTATCGAAACGTTATGTTATTTTGGCTCCAGAAGCTCGTTTTACTAAAGTTTTAAATCCAGATATTCAATTAACTTTGGAAGTTTTAGATTTGGCCATGCCACAAGTTATTGCAACTGTTGAAAAACTCGGTGGTACGGCAAAAATTCGTCAATCAAGCGATATTGCTGGGATGGTTCGCACAAAGAACGGTAACGGTCTACTAGATTGTCATTTTGATGATTGGTCTTATATTGATGAAATTGATACTGAATTAGGATCAATGGTCGGTGTGATGGGAACTTCTTATTTTAAAGATATTGTGACAGATGCACTATTAGCAACTGATGATGGTGTGAAGCACGTGAAAAGAGAAATATAAAAATAAACCGAAAAAACTCTTATTTGAGTTTTCTCGGTTTATTTGTTGTGTTCTTGATGCCAATTTTTTATGTAATCGAGTCGTTGCTTAAAAAGTTTTTCGCGCCCTTGTTCAGTCGGAGCATAATATTGGTGCCCCAGAACTTCATCAGGAACAGTTTGCATCGTAGTTAATTTATCTTGATAATCATGGGCCAATTTGTAGTCCTTACCGTAACCAAGGTTTTTCATTAATTTAGTCGGAGCGTTTCTAATTTGTAGAGGGACAGGAAGATTGCCATACTTTTTAACATCCTTTTGAGCTTTGAGAAGAGCTTTGTAAGCGGCATTTGATTTCGGAGCAACTGACAAATAGATTACGCACTCAATCAAATGGACGTTGCACTCAGGCATTCCTAGGAACTGGCAAGCTTGAAAAGTATTAATAGCAACATTTAAGGCATTAGTATCAGCTAGACCAATATCTTCAGAAGCAAATCTAACTAAACGTCTAGCGATGTATAGTGGATCTTCGCCACCCTCTAACATTCTAGTAGTCCAATAAATGGCCGAGTCAGTGTCACTGTTACGCATGGATTTGTGCAAGGCTGAAATGATGTTATAGTGTTCTTCACCATTTTTGTCATAGCGTAGTGATTTTGTATTGAGTAGTTGACGAATATCATCGATATTGACGGTAACCTTATCATCTTTAGTTTGAGAATTAATAACAGCCATTTCTAAAGTATTCAAGGCCACTCTGGCATCACCATTAGCGTAAGCAGCAATTAACTGTAACGTATCATCTTGAATATCGATTTCTTTTTTGAAAGCTTTAGGATTATTCAACGTGTTATTCAGTAATTCGACTAAATCATCTTGTGTTAATGATTTTAAAACGAAAACCTTACAGCGTGAGAGTAAAGCCGAATTGATTTCAAACGAAGGATTTTCAGTTGTAGCGCCGATCAAAGTGATGCTGCCTTTTTCCACGAAAGGTAAAAAAGCATCCTGTTGAGCTTTGTTGAAACGGTGAATTTCATCAATGAAGACGATAGTTTTTTGTCCCATTTCATGATTGAGTTCAGCCTCTTTCATGACTTTTTTGATGTCATTGATTCCACTGGTGACCGCACTGAAGGTGATGAAATTAGCTTTAGTCTTTTTAGCAATTATTTCAGCTAGAGTAGTTTTTCCAACTCCAGGGGGTCCCCAAAAAATAAGTGAGGGGATTTTGTCTTGATCGATAATTTCTCGTAAGATTTTTTTGTCGCCAATCAAATGCTTTTGACCAACAAACTCCTCTAACGTTGTCGGTCTGACCCGATTGGCTAGGGGAGTATTGTTGTTATCGTTATTTTGATTGGCAAAGAGAGATTCTTGTTGCATATTTGCCTTCTTTACTTAATTGCTTGAATAATTTTCTTTTCATTGTATCCCAATAAAATTAAAAACATGATGACGTATAAAATTAAGGGGATTAAAGCGTAATTTAAATTGATAGCGGAAATTGTGGCAGTGGTTTGAGCTTTATTTGAAACATACCCAGAAATCTGTAATGATTCAGCAGTGATCAAACCACCCAGTCCTAACCCTAGATTAACACCAAAGTCGTCAGTTGAAGCTAAAACACCCTCTGCTTGGATTCCCATAGCAGTTCCGTAACGAATCGTATCGGCAATCATGATTGAAACCAGTCCGATGATAAAACCTCCACCGATACAATTAATGAAGATACCTGTGAAGAGAACTGGTAAATTAGTCGTATAAGCTGCAAAGGTGATAATCAGTTGACCGACAAATGCGGTAATAATACCTAGTAACATCGTGTTTTTCTTACCTAGTTTGGCTGAAACAAAGTAAATTGCTACAACACCAATTAGAGCAGTGAAAGTAAAACTGTTAGCGATAGAAACTAAATTTTCATCATGGATAACGTATTTAAAGTAATAAATTGTCGTTTGATTTTTAATTGAAGTCGTCAACCAATACAAGAAGATAACAATAGAAATAACGATCCAAGGTTTATTTTGCTTGAGCATCTTCCAAACTTCTGAAATTGGTTGGTGACTGATTTCTTTGTTAGTATAACGTTCTCGAACATGAAAGAATGTATTCAAAATCAAGACTAACGAGATGAAACCAAAGAGAATGATAGTGCCTAAGAAACCTTTCTGTTGGTTTCCCTGGCCAAATAAGTTGACTAGAGGAATCGTAAAGACAGCCACGATAATTTGAACAGAACTACCGCAAAACTGTCTAATAACGCCTAAGAGAGTCGTTTCTTGTTCATTGTTAGTCATTGTTGGCAAGATTGAAGTAATTGGCAAGTTAACGGCTGTGTAGAAGAATCCTAAGCCTAGGTAAGTAACGTATGCCCAAATAAGTTTCCCAGAGTGTGGAAGGAAATTAGGCGTAACAAAGGTCAAAACAGCGAATACTACATAAGGAAATGAGTACCACAAAAAGAAGGGACGACTTTTGCCCCATTTAGAGTGGGTGTTGTCGATCATGACACCAATAATTAAACTTTCAAAGACGTCAGCGGTTCTAGCCACTACAAATAGGATGGCCACTTCATTAGCAGTCAATCCAAAAACGTCAGTATAAAAGAATAGTAGATAAGTAGTCATCATTTGAAAGACAAGGTTATCCGCTGCATCACTTAAACCATAACTGATTCGTTCAGTTAATGAGGTTTTCCATTTATCCAAAAGTAACCTACTTAGTTAGACGACGATATAGTTCACGGCCGACGATATCGTTGGTCCACATCCAAGCAATGTGACCGAGAGCTTCTGATATGTGTTCTTCAGTTGGTTGATCTTTAGGACTAGGAACAGTCTTCATCATTGGCATAATTCCGATGTGGAAGGCTACCCAAATGGCCAAACCAAAAATAGCACCAGAACCTTTTCTAATGAATGGTTTGTATTCTGATAAAACTTCATAGATGATAGCAAATGAAGTAGAGAAGCCAAAGTGCATCAAAAAACTAGCCCAAGGCATCTTTTGTTCTGAATAAGTGTAAGTGCCACGAGTGATCTTCTTAGGAATGCCGAATTGTTCCATTAAAGTTTGAGGAGGGTTTACGGCATCACGTTTAGGAGTACGAGGTGGCAAGACGTTTTCCCATCCTAGTTTGACAAAGCCAGAAACGATACCAGCAGCTGTCCCCGCAACAATGGCTGCCTTCAAATCGACTTTTTGAGCTTTCGTTAATTTCATAAAAATCCCTCACTTTATTATTATTTTAATTTAAGTATAAAACAGCTTAAATGCTAATTCAGGTAATTAGTCTTGAGATAACATCATAATTTCTTCATAAATTATTATAAATTAATTCTTGGTTTGGCAATTATTACTTCATAAATCCTCGCTATTATATAAGCATAGTCAAATAACAAAACAACAAAGAAATTTGTTCTTAGTTATAAGATTATTAAAAATATAAATTATGAATTCCCCCCTAATAAAGAATTTACTTGAAAGAAGTGACCGGATGAAATTGGAGACCTCTTGTAAGATATTATTTTCTTAGATAACTCACTTTACACATGAATAGAAATAAACCCCTATATAAATACTCTATTTTAAATAAGTTTAATCCCCTTATAAACACATAGATAAAAAACTTTTTCAAATATCTCCCCCCTAAAGATATAAAAAGTTAATTTCCTAAAAAACAATTTGATATTTATTCCCCGTAAATATCACAAAAAAGAAAACTCGTCGAAATGGCGAGTTTTTTGCTTTCCATAATACTAAATGTCGATTTTTCTTCACAATTACTTACGATTTATTTCTTAAAAACCCAATTGTTACTTCATATTTAGCCGTTATTATATAAGCATAGTCAAGCAACAAGAGGTGACTCAATGACTATAAAGAAATATTCAAAATAGATAATTAAAAATTTAAAACATGATATTTTTCATATATTTATCCTCCCCCTTAAATATATAGAATTTGAACAGAAAGAAGAAATTGCTTATGACAAATACAAATACAAAAGGAGCTAGCCATTTGGCTAGCTCCTTTCCTTATGTAAAATAATATTTGTTTGGTATTGGATTTGGATTTTGTCGAATAGACTAGGAAATGTCTGCACTCATTTTCTAGTCTATTTTTGATACTTCTTAGCCTCTTCGTCACTGCAATAGAGGAAGTGGCCAGGTAATACTTCTTGAAGTCTTTGATCGTCTTTAAAAGGACTTTTATGGTCGAAGTCAATTCTAGTACGTTTCTTTTCCACTTCGGGATCAGGAACGGGGATAGCTGACAAAAGACTTTGTGTGTAAGGATGTAATGGATTGTTATAAATTTCGTTGGATTCAGCTAATTCAACGATTTTACCACGATACATAACAGCGATTCTGTCACTGATGTACTTAACCATGGAAAGATCATGGGCGATGAAGAGATAAGTTAGTCCTTGTTTCTTTTGGATATCTTGCATCAAGTTAACGACTTGGGCTTGGATAGAAACATCAAGGGCTGAGATAGGTTCATCGGCGATGATGAATTGAGGATCAACGGCCAAAGCACGAGCGATACCTATACGTTGACGTTGACCACCAGAGAACTCGTATGGGTAACGAGTCATATGTTCAGGGTTTAAGTTAACCATGTCGAGTAATTCACGGACTCTTTGGTCACGTTCTTCTTCATTTTTAACTAAACCGTGGACATCAAGACCTTCAGCGATAATATCCTTAACTTTCATTCTTGGGTTTAATGAAGCATAAGGATCTTGGAAAATCATCTGCATTTCACGACGGAATTCCTTCATTTTAGGTCCATGGGCTTTGATAGTACTAATGTCTTGGTCGTTGAAGAAAATATGTCCGTCAGTTGGATTGTAAAGTCTGATAATACTACGTCCAGTAGTACTCTTACCAGAACCAGATTCACCAACGAGGCCAAATGTTTCACCTTTATAAATATCAAATGAAACGTCATCAACAGCTTTAACTTCGTTAGGCTTGCCAATGTTGAAATATTGTTTTAGATGTTTTACAGATACGATTACTTTTTTTTCATCTGCCATTATTTAGCATTGCCTCCTAACTTTTGAAATTTTTCGAAACGTTTTAAGATGCCTGCAGGTGGGGTAACCTTTGGTGCATCTGGATGTAGCAACCAAGTGGCTGCATAGTGAGTTTTAGAAACTTTGAAGAAAGGTGGTTGCTCTTCTTCGTCGATTTCCAAAGCATATTTGTTACGTGGGGCAAACGCGTCGCCCTTTGGGGGATTCAAGAGGTTTGGTGGGGTACCAGGAATTGAGTTCAAACGAGCTGATTCACTAGTGTCTAGAGTAGGCATGGAATCAAGCAAGCCCCAAGTATAAGGGTGTTGAGGGTTGTAGAATACCTCGTTAACGGTTCCGTATTCAACAAAGCGTCCCGCGTACATAACAGCAACACGATCAGCAATGCCTGCAACAACACCTAAATCGTGGGTAATGAAGATGATTGAAGTACCAATTTTTTGTTGCAATTCTTTTAATAGATCGATGATTTGAGCTTGAACAGTAACATCAAGGGCTGTTGTAGGTTCATCAGCGATAAGAATTTCAGGATAATCAACGATAGCAATCGCAATAACGATACGTTGACGTTGACCACCAGAGAATTGGTGAGGGTAATCATTCATTCTGGCTTTAGGATTAGGAATACCAACCAAACGAAGAACTTCTTCAGCACGTTGAAGGGCATCCTTTTGGGAAACGTTGTTGTGAATCAAGAGTGGTTCCGCAACTTGTTTACCAATTGTCATAGTAGGATCAAGTGAGGTCATGGGATCTTGGAAAATCATTGAAATTTTATTTCCACGAATTTTATCCATGTCTTGATCACTTTTTTGAAGAAGGTCGTCTCCATGATAGAGAACTTCTCCTTTAGAAATTTTAGCATTTGAAGCCAATAATTGTAGAACTGCACGAACTGTAACGGACTTACCAGAACCAGATTCACCAACAATAGCTAAGGTTTCACCGGCATTTAAATGGAAATCAACACCACGAATGGCATGGACAGTACCGTTATAGGTATCAAAGTCTACATGTAAATCTTTTACTTCTAGAATTTTTTCCATTTCGATTTCTCCTTAGTTAATGATCAGATGATTGTGGGTCAAAGGCATCACGTAGACCATCACCAAGAAGGTTAGTGGCAATCATGATAATACTCAAGATAATAGCTGGAGCCCACATTTGATAAGGTAAGAATCTGAAGGCTTTTTGACCATCTGATAAAAGTGTACCTAATGATGCGTTTGGTGCGGGAATACCAATACCAATGAAACTTAAGAAAGCTTCGAAGAAAATGGCATTCGGAATTGTAAACATTGTTTGAATAATAATTGTTGAAGATAGGTTAGGAATCAAATGCTTTGTCGCAATCTTAGTTGATGACTCACCAAGAGTTCTAGCGGCCAAGATATATTCTTGCTCCTTTAACTGGAAGGTCTGAGCACGAACCAGACGCGCCATTGTAACCCAACCAGTAATCGCAATCGCAATAACGATAGATGTTAGACCTGGTTTTAGAACGATCATCATCAAGATAACAACGATCAAGTTAGGAATTGATGAAACAATTTCAACGATACGTTGCATGAATGTATCAGTTTTGCCACCTTTCCAACCAGAAACGATACCATAAGGCACTCCGATTAGAAGGTCAACTAATGTAGCAAGTACGGCAACGACTAATGAAAGTCTAGTACCATAAATGATTCTTGAAAGAAGATCACGGCCAAGGTAGTCAGTACCTAGAAGATAGAAAGCATCTTTAGGGGCACCAGCTTGCTTATAAGCATCAACCATATGACCACCCATGTTTTGATAACCATTGAATCCAGGGATGTTCAATTGACCTAGCTTAGGAGGCAAGTTAGACATCGTAACTTGTTGAGCATTAGGATTGTGTGGCGCAATGATTGGGGCAAAGACAGAGATCAAAACGATAATTGATAACAATGTCAAGCAGACAACGGCGACTTTGTTTTTGAACAAACGACGACGAACATCTTGCATGTAAGTTAGTGAAGGAGTACCAATTTTTTCTTGTTCTTTGTTGTTATCATCATGAACTAATTTAAATTTTTCCTTAGGAATTTGAGGGATTTGTTCCATTATTCTTTACCTCCGTTTCCTAGTCTAATTCTTGGATCGATTAGTCCATAAAGGATATCGACGATCAAGTAAACTATGATTAATAAGAATGAATAGAAGATTGTAAGCCCCATGATAGTAGGGTAGTCGTTTGTAGTGATTGATTTAACGAATTGTTCACCAATACCAGGAATTGAGAAGATATTCTCAACAACCATGGAACCAGTCATAACAGAAACTGCCATTGGACCGATGATAGTAACAACTGGAATCAATGAATTACGTAGAGCGTGTTTTGTAACAACCTTCCAGTTAGAGTTACCTTTTGATTTAGCTAATTCGATATAGTCACTACTCAAAACGTCCACCATTTCGGTTCTCATGAAACGAGCAACAGTACCTAATGGCAATGCGGCTAAAGCAATTGTTGGAAGGACACTTGATTGGAAGTTGTCCCATAGAGCAACTGGGTAAATCTTCCATTTGTAGGCTAGGTAGAACTGAAGTAAAACAGCTAAAACGAAAGATGGAATTGATAGACCAAGAATTGAAACGAATGTTGCAAGTGTATCAACCCATGTGTTTTTACGAATAGCTGCAACGGCACCAAGTAAGATACCGAAGATAGTACCAACGATCATAGCTTGAGCACCAATTTGCATTGATGGAGCAAGTCTTTGACCGATTAATAATGTAACGGGTTCATTGTTGAATTGGAAGGAAGTACCAAGGTTTCCTTGTAATAACCCACCAAGATAACGAACATATTGAACAAATACTGATTGATCCAATCCATATTGGGCTTTAACGATCTTCAATTGTTCCGCGGACATACGGTTCTGATTAGAGAACGGTGTACCAGGAAGCATCTTCATCAGGAAGAAAGTTATTGTCGCAATGATGAAGAGGGTCAAGAATAAATAAAAAATTCTTCTGAGAATATATTTAGTCATTATTTAATCTCCCTCACCTTTAGTTATTTTTTGTAGACAGTGACAAGGTTGTAACTACCATTTGGTGTCATACGGTAATTTTTGACGTTAGTTCTAGTCAAGTTAGCTTGATATGATTGATACAAAGGAACGACCCCTTGTTCGTCAGTCAAAATCTTAGTTGCTTGAAGAAGGTCTTGCCATCTAGCATCTTCATCAGTAGCATCAGTTGTCTTAGATTTGTCGATTAATTCATCGTATTCTTTATTAGAATATTTACCATTATTTTGTGAGTTGGTTGTTGTGAATAGATCCAAGAATGTAACAGGATCTGGATAGTCGGCATTCCAACCAGTAACAACGATATCGAATTGACCATTAGTTGACTTATCTAGACGAGATTTAAATGGAACGTTTTGAAGCGTGATCTTCAATCCAGGTAAGTTCTTTTCTAGTTGACCTTGAAGGTATTCGTTTTGTTTCTTAGCACCATCAGTATCATCGCCTAGAAGGGTAAAGCTGAGATCTTTTTGACCAGTTTCTTTGATACCTTCCTTCCAAAGTTTCTTAGCTTCGGTTGGATTGTATTCAGTATATTTATTTGAAGATTGAAGTACCTTTTCTTTAGTAAAATCGACCTTAGTTGTAGGATTATATGACATACCTACTGGAACCATTGTGTGTTCAATACCACCAGTTTTACCAAGAACGTTGTTAGTTAATTGATTACGATTGATAGACATTGAGATAGCTTGTCTGATCTTAGGATTCTTAAAGAATTTGTATTTCTTTTGATTAAATTCAAGATAGAAGTTACCTGTTTGTTTATCCATTGAGAAGGTCTTATAGTTTGAAACTTGACGAGCAGTGTCACCACCAAGTTTTTCTAGACGGTTGATACGGTTAGTATCGTAAAGGTTCAAACCAGTATTAGCATCCTTAACAACGTAGTACTTTAATTTCTTTAATTTAACAGCTTTAGCGTTCCAGTATGAGTTGTTCTTAACTTCAGTCCAACTGTTACTTGAAACAGACCAGTTAACTAGTTTGAAAGGCCCATTGAAGACCATTCCTTTACTCTTCAAACCATATTGTTTACCGGCTTTTTCTACTGCAGGTTTGTATTGTGGGTAGAACGTTGAACTAGCCATCAAAGTATTGAAGTATGGAATAGCGTCTTCCAAAGTAACTTGAAGAGTGTATTTATCCAAAGCTTTGATACCTAAAGAATTTACAGGCTTTTTACCAGCACTGATTTGGTCAGCGTTTTTAATACCAGTATAAATGTAGGCATATTGTGAAGCAGTCTTTGGATCAACGGTTCTTCTCCATGCATAAACGAAATCGTTAGCAGTTACGGGTTTGCCGTTTGACCACTTAGTATGTCTTAGATTGAAAGTGTAAACCTTACCACCATTAGTGGGTTTAACAATTTCTTTAGCTATAGCAGGTTGTAAATCTTTACCGTCGTATCTGTAAAGACCTTCCATAGTGTTAGTTAAATTTTGAGCTCCGATAACATCGGTGTTCATAGATGAATCCATTGTTGCAATAACATCACTGGAACTGATTGAGAGGGAATCTTTGCTATCTTTTTCAGCAGAAGAGCCACAGCCACTCAGAACTAATGCGAATAGAAATATCGGTAACAATGCAAGTAAATACTTCTTCTTGAATTTCATTGTTTAACCTCCCTAAATTAATTATTCTTAGAATAAACTAATGAATATTAAAACACAATGCCCTTAATTAGAAAAATTCTAATGTTTATAAAATAATAATACATTATGGACAAAAATGCAAAAAAAAACAGAAATATCTGTTATTCAGACATCTCTGCTTTGATATATTTATTAAACTTTTTTAATTCTGTGGGACTTAAATTAGCAGTAATCAAAGAACCGTCATTAGTGAACTCTTTTTTGAGTACTTGGGAGGTTTGTAAAATTTCTTCGGTAACCTTTTGATTGCTGTAAGGTATTAGTAAATCAGCTTTTTGATAATTATTGAAGATTTTTAGTTTGATTAAGTCGACTAATTTTTCAATCGATTTTTTATCAATGGCTGAATAATAAATATTATCGCCTTCGATAGTAGGGAATTGTTGTCCTGCTTTTAGATCAGCCTTGTTGAAAGCATAAATCATTGGTTTATCTGTCACGCCAATTTCTTTCAAAGTTTTTTCTGTGACATCGATCATGTTCTTCCAATGTTCATCGCTGACGTCAATGACTTGTATCAAAAGGTCGGCTGCTTGGGCTTCTTTTAAAGTAGTCTTGAAAGATTCAACTAAGTTGTGAGGTAGCTTGCTGACAAAACCAACGGTATCGGAAAGTAGAAAACTTGTATTGTCTTCCAAGTCGATTCGTCTAACGCTAGTATCCAAAGTGGCAAAAAGCATATTTTTTTCAAAAACTTTGCGGTCTTGAGAATCTTCTTTGTTAAAGTTCAATAGACCATTCATAGTAGTTGATTTACCAGCATTTGTATAACCAACTAAGGAAACTAATGGTAAAGAAGTATTAGTTCGACGTCTACTTTGAACGTTAATCGTCTTATCGACCGTTTTAAGTTCGTTACGTAAGGCGGTGATTCGTTTTCTGATAACTCGACGATCAAGTTCTAGCTTTGATTCACCAGCACCACGGTTAGCTAAACCACCAGAAGCGGATTGTTGGTCCAAAGGATTACCGGATGGGTGAATTCTTGGCAACTGATATTGAAGTTTGGCAATTTCAACTTGAAGTTTAGCTTGCTTAGTTTGAGCTCTAGTTGAGAAGACTTGTAAGATCAATTCGGTCCGATCCATAAAACTCAATCTAGTTTCTTTTTCGAGGTTACGAATTTGTGAAGGTGTCAATTCGTCATTTAAAACGACAATTTGTACGTCATCCGCATTGGCGATTTCTTTGATTTCGTGGACTTTACCTGAACCAAAGTAGGTAGCTCCACTGACAGTATCAGCGTTTTGGATAATCTTATCAGCGACTTCCATATTGTTGGCTTCGACTAGTGAAGCGAGTTCTTGCATCGTATATTCAAAATCAGCTTGTAAATGACTGACTCCGGCAATGATGACACGTGTTTTTTCAAAAGTTAAGTTAGATTCTTTCATTCTTCCTCCTGGTGGCACTAATTACCCCAGGGTAACAATGCCATTTTTTTATAAATTATTTGCAATGATATTAATTTTTGTGCTCATGATGAAATACCATCCTTTCAGTAAACTGTTTAAATAATAACATGGAAGACCTTTTGAAGCTATATAATAGGTAGAAATAGATTTTTACATTAAAGGATTACGGTCGTTTTCTTTTTTGGGCTTTGGTTTGTGAAATAGACTTAGTAAAAAGAATACTACTGCAGCGATGATGAAGATGGCATCGACTAAGAGCCAGGTTGATTCAGTCGAGTGGTCGATAAAGATAATACCGACTACTAGCATAGCAACGCCATACCAAAAATTGATTGTCTTATAAAATTGTTTGTTCATAATTTCTCCTGATAATTAATAAAATGTATACGTTTTATTATACACCAGACAATCGTACAAAAATGGTATCTATTCTAGCCAAAATCAGTTATATTAATATACGGGTGAAAATACAAATGGATAATTCAAAGCAAAAATTATTGCTGTCGTTGTTAGTTGAATTCGAGAAATCTTTTAGCAAACAAATTAATGAATCAGTAATTAATCAAAAGATTGAGCAGTTAGTTACTGACTCAGTTCAAGAACTTTCCAATAAACAATATCGTGGTTCACTCTTTGACAAGCGAGTTAACGAATTGATCAAATCCGTCAACCATGCTAAAAATGATGAACATTTAATTTTTAATGATTATTCGAGACGTTTGTGGGAACAAATTTCCCAGATTTCTCAACGAACAACTAGTTTCGAGACAGCCTATTCTTTAATAGATATTCTTAATTCAAAAAATGCTTCCCTACGATTGTAGGAGAAGCATTTTTGTCATTCATTAATAAATTTAAGATTTTCTTCCGATAAATTGATTTTCGAAGTTTTGAACCTATTTAAAAATAATTTTAATTTGGCGATGGTAGTTTGTGGATGTGTGAAGTAGTCTTTAGAGATATCCAAGTGAATTATAGTTTTGTCATCCAAGATAATTTGGATTTTGACGGGATTGTTGATCATCAAGAACAGTCCGTACATCAGACTACCTTCTTCAGCGGCAATAAATTGAGCGGTCAAATTAGTATAAGCTGGCGGTAAACCGATAACTTTGATTTCTTTGATATTATTTTTATCAATTACGTTCATTGGAAGTTTAGCTGGAAAAAACATTGCGATAATTCGGCTAGTGATTTTTCTCGTATCGCTATAACGAATGAATCTTGGACTTGATTCCCAATAATTGAAGATAGTTGGTAGAAAGAGAAGATAATGTCCAAAAAACATAACGCTGAATATAATGCTTCCAACCTCGATGCCAAGAATTAATGAAATATTGGAGCCAAATAAAGTCCCAACTGCTAGTCCCGTTAATAAGCTCAAACTTAGCGGTCGGTAGGTAACTTTTTTTCCAAATTTTAACATGATACATCAGTCTTTTCTATGTATCCATTCCCAATTTCAATGTTAATATAGCATGATTTTTGTTGAATGTTATAAATATATCGTGGACAAATTGTAATAGAAAATAAATAAAAGCAATCAACATCGAGTGGTTGCTTTTTTCTTTTATCTGTTATACTGTATTAGTGTACTAGAACAGTAAGAAGGTGAAAAGATGGAATATATCGACAGCATACCAATTTATTTACAGATCAAGGATATTCTGTATCGTAAGATCATCAGTAATGAGTATGAACTAGGGTCACAGCTTCCTTCTGTTAGACAGTTGGCAGTTCAATTTTCTGCAAATACTAATACCGTTCAAAAATCATTGAAGGAAATGATGGAAGAAAAAGTTATTATTCCACAGCGCGGTAAAGGTAATTTTGTAACAGAGGATGAACAGATTATAAACAAATTAAGAAGCCACATTGTTAATGAAATGTTTGATGCAACGTATGACAAATTGCATTCATTAAATATGAACGATCAAGAAATCATTGATAGCTTTAAAAACTATGTCAAACAAAGGGATGAAGGCGATGAGTAAGGTACTAGAAATTAAAGATCTTCGATATAAGAAGAATCACAAAGTTATATTAGACAAGGTCAATTTAAGTTTAGACAACGGCAAAATTGTCGGCTTACTCGGAGCTAATGGGGCTGGTAAAACAACTTTGATGAGGTTGATCGTTGGCTTGAATTCTAAGACATCTGGACAGATCACCGTTGCTGGAGTTGAAAGTAAAGAAGCTATCAAATCTTGTGTTAGTACGACTTATTCACTCAAAAGTGCCTTTAAAGATGTATTCGCCAATAGCTGGCTTGAACGTACTCGTATTAAAGATATTGTTAAATTTTACCAAACAGTTTATCCAGATTTTTCTTTAGATAAATATCAAGAAATGGCAGACTTTTTAGCACTTGATAGTCGTCAAAACTTAAAAAATCTTTCAACTGGTGAAACTGAAAAATTAACGATTGCTTTAACCTTAGCACGCCAAGTTCAACTTTATTTGTTAGATGAACCTCTAAATGGAATCGACATCATGACACGCAAAAAGATTATTAAAAGCATTATTCAATGGAAAAACGAAGAAGCCACAATGATAATTAGTTCGCATTATGTTAAAGAAATCGCTGCATTATTAGATGATGTGATTATCATTAAAGACCAGACAATTTATGAAGTAGATTCAGTTGAAGAAATTCAAAATAAATACCATTTAGGTGTCGAAGCCTACTATGAGCAAGTTTACGGAGGAGGTAGTGCTGATGAGTAATATTAATCGAATTAATAAAGACTTATTTCGTCAACGTGGGAAATTAGTCTCAATAATTTTAGGCTTTCATATTTTAGCTATAGTGTTGATGATGTTGTACAAAAAAGTTTTTAAAGTTACTGATCCAACGAGTTTAACTGGTGGTGTTTTAATTGCAATTATTACTGGCATCGTACTTTTGGTAATATCAGTTATTTATGTTTTCGATAGCAGCAAATATCGTCTGATTCCAATCAGCAGCAATGGTCTTTATTTCAGCAATATTTTATCAGCTTTTTTTGCCATAATTTACTTACTAGTTGGTGAAGCAATTATCTATTTTGGAGCAAATGCAATCTTTCCAAATCCATATGATCAAATGATGATTAGGGATTTCAATGTCAATCAATATTGGTTCCAAATTAAGCTTGTTATAGCTTTTATCTTAGGAATTATGTTGATTTTGGTTGGTAGTGTCGTAATTCGTTTACTAGTTTCTTTGATAGGAGATCTTTTACCAATTAAAAAGCAAACTTTTGCGACCGTAATTTTAACCTTGATTGTAATTTGGGCCGTTATGGTACCGTTCAATGTCATTACTGCCAATACTTTGATCCTTTTGGGAGTGCAAGAAGTAACCACTAGTTTCAGTAGTATCGTGAGAATGCTCAACATGAGTTTATTCATATTAGTAGCTTGGAACGTTGTTTTGACGTTTTTGAATTTATATTTATTGAATAGATGGTCAGAAGCAACTAGGTAAAAGGAGGAGATAAGATGACTGAATTACTAAAGATAACTAACTTAACTTATAAGAAAAACTACAAAACCATTTTAGATAATATCAATTTATCAATTGGCAATGGCAAAATTATCGGACTCCTCGGAGAAAATGGAGCTGGTAAAACAACTCTAATGCGGTTGATTGCTGGTGTTAATTCCATTAAAGAAGGCGTTATAACGGTAGATGATAAAACTAAAAAAATTGATATCAAAAAGAATGTCAGTTTAAGTGATGAATTAGGTGGTTTTGGGCGCAATACCAAAGTCAGTGAGATGGTTGATTTTTATCAAAATGTTTATCCTGATTTTTCAATGGAGAAATATCAAGAAATTGCTCAGTATTTAGACTTAGATGAATCAAAACGACTATCAAGTCTTTCAACTGGGACCCTTGGTAAGCTGGTGATTGCTTTAGCCTTAGCACGAAATACGAAGTTGTATTTGTTAGATGAACCAATGAGTGGAATCGACAGTATGTCTCGTAAGAAAATTATCAGTAGTATTATTCGTTGGAAATCGGATGACTCCACGATTATTATCAGTGATCATTACGTGACAGAAATAGCTAGTTTATTGGATGACATCGTAATTATTAAAGATAAGACAGTTTATGAAATGCGTTCAGTCGAATCGATTCAAGAAAAGTATCATTTGGGTGTCGAAGAATACTACGAAAAAGTTTACGAAGGGGGTCTACCTAATGAATGATTTTGCAGGTCTAAGTAAAAATCTGATTCGAGAAAAATGGAAGTTGATGAATTGGATCGTTGGTATTGATATTTTAGCCTTGATTGTTTTATTCATCATGCGACTCATTTCTAGTGGCTTTAACACTACAATCGATTTCTTCTTTGAAACCTTTGTTGTTAGTGTGACGATTGTTAATTTTGTCAGTTTCATCATGTTGTCACGTAAAAATGAGCATATTTATACTAGTAACAATTATCGTTTGATTCCGGTCACGGATACGACTCTATATATTAGTAATTTGTTCACTACCTTTGTGGCTTTTGTTTATTTACAAATATTAGAAGTCATTATTGCCGTTATATTATATGCAATTGGTAATTTTGGTGGCATCGATTCTAGTAATTTTACTAATTCAAATATTGGAGCAGGTTTAACTTTTGGCGTAATAATTTTTATGATCTTAGTAACTTTAGTAACGTGGAGTGGAATTACTTTAATTCATTTTCTAATTAGTTGGATCAAAGGATTCTTACCATTCAAATCGCAAAAATTCGTGACCTTTATTCTTTATCTGGTAGTAATTTGGGCTGCATCAATAATCTTTGATAGTGCAACAGGTTACGTTTATCGCTTGATTTATACAGCAGGATACATGGGGGCACAGACGCTTTCACAGTTTAGTAACGCTATTTGGATCACTTCAGGAATTATGTTTGTTTGGTTAGTAATTTTTAGCCTTATCAATATTTATTTAATGAAACGCTGGGTAGAAACAATACGTTAATAACAACACGTTTATGATGAAAAATCGCACGTTCATGACAAATTTGGCACAAAGAAATAATTCTCAATTAAACTAAAAGTAAAAACAGAGTAAAGAAGGGGATTGTGTGAGCTTCAATCGAAATTTTTACAAAGTAAAATATTTTTGGATAGGTATTTTAGGATTATCTTTTTTAATGAAATTTCCTTGGGAAGATGTCTGCAGCATAAAAGGTATCGCGTTTTTAATTATTGTTGTAACTGGATTGGTTTCGGTAGTGGGATCGGTGTTTAATTTTTCTAAGTATTTTTCTTAGAAAATCAAACCTTTTTCTTTTGCTCAATAGTGGCATATCATTGAGTTAAAAGGTGGTGCACTGATAATGACGGAATTGATTGGAATAATTGTAATTATTATGGGAATTTATCAAATTTATGTTGGCCGGAAAACTTATTACAACATCAAAGAAAAAGTAAAAAATCCTCAACCATACGTATTTATGGGCGTCTATTTCTCCTTGATCATGGGAATAATTTTTCTAGTCGTAGGTGCATTTTTGATTAAGTAAGCGCTATATACTAAAAAATGGTATTCTTAAAGGAATGAAATTTTTCGAGGTATATTATGAATTTGGAATTTGGACGAAAAGTCAGTTACAAACCGCTATTAGTCATTGTGGCGGTTAGTTTGATAATTGGAGTTTTTATTTATACTTTTTCTGACAGTATTATGATTGCTGGAGCGTTTGCAATTTTGTGTTTAATCATTGGGCCATTTTTGTATTCTATTAATCTCAATGACAATTATGGCTATTGGGAAGTAACTGATAAAGGAATTTATTTTTACGATTACAGTACATTGGAACGTAAATTATCAGCCATTATCGTGCCTTCCAAAACGAATCAAGAATTCTTGGAGTTTTCTCGGATTGCTAAGGTTTCGTTAGTTAGTGGCAAAGGAATCAAGGTTCCGGATAATATTGTTGGTGGAGTATTTTTTAACGTTTATGCACCACAAAAATTACTAATCAATTTAGCGACACCGTTTTATCTTGAATTAAAAACGACCGATGGATTTGAAGTCATTTTGGATTTGTCAATGGACGCTACAGAGGATAAAAAAATCGAGCAAGCCTTGAAACAAATTACTTCTAAGTCAGGACAGGATTTAGAGTTGCTTGAACAAACAGTATAAAAAAGTTATTCAGTGCGGAAATTTCTTTCTTAAGTCAAGTTAGTAGTAATATGCCGTTCTCCATAGCAAAGAAAATTTGGCTGGAATGCACTCTGCCTTGTCAAGTTGACATTTCAATGAAATTAAAATTATAAAATATAT
>OMJG01000287.1_pt1 | contig 39004 bp, 34 predicted proteins | sample 1646431 | NCBI WGS metagenome assembly OMJG01 (sample SAMN03771674, study PRJEB25209) | food metagenome | isolation source: Cotija cheese | place: Mexico:Jalisco,Michoacan | collected 2011-12-12
TACCTGACGGCGGCTCAGCAACCTCGCGCGAGGTTGCTGAGCCGCCGTCAGGTAGTTCTAGGGCGAAGTTCAGCGGTTCTGGTCGCGCTCACGGGTCTCGCGACGAGTCAGCGGGGGCCGGTCCCCCGCGACGCCGTCGGCCGTGATCGCGCCGGACGCGGCAGCGGATCCTGTGGGCCGCCTCGCCGGGCGAACTCCCGATTTCACGACGAGGACGCCGAGACCGGTCGTCAGTGGAATCGCGACGACCAGCCCGATCGAACACACGAGGATGCTCACCACCTCCACCGACATGTCCCCGAGCGTGAACGTGTCGATCAGCGGCTGATCGTGAGCGGAGACGATGATGAGCGTCATCAGCGCCGAACCCACATACGCGAACGTGATCGTATAGACGGTCGAGGCGATATGGTCCCGGCCGATGCGCATCGCCCGAGCGAACAGCTGCGCCGGCTTCATCTCAGGAGCGGCGGCTGCCAGCTCCCACACCGCCGAGGCCTGTGTGATCGTGACGTCGTTGAGCACCCCGAGTCCGGTGATGAGGATCGCACACACGATGATGTCGGTCATCCCCAGATCGGTCGTGTCGACCAGCAGGTACCCGTCCTCCGAATAGGCGATGCCCAGATTCGCCCACGACGTCATCCACGCGCCGAGGATGCCCGTGATGACGATGCCGAGCACCGTTCCGAACAGCGCCGTCGATGTCCGCGTCGAGATTCCGTGCGCAAGGTAGAGGGCGATGACCATGATCAGGCTCGCCGAGATCATCGCCACCAGCAACGGGGGTTTGCCGTCGAGCATGGCCGGGAGCATGAAGACGAACAGCACAGCACCGGCGAACCCGAGTCCGATCAGTGCGCGCAGGCCCCGCAGACCGGCGACGAGGAGGACGACGACGGCGTAGAGGATCGCCACGGCCAGCATCGGAACGTTGCGGTCGAAATCGATGAACACGTAGTCGGTGCCCATCTCCTCCCGGTCCGGCGACTGCGTGAAGTCGAGGACCTTGATCGTGTCCCCGACGTCGACGCCGGCTTCGACCGCGTCGGGGGTGACGTACAGGCTGCCTTGGCGCCCGTTCGCTTCGACGGTGTAGGTCGTGCAGTCGGCCTGCACCATCGGGTCCGTCTCCCCGGGGTCGCAGTCCGAGGCGTCGACGGCGGTGACGGTGACCTTCGTATCGGTGGTGCCCTCGGCCGTGTTCGTCGTCGGCCCACCTCCGGGCAGCTCCTTGTCCGGTCCTGATGGCCACAGCACGAACAGTCCGGCGATCGTGGCCACGATGAGCGGGATGAGGCAGGCGAGCATGATCAGACGAACCCTCGGCGAGGCCTTCGGTTCGCGATGGGACGTCATATGCATGGCGGTCCTTCAGGCGCGGTTGGCCGTTCTCAGGACTACCTGACGGCGGCCCAGCAACCTCGCGCCAGGTTGCTGGGCCGCCGTCAGGTAGTAATTGGGGTCAGGCGCCGGCGAGGTTTTCGGCCAGGTAGTTCTCCACCTGGTCGATGCTCACGCGTTCCTGGCTCATATCATCACGCTTGCGGATCGTCACGGCCTGGTCATCGAGAGTGTCGAAGTCGACGGTGATGCACAGTGGGGTGCCGATCTCGTCCTGGCGACGGTAGCGGCGTCCGATGGCGCCGGCATCGTCGAAGTCGATGTTCCAGCGTCGACGCAGGCGGGCAGCCAGATCCTTGGCCGCAGGGGTGAGCTTCTCGTTGCGGCTCAGCGGCAGCACCGCGGCCTTGACCGGAGCCAGGCGCGGATCGAGCTTGAGGACGACGCGCTTGTCGACTCCGCCCTTCGTGTTCGGCGCCTCGTCCTCGCTGTAGGCCTCGACGAGGAATGCCATCATCGACCGGGTCAGACCGAAGGAGGGTTCGATGACATACGGGGTGTAGCGGTCGCCGCTGGCCTGATCGAAGTACTGCAGCTTCGCTCCCGAGACCTCGGTGTGAGTGCCGAGGTCGTAGTCGGTGCGGTTGGCCACACCCATCAGCTCGCCCCATTCGGAACCCTGGAAGCCGAAGCGGTATTCGATGTCGATGGTGCCGGCCGAGTAGTGCGCACGGTCCTCGGCGGGAACGTCGAGGCGGCGGACGTTGTCGGCAGAGATGCCGAGGTCGAGGAACCAGGACCAGCAGTCTTCGACCCACTGCTTGTAGTAGTCATCGGCCTCGTCCGGGTGGACGAAGTACTCGATCTCCATCTGCTCGAACTCACGCGTGCGGAAGATGAAGTTGCCGGGAGTGATCTCGTTGCGGAAGGCCTTGCCGATCTGGCCGATGCCGAACGGCGGCTTCTTCCGGGCAGCGGTGAGCACATTGTTGAAGTTGACGAAGATGCCCTGCGCGGTCTCCGGACGCAGGTAGTGGAGTCCGGCTTCGGAGTCGACGGGGCCCAGGAAGGTCTTGACGAGACCGGAGAACTCCTGCGGTTCGGTCCACTGACCACGGGTGCCGCAGTCGGGGCAGACGACATCGGCCATTCCGTTCTCCGGGGCCTTCTTGTTCTTCGCCTCATACGCCTCGACGAGGTGGTCCTCGCGGTGGCGCTTGTGGCAGTTGAGGCATTCGACGAGCGGATCGACGAAGGTGGCGACGTGGCCGGAGGCTTCCCAGACCCGCTTGGGCAGGATGATGGAGGAGTCGAGGCCGACGACGTCTTCGCGTCCGCGCACGAACTGCTGCCACCACTGGGTCTTGATGTTGTCCTTGAGCTCGACGCCCAACGGCCCGTAGTCCCATGCCGAGCGGGAACCGCCGTAGATCTCTCCTGCTTGGAAGACGAATCCTCTGCGCTTGGCCAGGGCGATGACGGCATCCAACTTGGACTGTGCCACTAGTTCTCTCCTTGTTTCAGTTCGCCGACGGCCGGCTGCCGTGGCTCGCAGGTACCAGCCTAACCGGTCGTGTCGCCGTGTCCCCAACATCGGCCTGCCCCAGCCTGACACCCGCCCGCACCGACGGAAGGAGACCGCCGGAGGCGACTGATCTCACACTCGGTTTCCCACTGCGGGGCCGCCTCGGCGAGGGCACGGCATGTAGACTTGGGGTACACCCAAACCTTTCTCCGTACCGACGTCTTCACGTCTGTCCAAGCGAGTTCTTGGATCACTACGGTTTCGGCCCGGATTGCTCACGATGATTGCACAAGCGGCCGCAGGGTAGATCGCCACTACAGTCATCTGCGATCAAGTGTGTGCCGACGTGAGAGAGATCACTCATGACCGATGTGTCCGCAACCGACGAAACCACTCCGAGATTCTCCGAACTGGGGCTCCACCCGCTCGTGCTCAAGGCCGTAGAGGCGCAGGGCTACGAGATCCCCACACCCATCCAGGCCGAGACGATCCCGACCCTCCTGTCGGGCCGTGACGTCATCGGTCTCGCCCAGACCGGAACCGGCAAGACCGCGGCCTTCGCCCTGCCGGCTCTGTCCGACCTCGCCGAGGCAGGGCGCGCCGACGACGGCCCGTTCGCTCTCGTCCTCACCCCCACTCGCGAACTCGCGATCCAGGTCGCCGAGGCGTTCACCTCCTATGCCACTGAACTTCCCGACTTCTCCGTGCTCCCGATCTACGGCGGACAGGCCTACGGCCCGCAGCTGGCGGGTCTGCGCCGTGGTGCGCAGGTCGTCGTGGGCACCCCGGGTCGTGTCATCGACCACCTGAAGAAGGGGTCGCTCAAGCTCGGCAGCCTGCGTCACCTCATCCTCGACGAGGCCGACGAGATGCTCAAGATGGGCTTCGCCGAAGACATCGAAGAGATCTTCAGCCAGGTGGGTGAGGACCGTCAGGTCGCTCTGTTCTCGGCCACCATGCCGACCTCGATCCACCGGATCACCGGCAAGTACCTGGACGATCCGCAGGAAGTTCGGGTCGCCGCGAAGTCGCAGACCGGCGCGAATATCCGCCAGCGCTACTTCATGGTCCAGCATTCGCACAAGCTCGACGCTCTGACCCGCATCCTCGAGGTCGAGGAGTACGAGGGCATCATCATGTTCGTGCGTACGAAGCAGGCCACCGAGGAGCTGGCCGAGAAGCTGCGCGCCCGCGGGTTCAAGACCGCCGCGATCAACGGCGACATCCCCCAGCAGGCACGTGAGCGCACGATCGACATGCTGCGTGAAGGCAAGATCGACATCCTCGTCGCCACCGACGTGGCCGCCCGCGGTCTCGACGTCGAACGCATTACGTTGGTCGTCAACTACGACATCCCGCACGACACCGAGTCCTACGTCCACCGCATCGGCCGCACCGGTCGTGCCGGACGTTCCGGTGAGGCGATCCTCTTCGTCACCCCGCGCGAGCAGCGCATGCTCGGCTCGATCGAGCGCGCCACGAAGCAGAAGGTCGAACCGCTGACCCTGCCCAGCGTCGAGGAGCTGACGAACACTCGCGTCGAGAAGTTCACGAAGCGCATCGACGATGTGCTCGCGACCACCGAACTGTCCGAACTCACCGAGGTCATCGAGGCGTACTCGCTCTCCCGCGACGTGCCGGCCTCGAACATCGCGGCCGCTCTCGCCTCCCTCGTCCTCGAGTCGAACACGCTCAAGGCCGAGCCGATGCCCGAGCCGGCGCGCCGTCAGGGCCGTGACCGCGACGGTGGTCGGGACGGCGGCCGTCCGGGCCGCGGCGGACGCGCCCGCGATGAGAACATGACGACCTACCGACTGGCCCTGGGCCGCAACGAGCGTCTCCAGCCGGGAGCCGTGGTCGGAGCGATCGCGAACGAAGGCGGAATCACCTCGAAGCAGATCGGCCATATCGACATCCGTTCGAACCATACGCTCGTCGACCTGCCCAAGGACCTCGATCCGTCGGTGCTGCGCAAGCTCTCCCACACCGAGATCCAGGGCCGTCCCATCGACATCCGTCCGGATTCGGGTCGCCCGGGACGCCCGTTCAAGAAGCGCAACTTCGACAAGCAGCCCGGTGACGGCCGCAACTTCCGCGGTGATCGCCGAGGCGGCAAGAAGTTCGGCGGGCGGGGCGACCGTCCCCGCGACCGCTACTGATCAGAGGTCGTCACGCTGACGCACTCGACCGAGGTGCCGGCGCAGCAGTGAGATCATGACAACGGCCCCGCAGCGGTGACGCTGCGGGGCCGTTGTCGTCCCCGTCGGACGTTTCGGCGGCCCGGGCCCTCGTCACAGACTGGGGCCCACGTCACAGACCGGGGCCCTCGTGGCGGACCGGGCCTTCGCGTCAGGCCGAGGGTGTGTCGACTGCGCCGCCGAAGCGACGGTCGCGGCGCGCGTACTCCTCGATCGCGGCCCACAGGGTGCGGCGATCGACATCGGGCCACAGCACGTCCTGGAAGACCATCTCGGCATAGGCGGACTGCCAGAGCAGGAAGTTCGAGGTCCGCTGCTCCCCCGATGACCGCATGAACAGGTCGACGTCGGGCACGAGGGGTGCGTAGAGGCGGGAGCGGACGGTCTTCTCCGAGACCTTGCCGGGCTTGAGTTTCCCGGCGGCCACCTCGGCGGTGATCTCATTGATCGCATCGACGATCTCGGACCGTCCGCCGTAGTTGACGCAGAACTGGAGCACCAGGCCCGTGTTGTGCTTCGTCATCTCGGCGGCGGTCTCGAGCTCGTCGATGACCGAGCGCCACAGACGACCGCGCCGCCCGGACCACACGATGCGCACGCCGAGTGCGTTGAGCTCGTCGCGTCGGCGACGGATGACGTCGCGATTGAAGCCCATGAGGAAGCGCACCTCTTCGGGTGAGCGCTTCCAGTTCTCGGTCGAGAACGCATACGCCGACAGATAGTCCACGCCGATCTCGATCGCGCCGTGGATGACGTCGAGCAGCGACGCCTCACCGGCCTTGTGCCCGTCCGTGCGCGGCAGCCCCCGCTGGTTCGCCCACCGCCCGTTGCCGTCCATGACGATCGCGACGTGCCTGGGCACGAACTTCGCGTCGATGTGCGGAGGTCTCGCTCCGCTGGGGTGGGCCGGTGGTGCGGGGTAGCTCATGTGCTCTCCAGAACTCTTAAGGATCGGATATTGCGTTCGAGGTGCCACGACACCCAGTCCGAGACCAGCTTCGACCCGTCGATCTGATCGTGTAAGTCTGAGGCCTCGGCCCGCTCCCAGTCTCCGGACAGAAGCGCGGCCATATGTTCGAGCGCATCGGTGTCGGGCAGTGCCGCACCCGAGGGTCGGCAGTTCGTGCACACGGCCCCGCCCAGTGCTGCGGAGAACGCGCGGTGGGGTCCGGGGCTCCCGCACTGGGCGCAGTCGAGCAGGCTCGGTGCCCACCCGGCCACGGACATCGCGCGCAGCAGGTACGCATCCAGCGACAGCCTCGGCGGGTGTTCACGGTTGCACAGCGAGCGGATCGCGGACACGAGGAGGAGGAAATGCGTGCGCGACTGGGGTTCGGCTTCGGTGATGCTGCGTGCCGTCTCGGCCATCACCGAGGCGGCCGAATAGACATCGAAGTCCGTGGCGATTCCGCGGGCGAAGGGTTCGATGAGTTCGACCTGGGTGACGATGTCGAGGCTGCGCCCGACATGGCATTGCAGATCGATGAGCATAAAGGGTTCGAGGCGGGAGCCGAACCGTGATTTCGTCCGTCGCACCCCCTTCGCAACGGCACGGACGAGGCCGTGGCTGCGAGTGAGCACGGTGACGATGCGGTCGGCTTCGCCGAGCTTGTGCCCGCCGAGCACGATGCCTTCATCACGATAGTTGTGCACTCGCCCATTATCGCTCAAGCGCGGCGGGGAATCATCCCGCCGCGCTTGGGCGACTGCTGTGAGATCGGCCGCCGAGGCGGCAGTAACTCAGGCCTGGCGGTCCCGGTCCCGGTCACGGGCGGCGCGGTTGACGGCCGAGACGACGGCCTTGAGCGAGGCCTTCGTGATGTTCGGGTGCAGTCCGGCGCCCCAGACGACGCGATCTTCGACGGCGAGTTCGACATAGGCGGCGGCGTTGGTGTCGGCGCCGGAGCCGATGGCGTGCTCGGAGTAGTCCTGGAGACGGACGTCGACGTCGAACTGGTCGATGAGGATCTTCACGAGTGCGTCGATCGGTCCGTTGCCGCGTCCTTCGTAGGTGCGTTCCTGACCGTCGACGATGAGGTCGACCTCGATGCGCTCGGCCGACGAACCGGCGCCGTCGACGTTGCCCGACTCGGTGCGCAGACCGACGATCTGGAAGCGACCCCAGGCTTTCTCGGGGTCGTCGGCGGGCAGGTATTCGTAGTTGAAGATGCGGCGGATCTCCTCGGCGGTGACCTCACCGCCGGCCTCGGTGTGCTGCTGCACGGCGCGGGAGAAATCGACCTGCATGCGACGCGGCAGGTCGAGTCCGTGTTCGCTCTTGAGCAGGTAGGTCACCCCGCCCTTGCCGGACTGCGAGTTCACTCGGATGATCGCCTCGTAGGACCGGCCCAGGTCCTTCGGGTCGACGGGCAGGTAGGGCATGTCCCATTCCATGAGGTCGACCGGGGTGCCCTGGGCGTTCGCCTTCTTCTCACGATCGGCGAAGGCCTTGTTGATCGCGTCCTGGTGCGAACCGGAGAACGAGGTGAAGACGAGGTCGCCGCCGTAGGGGTGGCGTTCGTGGACGCCGATCTGGTTGCATTCGGTGACGGTGTGGATGACTTCGTCGATGTCGGAGAAGTCGAGCTCCGGATCGATGCCCTGGGTGTACAGGTTGAGGGCGACGGTGACGAGGTCGAGGTTTCCGGTGCGCTCACCGTTGCCGAACAGGCAGCCTTCGATCCGGTCGGCGCCGGCCATCATCCCCATCTCCGCCGCGGCCACGCCGGTGCCCCGGTCGTTGTGCGGGTGCAGGGACACGGCCACCTCGTTGCGGTAGGGCATATTGCGGCAGAACCATTCGATCTGGTCCGCATACGTGTTCGGGGTTCCGCGTTCGACGGTGGCAGGCAGGTTGACGACGGTTTCGCGACCGTCGGCGGGCTGCCACATGTCGAGGACGCTGCCGACGATGTCGAGGGCGAACTCGGGTTCGGTGTCGACGAAGATCTCCGGCGAGTACTGGTAGCCGAAGTCCGCATCGGACAGCAGTGTCTCGGCGTGCTTCATCACGGCCTGAGTGCCCTGCAGTGCGATATCGCGGGTCTGATCGAAGCCGTCGCCGTCGAAGCCGAAGACGACCTTGCGGAAGACCGGCGCCGTCGCGTTGTAGAGGTGCACGGTGGGCATCTTCGCGCCGACAAGGGATTCGACGGTGCGTTCGATGAGGTCCTCACGGGCCTGCGTGAGCACGGAGATGCGGACGTCATCGGGGATCGCATCCTGTTCGATGATCTCACGGACGAAGTCGAAGTCGACCTGGCTGGCCGCCGGGAATCCGACCTCGATCTCCTTGAACCCGAGCCGCACGAGCAGATCGAACATCTTGCGTTTGCGGTCGGGGGTCATCGGGTCGATGAGCGCCTGGTTGCCGTCGCGCAGGTCGGTGCTCAGCCAGCGAGGCGCCTTGCTGATGATCTGATCCGGCCAGGTGCGATCGCGCATATCCAGCGCGATGCGGTCCTGGAACGACTTGTACTTGCCGAACGGCATCGGAGTGGGCTTCTGCAGTTTCATTGTTCCTCTAACTTGAGTTTCTCAGCGCTTGACCAGCATACGAGGACTCCGCGACGAGCGTGCTGTCCGTTCAGGACTCGTCGCGGCAAGGAAGGAGGAGGATCCTGTGAGCCACACGTCCACCGTAGTCCCCCTCCCCCGTTGCGTCCGAATCCGGTCCATATCCTGAGAACACCGAGGCGGCATCGCCCGATCCTCCGTCGCCCGGACCGTGGAGGCCGCCCTATTTGAGGAAGTCGGCCGAGGCGCGGCGGATGTTGAAGCCGATTCCGGTGTCGTCGGACTTGCAGGTCATGCCCTCCTTGCTGGAGGTGCAGGTCATGCCCTCAGCGGAGATCGAGTCCCCGTAGCCGAGGACACGTGCCGGGCCGTTGCTCTCGGGAGCGTCGACGCAGGAGAATCCCGCACCGTCCTTGTTCGCCACGACGATGGAGCCCCAGTTGTCGAGTCGGCAGTCGTCGGGCCTGTCCGGTGGTGAGTACTCGTAGTTGTTGATCACGCAGCGCGCCCGTGCGGAGTCGATGGTGCAGGCGATGTTGCCCGACGGAGACACGAAGCTCTCCTCGGCGACGGGAGCAGTCGAACTGCCCGACTCGGACGGCTCGGGCTCATCGGTCTGACCGATCGAGGGTTCGTCCGTGGGCCCGACCGTGATGGTGTCCTCCCCCTGAGTGGAGTCCCAGACGATATAGCCGACGATGCCGAGGGCGAGGATGAGCGCGATGGCCGCGAGCACCCACAGCCATACGGGAACTTTCCTCGTATCATTGCGCCGACCATAGGGGTCGTGCGGTCCGCCGGGATTCCCCGGGCCGCCCGGCCCACTCGGACCGCCGGGCCCACTCGGTCCCCCGGGGCCTCCGGGACCGGCAGGTCCGCCCGGCCCATATCCGGCGGCATAGCCGGCGGGTGCGGCGGCGTACGCGGGACCGCGGCCGGGCTGCCCGTAACCGGGTCCACCGGGGTGGCTGTTTCCGGACCGGGCGGAGTCGGACCCCGTCGGCGACTGCACCGGCCCGACGGCCTGCGGCTGCGACGCTGCGGCCTGCGCTGCGGCACCGAATTCGCCGCCCCACTGTCCCTGCTGGGGATGGGGTGCGGGCTGCGGGTTCCACTGCTTCGGAGCCGAGGGCGCCTCAGCCGCGGCGATGTCATCGGAATTCACTCTGCGCGGCGCGGCGGGCAGTCCGCCGGTCTCATACCCTTCGGCGGCGGCGAGTCCGCGCAGCTCTTCGAGGCTGAGAACCTCGGTGGCATCGGTGCCATCGGACTCGACCATCGACCGCAGCCTCTGAAGTTCTGCGGGCGTCAGCGCTTGGGTGGAGCCATCGGCCGCGGAATCATCCTTGCCGATGAACAACTGGGTTGTGATCGACTCGGGAGACTCCTCGGCCGGTTTCCGACGCCCGGGGCGCGGAGGATGGTTCGGCACAGGTGGAATGCTCATGAGGTCATTTTCGCATAGTCGCTGCCGGGGAGTTCGCATCCCTCATGAGATGATGGCCTTATGTCCGATGGAGCCTTACGACGCGCGGCGGTTCCCGCGCTTGTCGCCTGCGCTCTGCTCGTGACCGCCTGCGGCGCCGATGCCGACGGCGGCACGGACGATTCCGCAGCTGCCGAATCCGCCGGATTCGCCGCTCCCGCGCAGCAGACGAACGTCGGTGATTTCGCAGCCCCGGCCCAGGATTCGCCCAGCGGGACCGGGCCCACATCGCCCGCATCCGACAAGTCGGACGCCGAGGCGACCGGCCCGGTGAATCCCGTTCCAGTCCCGGGTCTGGCGCAGGAGTACACCGACCAGATCCCGGCAGAGACCTCGCAGGTCCTCGTCGCGACCTCGCCGACGGCCGATGCGGAGACGTCGAGCCTGAGCTTCTATGAGCTCACTGACACGACGTGGAAGAAGCTCAAGACCTTCGACACCCACAACGGTTCGAACGGGTGGCTGAAGGACCGCCATGAGGGCGATAAGACCACTCCGATCGGTGTGTTCACGCTCAGCGACGCGGGCGGGTTCAAGGCCGACCCGGGCACCGACCTTCCCTACACCCAGGACGATCGGCTGCCCTCCTCGGCGACGGTGGCCTATGGGGCCGACTACGCATCGGTCTTCGACTACATCATCGCCATCGACTACAACCGCACGCCCGGCACTCCGCCGACGGACAAGACGCGACCGATGGGCTGGGACAAGGGCGGCGGAATCTGGCTGCACCTCGACCACGATTCGGGCACGAACGGCTGTGTCACCCTCGATGAGGCGGACCTCAAGTGGATCATGCGCACCCTCGATCCCGAGGCCCATCCGCGCATCGCCATGGGGCCGGCACCCGAACTGAAGAACTAGCAGAGCCGAAGAAGCAGGAGAGCAGGATCCCGTGCGCCGTCTCATCATCTCTCTCGTCCAGTCGATCAACGGGTCGTTCGCCGAGGACGGCTGGTCGACCGGGGTGTCCACGGACGCTGACTTCCGACGTTTCCTCGCCCTGCGCCGCAGCGCGAACGCGATCATCATCGACCGGCGCACTGCGCTCAATCCGCAGCTGCCTGTCATCAACGCCGCCGGCAAAACCCTGGAGCACACGCCCGTGCATGTGCTCACCGAGTCCGATCCGATGTCCCTGCAGGCCGAGCTCGATGCCCGCGGTCTCGACTATCGTGCCCGGCATTTCAGTCCGGACACCATCACCGAGGTGGCTGCCTCACTGCCGACGGCACCGTCGGCCGAATCGGCACCGACCGACGAGGCGGTGCTGCTGTGCGAGTCGGGCCCGAATCTCGCGTTCCGGCTGCTCGAGCACTATCCGGGCGCGGAACTGCATCTGAGCGTGAGTCCGCGCTATCTGCGCACTCCCGGCAGCCATTTCTCCGGGCTCGAGGCCGCGATCGACCTGCACCTCATCGATGTCCGCACGGAGGACGACCAGGTCTTCCTCCGCTACGAACGCGGCTGAGCCGGAGGCTCAGCCGGCCGAGGTTCCCTCGTTCGCGCGGATCTCCGTGCTCACGTCGAAGCGATCGGGTGAGTCGAGGATCGCGGTGATCCCCTCGGCCACCTCGGCGAGGGGGACGGTGTCGACTCCCCCGGACAGGTCATTGCGGTCATCACCGCCGATGGGGGCCATGATCCGCAGTTCGCGGAAGGCCACGCCCGTCGATTCCGCCGCAGCGACCTCGATGAGCATCTTCTGCGCGGCACCGAAGACGCTGATTGCCCCGGACCCGGCGAGCGCCTCGACGCTGGCGACGCCGTTGAGGGCCAGGTGGACGAAACCCTGGTCTCCGCTCCTCCGCGCCGACGCCAGGGACTGCGAGAGCGCACACGCGGTGAAGTGCCCGCGCAGATAGGAGTCGTAGTCCGCATCGAATTTCGCCAGACCTCGGTCGAGCACCGGTTCGTCGATGTACCACCCGCCGATGGCGGCGATGACGGCATCGACCGGAGGCAGGCCGGCGGAGGCGAGCGCCGAGGTGACCGCCTCCGGTTCGTCCACCCAGTCCGGCACGGTCACCGGAGTGTAGGCCGTCTTCGTATCCGGAGGGCGGCGGACGATCCCGGTGACCGTGTGGTGCGGACCGAGCAGCTGGGCGAGTCCGGTTCCGACGTGGCCGGAGGCGCCGAAGAGGAGGATGTGCATGAGGCGAGTCTATGTCCCTTGCTCTTCAGGTTCCTCCCTCTTCGGCCCCCGGCCGCCTCCACGGAGGACAGCGCTATCTGCGGGTATGGACCTTGATGCCGGTCTTCTTCGTATAGGTCATATAGCCGCGTTCGAAGTTCTGGCGTTTGACACCGTTCTTCACGGTCCGGTCAGCGGTGGGCAGACCGAGCTTGCTTCGTTCATAGCCCAGCTTCTTCCACTTCGTGAGGAAGCCTCCGTAGATGACATCGCTGCCTGTCTGCGGTGACCAGGTGATCATTCCGGAGTGGAATCTCTGGTATCGAGCGCTCTTCCGATATTTGAAGGTCTGCTTATCGCTGCTGGGGAACCCGAGGACGCCTTTCTCATACTTCACTCGCTTGTAGGCGACACGGATCTGGCCCTTGGTGAGGAAGTGCGCACCGGTCGATTTCGACCAATACACGGTGCCCTTGGCGAACGACTGGTAGGCACCGTTCGGATTCTTCAGCTTCTTCTCCGAGCCGACCGGTTTGCCGGTCTTTCCCGCGTTCTTCTGATAGTACGAACCGATTGCGCCCTTCGTCGGGTACGTCTTCGGCTTCGGTGCCGGACTCTTGGTGGGCGCCTTCGTCGGTGGCGGGGTCAGCTCAGGCACCAGTGCTTTGGCTCCCGTGCGGATGCTGCCGAGCTTGTTGTAGAACGCGAGTCCCGGGCATTCGGTGTAGCTCGTGTCCCGGTGTCCGGCGACGACGTTGAGGCTGACCTTCTTGCCGAGGGCGTACTTGCTCGTGCCGCCCCCACCGGAGGTCAAGGTCATCTTCCCGGTGGGGTTGAAGCCGTACTGCCCTGCTTTCCACGCGACGAGGCGCTTGACCGAGGTCTGTGCTGCCGAACTCGGAGCCGCCGACGAATAGGTGCCGAGCACGCTGATGCCGATGGTCCATGAATTGAACCCGGAGGCGTGTGCTCCGGTCACTGCCTTGTCCAGGCTGCCGGCACGGCCCTCGTACATGGTGCCGTATTTGTCGACGAGGAAGTTGTACCCGAGGTCGCACCACCCGCGGTTCTGCGTGTGGAAGGCGAGGTAACCGCGGATGATCGCCGGTGCCTGTGCTTTCGAGTACGAGTTCGAACCCGCTGTGTGGTGGATGAACACGCCTTTGGCCGATGACGTCTTGTCCGTGGCGCAGCGGACGAGCTTCTCATCGGCACCCCACTGTTTGCGGGTGACGATCTTGGCCCGCAGATCCTTGGCCGAGATCTGCGCGTCGACTGCCGGTCCGGTGGCCGAATGCGTGCTCACTCCCCCAGCGGACTTCGCGACCTGTGCGTCAGCCTTGGTGACTGCAGTGGACACCTGGGTGATCTGCAGATCATCGGTATCAGCCTGCTTGTCTGCGGCGCGCACCTCGACAGTGTCCGAATCGAGCACCGGAAGGGCAACGGATTGCGACTGGTGTGAGGCAGCGGGAAGCTGAGCGGCCTCTGCGGAAACGGCGTCGGGGCCTCCCTCGTCATCGGTCGGCAGGCTCTCCCACGCCGACCAGCTGTTGCCGTCACGAGTGCGGATTTCGAGTTCGGGATCTTCCCCTTCCCACGTGGCACCGATGATCGTGACGTCGGAGGAATCGACTGGCAGAGTCGTGACCTCATCAGTCTGGGCATCGACGGTCCTCTCGGAGGGAGTGCCGTCGGCGGCAGAAGCGCCGGGCGTGTTCGTGTGTGTTTCCGGTGTGGCGGCGAGCGCCGGTCCCGATAGGGTCGCAGTGAGGAGAATTCCGGTGAGTGCCGAGGCGAGGAATGGCAACGGTTTCATCAGTTATGGTCCTTGAGGTCGTCCATGACCAAGTGAGCGTTCTTCTCACTGGATGGGGCCGAATTACGGGCACCCAGTGTGACCGCAGGATTATCTTAAGATTATTCTCAGATTTTCGGAAGTGGGTACTTCAGCAGATGGCTGATCGCCGCGAACTCACTCGACTCGAGGCAGTCCTCGACGCCTTCGCCGACCGCGTTCTCCCCCGCGTCCCCGCCGGAATACGGGAGTTCCTCGCCTTCGGAATCAAACAGGCGTGGGCGTGTCTCTTCGGTGCTCTCATGCTGGCCGCGATCATCCTCACCGCGTGGCTCTACCCCGATGACGCGGCCATCGCCCGCAACGACTTCCTCGTCGTCCTCGCCGTGCTCATCCAGATCGGCATGCTCGTCGCTCGACTCGAGACCGGTCGCGAGCTCATCGTCATCATCGTCTTCCACATCGTCGGCACCGGCATGGAGATCTTCAAGACCGCAGTGGGTTCATGGAACTACGCCCCCGGCGGGGTCCTCCACATCGGCGCAGTACCGCTGTTCACCGGGTTCATGTACGCCGCCGTCGGCTCCTATATCGTCCGCGTGTACCGTCTCTTCGACTTGCGGTTCAGCCATTACCCGCCGAGGTGGCTGACCGTGATCATCGCCGCCGCCGTCTACGTCAACTTCTTCACCCACCACTTCATCGTCGACCTCCGACTGCTCCTCGTCTTGGCCACCGTCATCGTCTTCTTCCGCTGCCGCATGTACTTCCATATCCATCGCAGGACACTGACGATGCCCGTGCTGCTGGCCTTCCTCCTCGTCGCCTTCTTCATCTGGGTCGCTGAGAACATCGGGACCGCGGCCGGGGCCTGGCTGTACCCGAGTCAGGACGACGGCTGGCATCTGGTGCCGCTGACGAAGCTGGTGGCGTGGTTCCTGCTCATGATGATCTCCGTCGTTCTCGTGACCTTCGTCCACAGACCCGGGCCGCCTGAGGTCCACAGCCCCGAGCCTCCTGACACCTATACTTGCTGAGAACCGAAACTTCCAGGACGGCCGAAGGAGACTCATGGCGGCACCCGATGCGCAGGATGAGAACGAATCGAGCGCATTGCTCAAGGTGCTCCGCCCAACCAGTGGATCCACCCTGTCGGTCAGCGCTCGTGTGCTGCTGCGCATCATCGCCGGAGTCCTGATCCTCGCTGTCATCCTCGCCCTCGTCGGGCTGTTCCTCGTCCGCCGCTCCTTCCCGACCACCGACGGCGAGATCTCGCTGCCGGGGCTCGACGCGCCGGTCACCGTCCACCGTGACGAATCGGGTGTGCCGACCATCGAGGCCGAAACCGCCCATGACCTGTTCCTGGCTCAGGGGTACGTCCACGCTCAGGACCGGTTCTGGGAGATGGACTTCCGCCGACACGTCACCTCGGGACGACTCTCCGAACTCTTCGGCGAATCCCAGCTGGGCACCGACACCTTCATCCGCACACTCGGCTGGCGGAAGGTCGCCGAGCAGGAGGTGAAGAAGCTCGACAAGACGAGTCTGGGCTACTACGAGGCCTACGCGGACGGGGTCAACGCCTACCTCAAGGACAAATCCCCCACCGAGCTGTCCCTCGAATACGCCGTCCTCGGCCTCGAGACCGGCAGCACCGAGGTCGAGAAGTGGACCCCGGTCGACAGCGTCGCCTGGCTCAAGGCCATGGCCTGGGATCTGCGATCGAACCTCGAAGACGAGATCGACCGGTCGATCCTCAGCTCGGAGCTCACCGACGAGCAGATGAGCGACCTCTATCCGGACTACCCATATGCCACGCGTCCGACGATCCTCGGCGGCAGAGCCGGCGACAAGGCACCGAAAGACCGCAGCGGCGACGACGTCGAACAGAAGCCGCGAGTCGGCGACCGTGCACGGGGGGACGATGAGGCACGGGCCGGAGGCACCGTCACCGAGGCACCCCGAACGGGGAACACCGCCACCGAGGCGGCCGTCCCGACCGCTGCTCTCCTCGAACTGCGGAATACGCTCATATCGCTGCCGCCGATGCTGGGACAGAACAGCGACGATATCGGGTCGAACTCGTGGGTGATCTCCGGGGAGCACACGAACACCGGTCGACCGCTGCTGTCCAATGACCCGCACCTCGCCCCGGCGATGCCCTCGGTGTGGTACCAGGTGGGACTGCGATGCAAGAAGGTCACCGACGAATGCCCCTTCGACGTCACCGGTTTCTCCTTCTCCGGACTGCCGGGAGTCGTCATCGGCCACAACCAGTCGATCGCCTGGGGACTGACGAACCTCGGCGCAGATGTCACCGACCTCGTGGTGGAGAAGATCCGCGACGGTAAGGTCATCCACGACGACGGTGACGAACCGCTGCAGGTGCGCAAGGAGACGATCGAGGTCGCGGGCGAGGAGCCGCGCGAGATCACCATCCGCTCCACCCGCAACGGCCCACTCGTGTCGAAGCTCGACGGCACGTATCGCAAAGCACTCGATGCGACGACCGGGGTGGATTCGCAGGACCCGAAGTCGGGACCGGCCGAGGAGCACTATGGTCTCGCCCTCGATTGGACGGCTTTGCGTCCGGGCACGACCGCCTCGGCGGTGTTCGCCATCAACAAGGCCACGAACTGGCAGGAATTCCGGCACGCGGCGTCCCTGTTCGACGTGCCCTCCCAGAACCTCGTCTACGCCGATGTCGCCGGGAACATCGGCTATCAGGCCCCCGGGATGATCCCACGCCGAGGCAAGGCCGACGGCACCGTGCCCCGCCGCGGGTGGAAATCCGACGAGGATTGGCAGGGCTGGGTCGACTTCGAGGACCTCCCACACCTGTACAACCCCGATCGCGGATGGATCGTCACCGCGAACAACCCGGTCGCCGCCCCCGGCGAGACCGTGCAGCTGGGCGGGGACTTCGACTACGGAGATCGTGCCCGACGCATCACAAAACGCATCAAGGACGCGGTCGACGAGGGCCGGAAGCTGCGGCCGATGGACATGGCGGAGATCCAGGACGACGACCAGAATCCGTTCGCCGCGAAACTCGTCCCCGAAGCGGTGAAGATCCACTCCCATGGTGACGAGGACATCCTCGAGGCGAAGAAGCTGCTGAAGAGCTGGAACGGCTTCGACTCCGCGAACAGCGCGGGCGCCGCCTACTTCAATGTGCTCACGAAGACGCTGCTCGAGCAGACGATCAGCTCGAAGCTGCCCGACGGGGTGTCCCCCTCGGGCGGTTCACGGTGGCACCTCGTGCTCGCGGAGCTGCTCGAAGATCCGGATTCGACGTGGTGGACGAGCAAGGGCGTCGAAGGTCGGGACGAGGCTCTGCGCAAGGCCATGAAGACGGCGTGGGCGGAGACGGAGGACCTGCTGGGACCGGAGCCCGTGACGTGGCGGTGGGGAATCCTGCACCGGCTGACGATCCGCAACGCCAGCCTCGGCGAATCCGGGATCACACCGGTGGAGAAGCTGTTCAACCGCGGCCCCTATGAGGTCTCGGGCGGCTCGGGAGTCGTCCATGCCACCGGCTGGGACGCCTCGGTCGGCTATGAGACGAACTGGGTGCCGTCGATGCGTCAGACGGTCGATCTGTCGAACTTCGACGCGTCGAACTGGATCAACCTCACGGGAGCATCCGGGCATGCCTTCCACCGCCATTACGACGATCAGACGAATGATTGGGCCGCCAATGTCAATCGCCCTTGGCCGTATTCGAAGCAGGCGGTGGCCGCGGCGGCTGAGGACACGATCACGCTCGAACCGTGAGGGCACCGTGAGGGCAGAGCCTCAGTCCTTGGGCAGGATCTTCGCCTCGAGGAAGTTCGCGACATCGTCTTCCCAGCGCACCGGGTCGATGTTCCATTCCTTCGTGTGATGAGCCTTGCTGTATGCGGGCATCGTCACCAGGTCCCGCCTGACCCCGGCCAGAGCGTGAGACGGTCCGGAGGGGACGAATTCGTCGTCATCGGAGTGGATGAGCAGCACGGGCACATCGAGTTCGGCGGCGCGGGTCACCCAGTCCATGCGATCGAGGTCGAGCGGGGTCTCCAGCCCGGTGATCGGACGGGCCCACGGCTGGGTGATCATCTCGAGTGTGAGTTTGGCGATCGGCGTCGGCAGCAGGTTCTTCTTCGCCTGCCCGTCGAGCACATTCACCCAGTCGACGACGGGCCCGTCGAGGACCAGTGAGGTCACGAATCTGCGGTTGCGTCCGCGGGAGGCCGCCTGCAGGGCGATGGCACCGCCCATCGACCAGCCGAATAGCACGATGTTCTTCGCCCCGTGTGAGACGGCGAAGTCGATGGCCGCGTCGACGTCGATCCATTCGGTGTCGCCGAGTCCGTAGCGTGATGTGGTCTCCACTCGCACCTCGGCGTCGTTTCGGTAGGACATGGCGATCGCCGGCACTCCGAGGGTGTTGAGCACGGGGGCGGCACGCAGGCCTTCGGCGCGGGTGCTCCCACGACCGTGGATGAGGATCGCCCAGGTGTCCTGCGGCTCCGGGTGATCGGTCGGCAGCAGCCATGCGGGCAGGCTCCCGGCATCGGAGCGGATCTCGATGTCCTCGAAGTTCACGCCGGCCGCGATCGGATCGGGATAGACGATGCCGGTCCAGCGTCCCCGCCAGGCCCGGCGGATATCACCGCGGGTGACGGACAGGATCTCCCGGGAGACGGTGCGCGAGCGCGGATCGTATTCGACGATGTCGCCGATCACCGCGTGTCCCGAGCCCTGATTGAAGTAGAGCCCATAGGTGCCGGGCACCGTGGTCTCCTCATCGGCGGGCAGGTGGATGCGCATATTCGGCGGGAAACCGTCGATGTGCAGGATGTCGAGTTCTTCGGGCGCATTCTCCGGAACGATGATCTTCCGGGCGAAGTAGGCAGCCAAGCCCGACGACGCCACAGAGATCAGGGCACCGAGTCCTGCGCCGACGCCGATACCGGCGGCAAGCAGGCGGGCGGGGAACTTCGTGTCGCGGACCATGAAAACCTCCTGTGTTCATTGTTGCCTACGGAATGATCAGGCACCAAACGCTGTTGTGCGGAATGGGCGAGTGCTGCTCGCGGTTGCACTCACCAGGGGCGGAGACCATCTCCCCCGCACCGCAATCACCGTCACTGACAGAGACCGGAGGTCACGATGACTCAGTCATCAGATATCAACGCTGGAACGTCGACGAACGAGGAGGCCGCTGCCGAGGAGATCCGCTGGCAGGACGTGCTCACGCCCGAGGAGTTCGCAGTGCTGCGCCAGGGCGGAACCGAACGCCCCTTCACCGGTGAGTACAACGATGAGACGGCAGCGGGGATGTACCAATGTCGGGCCTGCGGAGCCGACCTGTTCCCGTCGGAGAAGAAGTTCGCCTCACACTGCGGCTGGCCGTCGTTCTACGCGCCTCTGGCCGAAGACCGGGTCCGCTACATCCGCGACACCTCAATGGGTATGGAACGCGTCGAGGTCCGCTGCGCGAACTGCGATTCGCACATGGGCCATGTCTTCTCCGGCGAGGGCTACGGCACTCCCACCGACCAGCGCTACTGCATCAACTCGATCTCCCTCAAGCTCAACACCGACGCTGCGGACAGCTGAGGTGACAGCTGCTCCTCGCATCACCGAGGCGACCGAACCGGTCGTGAAGACCTTCGACCAGCTCCTGCCCGCAGAGCTCTACGGAATCCTGCAGCTGCGCTCCCTCGCCTTCGTCGTCGAACAGGAATGCGTCTTCCTCGACGCCGATGGAGTCGACACCCTGCCGGAGACGCTGCACTTCTTCTACCCGCGACCGGCCACAGCGATGTCGGACACTCACGGTGCCGAGCACGGACGCGATCTCTCGCCATGGGCCTACGCCCGGCTGCTTCCGGCAGACGTTCCCGACGGACCGGCCGCCCGGCCCGGGGCGCGCAGCATCAGTCGCGTTGCCACCCACCCCGACGCCCGCGGTCAGGGCTGGGGCCGGCGACTGCTCGGCGACATCGTCGACGCCTGGTCGGCCACACCGCTGACGCTCAATGCGCAGTCGCACCTCGGCCGGCTGTACTCGTCCTTCGGCTTCGTCCCGAATGGTTCCCGCTTCGACGAGGACGGGATCGAACACACCCCGATGGAGCGCCCGGCGGGCTGATCGTTCAGTCGTCGGCCTCGGCCGCAGCGTCGACGGAGGCGATGATCTTCTGCATCACCGCGTGCAGTTCGCGCACTCCGTCGACGTCCATGCCGAGCTTGGCCATCATCGTCCCGGGAATCGCCTCGGCGGTCCTGCGCAGCTCACGGCCGGTGGCGGTGAGCGTGACCTCGACGATCCGCTCGTCGCTGCCACTGCGCGTCTTCGTCACATAGTCCAGCGCTTCGAGGCGTTTGACCAGCGGAGACACAGTGGCAGGTTCGAGGCGCAGCAGCCGGGCGATCTCACGCACCGGCAGCCTCTCGCGCTGCCACAGCGCGAGCATGACCAGATACTGCGGATGGGTCAGGCCCAGCGGTTCGAGCACGGACCGATAGGCACCGATCACCCCGCGAGAGGCCACCGCCAGTGCGAAGCAGATCTGGGCCTCGAGCGCGAGCGGATTGTCCAGCTGCTCTGTCGAACGTTGAGATTCCAGCATCGTGCGTCGTCGATCCTCCGCCTCGGCAAACAGGGCGTGCACCCTCTTCAGGAATTACTTAGTGCACTAATGATTAGTGTACACTGTTGATGAAGTATGACCGTCCGAGCCCATGCGGCACCACGTCGATAGGATCCCCTCTATGTCGTCCTCCTCGCAGCCTTCCGCCGATGGTTCCGAACGCAGGCAGGACCGTTCGGCGCGGAAGGGCGGTCAGTATCCGGGGTCTCAGCGTGGGGTGGGCTGGCTCAACAACTTCTTCCGCAAGATCGTCGGCCCGGCCCAGGTCGACAACACGCGTCCGGGCGGATACTTCGAGGACGAGACTCTGCGGCATCAGCAGCTCGATGCCATGGGGCTTCAGATGCGCACCGACGCCAACGGTCACTCCTATGTGGTCAAGAAGGGCAGCAAGTAGCCGACGAAGGGCAGCAGATAGCCGCCGGTCACTCCCCGACCACGCGAAGGGCCGCCGCACCGGATCGGTGCGGCGGCCCTCTCGCTGCCACAGATTCTGCCGGCCTCAGGCCCGCTCTCGGACCCGGCGGGGCGAACGACGGTCGGTCAGCGCCAGTCGGAGATGATGTCGACGAGTTCGCGACGCGGTCCGGTGTAGAACGGAACCTCTTCACGCACGTGCAGACGCGCCTCGGTGTTGCGCAGGTCGCGCATGAGGTCGACGATGCGGTGGAGCTCGGCGGCTTCGAAGGCCAGCAGCCATTCGTAGTCGCCGAGAGCGAAGGACGCGATCGTGTTCGCCTTGATGTCCTTGTAGCCGGCGGCGGCCATACCGTGGTCGCGCAGCATCGTCGCCCGTTCGGCGGGGTCGAGGAGGTACCAGTCGTATGACCGCACGAACGGGTACACGCAGATGTAGTCGCCGGGTTCCGGATCGGTCAGCAGAGCCGGCAAGTGTGCCTTGTTGAACTCCGCAGGACGGTGGATTCCGACGACGGACCAGACGGGTTCGAGCACTCCGCCGATGAGGCTGCGACGGATCGCCGAGTACGCGGCCTGGACGACCTCGATCTCGGGGGCGTGGTACCAGAACATGACGTCGGCATCGGCGCGCAGAGCCGAGACGTCGTAGATTCCGCGCACGACGAGGCCGCGTTCGGCCAGGGGCGCCAGAGCCGCATGCAGCTCATCGGCGAGTTCCCTGCGATCGGCATCGCCGAGCTCTGCCGCTGAGGCGAAGACGGAGTAGGCGATATACCGTGTCTGCTCGTTCGCTTCGTCGATCTGGCCGTCGGTGGGCTGAGTGTATTCGCTCATATCTGCTCCTTCTGTCTTATCTTCATTCTGAAGTGTCACGGTCGTCATCGGCGGGTCGGTTCAGTCTCTGGGCAGCTGCGTCCGCGCGGGCAATGCAGGCGGGAATGCCGACTCCGCCGAAGGCGGATCCGGCGAGTTCGAGGCCGGGCAGGCCCGCGATCTCCGCGTCGACGGCGGCGATGCGTCCGGCATGGCCGGGCAGGTACTGCGGCAGTGCGGAGTCCCAGCGCTGAACTTCCGAACCGAGCAGCTGCGACTCCGGGCGGGAGGTGATCGTCTGCCAGTCGGCGAAGGCTCGTTGGATGATCTCCTCATCGGACAGACTGCTCCACACCTCGGGCCCGTCGCCGAAGCGTCCGATGCTCATCCGCACCAGGGCCGTCCCCGCGGGGATGTGGTCAGCCGTCCACGGCCACTTGTTCGACACGAATGTCGAAGCCTTGATGAATGTGCCCTCGGTCGCGGGCACGAGGAACCCCGACCCCTCCAGCTCGATTCCCCCGAGGTCGACGAGAGCGGCAACCAGCGCAGTGGAGGCAGAGGGAATCTCGCCGAGGCGACCCGCCGATTCCGGGGCCACCGGCCTCAGCAGCCCGGCGGTCACATGCGCGGGCGTGGCGAGGACGAGCCCATCGGATTCGATGTCGCCCCCCTCACCGCGGACGATCCACTTCTCACCGTCGCGGTCGATCCCGGTGACACCGGCACCGAGGCGGACCGTCCCGCCGCCCAGCACGATCGCCTGATGCAGGGCCGGGATGAGGCTGTTGATTCCGCCTTCGAAGCTCATGAACACCGGTTCCGGGCTCCCGGCCGACGCGGTCTTGGCGTCGCGGGCGTTCAGGAGCTGCGCGACGAGATCGAGCACCGAGGTGCCCTCGACCGCGGCGGGCAGCAGTGCGGGCACCGTTTCGGCCAAGGACAGGTCCCGGCAGCGGCCTGCGTACACCCCACCGAGCAGAGGATCGACGAGTGCGTCGACGATGGCGCCGCCGAGGCGCGCGGACAGGAAGTCCCCGAGTGAGACGTCATCACCCTCGATCGGCGGGGTGATCCGTTCGGCCGCCAAGCGAGCGGCCGCCTCGGCGCCGATGAGGGCTTCGACCTCGGACGCCTCGGCGGGCACCCCCATGATCGTGCGTTTGGGAATCGCGTGCAGGTCTCCCCTGCTGAGCACCTGCGAACTGTGCTGAGTCGAGGGGAACACGGAGTGGAGGCCGAGTTCGGCGGCCAGCCCCTTGGTCTCCGGACGACGGTTGAGACTCGCTTCGGCTCCGGTGTCGATGCCCACCGGCACGGCACCATCGAGCGTGGTTGCTTTCAGACAGCCGCCGAGGCGGTCGCCGGCTTCCAGCACGGTGACTCGGTGGTCGCCGGAGAGCCGGTAGGCGGCGACGAGGCCGGAGATCCCTCCTCCGACGACGGTGATCTCACTCATCGGATCAGCCGCGGCCGCCGAGGATCTCTGCCGAGATGCGGTGGACGAGGTCGACGACGCGACCGGGCACCTCGGGGTCGGTGTCGGGCAGGACCCCGTGGCCGAGGTTGAAGACGAATCCGCGATCGAGTTCGAGTCCCGTGCGCACGATCGCCTCGACGCGGGCGGCCAGCGCCTCCCACGGGGCGAAGAGCAGGGCCGGGTCGAGGTTGCCCTGGAGCGCCTGACCGGGGTTGACCCGCGTCGCGGCATCGGCGAGGTCGACGCGGAAGTCGACGCCGACGGCGGTGGACCCGGCACGAGCCATGGAGCCGAGCAGCTCACCGGTCTGCACGCCGAAATGGATGCTGGGCACATCGTGTCCGGACAGTGCGTCGAAGACCTCGGTCGAGTGTTCGAGGACCTGGTTCTCGTAGTCCTCCCGAGCGAGGTAGCCGGCCCAGGAGTCGAAGAGCTGGAAAGCCTTGGCACCGGCGTTCAGCTGCACGTCGATGAAGGTCGCCGACATCTGCGCAAGCTTGTTCAGCAGCGTCGAGAACGCCTCGGGGTCGGAGACCATGAGTGATTTCGTCTTCTCGTGGTTCTTGCTCGGCCCGCCTTCGATGAGGTAGCTGGCCAGCGTGAACGGAGCGCCGGCGAATCCGATGAGCGGGGTGGCCTCGCCGAGTTCGGCGGTCACCCGCTGGACCGATTCGGCGATATCGGGGATATCGGCGGCGTCGAGTTCGGGCAGGGCGTCGATATCGGCGCGGGAGCGCACCGGGGAGGCGATGACCGGCCCGACGCCGGGAACGATCTCCACATCGACACCGGCGGCCTGGAGCGGGACGACGATATCGGAGAAGAAGATGGCCGCGTCGACGCCGTGGCGGCGGACCGGCTGGAGAGTGATCTCGGAGACCATCTCGGGGTCGCGGCAGGCGTCGAGCATCTGTGTGCCTTCGCGCAGCTTACGGTACTCGGGCAGGGAGCGGCCGGCCTGCCGCATGAACCAGACGGGAGTGTGTGAAACCGGCTCCGAACGCAGGGCGGCCAACAGGGGTGATGTCATGGGGTCATCTTCCCATTCTTCGATCGCTCATGCCCACTCGGCTGCGGTTTCAAGACGGCTCGTCTTGCCGTCTCAGCATGCGGCCGAGGACACGGGCCGACGGATTGTCCCCGGCCGCCTCGGCGTGGATGATTCCCCTGCCCGCATGGCTGATCTATCGTGGCGACTGTGGTCAACACCTCACCTCTCAATCGCATTCCGGCGGAGTTCTCCGCCGTGACGTCGGTGCTGCGTCAGGCGCGCAGCACGAACAACGTGTCGATCTCCGAGATTCCCGCCCCGGCCAGACTGGCCCCCTACTCCTATGCTCTCGGGGCCGAGGTCAGCGCCGATGAGACGTTCCTGCGGGCCAGCGGCGAGACCATCGACGAACTCGCGACCGGCCGCATCGTCGTCCTCTTCGATCCCGCCGCCCCGGAGGAATGGGAAGGGTCGTTCAGGGTGGTCTCCTATATCCGCGCCGAGCTCGAACACGAACTCGGCAATGAGACGATGCTCGGGCACGTCGCGTGGAGCTGGCTCGAAGATGCCCTCGACGCCAACGACTGCCAGGTGCTCGCCGCCGGTGGGACGACCACTCGGGTGCTGTCCGAGAGCTTCGGCACCTTGGCCGATCGCCCGGCCACGATAGACTTGGAGCTGCGCGCCTCATGGACACCCGTGATTGACGAGCCGGATCTGATCGGCAATCACTTCGAGGCCTGGATCGATCTGCTCAGCACAGTCGCCGGACTGCCACCACTTCCTGAAGGAGTCACAGCCCTGCCCGGGCGCCGTCGATGACAACTGAACTACCGCTTTTGGAAACACCCGCGAACGGCATTCCCGACGTCGTCGACACCCCAGAGGACCTCTCCTCCTCGATCGCCGGTCTGGCCGCCGGTCAGGGTCCCGTCGCCATCGATGCCGAACGCGCGTCCGGGATCAGATACGGTCAGCGCGCGTTCCTCGTTCAGCTGCGCCGTGAGGGTGCGGGCACCTTCCTCCTCGATTCCGAGACGCTCGGGGATCTCAGCGGCCTCAACCCGGCCCTCGGAACCGATGAGTGGGTCATCCATTCGGTGACGCAGGACCTGCCGTGCCTGCAGGAGCGCGGGATGCGCCCGGCCGCTCTGTTCGACACCGAACTGGCCGCGAGGCTGCTCGGGTGGGAGAAGTTCGGTCTGGCCGCGGTCGCCGAACGCACCCTGGGTGTGCGACTGGCGAAGGAGCATTCGGCCGCCGATTGGTCGACACGTCCGCTGCCGAAGGAGTGGCTGAACTATGCCGCCCTCGACGTCGAAGTGCTCCTGCCGATCCGCGATATCCTCCACCAGCAGCTTCTCGACTCCGACCGGTGGGAGTTTGCGCAGCAGGAGTTCACCCACCTGCTCGATTTCACGCCGAAGCATTTCGATGAGCCGTGGCGACGCACGCACGGACTGTCGAAGATCAGGTCACGCCGCGACATCGCCCGGGTCCGTGAGCTCTGGCAGGCCCGGGATTCCATGGCGCGTGAGGCCGATCTGGCTCCCACGAAGATCCTGCGCGACCGTGAGCTCGTCGCCCTCGCTCAGTCAGGGGTGAAGTCCAGCGATGACATCCTGGCTCAGCGGCGCAGGCTCTCCCGCGCCGAGGCGGCCCGACTCTTCCGTGCCTACCGCAAGGCATCCCGGTTGGGCGCCGACGAGCTGCCGGGACGGTCAGAGCGCGGACGGTCGAAGCGCAGCGAGTTCAATCCAGCGGAACTCAAGGAGCGGGTGGCCGCTCTCAAGTCCGAGATGTCACAGCTCTCCGAGGAGCTGACCATCCCCCACGATATTCTCCTCCAGCCGGCAATCGTGAAATCGCTGGCTGCGGAGTCGAACGTCGATGTCGAGGATTACCTCGCCGAGGCGGGGGCACGGCCCTGGCAGGTCGAGCTCAGTGCTCCCGTGCTGCAGAAGGCCTTGGCCGGACTCCCCCAGTCCTGAACTCACGCTCAAGTTCCGCGGGTCGAGCGTCGGGCCTCCGTCGCCCCTGAGGGCATGGACTCACACCGCGCGGCGGGAACTCTGGTCGGCTCGATCGGCCACCTCGGCGGGCAGGGCCCTGAGAATATCGGCCACGATCGTGTCGACGTCGAGGCCCACCTCGGTGAGGATCTCGTCGCGTGTTCCCTGCGGCAGGAACTCATCGGGCACGCCGAGCTCGAGCACCCCGATCCGCGAATCGGCGTCGCGCAGGTCGTGCCGGATCTGCGAACCCACACCGCCGATCTTCACCCCGTCTTCGATGACCGCCACGAGGCTGTGGTCGGCGGCGAGGTCGACGACGGATCCGGGCACGGGCAGCACCCATCTGGGATCGATGATCGTCGCGCTCAGTCCCTGCTCGCCCAGACGGTCGGCGACGTCCCCGGCCAACGTGGCGAAGGGTCCGACGGAGACGATGAGCACATGGGGCCTCGACCCGGCCGGCTCTTCACGGAGGATGTCGACGCCGTCGTCGAGCCGCCTCAGCGCGGGGATGTCGGCCCCGACGCTGCCGCGGGGAAATCTCACCACGGTCGGGGCATCCGAGACGGTGACGGCTTCGCGCAGCTCTTCGGTCAGCCGGGCGGCGTCGCGGGGTGCGGCCAGGCGCAGTCCGGGGACGACGCGCAGCATCGCGATGTCCCAGATTCCGTGGTGGCTGGCTCCGTCGGGGCCGGTGATTCCGGCGCGGTCGAGGACGAAGGTCACGCCCTGGCGGTGGAGGGCGACGTCCATGAGCACCTGGTCGAAGGCGCGGGAGAGGAACGTGGAGTAGATGCACACGACGGGGTGGAGTCCGCCGTGGGACAGGCCTGCGGCGGAGGCGACCGCATGCTGTTCGGCGATGCCGACGTCGAAGACGCGGTCGGGAAACTCTTCGGCGAATTTCGCCAGTCCCACGGGCAGGAGCATGGCCGCGGTGATGGCGACGATGTCCTCGCGCTCTTCGGCGAGTTCGCAGATCTCGGTGCCGAACACGGAGGTCCATGATGTCGATTTCGACGGTGTCGATCTCCCGGTGACGGGGTCGATGACGCCGACGGAGTGGAATTGGTCGGCGTCATCGTTGACGGCCGGGTCGAATCCGTGGCCCTTCTGCGTGATCATGTGGACGATGATGGGACCGCCGTCGAACTGCTTGGCCAGCTGGAGGGCCTTGTCGACCGAGGACTGATCGTGTCCGTCGACGGGGCCCAGGTATTTGATGCCGAGTTCGTCGAACATGCCGGTCTCGGGTGGGCTGACCATGTCCTTGAGCCCACGTTTGACGCCGTGGATGGCACTGTAGGCGGCGCGGCCGGGTCGACCGGATTGGCGCAGTGTCTCCTTGCCCCAGGTCAGGAGCCTCTCGTAGCTCGAGGTGGTGCGCAGTTCGTCGAGGTGGGCGGCGAATCCACCGACGGTCGGGGCATAGGAGCGGCCGTTGTCGTTGACGATGATGACCAGCCGCCTCGGCGGGGTGGAGGTGTCGGCGGCGATGGTGTTGAGCGCTTCCCAAGCCATTCCCCCGGTCAGGGCTCCGTCGCCGATGACGGCGACGACGTGGCGGTCGTCCTCACCCTTCAGCTGACGGGCCTTGGCGATGCCGTCGGCCCAGGACAGCGAGGCCGAGGCGTGGGAGTTCTCGACGACGTCATGATCGCTCTCGGACCGGCTCGGATAGCCGGAGAGTCCGTCACGCTGCCGCAGGGTGGCGAATTCCTCCCGGCGGCCGGTGAGCAGCTTGTGCACATATGTCTGGTGGCCGACGTCGAAGATGATGGTGTCGCGCGGCGAGTCGAAGGTGCGGTGGATGCCCATGGTCAGTTCGACGACGCCGAGGTTGGGGCCCAGATGCCCGCCCGTGCCGGACACGGTCGTGATGAGGTAGTCGCGGATCTCTTTGGCCAGCACGTCGCATTCCGACGCGTCGAGTCGACGCAGATCGGCCGGCGAGCCGAGGGATTCGAGAAAGGTCATGCGGCCTCAGTTCTGACGTCATCGTCGGCGGACAGATTCCATTCGCCCCATCCTATCGCTCACAGGCGCGTCGCTCACCCCATTGGGCGCGTGCCGACCCTCGCCGAGGCGACCGACCACCAGCGCACGGATTCCCGCGGACGGTGCCGGGTGTCGAGCGAACGGCAGGCTCGATGCATCCGGGGACGACGAAGGCCGGTGGGACGTATCCCACCGGCCTTCGAAGTGTTCCGGTTCAGCGCCTCAGCGCGGACCGACTGCCGCGAGTCGGGGACTCACAGCGCCTCGGCGTCTCCTGTGATCAGGCTTCTGCGAGCTGACGCAGAACGTACTGCAGGATGCCGCCGTTGCGGTAGTAGTCGGCTTCACCCGGGGTGTCGATGCGGACGACGGCGTCGAATTCGACCTTGGTGCCGTCTTCCTTCTCGGCGGTGACCTTGACGGTCGCCGGGGTCGTGCCCTCGTTGAGCTCCGTGACGCCTTCGATGGAGAAGGTCTCGGTGCCGTCGAGTCCGAGCGAATCAGCGGATTCGCCGGCGGGGAACTGCAGCGGCAGAACACCCATGCCGATGAGGTTCGAGCGGTGGATGCGCTCGAAGCTCTCGGTGATGACGGCCTCGACGCCGAGCAGCTTCGTGCCCTTGGCGGCCCAGTCACGTGAGGATCCCGAGCCGTACTCCTTGCCACCGAGGACGACCAGCGGGGTGCCGGCGGCCTGGTAGTTCACGGAGGCGTCGTAGATCGTCGTCTGCGGTCCGCCCTCCTGGGAGAAGTCGCGGGTGAAACCACCCTGGACTCCGTCGAGGAGCTGGTTCTGCAGACGGATGTTCGCGAACGTTCCGCGGATCATCACTTCGTGGTTGCCGCGACGCGAGCCGTAGGAGTTGAAGTCCTTGCGCTCGACGCCGTGCTCGACGAGGTACTTGCCGGCCGGGGTGTCGGCCTTGAAGGAACCTGCGGGCGAGATGTGGTCGGTGGTCACCGAGTCGCCGAGCTTCGCGAGCACGCGGGCGCCCTTGATGTCCTTGACGGCTTCGGGCTTGAGACCCATGCCGTCGAAGAAGGTGGGCTTGCGCACGTAGGTCGACTCGTCGTCCCACTCGAAGACCTTGCCTTCGGGGGTGTCGAGCTGCTGCCAGCGCTCGTCACCGTCGAAGATGCGACCGTATTCGTTGTCGAACATGTCCGTCGAGATCGAATCGGCGATGACGGACTCGACCTCGTCGGGCGTGGGCCACAGGTCGGCCAGGTAGACGTCGACGCCTTGCGCGTCCTTGCCCAGCGGCTGGTTCTCGAAGTCGAAGTCCATGGTTCCGGCCAGGGCGTAGGCGATGACCAGCGGAGGCGAAGCGAGGTAGTTCATCTTCACGTCCGGGCTGATGCGGCCCTCGAAGTTGCGGTTGCCCGACAGGACTGCGGTGACCGAGAGGTCGTTGTCCTGGATGCTGTCGGAGATCTCCGCGTCCAGCGGACCGGAGTTGCCGATGCAGGTGGTGCAGCCGTAGCCGACGATGTAGAAGTTCAGCGCTTCGAGGTCCTCGATGAGGCCGGCCTTGTTGTAGTACTCGGTGACGACCTTCGAGCCCGGTGCGATCGATGTCTTGACCCACGGCTTCGAGTTGAGTCCGCGCTTGCGGGCGTTGCGTGCCAGCAGGCCGGCGGCCATCATCACCGAGGGGTTCGAGGTGTTGGTGCAGGAGGTGATCGAGGCGATCGCCACAGCACCGTTGGCCAGCTCGAAGTTGCGTCCGTCGGCGGTGCTGACGTCCACGGACTTCGACTCCTCGCCGGGAGCGGCGTAGTTGTGGATGTCCTTGGCGAACTGGTTCTTGGCGTCGGAGAGCTCGATGCGGTCCTGCGGGCGCTTCGGTCCGGAGATCGAGGGCACCACCGTGGACAGGTCGAGTTCGAGGTACTCGGAGTACTCGACTTCGTTGTCCGGATCGTGCCAGAGTCCCTGCGTCTTGGCGTAGTCCTCGACGAGCTGGATCTGCTCGTCCGAGCGGCCGGTGAGCTTGAGGTAGTCGATGGTGACTTCGTCGATCGGGAAGATCGCGGCGGTCGAACCGAACTCGGGGCTCATGTTGCCGATGGTCGCACGGTTGGCCAGCGGCACCTCGGCGACGCCCTTGCCGTAGAACTCGACGAACTTGCCGACGGCGCCGTGCTGACGGAGCATATCGGTGATCGTGAGCACAACATCCGTGGCCGTGACACCGGAGGGGATCTCACCGGTGAGCTTGAAGCCGACGACGCGCGGGATGAGCATCGACACGGGCTGGCCGAGCATGGCGGCCTCTGCCTCGATGCCGCCGACGCCCCAACCGAGCACACCGAGGCCGTTGACCATCGTGGTGTGCGAGTCGGTGCCGACGAGGGTGTCCGGGTAGGCCCGGAGGACTCCGTCGACCTCGCGCGGCATGACCACGCGAGCCAGGTGCTCGATGTTGACCTGGTGGACGATGCCCATGCCCGGAGGCACGACCTTGAAGTCTTCGAATGCGGTCTGGCCCCAGCGCAGGAACTGGTAGCGCTCACCGTTGCGCTGGTATTCGATGTCCATGTTGAGTTCGACGGCGTCGGCGGTGCCGAAGCGGTCGATCTGCACCGAGTGGTCGATGACCAGCTCGGCCGGAGCCAGCGGGTTGACCTGGTCCGGGCTGCCGCCGAGCTCGACGACCTTCTCACGCATGGTGGCGAGGTCGACGATGCAGGGCACGCCGGTGAAGTCCTGCATCACCACGCGGGCCGGAGTGAACTGGATCTCCGTATCGGGTTCGGCATTGGGGTCCCAGCTGCCGAGGGCTTCAATATGTTCCGAAGTGATGTTGGCGCCGTCTTCCGTGCGCAGCAGGTTCTCCAACAGCACCTTGAGGCTGAAGGGAAGCTTCTCCGACCCTTTGACCTGATCCAGGCGATAGATCTCATAATCCTTATCGCGAACGGTCAGGGTGCTCTTCGATTTGAACGTATCGACGTTGCTCATCGTGATTCTCCTGTTTCATCCGATACTCATCCACGAAACCGGGCCCGTCCGACTCGACGGTCGGACCCTTGCATCGCGCACCGATTTACGCGACACATATGTTTCCAAAAGTATCTTGACGTCAAGATAAATTCTATCGTATTTGAGGGGCTTTGACCACCATGGCACACGGACGAACGGCGCCCGTCGATCGGGTTTTCCGCACGTCCTCGTGCGGGCATCACCAGGGCCGCGGCCGGGCCTGACGGCCTAGCGTGAGACGCACAGTCGAACGCATCGCACCAGCGTGTCACCACCGAGGAGTTCTCATGGACCCGTTCACCCTAGGCGCCGGATTCGGTTTCGGCGCACTGCTCGTCGGCATCATCTTCGCCGTCGTCTGCAGCTCGTTCGCGAAGGAGAAGGGCCGGTCGGGCGGCTGGTGGGGGCTGTGGGGCTTCCTCACGACGTTCATCGCCCTCATTGCGCTCGTCCTCCTCCCCCGCCGCCCGGTCACCGCCTGAGTTCACCGTCTGAGGACTGTGATGGTCTCCAGGTGCGCGGTCAGCGGGAAGAGGTCGAATCCGGTGAGGCTCTCGATCGCGAATCCCCCATCCGTGAGAGCCGCGAGATCCCGGGCCAGCGTGGCCGGGTCGCAGGAGACGTAGACGACGGTGCGGGCGGAGGATTCGATGATCGCCGAGGCGACCTTCCTCCCGGCGCCCGCCCGCGGCGGGTCGAGGATGATCACGTCCGAATCGGGCAGTCGGGCCCGGTCGACGCCGAGCGCGAGGAAGCGGGCCTCGAGATCGGCGGCGTTCTCGCGCGCATGCGCGATGGCCGCGGCCACCCCTTCGACCCCGAACAGGGGTGCACCGGTGGCCCGGGCCGCAGCAATGCCGAGGAGTCCGACCCCGCAGTAGAGGTCGGTGATCGCATCGACATCGGCAGGCAGTGCTGTGACGACCTCCGAGCTGAGCAGTGCGGCCGCGCTCCGGTGGACCTGCCAGAAGCCGTCTGCGCCGACGGCGAAGTCACGACCGTCGACCGTTTCGGTCAGGGTGGGCTCACCGCGGAGGACTCGCAGCGGACGCGCAGACGCGTGGGCGCGCCTGCGCCCACGGGGACGGCCACCGCGGCCACGGCCACGGCCGTTCTCCGGTTCGGCCGCCTCGGCGAGGAGTGAGAAGGAGGTCGGCAACCAGGCTTCGATTGCGTCGAGGACCTGCGCGGTGGGCCGACCGCGGACGATGAGCGCACCGCGGTCACCGGCCCACGCGAATTCGAGCCGGCGCACCCCCGGCGCACGCAGCCCCGCGATGTCGAGCTCGTGCAGGGGCCCGGCGGCCAGGGGCGGCGTGGTCACGGGGATGACCTCGTGGGATCTGGGGGCGAGCATTCCGGCCCGGCCGGCATCGTCGACGGCCAGCTGCACACGTGTGCGCCAGTCGGTGCCGTCGGTCTCGCCCGGCGCGGGCAGCACCTCGGGGTCGGCGTCGATGTGGCCGATGCGCTTGAGCTGGTCGTGCAGCACCTCGGCTTTGAGCGTGCGGGAGTGGGCGAGGTCGACATGGGCGAATTCCATGCCGCCGAATCCGGCCGGCCCCGGCACGGGCCGTCCACCGTTGCCGCCAGCGGATCCCGCACCGGAGCCGTCGGCCGGTCCGGTGGAGACATAGTCGAGGCGACGGTCGGGCACGCGATGGGCAGAGGCCTCGACCACCTCGGTGACGGTCGCGCGGAGGAATCGGGCGGGCGGTCCCGCCTCGGTGCGGACTCGGACCTTCTCACCGGGCAGGGCTCCGGTGACGAAGACGACCTGGCCGTCGTGTCGGGCGATGGTGGCGCCGCCGGCCGCCGGTGCCTCGATGTCGAGGGTGAGTTCCCGGGCGGGAACCGAGGTGTCGCTCATGCGTGTTCTATGCCTGTCTGTACAGCTGGGTGTCGGCGTCGGGGCCGTCTCCGCCGTACTGTCGGGAGAAGGATTTCAGTCGCCAGGGCACGGAGACCACGACGACGTTGGGCACCAGCAGCAGTCGGGTGCGCAGTTTGAGAGCCACCTGGTTGTGCAGGATGTGCTCCCACCAGCGGCCGACGACGAACTGCGGGATGTAGACGATGACGAGGTCTCTGGGCGATCTGCGGCGGATGGCGAGGATATGGGCGAGCATCGGGCGGACGAGTTCGCGGTACGGCGAGCCGAGCACGGTCAGCGGCACCGGCAGCTCCATCTCGTTCCACCTCTTCTGCAGACCGGCCGCGGCCTCTTCGTCCACGGCCACGGTGACGGCTTCGAGCTGGCTCGACCGGGTCACTCGCGCGTAGGACAGGGCCCGCATCGTCGGTTTGTCGATTTCGCTGACGACGACGATGGCGTGGGTGTTCGACGGGATCGTCCGTGAGTTCACATCCGCATCGGGGGCGAGCTCGCGGGCCACTCGCGAATAGTGACGGTGGATGGCCCCCATGACGAGGTAGAGCCCGGCCATGGCGGCGACGGCCAGCCAGGCTCCGGCGAGGAACTTCGAGACGATGACGACGATGAGGACACCGGCGGCGAGCACACAGCCGACGGCGTTGACGACCCGGTTGACATGCATCCGCATCCGGGTCTTCGAGTCGATGACCAGGCGCAGGCGTTTGCGCCAGTGCAGGACCATTCCCGCTTGGCCGAGGACGAAGCTGACGAAGACTCCGACGAGGTAGAGCTGGATGAGCACCGTCGCCGAGGCGGAGGTGGCGATGACGAGGACGATCGCGGCTGCGGCCAGCAGCAGGATGCCGTTGGAGAAGGTGAGGCGGTCGCCCTTCGTCGCCAGCTGCCGCGGCAGGAATTCGTCGCGGGCCAGTCGGGAGGCCAGTCCGGGGAAGCCCTCGACTGCGGTGTTCGCCGCAGCGATGAGCACGAGCGCGGTGATGAGCACGACGATGAAGAACATCGCCGGCGCGTTGTCGAAGATCGCGTGTGCGAGCTGCGCGAGGACGGGTTCCTGTTCGTATTCGGCGCTGACCGGGCTGCCGTCTGCGCGGACGAGGTAGATATGCGGGTCGTCGACGTATTTGATGCCGGTGACCGATGCCAGATAGGTCAGCCCCGTGAGCATGAGAGCCGCGAGCAGTCCCGACAGCAGCAGGGTGTTGCCGGCATTCTTGCCGCGCGGCTTCTTGAATGCCGGTACCGCTGTGGCCACGGTCTGCACTCCGGCCAGGGCGACTGCTCCGGAGGAGAAGGCGCGGAGGACGATGAGGACGGTGGCCAGGCCGAGAGTCGCCTGATCGCCGATATTGCTGTGCACGACCGTGTAGTCCGCGGTCTCGGCGTGCGGGGTGTCGCCGAGTCCGACCCGGATGAGACCGACCGACATCGTCAGGAACACCGCGCCCAGGAACAGGTAGGTCGGCACGGCCAGCAGCATCGGAGTGGCTCGTGAGCCGCGCAGACCGGCGAAGCAGATGAGCAGGATGCCGACGATGGCCACGGGCACACGGTAGGGCGCGAGCATCGGGAAGGCAGTGGTGATATAGGCGGCGAAGACCGTCATCGACACAGCCAGGGTGAGCACGTAGTCGACGAGGAGAGCCGCGGCCACCACGAGACCGGCCCCGGAGCCGAGATTCTTCGAGGCCACCTCGTAGTCGCCCCCGCCGGAGGGATAGGCACGCACGTTGATGCGGTAGCAGGCGACGATCACGAGGATGACGATGCCGACGGCCACACCGATCCAGGGGGCCACGGTCAGGGCCACGAGTGAGGTCAGTGACAGTGCCAGCAGGATCTCATCGGGCGCATAGGCCACCGATGAGAGCATGTCGGAGGCGAAGACGGGCATCGCGATGCGCTTCTTCAGCGCAGGCGCACGCCTGTCCTCACTGCGGAAGGGCCGTCCAACGAGTAGTCTTTTGACGGCATCAGAAAAACTGCTGGCCACGGCAACCAATGGTAGATCACTGCGGGAAGGATTACCCATGCACTTCGTGATTATGGGCTGCGGCCGAGTCGGGGCGTCCCTGGCCAAGGCCCTTGACGCGAATGGGCACTCCGTCGCAGTCGTCGACCGGAATCCCGACTCGTTCCTCAAGCTCGGTCGGGATTTCAGCGGCTCGACGATCACTGGGGTCGGATTCGACCGGGAGACCCTGTCCCAGGCGAAGACCGCCGAGGCCTTCGCCTTCGCCGCCGTCTCGAGCGGTGACAATTCGAATATCCTCGCCGCGCGTGTCGCTCGCGAAACCTTCGGCGTGAGCAATGTCGCCGCGCGCATCTACGATCCGAACCGGGCGCAGGTCTTCGAACGGCTCGGCATCCCCACCGTGCCCACCGTGCGGTGGACGGCCGAGCAGGTGATGCGCAAGCTCGTCCCGCAGGGCTCGATCACCGAATACCGTGAGCCCTCGGGCAGACTCGTCCTGGCGGAGGTGCATCTGGATCCGGGCTGGGTGGCGCGGCCGATCAAGGAGATCGAAGCACGGACCAAGGCGCGGGTCGCCTATGTCACCCGCCTGTCAGAGGGCATCGTCGCCCATGATGATCTGCTCCTCCAGGACGGGGATCTCGTTCATCTCATGGCTCCGGTCGACCGCCTCGGCGAGATCGAACGGATCCTCGATCAGCCCGTGCGAACCGTGGAGGAAGAAGAATGAGAGTCATCATCGCCGGTGCCGGTTCCGTCGGACGCTCGGTAGCCCGGGAGCTGCTGGACAAGGACCATACGGTCCTCCTCATCGATCAGAGCAAGGAGGCGCTGGGTCATGAGCGCATTCCGGGCGCCGAATGGCTGCTCTCCGATGCGTGTGAGCTCGCCGGTCTCGCCGAGGCTGGGCTGGAGGAGGCCGATGTCGTCGTGGCCGCGACGGGCGACGACAAGACCAATCTCGTGCTCTCGCTGCTGGCGAAGACCGAATTCGGGGTGCCGCGGACCGTCTCGCGCGTGAACAACCCGAAGAACGAATGGCTCTTCGACGATAACTGGGGCGTCGACGTCGCGGTGTCGACTCCGCGCCTGATGACCGCGCTCGTGGAGGAAGCCGTGGAGGTCGGCGGTCTGGTCCACCTCATGAGCTTCGAACGCGGTCAGGCAGGGCTGCTCGAGTTCACCGTGCACGAGAATGCCGAGCTCGTGGCCGAACGCGTCGGCGGGATCACCTTCCCGCTCGATACTGTGCTGGTGGCGATCATCCGCAATTCGCGGGCGTTCGCCCCGAGCGCCGATGACGTCATCGAAGCCGGAGACGAGCTGTTCTTCCTCTCCTCCCCCGATCAGGAGCCGGCGCTGCTCGCACTGCTGCAGGAGACCGCGACGGCCGACGGAAACGCCGAGGGCTGAGGCGGCTCAGTCATCGGCGGGCGTGCGGAACGACTCGGCAGCTCTCGGCAACTCGGCGGTGGAGACTGACCGGTGTCTGAGGACCGGTCAGTCCTCGGAGTCGTCGCGCGTCTGCAGGAGTTCGTAGACGGGATTGTGTGCGGTGAGCACTCCGTCCTTGCCGCAGAATCGTCCTTCCAAGACGATGAGGGATCCGGGACGGATGCCGCTGATCTCCCGACGTCCGAGGAATTGGGCGCGGGCTTCGCCGGTGCCGTCGGCCACGGTGACATCGAGCCTGGGGCTGTCGGCGCTGCACGACTGGGTCGTCGCCGAGACGACTCCCGCGATGCGTGAGGTCTTTCGCGCCTCTAGCTCTTCGACCGGGATGACCCCGGGAATCTGACTGACCAGACGCAGATCGGCCCGTGCCTCGGCCTCACGGGATCCGAACTCACGCACGAGCCGGGGAATGAGGTTCCGCATCGCCGCTCAGCGGACCTCTGTGATCTCGGGCCCGCGTTCGAAGGGGTTGAGCTCGTCCTCGTCCTTCTCCTCCGTCTTGCTCTGGTCGACCTGCGGGGCGGTCAGGGCGATGAGTTCGCGGGGAGCCATGGCCTCCTGACCGCGGTCGACGACGACTCCGCGGAAGAGTGCGGAGAGTTCGGCGCGCACCTCGTCATCGGTCACGGCCTTGCCGGAGAACACGGCGCGGACGAACCAGCGTGGTCCGTCGATGCCGGCGAAGCGCATGGCGCGTTTGCCGGGACGGCCGGATTCCGTCTTCGCCGGAACTTCGATGGCCAGTTCCTTGCCGAGGGAGGTGTGCAACTCGGTCGATTCCCCGCCCTGTTTGGTCACGGATTCGGCGAGCTGGCTGCGCACCGTGTTCCACAGGCCTTCGGACCGTGGGGTCGCGAACGCCTGCAGCTGGATGCCTCCGCCGTCGTGGATGAGGGTCACTGCCAGCACGCGCTGGGAATCGTCGTCCGTGTCCAGGCGCACCTGCATTCCGTCGACGACGGGCACCTTGAGTGCGCCGAGGTCGAGGCGGTCGTGTTCGGGATACTCCTCGGAGATGTCGAACGGGCCCTTGTCGGACCGGTCGAAGGGCGCTGACTTCTCCAGCAGCGCCTCTTCCTCGTCGATGTCGTCGGACTCGGTCGCCTCGTCATCGGACTCGGCCGCGTCGATATCGACGTCATCGTCTGCGCGTTCGGCAGCCTCGGTGTCGGTGTCTGCATCCTGGGCGTCGAGCTCATCGTCGTCGGTGAGTTCGTCGTCGGTGCGGACGTCGTCATCGGTCGTCGGTGTGGATTTCTTGAACCGGGAGAACAGTCCCATGAGTCCTCACTTCTCCTTTTCGCTGAGGCCGGCGTCGATTCCGCCGGTGGATCCGAATCCCCCGGCGCCGCGGGCGCTGTCATCAAGGGATTCGACGATGTCGAAGTCGGCGTGGGCGATCGATTGGATCACGAGTTGGGCGATGCGGTCGCCGCGGACGACGCGCAGCGGGGTCTTCGCATCGAGGTTGATCAGCGGCACCTTGATCTCGCCGCGATATCCGGCGTCGATGGTGCCAGGAGCGTTGACGACGGTGACCCCGTGCTTGCTCGACAGCCCCGAACGCGGGTGGACGAAGGCCGCATAGCCCTCCGGCAGGGCGATCGCGATTCCGGTCGGCACAACACGACGCTCGAAGGGTTCGAGGACGAAGTCGATCGTCGAACGCAGGTCCGCCCCGGCATCGCCCGCATGCGCGTAGGTGGGTGCGCTCATGCCCGCGTCGAGGAGCTGGAGGTTGATCTTCACGGTTTCCGTCACAAAGAAGCACTCTAACGCTCCAGCCTGAGCGTGGCCAATCTTCTCGCTATGGGACAATGGCCCCATGGCAGCAACTCAATCCGGAACCCATGTGGTCTTTCAGGAGAAGGTCCGTCCCTCGATCGGCATGTGGATCCTCGTCGTGGTGGCCGCTCTATCTACGGCGCTCATGGTCATGCCCGTCTGGCAGCTCGGCACCGTCGTCCTTCCCGTCGTCAGCTTCGTCCTCTTCGCCTGGTGGCTCAACTCGCTGACGGTCTCGATCATCGTCACCGAACGTCAGCTGTTCGTGGGCGAAGCGCATATCGACCGCAGGTTCGTTCCGGGCGCGGTCGCCTTCGACGGCGAGGAGGCCCGCCGGGCCCGCGGTGTCGATCTCGATGCGCGCGCTTTCCTCAAGATCCGCCCGTGGGCGAAATCCGTCGTCCGCATCGATCTCGACGATGATACGGACCCCACCCCGTACTGGCTCGTCTCATCACGCCGCCCCCACGAACTCGCAGCCGCCCTCACCCCCTAACCCCTCCCCTTATTGCTACCTGACGGCGGCGCAGCAACCTCGCGCGAGGTTGTC
>OMJG01000288.1_pt1 | contig 38929 bp, 43 predicted proteins | sample 1646431 | NCBI WGS metagenome assembly OMJG01 (sample SAMN03771674, study PRJEB25209) | food metagenome | isolation source: Cotija cheese | place: Mexico:Jalisco,Michoacan | collected 2011-12-12
CGGCATACGAGATGATCTGGTGACTGGAGTTCAGACGTGTGCTCTTCCGATCTGGCCGCGGCCAGGGCGTCGGCGTAGGCGCCGACCTGGTCGGGGATGGACAGCACCGAGGGGGAGACGGCGGAGGCGAGCTTCGAGTTGTCCTCGATGACCGCCACCGAGCCCCGCTTCACGGCGGGGATCTTGGACAGCAGCGGGTCCTTCTGCAGGGTGGTCAGAAGGGTCTTCGGATCGCCGTAGCAGACGATGACGTCGACGTCGGAGAAGATGTCGGCGTTCTCGGCGGAGATGTCCTTGTAGAAGGAGGAGGTGCCCTTCGACTGCTGGGTGACGGAGTCGGCGGTCGGCAGGCCGAGATCGGCCAGGTACTGGGGCCGGGCGTCACCGGCGGTGTAGATGCCGATCGTCGACAGCTTCTTGGGATCGAAGTACATGACGGCCGCCGTGCGACCCTTCAGGCCCTTGTGGGCGGCGACCGCGTCGGCCATCTTCTTCTCGCAGTCGGCGATCACCTTCGCGCCGTCGGCGGTGCGTCCCATCGCCTTGGCGGTGTCGCGCATCACGTCGCGCCAGGTGGCTCCCCAGGCGATCTTCGAGGTGTAGGGGACGGTCGGGGCGATCTCGGAGAGGGTGGTGTACTGCTGCTTGGTGATCCCCGAGGAGATGCCGAGGATGAGATCGGGTTCGACGTCGGCGATGGCCTCGGTGTCCAGGGAGTCGGTCTCGTCGTAGGTCTTGGGAAGAGAGCCCCCGAGGGCGGCGGCCGCCTTGGCGGTCCAGGGGAGCATCCCGTTCTTGTCGACGACGCCGTAGTTGGCCTTGGGCATGCCGACCGGCATGACGCCGAGTGCCAGGACGGCGTCCTCCCCGCTCCATCCCGAGGTGGCGATCCGGCTGGGCGCCGAGTCGATCTTCGTGGTGCCCCAGGCGTGCTTGATGGTGACCGGGAAGGAGTCGGTGGCCTTGGCGGCCGCCGAGCCGGAAGCCTTGTCGGCCGACGCGTCGGAGGACGAGGATCCGGCACCGCATGCCGACAGGCCCAGTACCGCGGCGGCGCCGGCCGCGGCGGAGAAGAGACCGCGTCGGCTCACTGCACGGGTGAGGTAACGGGGGGTATCGGGCACGGGCGTGTCTCCTCTCGACGGGTGCTCGGGGGGCCGACGAGGGCTCGTCGGCTCAACCGGCACTCTAGAGAGGTTAGCCTGACCTAAGTTTTCATATCAACTGGTGGCTAGGGTTTATTCCAGATGTTGGCCCACCCTGATGGGTCTACGGACTTCCGGACGGCAATGGCCTGCCTCAGATCCTCCAGACGACGGGCATAGGTGGATCACCCCTTTCCCGGATCCCCTACTACAACCTAGTTGACAATGATTCTCATTAGCAGTTAGCGTTCTGGACGCCAGATAGTGCGGAGGTTCCCAATGTCGTCAGCAGCAGCCGGAGGCCGGCGCGTCCCCGGCCCCCGCCGACTACCAGGGCTGGGGCCGGTGTTCCCGCGCCGTCGACTTCTGGGGGCGTCGGCACTGGCTCTGCTGCCGTTCCTGGGAGGCTGTGCGGCCCGCCCCGCGCTCAACCCGCGGACCGGGCGCCTGCAGGTCATCACGACGACGGGCATCCTGCGTGATCTCGCGCATAATGTCGGCGGCGACAGGATCGACGTCGTCTCCCTGGTGCCCGACAGCGGGGATCCCCACAGCTACGAGGCCAGCCTCAGGGACGCCCGGAATGTGGTCTACGCCGACGTCGCGCTGAGCAACTACGCGATGCTCGAGGAACAGAACGTCATCAAGACCCTTGATTCCAACCTCAGGGACGAGGCCCTCAACGTCTCTCTGGCCGAGGACTCGGCCAAGTACGCGGCCGAGATCATCCCTCTTGTCGAGGACGTGCGGCTCGACACTGTCTGGCTAGGGCTGCGGGCCAGCGGCACCGGCAGCCGGTATGGCGCCACACGCTCCTCGCAGGTCATCCTCTCGGCTGTCGAGGCCAGCGGACCGGGTCATCTGTTCGCCTATCTCACCGGCTCCTTCGGCGAGACGGACATCTACTTCGACTCGTCCGACAGTTTCCAGAGCGGCGACGGGTACAGGTCCGACTCGACGACATTACCGGCCGACGCCCACACCCATCTCTCCTGGGCGTTCACCAGGCCGGGGACCTACACGCTGACCCTCAGGGCACAGCTGCAGGTCGAGGAGACGGACCGGCCGGTCGAACTCGGGCGAGCGACCTACACCTTCGCGGTCGGTGTCGACCCCGAGAAGGCTGCCGTCGGGGCCGGAATCAGCCATCCCGTCATCGTCAGGCAGGGGCATGCCGACCTGACGGTCAACGTTGACCGCAGGCGACTGGAGCTGCGCCACGACCCGCAGGGTGGCGGCGAGAACAGTCAGAAGACCTATCGTGCCGACCAGGTCGTCGTGGAGGTACCGGCCCGGGCCCTCACCGAGATCCCGGGCGGGCGGCAGTACTCCTTCCTGGGGCACGCCGGCGACAGCGTGTACCAACTCGCCCAGGCAGTCGTCGGCAAGCATGTGCACGGGGAGATCGACCCGCACCTGTGGCAGAACGTCCGCAATGCGATGGCCTACGTCCAGCTCATCCGTGACACCTTCATCGACGCCGACCCCGGCGGCGGCGTCCAGTACCGGCAGAACGCGAAGTCTTACCTGGCCGAACTGGAACGCACCGACGACTACGTCCGCCGCACCATCGGGAGAATCCCCTCCTCACACCGTCATCTGGTCACCACCCATGACGCCTTCGCCTACCTGGCCAAGGCCTATGGCATGACTGTCGCCGGGTTCGTCACGCCCGACCCGTCCTCGGAGGAGTCGTTGTCTGACAGGAGGAAGCTGACCAGCACCCTGCGGACCCTCAGGGTCCCGGCCGTCTTCCTCGAACCCAACCTGCGGGCGCGATCATCGACGCTGACCGAGGTCGCCGCCGAGAACGACATCCAGGTTCGCCCGATCTATGGCGACACATTCGACGACAAGGTCACCAGCTATGTCCAGATGATGCGCTTCAACGCCGACTCGCTGCGAAGTGGCCTCGGAGGATGAGGGCGCCGCACGATGAATCCCCCTGCCCCCGGCCTCACGAAGAAGCGTTGCTGATGACTCAAACCGCCCCCGTCCGACGATCTGCGCCCCGCCCGCTTCGGCTACTGGCCGGACTGGTGATCGCGATCCTGCTCGCAGCCCTCCCCGTTCCCGCCCGGGCAGAGGGCGACGACAGTCTTGATCAGAAGCTCGGCGAGGACCGCATTGTGAGCGGGAACCGCACGTTGTCGACGGGGCATGCGGATATCGGGCCGAAATTCGATGATCGGGGGCGCTGGAGGCTGATGATCCACGACGATGCCGCCCGGCAGGCCTCCGGCGGCAGTGTCTGGCGGCATCCCGGGCAGAGCGTCATCACGGTCCCCGACGGCGCCAGACGGCCAGCACCCGAGGGCGAGGCCTATGAGTTCCTGGGTGTCTCGCCCGGCGATCCCGTCCACGTCCTTCCCCAGACCCAGAACACCGACCTCGTGTGGCTGGACTGGAACACCCAGGACCCCGAGGTGATGAAGCGCATCGACCGGGGCGTGACCCTGTCATTGACCGGAGTCCAGGGCCCCGGCAGGGTCGCCACCTTCCTCCAGTCGGGCTCCTTCGGCCCGCCCGAGGTGCTGTGGCAGTCGGGCAGGAAGAGCCCGCAGTCCAGCTGGATCGATGTGAACACGCACACTCATGCGAACTGGGTGTTCACCAGGCCCGGGGTCTACCTGGTCGAGATCACTGTGGCCGCCGATCTCACAGACGGCTCGCATGTCAGTGACACGCAGCAGTTCCGGTTCTCGGTCGGCTCCGGGACGTCGAGCAAGGATGCGCTGGCCGCCCGCTGGTCCGCGAGCAACCACTGGGGCTCGCCGTCCTCGGCGGCTCCCAGCGCCTCCAGCGGCACGTCGGAGTCGTCCGGAGCTGCGGGGGACGGCGAGCAGGGCGCGCAGAGATCCGGCATACCCGGGTGGGTGGTCGGCATGGTCGCCGGGGCGGTGATCGTCGCCGTGATCGCCCTGTTGGTGCTTCGCGCTGTCGGTTCGCGCAAGGATCGGCGCTCGGCATTCGACGAGCGCTCTCGACGAGAGGACCACCCGGGAGGGCACGGAGATGACTGATTGCGTGGCGGTGAACCGTGGGCCGGTGACCAGCGGGATCGCGGTGACCGATGCCGAGGGCGAATCGGCCCTGCAGATGAGCGGATTGTGCGTCGACCTGGCGGGTCGTCGCGTCCTCCACGACGTCGACCTGTCCATCGACCGTGGCGAGCTCGCGGCCCTGGTCGGGCCGAACGGGGCTGGGAAGACGACCCTGCTGCGTAGCATCCTGGGCCTTCAGCGGATCAGCGGGGGGCGGCTGCATGTGGACGGGCGGGCGCCGCGGCCCGGACGAGTACCGATCGGTTACGTCCCGCAGCGTCATGACTTCGCCTGGGACTTTCCCAGCTCGGTGTCGGGGGTCGTCATGACCGGTCTGACCGGCCGCCTCGGTCTGCTGCGAAGGCCGCGCAGGCAGCACTGGGAGGCCGTTGCGGAGGCCCTGGAGAGGGTCCGGATGATCGACCTGGCGGACCGGCCCGTCGGTCAGCTGTCGGGGGGCCAGCGTCAGCGCGTGCTCGTCGCCCGTGCCCTTGCGCTGAGACCCTCCGTGCTGCTCCTCGACGAGCCCTTCACAGGCCTGGACATGCCCGCCCAGGACATGCTCAGCACCCTCTTCGCCGATCTCGCCCACGAGGACCGAGCCATCCTGATGACCACCCATGACCTTCTCGGCGCCCTTGACTCCGCCGACCGCTTGGTCCTGCTCAATGAGACGGTGATCGCCGACGGCTCAGCCCATGACCTGGTGGAGGATGGCTCGGCATGGATGCGGACCTTCCTGGTCGGCGAGGACTCCGCGCTGCTCCGGATGGTCTCGGCGGTGACCGCATGACACCCGTGGAGTTCATCCATGACCTGCTGAATCCGGACCTCGCGTTCCTGCCCAAAGCCCTGCTGGTCGCGCTGATGTCATCGGTCGTGTGCGGCGTGATCGGCAACTACGTGGTGCTGCGCGGAATGGCCTTCATCGGCGACGCCGTGGCCCATGCGGTCTTCCCGGGACTGGCGGTGGCATTCGTCGTCTCCGGCAACCTGGTCATCGGGGGCACGGTCGCCGGGGTGTTCACCGCGGTTCTGGTGGCGGTCATGTCTCAGAACAGACGGCTGAAGGAGGACTCGGTCATCGGGATCCTCTTCGTCGCGGCCTTCGCGCTCGGGGTGGTCATCATCTCCCGATCGCCCGGCTATGCCGGCAGTCTCCAGCAGTTCCTCTTCGGGTCGATCACCGGCATCCCCGACCGGGATCTCCTGGTCGTCGCGGGCATGGGGGCGTTCGTCCTGCTGGTGGTGGCGGCCCTGCACAAGGAGTTCGTCACCGTGTCACTCGACCGCGAATCCGCGAGGGCACTGGGGCTCAAGGTGTTCTGGCTGGATATGGCCCTCTATGTGCTGGTGGCCCTGGCTGTGGTGATCAGCGTCCAGACCATCGGGAACATCCTCGTGCTGGCACTGCTGGTGGCCCCGGCTGCGAGCGCTCGGCTGATGACCGACCGGCTGGCCGTCATGATGGTCGCATCGCCCCTGATCGGCGGCTTGTGCGCCGTGTTCGGTCTCTACATCTCCTGGTCCTGGGACCTGCCCACCGGGGCGACCATCGTGCTCATCCTGGCGGCGGTATTCATCCTGGCCTGGATCATCTCCCCGTCGAGGGGACTCCTCGGCCGTGGCCTCGGCTCGGCCCCGATCGGGAAGGAGGCGGCGCAGACCGAGCGGGTCTGAGTCGGGTGATCGGGGCGTCGCCGGCGGGTATCGAGTTCGGTACTTGTCGGGTGTGCTGGAGCTCTCGCTCATTAAATGATAATGATTCTCACTACTATGAATCTCGCACAGTGCGGGATCTGATCAGAAAGGACGTCCATGCGACAGACCACGACTGCCCGATCCCGGGCGAAGGTGGCCGTTCTGGCGCTGTTCATCAGTATCGCCATTTCGCTTCTCCAACTGACCCCCGCCATGGCGATCGACCCTGCAGCCGGGCGAACCGTCCTCGGCGCAGGGGCCCATGTCGACGCCATCTATCCTCAGTTGACCGGAAAGAAGTTTGAGGTCAAGAGCCTGACCCCTGACGGCGTCAAGGACACTGACAAGATCGCCCTCCACATTCCCACCACCAAGACCTCCCATGTCGGTCTTCCCGAGGGATATGAGTTCCTCGGGAAGAAGGGCACCAAGGCATGGGTCTCCACCGAGGCCCAGGACAAGTCCGTGGTGTGGCCGGGATGGTCATTCGAGGGCCTGGAGTCCAAGGACCTCAAGGGCACCATCAAGATCAACTACAAGAATTTCTCCTATGCCGGTGACATGATCCACCTCATACCTCAGACTCAGGCCGAAGGCGTGCTCTGGCTGGGATGGAACACCCAGCACTCCAGTGTGCGAGCGGCGGATCCGAGGACGATCACATTCGACGTCAGCAAGAAGCAAGGGCCCGGTGATCTGCACATCTACCTCGACTACGGAGGCTTCCGGCCGCCGCGCCAGCTGTGGGGTCCCGGACGGTCCCAGCCGGTCAGTGTCCCGGTCGACACGCACACGCACGCCAACTGGGCATTCTCCGAGCCCGGCAGGTACGTCGTGGACTTCACGGCGCAGATCACCGAGAAGGACGGCAGTCGGCGCAGTGCGACCGGCCAGCTGCAACTCCTGGTGGGTGACGAGGCGGTCGTCACGTCTCCGACCGGCAGATGGGAAGTCTGGGGCCCGACCGCGCTGGCGATCGGCCTCGTGGTCGTGGCGGCTCTCGTGACGATCCGCCGGATCCTGCGTCACTGAGTCATGATCGGGCGGTGAGGGGCCGGTGTCACAGGCCATGGCCTCGTGCATGCTACTGAGGCTGCTCCGGACGCTGGTATCAGGAATGTCGATCGAGAGAGCAATGAACCATGACCAGTACTGACCTCCATGCCGAGCACAGCCTGTCCGAGCACACTCACGGCCCGAACTGCGGCGATCAGACTGTGCAGGACGGCGTGCAACCGCGCGGGGACACCCGATGAGCATGCCGAGGCGCGAACGAGGAGAGCGACTTCCGGTGATTGCGATCACCGGGCATCTCGGGGCGGGCAAGACCAGCCTGTTGAACCACCTGCTGCGCCGTGATGAGGCAAGAGTTGGCGTGGTCGTCAACGACTTCGGCGACATCAACGTCGACGCCGCGCTGGTCGCCGGACAGGTCGACCACGCGGCATCAGTGGCGGGCAGTTGCTTGTGCTGTATGCCCAGATCGGAGGGGATCGACAAGGCGCTGGCCAGTCTCGCCACGGCGGATCTCGGGCTCGATGCGATTCTTGTGGAGGCCAGCGGGCTGGCCGATCCTCCGGCTCTTGCGGGGCTGATCGCATCCTCCCAGGTCGCCGGAGTGCGCCTGGGAGGGATTATCGAGGTGGTCGACGCCGTCAATGCCGACAACACGGTCGACACCGACCCCGAACCTCCCCGCCGATACGCGGCGGCGACGCTCGTCGCCGTGACCAAGACCGATGTGCTCGACGCAGGCGGCAGTCTGCGGGCGGCCGAGCGGATTCGGGAACGGGTCAGACGGGTGAATCCGATGGCGCACGTGGTCCGGGCCCCGTACGGCCGCATCGATCCGGACCTCGTGTTCGACGTCGCCGACCATCCCAGGATCCAGGAGGAGCTCCCGCTCGAGCCCGAGGACTCGCAGGACAGGGGGGAGCTCGGCTATGAGGGCCACGGGCACCACGAGCACGTCCACGCCCGATCGGCGAGCGTCGCGCTGCCCGGGCCGGTGAACCCGGCCGCCCTGGTGGATCTGCTCGAGTCCCCTCCGACCGGGGCCTACCGGATGAAGGGCCGGGTCGGTGTGCGCACCCGGGGCGGCGTGAGCGGCTATCTCGTCAACCTTGTCGGGCCGCTGGTCCACATCGCCCGGCTTCCCTTCCCGCAGGAGCCGTGCGGGGAGCTGGTGGCGATCGGCATGGATCTGGACTCCGACGCCGCGCAGAGCGCCCTGGCCGGGATCGCCGGTTCCCCCAATGATCCGGTCGACGCTGCCGGGGTGGCCAGGCTGGAGCGTTACCACCGCCTCAGCGGCTGAGGGACCGGATCATCCGCCCTGCGCTCCTCGCGCGGACCTGCCCCCGATGGGTGGGTGATCTGCTGAAGCCGTTCAATGGCTCTGATGTGGTGCCAGATCCGGTCACTGACCGACTCGGCGGTGCCCGGCCTCAGCACAGCGGGCCGGCCGTCCGCCGGCACGGAGCGGGCGAGTGCCCTCAATCGGTCGGCCGCGCGGACCAGGTCCCCGCGGTGGACGGCGGGGATCCGACAGGCTGCCCGGTCATGCCGGATTCGCTCTTCCAGGCGTTCGACGTGGTCGATGATGGCCGAGACGTCGTCGGGCCACTGCTGCTCGCCCGAATCATCTGTCGTCGTCATGAGCTCCAGCCATCAGCGGGCCTCCTTGAACTCGACATGGCGGCCGACCAGCGGATCGAACTTCCGCAGAACGAGCCGGTCGGGAGTGTTGCGCCGGTTCTTCCTCGTGACATAGGTGAACCCGGTCCCCGCCGTGGACCTCAGCTTGATGATGGGTCGCAGGTCCCTGCTCTTCTTGGCCATGTGAGCCTCTTCCGGTTGCCATTGCAAATGAGAATCGTTCTCATATAATGCATCATGGTGGGTCCGCGATCAACCCGGGCCCACGGCGCACCGGCTCACGACAAGGAACGCATCATGAAGAACGGCATCCATCCCGACTACCACCCGGTGGTCTTCCGTGACATCTCGGCCGGGATGAGCTTCCTCACCCGCTCCACGGTCACCAGCGACAGGAGGATCGAATGGGAGGACGGGAACACCTATCCGCTTGTCGACGTCGACATCTCTTCTGCCAGCCATCCCTTCTACACCGGCAAGGCGAAGGTCATCGACACCGCCGGACGGGTGGAGAAGTTCAACCGCCGATACGGGCGCTCCTGAACCCAGTTCTGCGCACCCGGGGGCCGCGACATCTGACGGATTGCGAGCCGCGTGACGTCCCGGCCCCCGGTCGCAACGGTGGTCGGGATCGGCCCTGCCGTCCCTTGAAGCGTGGATTGAGCTTGTTGATGAGGTAGATCCGTCCGTGGCGACGGACGATCTTCGAGCCTGGTTCCGGTGGCCGACGTCATCGGTGCGATGACGTCATCGGACAGCCGGGTCGTCCTGGTCGACTGGCAGGATCCTGCGGCCTTCGAGCTGTCTCTGCTCCTGGCGCTGACCTCCCAGCTGAACCCGCAGACCGAAGTCCGGTTCCAGTCCCCCGGTCTCATCGCGTCGCCGCGGTGACGACAGGGCACCGCTGCGACCGGCAGCAGTGCGAACCTGGGTGGACCTGCCCGACCCCTATCCGCAGTGGGACTCCTCGGATGACCGGTGGTCCTTCATGCGCTTTTCAACGGGCGGAGTCAGTCGTCGGGTGTGATCAACCCGGACTGGTAGGCCTTGACCAGGCGGCGCGGAACCTTGATGTGTCGCCCCTCGACGACGATCGGCACGAGCTGGGGAGTCGTAGCCTTCCACTGGGAGCGCCGATGACGCGTCGTCGAACGGGACTTCTTTCGCTTCGGAACTGCCATGGTCGCCTCACCAGCTCGACTTCGTGATGACGGGAAGCTCGCCGCGGTGTGCCATGTCGAGGATCTCACGCTTGTGCTGAGCTGCGATCTTGGACTTCTTGGCCATCAGATCTTCTCCCCTCTGGCGAGCATGTCGGTGACCACGGCATCGATTCCGCGACGGTCGATGATCTTTATCGCCTTGGGGGTGAGCCGCAGTTTGACCTGGCGGCCCAGGCTGGGCACCCAGTAGCGCTTGTTCTGGAGGTTGGGTTCCCATCGGCGGCGGGTGTGGCGCTGGGAATGGGAGACCGAGTTGCCGTAGCCGGGGCGGGCGCCCCGGACCTGGCAGCGGCGTGCCATGAGCTCTCCTAGATATATCGTAATGAGAATCGTTATCATTAACGTTACCAGATCGATCTCCATCACGCTGAGAGAGGTTCGCCCTCCGGTGCGGGTAAGGCACACCGCCCCCTGGCCAGGCCGGACAGGGGGCGGGAGATGGGGCCGGGAGGATCACCCGAAGCGGCCCGAGATGTAGTCCTCGGTCGCCTTCTCGGTGGGGTTGGAGAAGATCTGCTCGGTCGAGTCGATCTCCACCAGGTGCCCCGGCTCCCCCTGGGCCTTGAGGTTGAAGAAGGCCGTCCGGTCGGAGACCCGGGCCGCCTGCTGCATGTTGTGGGTGACGATGACGACGGTGAACTGCTCCTTGAGCTCGTTGACCAGGTCCTCGATGGCCAACGTGGAGATCGGGTCCAGAGCCGAGCAGGGCTCGTCCATCAGCAGCACCTCGGGCTCCACCGCGACGGCCCGCGCGATGCACAGTCGCTGCTGCTGGCCGCCGGACAGCGAGGCCCCCGACCGGTCCAGCCGGTCCTTGACCTCCTCCCAGAGATTCGCCGACCGCAGCGAGCGCTCGCACACCTCGTTGAGCTGCTTCTTGTTCTTGACGCCGTTGAGCTTCAGCCCGGCCACCACATTGTCGCGGATGGACATCGCGGGGAAGGGGTTGGCCCGCTGGAAGACCATGCCGATGTTGCGGCGCACCGCGACAGGGTCCACCCCCTTGCCGTAGAGGTCCACCCCGTCCAGCAGCACCGATCCGGTGGAATGGGCGCCCGGGATCACCTCGTGCATCCGGTTGATGGTCCGCAGCACGGTCGATTTGCCGCAGCCCGAGGGGCCGATGAAGGCGGTGACGGTGCGCGGCTGGACGGTGAGGCTCACCGATTCCACGGCGTGGAAGTCGCCGTAGTAGATGTTGAGGTCCTTGACCTCGATGCGCTTGGCCATTGGTCAGTTCACTTCCGTCATTCGGGTCGGTCGGTGCAGGGACGCCGGGATCACTTGCCCATCCTTCGCAGGAATCGGCGGGACACGGCCTTGGCGACCAGGTTCAGCCCCATCACCAGGATGATGAGGGTGAGCGCGGCGCCCCACACTGTCGGGGTGTCCGCCGACCCCTGGGTGTAGGCGTTCGAGATGATCGTCGGCAGGGTCGCGAAGGTCGACGAGCCGGGGTTCGCATCGATGTACTGGTTGAACTGCAGCAGCACGATCAGCGGCGCCGTCTCGCCCATCACCCGGGCCAGGCCCAGCACGATGCCGGTGATGATCCCCGAGATCGAGGTGGGCAGCACCACCGAGACGATGGTCCGCCACTTCGAGACGCCGAGCGCGAAGGAGGCCTCGCGCAGGGAGTCCGGCACCAGTTTGAGCATCTCCTCGGTGGAGCGCAGCACGGTCGGGACCATGAGGATCACCAGGGCCAGGGACGCCGCCCACGCCGACTGGTGCCCGCCCAGGGTGGTGACCACCAGGGCGAATACGAACAGCGCCGCGACGATCGACGGCACCCCGGTCAGCACGTCCACGGCGAAGCTGATCACCCGGGCGATCTTCCTGCCGCGGGCGTACTCGACCAGGTAGATGGCGGTGAGCAGCGCGATCGGCACCGAGATGACCGACGTGATGACGCCGATCTCGACGGTGCCGATGATCGCGTGAAGAGCCCCCCACTTCGCCTGGTCGGCGGAGTCCATCGCGTGGGTCCACCAGGTCGTGTGGACCAGGGATCCGATTCCCTTGCTGACAGCCGACCACAGCACCCACGCGAGTGGGATGACGGCCAGCAGGGTGGCTGTGACCATGAACACCGAGGCGCATCCGTTGCGGGCCGCCCTCGATCCCGAGGGTCGGGTGAGGTCCACCCCGGAGGTCGTCTCCTCGGCGTCCTGGGCGACCATGTCCGTGGCGGTCATTTCCGGACCCCTCTCTCGGCGATGGCACGGGCTGCCGCGTTGACGACGAAGGTGAGGATGAACAGGCTCAGCGCCGAGGCCACCAGCGCGCCCAGGGCGCCGGGATCGTTGATCGCCTCGGAGAAGTCCCTGGCGATCTTCGAGGCGAAGGTGTCGCCGCCGGTGAAGATCGACGGATTGAAGGCCTTTTTCAGCTGCATCTGGCTGACCTGCTGCAGGATCAGGGTGACGGCCAGGGTCTCGCCGAGTGCCCGTCCGAGACCGAGCATGGAACCGGAGATGATGCCGGAGCGGGCGTGCGGCAGCACGGAGGTCCGGATCACCTCCCAGCGGGTCGCGCCCAGGGCCAGCGCCGCCTCGATCTGATCGCGGGGGGTCTGGGCCATGACGTCGCGGCTGGTGGCGGTGATGATCGGCAGGATCATGATGGCCAGCACGACCGAGGCCAGGAAGACCGTTCCGGTGGGATCGGTCCAGGAGGGGGTCTCCTTGAAGATCGGGATCCATCCCAGCAGGTCGACCAGGACCTGGCGGATCCACACGATGATGCCGGAGGATCCGAGGACGATGCCGCCCCACAGGCCGAAGATGATCGAGGGGACGGCGGCGAGCAGGTCGATGACGAAGGCCACCGGCCCCGCGAGCCGCCGGGGGGCGATCTGGGTGATGAACAGGGCGATGCCGACCGCCAGGGGCACGGCGATCACCAGGGCGATGATCGCGGAGATCACCGTCGTCCAGGTCATCGCGGCGATGCCGAAGCTCAGCGGCGTGGAGTCGGTGGACCAGGTGCGAGTGGTGAAGAAGTTCGCGTCGTTGTGGCTCAGTGCCGGCCATGCGGACTTGATCAGGAAGATCAGGATCACGAAGACCAGGACGGCGAGTGCGACGGCGATGCCGGCCGACAGACCGGAGAAGATCCGGTCGCCGACCCGCGACGGCGGCTTCATGCGAGGGGCCGGGGCCGGCGTACCGGTCCCCGGCTCCGCGGTTGAGCGAATGTCGGCCATGGATATCAGGCGATGGCCTGGGCTGCCGCGATCACCTTGCCGGCGACCTCGCCGGGCAGCGGGGCGTAGCCGGCCGAGGTGATGGCCTGCTGCTCGGTTCCGGAGGCGTAGAAGCTCATGAAGTCCTTCAGCAGGGCCGTCTTCTGCGCGTCCAGGCCCTTCGAGCAGACGATCTCGTAGGTCACCAGCACCGCCGGGTAGACGCCGGCCGGGGTGTCCTTGTACTGCATCTCGAGCTGCAGGTTGTTCCCGGCTCCCGCGGTCTTCGCCGCCGAGACGGCCTTGCCGGCGCTCTCATTGGTGAGCTTCACCGGCCCGTTGCCGTTGTCGATGGCGACCGGGTTGAGGTTGTTCTTCTGCGCGTAGCTCCACTCGACGTAGGAGATGGAGTTCTTGGTCGACTTCACCGCCTGGGCGACGCCGGCAGACTTGTCGGCGCCCTTCCCGGTGCCCTTCCACTGCTTCGAGTGGGCCTCGGTCCACACGTCGCCGGCGGCCTTGTTGAGGTAGTTGGTGAAGTTGTCGGTGGTGCCCGACTCGTCGGAGCGGTAGAACACCGAGATCGCGGCGGAGGGCAGCTTCGCCGAGGGGTTCTCCTTCTTGATGGCCGCGTCGTTCCACTTGGTGATCGAACCGGAGAAGATGCCGGCCAGGGTCTCGGAGCTCAGGTTGAGGGACTTGACGCCGTCGATGTTGGTCACCACCGCGATCGGGCCGGCGGCCATCGGCAGGTGCCAGGCCTCGTTCGCCGAGCAGCGCTGGGTGGCCTTGGAGACCTCGCCCTTGTCGGCCGACAGGGCGGAGTCGGATCCGGCCCAGTCGATCTGCTTGCCGAGGAAGGAGGAGATGCCGGCCCCCGATCCGGTGATCGAGTAGTTCACCTTGCCCTTGGAGTCGCAGGCCTTCTTGTAGTCGTTGATCACCTGGGTGATGGCATTGCCCTGGGCCGAGGAACCGCCACCGTTGATCGTTCCGCTGGGGCAGGTGGGCTTGTAGGTGGTGGGGCTGGGGGCGGCTGCCGAGACGGTGCTGGTGGCCTTGGTGGTGGAGGCCTCGGTCGACGACGCCGACCCGGAGTCGGATGAGCCGCAGGCCGACAGACCGAGTGCGCCGAGCAGGGCGACGGTGGTGAGAGTGGCGAGACGCGATTTCTTCACAGAGATTCCTTGTGGTCGAGGCTGTGACGAGCAGGTCCGGAGGGTCTCCATGGCGCCACTCGGACACCGCGGCTCGCCCCGGAACCTCGTACGCGAGTCACGCTAGGAGCGCCACATGTCCCGCAACCCCACCGCGGGTGAACGACGGGTGAACAGTCGGCGGCGAGTGCCGGACCGCTCCGAGCCTCGCAGAATCCCTCAGACCGAGGGCCGGTGCCACTCCTGGCGCACCGGGCGGCCCTTCTGATCGAGGTGGACGATGAGGCACTCCGCGGTGGACATCGGATGGTTGCCCGAGTGCACGACGTCGCCCATCGAGGGCAGCACAGGGCGGTGGCCGCAGATCGCCAGCGGAGAGCCGGGGTCGGCGAGGGCCTCGGCGACGAGCTTCTTCATGGCCCGCCTGGGCGCCTTGTGGTGGGCGGTGAAGGTCTCCTCGGTGATCTCCGGGCACTCGGCGATCTGCCGGCCCGAGGACTTCGCGAAGGGTTCCAGGGTCTGGATGCACCGCTTCGAGGGCGAACTCACCAGACGGGTGACGCCGTAGGCCTCCAGCAGCCCGCGCAGGGCCTTCGCCTGCCGGTGCCCCCGCCTGTCCAGGGGCCGTTTCGCGTCATCGGCGTGGCCGTCTCGTGAGCCCCACTCCTTCCGGCTGACCGCTTTGGCGTGGCGCACCATGAGGATGGTCACCGTCGGGGGAATCGTCAGGGCCTCCTCGAGGACCTGGACGTCGGTCGGGTAGCTCAGCCGGCGTCGGGCCTCGTCGACGTCGAGCCACAGCACCTCGTCGACCTCGTCGTGGTCGATCTCGCCGACGTTCTCGGCGCAGACCGTGCCCAGCCACCACTGGACGAGCTTGCTGCCCTTCCGAGGCACGTCGTACTCGATGGGTTGCAGGCTGGCCGACAGCCGCACCTTGACCCCGGTCTCCTCGAGGACCTCCCTGACGGCGGCCACCGGGGAGTCCTCGCCGCTCTCCTGATGGCCCTTGGGCAGACTGATGTCGTCGTATCGGGGGCGGTGGACGGCCAGCACCCGGGGGCCGTCGTCCGTCGGGCGCAGCACGACCGCGCCGGCCGCCATGATCGGGCCTCTGCGTCCGCCCATCAGCGCTCCCCGCACAGGACCGCGCCGGGCGGCATGGCGCTGAACATCGCGCTGTCGGACGCCACGGTGCTCAATGTCATGATGCTCGGGTTCCCGGTCGCCCGGATCAGGATCAGAGGCCTCACTTGCGGCGCTCCCGGGTGCGGGCGATGAGAGCCTCCTGGAGGTCCACGAGGATGCCGCCCTCGTCATCGCGGGAGACCTGCTCCCAGCTGCGGTCATGGAGCTGCCAGGAGATGGTGCGCGGATCGAAGGCCATCGCGAAGAGCCCCTCGATCTCGGCGATGTGATCCTTGTTGGTGAGGCTCACCAGCACCTCGACGCGGCGGTCCAGATTGCGGTGCATGAGATCGGCCGAGCCGATCGCCACGCTCGGATTGCCGCCGTTGGCGAACCAGAACACCCGCGAGTGCTCCAGGAACCGCCCCAGGATCGAGCGCACCCGGATGTTCTCGGACAGGCCCGGTACCCCCGGTCTGATCGAGCAGATGCCTCGCACCCACAGGTCCACCGGCACACCGGCCAGCGAGGCCCGGTAGAGGGCGTCGATGACCCGCTCGTCGACGATCGAGTTCACCTTGATCTTCACCCCGGCGGGGCGTCCGGCCCTCTTGTGCTCGATCTCGTTCTCAATGGCGGCGATGATGCCGGTGCGGATCCCCTCGGGGGCCACCAGCAGGCGTCGATAGCGCTTCTCGGCGGTCATCCCGGACAGGTGGTTGAAGAGTCGGGCGACGTCGTCGGTGATGATCGGGTTGCAGGTGAGCAGGCCCAGGTCCTCATACTGGCGGGCCGTCTTCGGGTTGTAGTTGCCGGTCCCGATGTGGGCGTAGCGGCGCAGCCCCTCGCCCTCGTCGCGGATCACCAGGGACAGCTTGCAGTGGGTCTTGAGGCCCACCATCCCGTAGACTACGTGCACCCCCGCCTGCTCGAGGACCCGCGCCCAGGCGATATTGGCCTGTTCGTCGAAACGGGCCTTGATCTCGACGACGGCGAGCACCTGCTTGCCGGCCTGCGCGGCGTCGACCAGGGCGTCGACGATGGGGGAGTCCCCGGAGGTGCGGTACAGCGTCTGCTTGATCGCCAGCACCTTCGGATCGGCCGCAGCCTGCTCGACGAAGCGCTGGACGCTGGTGGCGAAGGAATCGTAGGGGTGGTGCACCAGCACGTCGCGACGGCGGATCGCCTTGAACATGTTCGCCGGACGGGCGGTCTCCACCTCGGCCAGGTGGGGGTGGGTGATCGGCAGGAAGTTCGGATACTTCAGGTCGTCGCGATCCACCTTGGCCAGGGAGAACAGACCGGTGAGGTCCAGCGGGGCGGGAAGCCGGAAGACCTCGGACTCACTGACCCCGAGCTCGCGGGTGAGCAGCTCCAGCATGTCGTCCTGGATGTCGCTCTGCACCTCCAGCCGGACCGGCGGGCGGCCGACCTCGCGGCGCAGCAGCTCCTTCTCGAGGGAGAACAGGAGATTCTCGGCGTCGTCCTCCTCCACCTCGACGTCCTCATTGCGGGTGACGCGGAAGGTGGTGTGCTGCAGGACGTGCATCCCGGTAAAGAGCTGATCGAGGTGGCGGCTGATGATCTCCTCCAGAGGCACGAACCGGCCGTGTCCCAGATGGAAGAAGCGGGGCAGCACCGAGGGCACCTTGACGCGGGCGAACTGGTCGGCTCCTGTGACCGGGTTGCGCAGCATCACCGCCAGGTTGATCGACAGGCCGCGGATGTAGGGAAAGGGGTGCGAGGGGTCGACGGCCAGCGGGGTGAGCACCGGGAAGACGCGCTCGGAGAAGAGGGTGCGCATCCGGTCCTTCTCCTCGTCGTCCAGCTCGGACCAGGCGAGGATGTGGATGCCCTCCTCGGCCAGCTGGGGACGGACGACGTCGGCGAAGACCTTCGACTGGTGGGCCACCAGCTGGTGGGTGCGGTCGAGGATGGCCTCGTGGAGGTCGCGGGGCATCTGGCCGGTGACCGTGGGCACCGCCACGCCGGCGGCGATGCGGCGTTTGAGGCCGGCCACCCGCACCATGAAGAACTCGTCGAGGTTGCTTGAGAAGATCGCCAGGAAGTTGGCCCGCTCCAGCAGCGGGATCCGCTCGGAGTCCCTGGCCAGGTCGAGAACCCGGTTGTTGAACGCCAACCAGGACAGTTCGCGGTCGGAGTAGCGATCGGCCGGGAGTTCGGCCACCGCGTTCTCGGCGACCGGCGAGGGCCCTTGGACTGACGTCGACTTCTTCTCCATCTGGCTGCTCCTCAACATGGTGAATGGGAGAGACGTGCCGCTGCAGATGCCGCGCGCGGCGCCGGCCGCCCTCGGCTACGGCACCAATCTAGCCGACTCGACCGTTGTCGGAGGCCGGTCAGCGCTGTGCCTGGAAGCGGTAGCCCACGGAGCGGACCGTCTGGATATGGCCGTCGTACTCGGGGCCGATCTTGGCACGCAGGCGTCTGATGTGGACGTCGACGGTGCGGGTGCCGCCGTAGTAGTCGTAGCCCCACACCTCCGACAGCAGGACGTCGCGGGTGAGCACCCGACCCGGGTGGGCGACCAGGAACTTCAACAGCTCGAACTCTGTGTAGGTGAGATCCAGGGGCTGACCGGCGACAGTGGCTGTGTAGGCCTCCTCGTCGACTGTGAAGGGACCGGCCACCAGCTCCCGGGACTCCTGGCCCGACGTCACGAAACGCAGTCTCGCGTCGGCCTCCAGAGGAGTAGCGGTATCGGTGAGGAAGTCGTCGGCCCCCCAGTCCCTGGTCACCACTGACAGGGTGGCCGCGGAGGCGAGCAGCACCACCGGGGCGTTGGAGGTCTGTGAGGAGACCTGAAGACAGATCTCCTTCGCTCTGGCGGGCTCGACCCTGCAGTCCACCAGCACCACATCCGTCACGTCGAGATGGTCGATGCAGTCGGCCACCTCGGTGTATCGGTCCGTGGTGTGGGGCAGGAGCTCGAGGGCCTCGGGCAGTGGCTGGCCCGCGGGCCCGACAAGAGCCAGTCTCGACACGGTGTGCCTCCTCATCCGGACGGGACCGGGTGACCCGGTGGCCGTACGGATTCAATCGGCCGGGCCCGTCACTTCTGATCCCAATTATGGCGATCTCTGTCACGGACCGATGCGGCGGGCCGTATCGCGGCGTGTGGAAGAGCCGATTCCGGTGCGCTGAGCAGCCGGGGATTTCCCGCCGGGGATGTTCCCGGGTGGCGGTCCCGGTAGACTCGCGGGGTGCCCATTGACCTTCCAGACGAGTGGTTCCGGCCCTCGCCATCCGAGGAGGACGGGGCCCGGGAGCAGGACCGACTCGCCGATCAGGCCCACCCGGATTCGCAAGCAGGGCCGGATGACGGGTCCCCGTCGCCCTCATCGCCGAGCGCAGCCGAGCGCAGCCAGGAGAAGACCGACGCCTCCTCACGCACGCTGGAACCGGAGAGCACCGGACGGATCAGCCTCAGCGGGTTCGACGACGAGGGGCCCAGCGTCGTGGTCGGGCACGCCCCGGGGATGCGATCCAAGGGACGCCGCGAAGGGGGCCGTGGGCCGCGCTGGCCGCTGCTGATCCTGGGCATCGCACTGGCTCTGGTGATCGGACTCATCCTGGGATCTCTGGCACGCAGCGCCCGCAGTTCGGACTCGCACATCAGCCCGGTGGGCAACAGCATCGCCGCACCTCGGGTCACCGCCGCCCAGCCGTGGAGCGGGTCCACGAGGGTCGTCCGTGACGTTCGCGCCGATGCGTCCTGCGTGGCGGCTCCGGCGCTTGACGAGAGCGGACGCCAAGTGCGGTATCCGGCGTCCAACGCCGTCGACAGGAATCCGGCCACCGCATGGCGCTGCGACGGCGAGGGGATCAGCCAGCGGTTGATCTTCCAGGTGCCGGCCGGTACGCGTCTGGTCGGGGTGGGCGTCATCAACGGGTATGCGAAACGGTCGGGCGACAGGGACCTGTACGCCGAGTACCGCCGGGTGCTGAAGGTGAGGTGGACCCTGCCGGACGGCAGCTGGTTCACCCAGGACCTCACCGACGGCAACAGGTCGATCCAGGCGCTGAAGATCAGTCCGCACGGCGTCCGGGGGCCCGTCACCATGACCATTCTGGGCTCCAGTGCCCCGGGAATGCCGGATGAGGGCAGCCGGGACGCGATCCTGCTCTCTGAGGTCCAGCTCTACACGAGTTCGTGAGACGGGGGAGGCGACTCCCTTCTTGAGAGGGGGGAGTCGTTCCCGCTCTGCTCGCCGGGATCTGGTTTCCTTCTGGCGTCCTGTGTAGTTGCTATGCGTCTCTTCCTCCTGCGTTGGCCCTCTTGCAGAGGGGCCAACGCAGAGTTACGGGCGAAACGTGGACGTACAGCGGATTCGCAGGCGGGAACCCTGGGGAGGGGAACGGCGGATAGGCTGACCCGGGTGAGTGCCGATCCGCGGGTTGAGGAGTTCTGGGACCGCTGCCGGGAGGCCTGCCCCGGGCTCCCGGAGGAACGACCCGGCGCATGGGCGTTCGGCGCCACTCCCGATCAGGCCGACGAGCTGCTCGAACTCGTGCTCGACGGCACGAAGACCGGAACCGCCTCATCCCTGTGGGACTTCGAGTACAGCGGCGATCCGCTGCCGGTCGTCGGTGAGTACAGCATCATTCTCGACGCGCAGGCCGCGCCCCGGGCCCTCATCGAGACGACATCGGTCGACGTCGTCGCATTCGGCGAGGTGTCGGACGAGCATGCCCGCGCCGAGGGTGAGGGGGATCGCAGCCTCTCGGCGTGGCGCGAGATCCATGAATGGTACTGGCGCAACCACTCCGACAGTCCGCGAGGATTCGAACCCGACATGCCCGTCGTGTGCGAGCGGTTCCAAATGCGCTACCCCCGTCCATCCGGGGCGGACGGACGGGGGTAGCGCCCCGGGGGAGACGCGGTGTCGCGGCTCTCAGACGTCGTATCCCGTCGTCGGGCCCTCGGTGTTCGGCTCCCAGCCCAGCGCCGGGGCCACATGCTCGGCGAAGTTCTGCAGGAGTCTCAGGTTGATCTCGGGGCCCAGCTGGGAGGGGATCGTCAGCATCAGGGTGTCGGCCGCCTGGACGGCCGCGTCGGCCTTGAGTTCGGCGATGAGCTGATCCGGATTCCCGGCGTAGGTCTTGCCGAATGTCGACGTCAGACCGTCGATGATGCCGATCTGATCCTGGGCCTGGTCGCCCATCGGGGCGGCGAACCACAGATCCTCCTCCGACAGCACCGGGAAGACCGACCGGCTCACCGAGACCCGCGGGGTGCGGGCGTGGCCGGCATCCTTCCAGGCCTTCCGGTAGGCGGCGATCTGGCGGGCCTGAATATCGGCGAAGGCCTCACCGGTGGCCTCGGTGACCAGGGTTGAACTCATGAGGTTCACTCCCGCACGGGCCGCCCACTCGGCGGTCGAGGCAGTGCCCGAACCCCACCAGATGCGGTCAGCCAGGCCGGGGGAGTGGGGCTCGATGCGCAGCCTCTGGCCCGGGCCGAACTGGCTCGGGTCGGCGTCGACCATCCGCTCACCGCGCACCGCGGACAGGAAGGTGTCGAACTTCTGGCGGGCGATATCGGATCCGCGGGGGTCCTGGGAGCCGGTGTAGCCGAAGGCCTCGTATCCGCGGACGGCGGGCTCTGGCGATCCCCGGCTCACGCCCAGCGCGATCCGGTCCTCGGCGATGAGATCCAGCGCCCCGGCCTCCTCGGCCAAGTACAGCGGGTTCTCGTAGCGCATGTCGATGACGCCGGTGCCCACCTCGATGCGGCTGGTGGTCGCGGCGATGGCCGACAGCAGCGGCATCGGCGAGGCCGCCTGGCGGGCGAAGTGGTGCACCCGGAAGTAGGCCCCGTTGACGCCGATCTCGTCGGCGCCCTGTGCGATCTCGATGGCCTCGCGCAGCGCCCGGCCGGCGTCCGGGTCGTAGGGCCCGGTGCCCCGGCCGTAGTGGCCGAAGGAGAGGAATCCGAAACTCTTCATACCCTCAACAATCTCGTTGACGTGTCAATTATTCCCGGCCTCCGTCACTCTGGCGCGACGGCGCGTCTCACGACGCTCCGGAGGCCGTCGCAGCGGTCACGGCTCGTTCCGCAACGCTCAGGTGCCCTCGGCGGCGACGGACTGGTGCGTCCCCGCGTAGTGGGCCGACAGTCGCCGGTACTGGGGGGAGACGAAGGCCGTCGCCACGGCGACCAGCATCACCAGCCCCGCGATCAGGAACATGAGGGCGATCCCGCGGGTGTCGCCGTGGCCCAGCAGCCACGCCAGCATGCCCCGTCCCGACCCGTGGCGCATCCACGGGATGATCGCGAACTCCGCGATCGGTGCCACGACGAAGGCGGACACCGGGGAGGCGGCGGTCTCCAGGCTCTGCGCGAATCCGAAGATGCGGCCCTGACGCTCATAGGGCACGACGCGTTGCAGGATCGTCTGCTCGGACGCCTCCGCCGCCGGGATCATGCACATGTAGACGAAGATGCCGACGGCGAACAGCAGCCAGGACTCCCGGATGGCGAAGACGCCGCCGACCGCCGCGACCCCGACGTTCACCATGAGCAGCGTCCTCACCGGGTTCGATCCCAGGCCGGTCCTCGCGATGATCGCACCCCCGACGATGAATCCGACGCTCGTGACCCCCATGACGATGCCCCACGCCTGAGCGCTCATCAGCTCAAGCCCGTAGGGATCCATGAGGGCCATGTAGACCCCGCCCACCAGGTTGTTGAAGCAGGTGAAGAGGATCAGTGCGAACAGCCCGGGCACAGATCGGATGGCCGCTATCGAGCCGGCCAGATCCACCCGGTCGTGCAGCGTCAGTGCATGCGCCGGAGCCGATGCCGTTCCCTCGGGGGACGGGCCGTCCCGCACGGAGGTCACCTGCCCGGACGTCACGATCCGGCTCTCGGGGATGGAGACAGTCACCAGATGGGCGAACGCGATTCCGGTCGCCACCAGGGCGATCAGTAGGGTCGGGCCCATTCCGAGGAACCCGATGGACAGACCCGAGAACACGGAGGTCACCATGAATGCGATGCCCTGCACCATTCCCACCAGACCGTTGGCCCTGTCCCGTCGGCCGTCGGGGACCAGCAGTGTGACCGTGGTGGACAGCGCGATGTTTCGCATGTTCTCCACCACGCTGCCCGCGAGGATCACGATGATGAATGCCCAGAAGGCGGGTGAGGAGAGGGTCACGAAGGCGTCATGGGGAACGGTGACCCACATGATGCCGGCCAGCAGATACATGCTGAACGTGGTGACCTGCGCGATGACCATGACGGTCTTCTTGCGGTTGTGGTCCACGATCACCCCGAAGACCAGGGAGCACAGCGCCACCAGGGCCATGTAGCCGCCACCGACGATGCCGGTGGCCAGCACCGACCGGGTCTCCAGGTAGATCCAGAAGGCGAGCGCGAACCAGAGGAAACTGGTGGTGACGTTGGCGAGCAGGGTGTTGACGAGAACGTGGTGGAAGCTCTTCATGAGAACTCCTCGGCTGGTCCGGTGGATATCGGATCGAACTGACTGATCACACTATGCACGACGGGTCCGACAGTTCTGTCGACGGAGGAGGCGACTCCTCCGCGCTCGCCAGGGCTCGCTGCCTCCTCGACCTGTTCAGGTCTGCGGGTGTGGCCGGTTCCTCCGCGTCGCTGCGCAGCTCAGCAAGGTCTTCCAGGACGTGGGCAAGGTTTCGCCGAATCAGCCATCTCGGCGACGTGCGAATTATTCCCACAGCGCTGAGATCGGGGCACCGTAGAGGCGGTCGGCGTACCGGTAGCCATGGTCGGCGGTCCCGAGGACGATGCCGGCGACGAATCGTTCACCCACGCGGTCGCGGATGTGGGCGAGCCCGGCGAACTGTCCGGCGGAGTACGAGGACGCTGCCTTCACCTCGATGGCGATGACGTCGCCCTCTCCTGTCTCCGCGACGAGCATGTAGAAGACGCTTTGACGAGTGCATTCGGGTTCTGAATGACGCTGTGCACGAGATCGTCCAAGCTGCCCCGCATCTCTCCCTGGCTGAGTCCGTAGAGTCGCACCCGCGCGGCCCGGCCTGCGAGGCTGTCCGCGGTTCCCCGAACTCGCAGCAGACTCGATGAACCGGTGAGGAGGAACCGGCCGGGTCGCCTGTCGGCGTCGATCAATGCCTTGATGGCAAGCGTCAGTGCGGGCACGCGCTGGATCTCGTCGATGACGAGAGTGCCATCGCCGGCGGCCGCCACGAAACCTTCAGGATCGGAGATCGCCGCATCACGCGTCTCCTGACGATCGAGATTGAGCAGGACGGACCCATCTGGGGCGGCATGTGCTGCGAGCGTGCTCTTCCCGACCTGCCTTGCTCCCTCGAGGACGACAGAGGGAAAGTGGTTCAGGAGCTCGTTGATGTGCGACTCGATGTTCCGGCGGACTTAGCTTGCCATGCTCTGATTCTAGGGGAGTTCGGGTCGTGAGTGGGGAGTCAGATCGGTGGATCGCGGATTCAAACTCGTTGAATCGCGGAGTTGAACTCGTTGATTCGCGGTCACAAACTCGTGGGATCGCGGTCACAAACTCGTGGGATCGCGGAGCCGAGATCGCAGATCGGCGGCCCGGTTCCGACGATGAAGTCGGATCAGGGCGGGCGTGCTGTCCGCCGGATTCGCGGCAGACCAGGCAGCGCCGGTCAGCTCCAGGTCTCGGAGTCGATGATGATGGTCACCGGACCGTCGTTGACCAGGGAGACCTTCATGTCGGCCCCGAAGATCCCGGTCTCGACATGGGCGCCGAGGGTCCTCAGGTGCTCGGCGAAATGATCGATGAGGGGCTCGGACACCGGGCCGGGGGCCGCGGCGTTCCAGGTGGGGCGGCGCCCCTTGCGGGTGCCGGCGTAGAGGGTGAACTGGCTGACCACCAGCAGCGGGGCTCCGATGTCGGATGCGGACTTCTCATCGGCGAGGATCCGCAGCCCCCACACCTTGGCGGCGACCTTCTCCACCACCGCGGGGGTGTCGTCATGGGTGATCCCCGCCAGGATCACCAGGCCGGGCGAGGCCAGCTCGCCGACCACTCTCCCGTCGACCCGGACCGATCCCTCCAGGGCCCTCTGGACGACGACCCTCATCGCGAGCCGTCCTGCTCCTCCTGGCTGGCCGCCTGGCAGTGGCAGCGATCCTCGACCGGCACCCCGGCGAGGGCCTGGTCGATGTGCTCCCCGCACCCCTCCCAGGTCGGTCGTCCGCAGGTCGGGCAGGTGATGCGATGGCACATGGGCTGATCTCCTCGAAGTCGTCGGATGATGACGTCAGCGATGCTACGACACGATCACCGGCGGTCCCTGGCGTAGAATCCGCGAGTGGCCACCTTCGATCTCGTCGCCCTCGTGGCTGTCTGCGTGCTGACCGCCCTGGCCCTGCTCGGCTGGGTGGCCTGGCTGCTGACCCGTGGGCCCGGGCCCGAGTGACCGCCCGGCACCCCCCCGGCCACCGACCCGAGTTCAAGAGGACAAATGCCCTTCCAGATCCCTGACAACCTCGACAACAACCTCATGCCCCTGGCCTGGATGATCGGCCACTGGGAGGGGGACGGCCACGGCGTCGGCCCCGACGGAGGCGAGATCAGCTACGGATGCCAGGTCGACTTCACCGACAACGGCGGGGACTACCTGCACTACATCTGCCAGACCTTCACCAAGAACCCCGACGGCACCCCGAAGGAGCCGCTGTGGATGGAGACCGGGTTCTGGCGCCCCCGTCTCGACAAGACCATCGACGTCGTGATGGCCGCCCCCGAGGGCTGGGCCGAGCTGTGGACCGGGACGATCGACGGCGCCAAGATCGAGCTGGTCACCGACGCCGTCGCGCGCTGCAAGGACGCCACCGTGCCCTACACCGGTGGGCAGCGGCTCTACGGACAGGTCGAGGGAGACCTCATGTGGGCCTACGACCGGGCCACCACCGAGACCCCGCTGGCGCCCCACATGTGGGCCCGGCTCAGGAGGGCCTGATCATGGGCGCGCTCGTCCTGCTGTCCGAGGGTCCCGACACCGGACTCGTCTCCCACCTGGACAACCCCAACCTGGAGCAGCGTCGCATCGACTCATCCTGGGTGGGTCTCGGCAATCGCGACATCCTGTCGGTCAGTGGCCCCGACCGGCTCACCTGGCTGCACTCGCTGACCACCCAGTTCCTCGAGGGACTGGAACCCGGGCGCTCCACCACCGCGCTGGTGCTCTCGCCCACCGGTCACGTCGAACACGTTCTGCGCGGCGTCGACGACGGGGCGACCTTCTGGGCCTGGACCGAGGCGGGCCGCGGCCCGGCCCTGGTGGAGTGGCTTGACTCGATGCGCTTCATGATGCGGGTCGAGGTGACGGCCCACCCGGAGCTGACGCTCGTCTGGGCCGGCCCGGACGTGACCCTTCCCGACGACGTCGTGTCGATGGCCTCGGAGATCGCAGGTGGCCGCGAGCTGCTGCTGCCCGAGGGCGTCGAGGTCGACGCACCGCAGGCCGGTGTGCGGGCCTGGGAGGCGCTGCGCATCGCGGCGGGCGTGCCGCGTCTGGGCATAGACACCGACGAGCGGACCATCCCCAACGAGATCGGCCTCTACGGCACCCACCTGGACAAGGGCTGCTACCGCGGCCAGGAGACCGTGGCCCGGGTGCACACCCTCGGCCGGCCGCCGCGCAGGCTCACCCGCCTGACTCTGGACGGCTCGCAGGGGGAGTTGCCGGAGACCGGCGCGGAGATCACCAGCGAGGGACGCCGGGTCGGCGTCCTCGGATCGGTGGCTGTACATCACGAGGACGGGCCGATCGCGCTGTGCCTGCTGCGCAGGGCGACGGATCCGCAGGCCACCCTTGATGTGGCCTCAGTGGCGGCGAGCCAGGAGATTCTGGTGGACCCGCAGGTCGGGCTGCATGTCCGACCGATACTCTGACTGGACCTCCCCCGGCAGGGAGGAGACGACGAGGAGAACGCGAGTGCCGAAGAGGGTCGACTTCAACAAGACGCAGAAGGTGGCCACCGCCCTGATAGATGTGGCGGTGTTCGTCGGGTGCCTCTTCCTATCTTTCTACCTGCGATTCTTCACATCGCTCGGATTCATTCCGGCAAGAAACCTGAATGACGCCAAGGCCGCCATGTTGACGTCGGCCATTGGATTCCTCATCATCAATGTGTTGTCCGGCATCTATGTGCTGTACAACAAGACTCTGCTGGACGTGTGGATCGTCACCGTGGTGGATCAGGTGCTCATCACCGTGTTCATCATGGCGCTCACCTTCGCGGGGCGATGGTTCGCCTTCCCGCGGTCGGTGCTGCTCATCAACTTCGGCGTCAGCGTCATCGCCCTGCTGCTGTGGCGCAGCCTGGAATTCTGGGCCTACAGCCGCTTCCGAGGGGCCAAACGGGTGATGGTGCTGGGCCTGCCCGGGCAGCTCAGCGGGCCGGTGCTCAACTACATGTCGAACAAGAGCCGACGCCACCGTCTGACCCATGTGGTGGAGGGCCACTACCTGGAGCAGATCCGCGCCCATCTCGACGAGTTCGACACGGCACACGTCTCCGACGCCATTCCCGCCGACGAGCGCAATGCCATCTACGACCTTCTTCTCACTGAGGAGAAGGAGATCTTCCTCACCACCAGCTTCGAACATCTTCTGCTGGTGAATCCAACGATCATGAGTATCGAGGATGAGTCGATCATCGCGGCGAGCCCGTTCAAGATTCCGGCCGAGTTCGACGTCATCAAGAGGTTCTTCGACGCGCTCGTGGCGCTCATCGGTCTCATCATCGCCTCCCCGGTGATGCTCATCACCGCGATCCTGGTGAAGGCGACGTCGCCCGGGCCGGTGTTCTACCGCCAGACTCGGATCACCAAGGGCGGCAAGGAGTTCAAGATCCTCAAGTTCCGGTCGATGGGGGTCACTGCGGAGAAGGAGTCGGGGCCGATGCTGGCCACCACCAACGATCCGCGGGTGACACCGGTGGGCAAGTACCTCCGCAGCCTGCGGATCGATGAGCTGCCCCAGCTCATCAACGTGCTGGTGGGGGACATGTCGATGGTCGGCCCTCGCCCGGAGAGGCCCTTCTTCGTCGAGCAGTTCCAGTCCCAGAACGCCCACTACAAGCTGCGCCACAATGTGCGGGCCGGCCTCACGGGCTATGCGCAGGTCTACGGCAAGTACGCCTCAGACTTCGCCAGCAAGCTCAACTTCGACCTCATCTACATCAAGCAGTACTCGCTGGTCCTCGACGTGAAGATCATGATCCAGACCATCAAGATCCTCTTCGACAAGGTCTCCTCCCGCGGCGTCGACGAGGAGGAGGAGCGGGACACCTCGGTGCATCTTCCCGCCGACGTCCAGCAGCTCAGCTGAGGGGTCGTCGGCTCAGCTGTAGACGACGACCTTCGTCCCGACCGGGGCGTGGTCCCAGACGTACTGGATGCCGCTCCAGGATCGGATGTTGACGCATCCGTGGGAGTTGCCGTCATATCCGCGGGCCGCGAAGTCCGAGGAGTAGTGGATGGCCTCGCCGCCTGAGAAGAACATGGCGTAGGGCATCTTGGAGCCGTAGATGGTGGAGACCCAGTCCTTGTTGCGCCACTCGATGCTGAAGGTGCCCTCGCGGGTGGGGCCCTCCTCGCTGCCGAAGCGGGCGTCCAGGGAGATGAGCACCTTGCCGTCCTGAACGAGTCGCAGCTGGCGGTCCGTCTTGGAGATGCAGATCACCAGACCGGTCTTGCAGCGGCTGTCCAGGGAGACGGGGTCGGCCCCGCTGGTGCCCGGTGTCGGGGTGGCCGGTTTCTTGGAGGAGAGGTACTGGGTCTTCACCCAGGCCTCCTGCCCGTTGTAGATGACGGCCGTCCAGCCCTCGACGGTGGTTCCGGTGGCGCTCACCTTGTCACCGGCAGCGAGGGTCTTCAGGACGGCGGATCCGGTGCCGGCCTGCTCGCGGACGTTGAGGGCTGTGGTGGCGTACTTGGTGGTCACCGAGACCTGGGTGGCGGGTTTGGTGGTCGACAGCCACTTGGCGGTGACGAATGCCGAGATCCCCTGGTACTGGACGGGGGTGAACCCTGCGGTGGGCGCCCCGGAGACGATGACCTTGGATCCGGCTGCGAGCTGACCGAGGACCTCGGAATCCGCTGACGCCGTCGCCCGCAGGTTGAGGCTGTCGGTCGTGACGTAGGCGGCGTGGGCCTTGAAGGCGGCCGCGCTCGGCGTCGGGGTGGGCGTTGATGCGCTGGGGCTCGGGGTGCTCGGCGTCGACGTCGAGGGAGTGGACGCCAGGCTCGGGGCGCTGCTGGCCGGGGCCGGGGTGGCCGAGGTGCCGCCGCCCGCATTGTCGGAGGATGCGCAGGAGGCCAGGGCCATCGCGAGAGCCCCGGAGACGAGTATGGGGGCCACCTTCGCGGCTCGATTCGTGCGCATCCGCATGTTCCTTCCGACGGCGCGGTTCCCGGCCGGCGGCGGAGGTGCTCCGTCGCGCCGGAGAGGGCTGAGGGGCAGGTGTTGTGCCCCGAGCGTCACCCTGGTGGTGCCGTCTGCGGCCCTGACGGAGGCACTTTAACATCCAGATGAAACGCATTTCGTCCCGGGAACGCCGGGAGAACGGAAGCTGCAGAAAATCCCCTGTCCACATGACGTGAAACCCTCCTTGACAAGGAGAGACCCATATCCTGAGAGTTCCTGACGGAATCCTTAAATTAAGCTGAGGAAACATGGAAAAGGGGCCCCGCCGGGTGGCGGGGCCCCTTCTCACGGGCGGGGATCAGGCGTGCTTGGCGCGGGTGCGGGCCTTGGCCCGGTCATGGGCGTTGAGCTCGGTCTTGCGGATCCGGACGACGTCGGGGGTCACCTCGAGGCACTCGTCGGAGCGGCAGAACTCGAGCTGCTGCTCCATCGACATCTTGGTGGCCGGGATGAGCCGCTCGAGCTCGTCACCGGTGGACGACCGCACGTTGGTGAGGTGCTTCTCCTTGGTGGGGTTGACGTCCATGTCGTCGGGCCGGGAGTTCTCCCCGCACACCATGCCCTCGTAGACGTCATCGCCCGGTGCGACGAACATGGTGCCGCGCTCCTGGAGGTTGAACAGGGCGAAGGAGGTGACGGTGCCCTGCCGGTCGGCGACCATCGAGCCGGTCTGGCGGGTGCGCAGCTCCCCGACCCAGGGCTGGTAGTTCTCGAAGATCTGGTTCATGATCCCCTGGCCGCGGGTCTGGGTGAGGAACTCGGTGCGGAAGCCGATGAGGCCGCGGGCCGGCACCACGAACTCCATCCGGACCCATCCGGATCCGTGGTTGACCATGTGCATCATCTGGCCCTTGCGCAGCCCCATCATCTGGGTGACGGCGCCCATGAACTCCTCGGGGCAGTCCACGGTGACCCGCTCGAAGGGCTCGTGCAGCTTGCCGTTGATCTCGCGGGTGACCACCTGGGGCTTGCCGACGGTGAGCTCGAAGCCCTCGCGGCGCATCATCTCCACCAGCACGGCCAGCTGCAGCTCGCCGCGTCCCTGGACCTCCCACATGTCGGGGCGGTCGGTGTCGGAGACCTTGATGGAGACGTTGCCGATGAGCTCCTGGTCCAGGCGGGCCTTGAGCAGCCTGGCGGTGAGCTTGTCGCCGGAGCGCCCGGACAGCGGGGAGGTGTTGATGCCGATGGTCATCGACATCGACGGCTCGTCGACGTGGATGAGCGGCAGCGGCTTGGGATCCTCGGGGTCGGTGATGGTCTCGCCGATGGTGATGTCGGGGATGCCGGCGACAGCGACGATGTCGCCGGGGCCGGCGGTCTCGGTGGGCACCCGGTCGAGGGCCTCGGTGATGAGCACCTCGGAGAGCTTGACGTTCTCGACGGAGCCGTCGCGGCGGCACAGGGCCACCGGCTCGCCCTTGTGGAGCTCGCCCTCGACGATGCGGCACAGGGCCAGACGGCCGAGGTAGGGGGAGGCGTCGAGGTTGGTGACGTGGGCCTGGAGGGTGGCGCCCTCGGTGTAGGTCGGCGCCGGGATGTTCTTGAGGATGGAGTCGAAGAGGGGCTGCAGATCGGGGGAGTCGGGCAGCTGGCCATCCGCGGGCTTCTCCAGGGATGCGCGTCCGGCCTTGGCGGAGGCGTAGACGACGGGGACGTCGAGCAGGGAGGCGTCGTCGTCATCGGAGAGGTCCATGAAGAGGTCGTAGGTCTCCTCGACCACCTCGTCGATGCGGGCGTCGGGCCGGTCGACCTTGTTGATCACCAGCACCAAGGGCAGTTTCTTGGCCAGGGCCTTGCGCAGCACGAACCGGGTCTGGGGGAGGGGCCCCTCGGAGGCGTCGACGAGCAGCAGGACGCCGTCGACCATCTCCAGGCCGCGCTCCACCTCGCCGCCGAAGTCGGCGTGGCCGGGGGTGTCGATGATATTGAGGGTGATCTCCTCGCCGTCGCTCATGGTGTGCTTGACGGCGGTGTTCTTGGCGAGGATGGTGATGCCCTTCTCCCGCTCAAGGTCCATCGAGTCCATCACGCGCTTCTCGACGTCGGCGCCCTCCCGGAAGGCTCCCGACTGCCACAGCATCGCGTCCACGAGGGTGGTCTTGCCGTGGTCGACGTGGGCCACGATGGCGATATTGCGCAGGTCTTTGCGAACGGGCATGCAGGACTCCGGTCAGTCGGGAGATGGGGCGGACGCCGACGGGCATCCCGGGCAATTGTAGACGTTGTGCGGGCTGGGTCGCGAAGCGCCTGTGTTCTCGCTCCGGGAGGGTGGGAGCATGCGAAGGGCAGCTACTCGTCGATGAAATCGATGATCCACCGTCGGATCTCGGCCAGTGTGCCCGGATCGACCCGGCCCGCGCGGCGGACTACGCGCTCACGCGAGATGGTGCGCACCTGCTCGGTCATCGCCCATGACGGATGCTGGAGGGCGTCGGGTCCCAGCGGGATGTGATTCGACCATCCGCGATCGACCGACGTGATCGGCGCCACGGTTACGAGCGTGTCGGCGATCAGGAGATGCCCGCGCGAGGAGACGACAACTGCTGGACGCCGCCCGCTCTGTTCTCGTCCGACTACCGGATCGAGATAGACCCAGACGATGTCACCGGGGGCCAGATCAGGCATCCTGAGCCGACTCCCACCAGGTGGTCTCCTGTCGGTACGAAGCAAGGTCGTCGGCCGGTGTCGCGTCGATCTCGGCCCTCAGCCGCTCGAACCGCTTCTGCTTGTCGGCCAGCGAGGCGAGGTACCGGAGATGTTCACCCAGGGTGCGGTGTTCTGCGGTGGCCTGCTCCTTGAGCAGGTCCCGGACCTCGGGACTGACCTTGATCGTGGTGAGTGTCATACCATTAGCATACCTATGGTCATACTCCTTGTGGGCCGTGGTGGCCCGCCCTGATCGGTACATCATCCACAGGAAGGACGGTTTGATCCAGGACATCCTGTCGGTCTTGAACGGGGCCACGAATGTCTGGGCCTCCACGGCAGGACCAGCGATCGATGACGAATAGGTCTGGTACACCGTGACTGTCTCGTCATCGAAGAGAGCCCGAACCTGCCGGTACGGCCGGGGTCTTGCCAGATCCATGACGCCGACCCTATCGGGGCGGGTGGCCCGTCGGATCAGCGCCCGAAGAGTCGCGTGAAGGGATTCGACGGCCTGGCCTCGCGCGCCGCCCGGATCTCGGCCTCGGTGTGCTTCCCGCCGCACCACTGCGAGGCGGGAACGCCTGCCTTCACCTGGTCGATGTGCTGGCCGCATCCGGCCCAGGTGGTCTTTCCGCAGACCTTGCAGGTGACTGCTCGACACATGGTGGTTCTCCTCGTGTTCGTGATGGTGTCGCTCTTCCCGGTTCTCGCCGTGCTCCCGGCCTGAAGCCCGGTCGCGCTCGACATAATATACCCAGGGGGGTATCGTTTCGCATCATGAGGATCGTCATCATCGGCGGAGTCGCCGCCGGCATGTCCGCCGCCACCCGTCTGCGCCGTCTCCAGGAGGACGCCGAGATCATCGTCGTCGAGCGCGGCGAGCACGTCTCCTTCGCCAACTGCGGGCTGCCCTATCACCTGGGAGGAGTCATCGAGAACCGCTCGGCGCTCCTGCTCCAGACTCCGGAGTCCCTCGCCGCCAGATTCCGCATCGACGTGCGCGTCCGCACCGAGGCCCTGGCTATCCACACCGCCGAGCGCGCGGTCGAGCTGCGCCTGCCCGACGGCACGGTCGAGTCCCTGGGATACGACGAACTGGTCCTCACCCCCGGTGCCGCACCCGTCCGCCCGCCCATCCCCGGCATCGAGCACGCCCTGACGCTGCGCGACGTCACCGATCTCGACCGGCTCATCGGTGCCGCGGAGGCCGCAGAGGAGGCCGTGGTCATCGGGGCCGGGTTCATCGGCGTCGAGGTGGCCGAGAATCTCGTCGCCCGCGGCATCGCCGTCCACCTCGTCGAGGCCGCCGGGCACGTCATCGCGCCCCTGGACCCCGAGATGGCCGAGCCCGTTCACGCCCGCCTGCGTTCCCACGGCGTCGACCTGAGACTGCACTCGCGCGTGGTCGGGATCGACTCCGACGGCGTCACCCTCGATTCGGGGGAGAGGCTGCCCGGCGCCCTCGTGCTCGCAGCCATCGGGGTGCGTCCCGAGTCGCGGCTGGCCGCCGAGGCGGGCCTGGAGGTCACCGCCTCCGGCGCCATCGCCGTCGGCGGCCACTGGGCCACCACCGACCCGCACATCCACGCCGCGGGCGACGCCGTCGCCAAGATCGACGCCATCAGCGGCGACGACGTCCTCGTGCCCCTGGCCAACACCGCCAACCGCGACGGACGGCTGCTCGCCGACGTCATCTCCGGGCGCCCCGGGGCCGCCCGTCCGACCCTCGGCAGTGCCATCGTCGGGGCCTTCGGGCTCCAGATCGCGGTCACCGGCTGGAGCGAGACGCGGCTGCGGGCCGCAGGACGACCCGTGCGCGTCATCCACACCCATCCCGTCAACCACGCCGGCTACTATCCCGGTGCCACCGGGATGCGCCTCAAACTCCTGGTCGATCCCGACACCGATCTCATCCTCGGTGCCCAGGCCGTCGCCGAACAGGGCGCCGACAAGCGGATCGACGTCATCGCCACGGCCATGGCGGGAGGCCTGACGGCTTCAAGGCTCGCCGATCTCGAGCTGTGCTACGCGCCCCAGTTCGGCTCGGCCAAGGATCCGGTGAACTTTCTCGGCTGGGCCGATCGCAACATCGCCGACGGCCTGGTCGAGACCCTCCAGTGGCATGAACTCCATCAGGCGATGGCCGACGGGGCCCGGCTGGTCGACGTGCGGACCCCCGCCGAGCACGAAGCCGCTGCGATCCCCGGATCGGTCCTGATCCCTCTGGATGAGCTGCGCGAGCGCCTCGACGATCTGCCCGAGGGCGATCTGATCGTCCACTGCGCCGCCGGGCTGCGCAGCTACATCGCGGCACGCATTCTGACCCAGCACGGCAGGCGGGCGTGGAGCCTGGACGGCGGATTCGCCACCTGGGCCGACGGAAGAGCGACGGCGCAGTAGCCGTCGGCCGCAGCGGACGGAGCGGCATCCGAACTCAGGAGGCGAGAATCCCGGTCAACGGGGGTTCGGGTCGGCACAGCGGCAAGAACCCTCGTTGAGCGGGAGATCCGTTTCCGTGCGGTCCCCGGAGACGCTCACGCCAAGGACAGGAAGAGCTTCTCCAGCCCGGCGAGGTCCTCCTCGCAGTCCTCCCCGCCGCTGGCGAGACAACTGCGGACGCCGGTGGATACCAGGGTGAAACCGGCACGGTCGACAGCCTTGCCGATCGCCGCGAGCTGGGTGACGATGTCGCGGCACTCGCGGCCGTCCTCGATCATCGCGATCACCCCGCCGATCTGGCCCTGGGCGCGGCGCAGCCGGGTGATGACGGGCTTGAGCTCCTCCGGATCGAGTTTCACGGGTCTCTCCTCGCGGTGACTGGGCATGATGACGCGGATCGAAGCATCCGGGTGAGACGCGGACCCGTCCGATTCCCGCCGATGATACCCCTGGGGGTTCCGATCCTGATTCAGCCAGGAGCAAGGATCACCGCGGGCCGTCACCACCACGGGCTGTCCGGGGCCCTAGGGTTGAGCCATGGCAGAAGACCAGATGCATCCCGATCTGCTGGCCGATACGGAGCCGGCGACGCGGCTGCCCCATGACCCGGCGATCGCTGAACTGGCCGATCACGGCCGCCAGGACTTCCTCTCAGTGGTGCGCGACTATCCGGCCTCCAGCCTGTGCTGGGCCCTGTTGGCCGAGGGGTCGCTGATGGCCGGCACCGAGGCCGCCGACATCGCCGGCTACGCATATGCCCGCACCGGATACCACCGTGGCCTGGACGCCCTGCGCCGCGAGGGCTGGAAGGGGCAGGGGCCGATCCCCTGGGAGCACCTCGCCAACCAGGGCTTCCTGCGCAGCCTGTGGGCCCTGTCGGTGGCCGCCGATCGGATCGGTGAGCAGGACGAGGCGGAGCGCTGCGAACAGTTCCTGCGCGATTCCAGCGAGTCCGGCTGGCAGGCACTGCACACCACTCTCATTCCGACCGACGTCGCCTCTCCAGATGATCCTGCCGAGGAGCCCGGACCCGACGCCGAGGCGGCGCCCTCCGAGGACGTGCCCGAACCGGCGTCTGGCCCCGAGGACACCGAAAACCCCTCCGACGAGGCCGAAAACGACTCCGCGGATGCCGATCCGCGAGAGGATGGGGGTAACTCCCCGGAGTCGCCCGACGACGAGCGGCCCGCCGAGGAGGAGCAGGACAGGCAAGCAGAAGCAGCACAGCCGCAGGGTTGACGAGACAGGACGGGCGCCGGGGTTCCTCGCGCAGCCGTCCTGACGGACGCAGGAGGAGTGATGGTCGAGCACATCCAGTTCCGGGACTTCCAGCCCTCAGACGCCAAGGTGATCACTTTCGGTGAGCCGGGGGAGCTGCTCAGCCGGGTGGGCGCACCCGGCGCCGTCATCCGGGTGGCCACCTGGCAGGGGCGGATCGTTGGCTACGCCGCCTCATGGCTGGCCGTGGTGCACCGCTCCCGGCGCTTCATCGACGTCGTCGTCGCCCCGGACTCCCGGGGGCACCGCATCGGTACCCGGCTCGTCGAGGAGATCCGGGCCCGCTCCCACCGGCCGCTGGCCACCAAGGCCGTCGAGGGATCCGACGCCGAGGCCTTCATCCTCAGCCTCGGAGGAAAGGCCTACGCCACCTGCCCTCCGCTGGAGCTGCCGCGCCGCCTGTTCGGGAGGACGCGAGAGATGCTCGGCGGCCATGACGACGTCATCTCCGCCGCCACCCTGTCGCCGGGAGAACCCGAGCATCTGTGGAGCCGGTACTACGAGTGGGTCCACGAGCAGTGGTCGCCGGTCGACGACACCGAGGAGGCCCGGGCCGCGGTGCGCTCGGAGGCTGCCGAACTCGATCTGGAGCACACCAGCGTCGCGCTGGTCGACGGCCAACCCGCCGCGGTGGCCTTCGTATTCGACGACGAGGGAGCCCCGACGGTCTGCGCCGAGACGGTGGCCCGCGACACCCCCGACGGGGATGAGGCCCTGGCCAGGGTGATCAGCGACGTCGTCTCCGCGGCGTGGCGGCGTGGAGTGCGACGGCTGGCCTTCGACGGCCATCAGGAGGATCCCCACTTCGGGCCGCTGGCGGCGAAACTACCCCTGGAAGGCGCCCGGCTATTCCTGCTCGAGCTGCCTCTCAATGCTGAGGGCCTCTGAGACCCGCAGGGCCGTCCTCATCTTCGATCGCGACGTCCAACGGTTCGGGGTCGATGTCGTGGTCCCCGGCTCCGACAGGTAGACGACGTCCGTCCGCACCCGCCGATCCCGTAGAATGCGCAACGTTGTGCCGTCGGCCGGTCAGCGGCGACGGTCCGCCAGTTCGGCTGTGCACCTTGGCACGGCCGGGGAAGCGAAGTGAGAATGCCTGGAATCGTCGTTGTCGGAGCTCAGTGGGGAGACGAGGGCAAAGGCAAGGCCACCGATCAGCTCTCCGAGCGGGTCGACTACTGCGTCCGCTACTCGGGCGGTAACAACGCCGGGCACACGGTCGTCGTCAATGGTGACAAGTTCACGATGCATCTGCTGCCCTCGGGCGTTCTCAACCCGAACTCCATCGCGGTGCTCGGCAACGGCGTCGTCATCGACCTGGAGGTGCTGCACGAGGAGCTCGACGAGCTGGCCGCCCGCGGGCTGGAGATCCCGCACCCGCTCATCAGCGCCAACGCGCACATCATCACCCCGTACCACCAGACGATGGACAAGGTGACCGAGCGCTTCCTGGGCAAGAGGAAGATCGGCACCACCGGGCGCGGCATCGGACCGGCCTACTCCGACAAGATCAACCGGATCGGCATCCGCGTCCAGGATCTTTTCGACGAGTCGATCCTGCGCCAGAAGGTCGAGGCCGCCCTGGAGCGCAAGAACGCCGAGCTGGTGAAGATCTACAACCGCCGGGCGATCGACGCCGACCAGGTCTCCGACATGCTGCTCTCCCACGCCGATCGGATCCGCCCGCACGTCGTCGACGTCGCCAGGCTGCTCAACAAGGCCCTCGACGAGAAGAAGGTCGTGCTCTTCGAGGGGGCCCAGGCCCACCACCTCGACGTCGACTTCGGCACCTACCCCTACGTCACCTCCTCCAACCCCATCGCCGCCGGCGCCTGCACCGGCTCCGGCGTGGGGCCGGCGCGGATCAACCGGGTCATCGGCATCGCGAAGGCCTACACCACCCGGGTGGGGGAGGGGCCCTTCCCGACCGAGCTGCTCGACGAGACCGGTGAGAAGCTGCGCACCGACGGCGGCGAGTTCGGGGTCACCACCGGGCGCCCGCGCCGCTGCGGATGGTTCGACGCGCCCCTGGTGGAGCAGGCCGTCGTGGTGAACTCGATGACCGACATCTTCCTCACCAAGCTCGACGTGCTCACCGGCTGGGAGAAGATCCCGGTCTGCGTGGCCTACGACATCGACGGGACCCGCCACGACGTCATGCCGATGACCCAGTCCGACTTCCACCACGCGAAGCCGATCTACGAGTACCTGCCCGGCTGGACCGAGGACATCACCGGCGCCCGCTCCTTCGACGAGCTGCCCGCCAACTGCCAGTCCTACGTCAAGCGCCTCGAGGAGCTCATCGGCTGCCGGATCTCCGGCATCGGGGTGGGGGCGGGCCGCGAGCAGTCGGTGATGATCAACGATCTGATCGACTGACACGAGAAAGGGCGACTCCTCAATGGAGCTGTGTGTTCGCTTTGCGAAAGCGGCTCTTGCTCTGGCCCTCCTGCAGGAGGGCCAGAGCAGGTGTACGAGGCGAGAAGCTGCCTCACGATTCACGGTCGGGAGCGTCTCCGTGTCCGTGTGCTGTCGCCTGCGAAACGTTGCCCTCAGCGGCAGCTGACATGCCAATCCGCGTCACCGATCGGCTACCACGATGTCGGTTTGTGGGAAGTCGTCGCCCTTGAAGAGAAGTGACTCTCCCTGAGTAATTGCGGCGGCATATGAGAACAAGTCGCCGAGGTTCAGCGCAGCAGGGTGACGCCCCTTCCCGAAACGGCTCCATGCCTGAGCTGCTGTGATCGCCTGGGTCTCGTCACACGGCAGGACTTCCGTGTCGAGGTCGGCCAGTAGCGCGTGAAGATCGGCCACCGCCTCGGATCCAGCGCGTGCCTCGAGAACGACAGAAGCCTCAACCAGGCTGGCGGCGCTCAATGCCAGGCGGTCGGCGCCGATCATGACGTCAAGCAGGTGCTCGGCGTCGGGCTCTCCTGTGAGTACGGCCACCAGGGCAGACGTGTCGACGATCATCGTGGCAGGCCGTTCTCGTCATAGCCGATGATCTCGTCGGCGTCGCGATCATCGAGCACGGCCCTGGCTCGCGCGCGTTCGATGTAGTGATGCAGATCGGGCCGGGAGGAGACCCGGTGCTGACGGCGCACTCGTGTCAAGCGTTCAGCCAGGGCGGCGTGCAGCGCAGAGGTGAGGGTCTCGCCGGTCTCCTCTGCAAGTTCACGGGCCAGCCGGTCGGTGTCCGGGTCCTTGATGTTGAGCGCCATGGGCCAATGATAGCCGCCCATCATCCCATCGAGGAAGAAAGCGAGACATCCAGGAAGAAACCGTGGACGGGCGTGTTGGTGACACGTTCTGGTCCCCGATCTGGCGTTCCCGATGTGGCGTCCAACGGCGCCGGGCCATCTTTCGGGGTGCTGATGCCGCTGGACGGCACATGGGGGATTCGGGTCCTCTACTACAGTGGCGCCCGTGACCGAGATGACAGTCCTCATCCTGGGCTCGGGGGGTCGCGAGCACGCGATCGCCCTGGCCGTCTCCAATGATCCGCAGGTCGGTGCGGTCCATGTGGCCCCGGGGAATCCCGGAACGGCCTCATTCGCCGTCAACCACCCCGTCGACGCCTCCGACGCCGACGCAGTGGTGGCCCTGGCCCGTGAGATCTCCGCCGACCTGGTCGTCGTCGGCCCCGAGGCCCCGCTGGTCGCCGGGGTGGCCGACGCCGTGCGGGCGGCCGGCATCGACTGCTTCGGTCCGAGCCGAGAGGCGGCCCGCCTGGAGGGCTCCAAGGCCTTCGCCAAGGAGATCATGACGGCCGCCGGGGTGCCGACCGCCGAGGCCGTGGCCTGCAGCAGCGTCGAAGAGGCCGAGGCCGCACTGGACCGGTTCGGCGCCCCCCACGTCGTCAAGGACG
>OMJG01000289.1_pt1 | contig 38855 bp, 38 predicted proteins | sample 1646431 | NCBI WGS metagenome assembly OMJG01 (sample SAMN03771674, study PRJEB25209) | food metagenome | isolation source: Cotija cheese | place: Mexico:Jalisco,Michoacan | collected 2011-12-12
GTGTATCGTCTTCTTTAATCGTATCGCCAACTTTTACATCGATCTTAACGATTTCACCTTCTGCGATACCTTCACCGATATCTGGCAATTTGAATTGGAAAATATTTCCGCCACTTGATTGAGCTGGTGCTTCTTTAGGGGCATCTTCTACAGCACTACTGCTATCAGAAGCTCCGTCTAATGATGCATCTCCTGTTTCAATTTCAACGATCACGTCGCCCACTTTTGCAACTGTACCTTCTGATACATTTACTTTAGTCACTTTACCAGTCACTGGAGAAGGAATCTCTTCGACTGATTTATCATTTTGAACTTCAACTAGTGTATCGTCTTCTTTAATCGTATCGCCAACTTTTACATCGATCTTAACGATTTCGCCTTCTGCGATACCTTCACCGATATCTGGCAATTTGAATTGAAAAGCCATAAATTTGACATCCTTTCTTTAATAAAACCCTTGAACAGGAATAAAACCATTTGAACAGGCAAAGAGTAAATAGATGCCATCTATTTACTCATCTGCTTACTCTACAATTAGAAATTAACTGTTTCTTTGACTTTAGCCTCTATATCCTTAGCATTTGGTAGCCAATCATTTTCAGCTTGACCAAATGGGAACACAGTATCAGGGGCTGCAACACGCCCAATAGGTGCTTCTAAAGAAAGGATGGCACGTTCGCTCAACTCAGCCATAACAGCCGCACCAACACCCGCTTGACGTTGTGCCTCTTGCACAATGACAGCACGATTAGTTTTTTCGACACTTTTAACGATTGTTTCAACATCTAACGGTGATACTGTTCTAAGATCTATGATTTCAACAGAGATGCCTTCTTTTTCAAGACTATCTGCTGCTTTGATAGCTTCACGAACCATAGCACCATAAGTAATAACTGAAACGTCAGTACCTTCACGTGTCACTGCTGCTTTGCACAATGGAACAGTGTAATCTTCATCAGGAACTTCCTCACGGAATGACCGATAAAGTTTCATATGTTCAAGAAAAACAACTGGGTCATTGTCTCTAATAGCTGAGATTAATAATCCCTTAGCATCGTATGGGTTACTTGGAATAACGACCTTGATACCAGGAGATTGCGCAATCAACCCTTCTAGGTTATCTGAGTGAAGTTCTGGTGTATGAACACCACCACCAAAAGGTGAACGAATAACGATTGGAAGATGACGTGTGCCACCCATCCGATAGCGGGTACGAGCTGCTTGACCAACGATAGAATCCATTGTTTCAAAAACGAATCCAAAGAATTGAATCTCAGCTACAGGACGAAATCCTTCAAGAGCTAGACCAATCGATAAACCACCAATACCTGATTCTGCTAATGGTGTGTTGAAAACTCTGTCTTCACCAAATTCATCTTGTAGTCCTTGAGTCGCTCTGAAAACACCACCATTTTTACCAACATCTTCACCAAAGATCAATACATTTTCATCGTTCTTCAATTCAGCATGTAAGGCATCAGTTACGGCTTGTATCAATGTTTTTTGTGCCATGATTATTTAGCCTCCTTTGCTTCATAGGCATCGATTTGTTCTTGGATCGATGCTGGAGCAACTTCGAACATATTCTTCAAGAATGTTGAGACTTTTTGTTTAGGAACAGCATCTGCTTCTTTAATCGCTGCCTTCACATCTTCCTTAGCCTTTTCTTCAACTTCTTGCTCTTTTTCCTCAGACCATAAGCCCTTTTCTGTTAAGTAATTGCGCATACGGATTAAAGGATCTTTTTTGAGCCAAGGTTCCATCGAACCTTCTGGTTGATAACGTTTAGGGTCATCACCAGATAATGTATGTGGCCCATAACGGTAACAAATTGTTTCAATCAAGACAGGACCATTACCAGCAACAACATATTCTCTTGCCTTTTTAGTCACTGCATAAACTGCCAATGGATCCATACCATCCACTTGGATACCTGGGATGCCGGCAGCAACAGCTTTTTGTGCTAATGTTTTAGCAGCTGTTTGTAATGAACGTGGTGTAGAAATTGCCCAACCATTATTTTGAACGACAAATATGGCATTAGCATGGTAAGACCCTGCAAAGTTAATTCCTTCATAGAAGTCACCTTGGGACGTACCACCATCACCAGTATAAGTGATGACAACGTTCTCCTTATTACGTTTTTTAAGTCCTAAAGCAACTCCGGCTGCTTGGACGTATTGCGCACCAATAATAATTTGTGGTGGCAATGCTTGTAATTCTTCTGGATACTTGTTTCCTTCAACATGCCCACGAGACCATAAGAAAGCTTGGTATAAAGGTAACCCATGCTTGATCAATTGTGGTACATCACGGTAACCTGGTAACAAGACATCATCTTTTTCGATGGCCTTGATACTTCCTAATTGACTTGCTTCTTGTCCCCATGTTGGAGCATAGAAACCTAAACGTCCTTGACGATTCAATGCAGTCGAACGTTGGTGTAAAATACGTGACCAAACCATATCTGACATTAAGTCCACTAACTCGTCATCTGTTAAATCAGGTAAAATATCTGGATTAACTACCTTACCTTCTTCATCCAAGATTTGAACCATGTCGAAATTGTTATTGTCAGGCGTTAGTAACGACTCGATGGTTACTGATTTCTTTCTTGCCATATTCAAAACACGTTCCTCTCTTATTTTAATCCTAGTGTAGAACAGTAAAACGGAACTGTTACATAACCACTGGTTTACGGTATAAATTTATCACGAAAAATCAGACAATGCAAGCAAACTAGAGCCAAGTAAACCATTTTCATAAAACCGCTTAATTTTCTGAAAATATCACAATCTCTGGTTGTTCTTTTTCGATAATCCTTGTCACCCTTGACCTTTAGTTCAACATTTCACATGAATAGTTCCACTTAATTGTGACTGTTTCTGAAAAAAAAGCTAATTATAGCTTCATCACCCTTTCTGTTTCACATTCTGTATATGTGTATTATTTTTTTCTATTAATAAGATAACCTACGGGCGTACTATATGAAATCCACCCCCAAAAATGCTATAATGGGAATGATGAATTGTAAGACGAAAGGAACTTAAATATGATTACTATGTCAGATATAATTCGGGAAGGGAACCCTACTCTTAGAAAAGAGGCTGAAGACCTAGAATTCCCACTTTCTGATGATATCAAGAAAACCGCTCATGATATGATGGAGTTCTTGATCAACAGTCAAGATGATAAAATCGCAGAACAATATGGCCTTAGAGCTGGCGTTGGCCTAGCAGCTCCCCAATTAGACTTGTCGATTCGTTTAATCGCTGTCTTAATTCCATCTTCAGTTGAGGCTGAGGACATGATAGAAGATGACAGCACTACTAAAAATGATAATCATGACGAAAAGCAAGACTATGACCTTAAACTAATTATGGTAAATCCAAGAGTTATTAGCCACTCTGCTAAAAAAGCCGCCTTAGCAAACGGTGAAGGCTGTTTATCAGTCGATCGAGAAGTCCCAGGACTAGTTCCTAGAGCTAAAAAGGTGACCATCCGTTATTATGACCTTGACGGTAATGTCCATAAATTGAAGCTCAGAGATTACGAAGCAATCGTCGTTCAACACGAAATCGATCATACCAATGGCATTATGTTCTATGACCATATCAACGAAGAAGATCCATTCACTCCAGATGATATGACAGAATTGATTGGCTGAAGATTTTGGCTGAATCATTCATTAACACCTACAGTAGGTCACTACTAATAGTGACTACTAGTTACTCATTAATACGAGTAATTGAGACTGTTGATTGAGAGTATCAACTAGTATAGGATTTGTCTGCCTATACAAGACCATTCTAAACGATATGCACTTCAAGTAGGCAGTTATATGGTAGTGACTACACAATTTACGTTATAGGTAACACCAAATTGTGTGATATAATAAAGCAACTCGCTTTTTTATTACTAGTCACTAGTAATTGATAATGACTTTTAGTAGAGAACTTTCAATTGAGAGCTTTCAGTAGAGACTTTTCATTAGAAATTTTTAAATAGGGACTTTTTATATAGAGACCTTTTAATAGAGACCCTTTTTAATACCAAGCCTTAGTGACTTCTATTGAACTATTGTAAAGACTGATGACACACTCTCGTCAAACAGTCACTCATCAAGAATCAGCAAGAATTAACTTAAAACTCAAACTAAAAATAAACAATAAAAATTAATAAAATTCATTATTTAAATAATGATACAAAAGGAGATTTTTTAATGATATTCAAAGTATTATATCAACCAACCAAAAAAGAAGCACCTCATCGTGAAACAACAAAGACTATCTATATCGAGGCTGATGACCTTGTTACTGCTAGAGCTCTATTAGAAGCTCATACACCGTACAATATCGAATTCATCCAAACATTGACGGGTAAACACTTAGAGTTTGAAGAAAAAAACTCAGACTTCAAACTAACGGAGTTTACTAATGAAGGTTAATGTTAAGAATAACGAGACCGGCGTCTTTGCATTAGGCGGTCTGGGTGAAATTGGGAAAAATATGTATGGGGTACAATTCCAAGATGAGATTATCTTAATGGATGCTGGGATCAAGTTCCCAGAGGATGATCTTTTGGGAATTGATTATGTCATTCCCGACTTTTCATATATTATTCAAAATCAATCTAAAATAAAGGGTTTGTTCATCACTCATGGTCATGAAGATCATATTGGTGGAATTCCTTTCCTATTAAAACAAATCAATGTGCCAATATACGCTTCTAAATTAGCCTTATCATTGATTCGCAATAAATTAGAAGAACATCATTTGTTAAGAGATGCTGAGCTTCATGAGATAAATGAGGATAGTGTGATTAGTTTCCGCAAAACATCTGTCTCGTACTACCGTACGACTCACAGTATTCCAGAAGCCTTCGGAATCGTTGTTAAAACACCAAGTGGTAATATTGTCTTCACAGGCGATTATAAATTTGATTTTACACCTATTGGGGAAACAGCTGACCTTCACAAAATCGCTAGAATCGGTGAAGAAGGTGTTCTCTTGATGTTAGGTGACAGTACTAACTCTGAGATACCAGGATTCACTAAATCCGAACAAGTCGTCAATCAAGCAATCCACAATATCATTCGCAAAGTAGATGGCAGAATTATTTTTGCTACTTTTGCGTCTAATGTCTCCCGTTTGAGTATGGTGGTTGAAGTTGCCAAAAAAGTTGGCCGGAAAGTTGCTGTCTTTGGGCGAAGCATGGAAAATTCCTTTAAAACAGCTCGAGAGATTGGTTACATCAATGCACCTGATGATTTGTTTATTCGCGGTAATGAATTGAATCAATATCCAGCGTCGGAAGTCATCATCCTCTGTACTGGATCTCAAGGTGAACCAATGGCTGCTCTTAGCCGGATTGCAAATGGTACACACCGACAAATTCATATTCAACCTGGGGATACTGTCATATTTTCAAGTTCGCCTATTCCAGGGAATACAACAAGTGTCAATAGAGTGATCAACCTCTTATCAGAAGCTGGAGCAAATGTTATTCACGGTAAAGTAAATAACATCCATACCTCAGGTCACGGTAGTCAAGAAGAACAAAAATTGATGTTACGTCTATTGAAACCCAAATATTTCATGCCAGTTCATGGTGAATATCGGATGCAAAAAGTACAAGCGAAAACAGCTCAATCTGTTGGCGTTAAGAAAGAAAATTGCTTTATTCTTAAAAATGGAGACGTATTAGCAGTGACAGATCACTCAGCACGTTTTGCTGGTCATTTTACCGCTGATGATGTTTATGTTGATGGTAAAGGTATTGGTGACATTGGTAATATCGTCTTGAAAGATCGGAAGGTCTTATCACAAGATGGCCTTGTCATCGTAGTCAGTACAGTTGACTTCGCTCATAATACCCTACTTGCTGGTCCAGATATACTTTCCAGAGGATTCATTTATATGCGTGAATCTGGAGATCTCCTACATCATGCACAAAGTGTCATCAGACATGAAATCTTGAACCAACTTAATTCTGGACAAAAAACAAATGTCAGAAACTTAAGACGTGGGATTATTGATGCTTTACAACCTTTCCTATATGAACAAACAGAACGAAATCCAATGATCTTACCAGTGATCCTCGGTGTTGATGATAAAGCAGAGAAATTAAAAAAACCTGTTAAATCAGCAAATAAATAACAAGGTTAACGTCGGAATAATGGCTTTCTAGTATAAGCTAGAATCTGATGGCTATTCGACGAATGATGATTACGATTAGGTTATAGTAAAACTAAAGTGGCGTTTCTACAACAATAACATTGTAGAAACGCCACTTTAGTTTTACGACCTTACTTTTAAAGCTGCCCATATCACAAACAAACTCGTATTAGTTGATCAGGTGGTGCTGGAAGGCATAGATAGTGGCTTGTGTCCGGTCAGCCACATCAAGTTTTGCTAATATATTTGAGACATGTGTTTTCACAGTCTTTAAAGTGATGTATAATTCATCCGCTATTTCTTGATTACTTTTACCATCTGCAATCAGCAACAAAACTTCTAATTCTCTTGATGTCAATGCAGCATGCGGTTCTGGTTCCTGATTCAAATGCTGAATCATTTTTTCAGTCACTTCAGACTCATAAACCTTTTTCCCACTAGCAGTGTCGCGAATAGCTTGAGCTATTTGCTTTGCACTTGACGTTTTAAGAATATAACTCTTAGCGCCAGCAGACAATGCTGGAAAAACTTTCTCATCATCAATAAAACTAGTTAAGATGATAATATTTGCTTCTGGCCAATCTGACATAATTTTTTTAGTGGACTCTATACCATCAACTGGAGTCATAACAAGATCCATCAATACGACATCTGGTTTAAGAGCAATGGCTTTTTCATAACCCTCTTCACCATCTTTTGCTTCCCCGACGACTTCAATATCTGGTTGGATACTTAAATAAGCTGAAACACCCATTCTGACCATCTCATGATCATCTACTAATAAGACTTTAATCATCTGTTACTCCTTATCCTAACTTCTCAGTCGTTTGATTCAATGCCTTAGGAATATGGATAGAAACTGTCGTCCCACGACTCGAATCGGACAATAGCTTAATCGTCCCACCCATTCCTTCGATTCTTTCTTTGATATTCATTAAACCATAACTACCATTCTTTACCACTTCAGGATCGAACCCAATACCGTCATCTACTACTCGCAAATTATACTGACTTTTTCCTTCAGTCAAGTACAATTCGAGTGTTTTAGCCTTTGCATGTCTCAAGGTATTCGATAATAATTCTTGCACGATACGAAATAAATGGTCTTCATTTCCAGGTAACAAACGGATATCTTCGACATCCCACTTGATCTCCATATTAACTTTAGAACTTAATTCATTCAATAACGAAATAATACCTTCTCGCAACGTCTTACCTTCAAGTTTTGTTGGTCTCAGATGGAGCAATAAGGCTCGCATCTCAATTTGGGCTTCATTAACAATACCTTCTATTAGGACAAGCTGCTTTTTTAAGGTTGGGAGGTCAAGTGAGCCCTCTTCATTGATGGCTGATAACATCATCATAACGGCAAATAACTGTTGACTAACAGAATCATGTAATTCCCTTGCAATCCGGTGTCTTTCCTGTTCGAGTAACTCTTCACGGGTTTCAGATCCAATAAAAGACGGTTTAGCGGATAGAGTCTGAATGTCTGAGGAAAGATTCATAATTTTTTGACGAACTTCATTAATTGGCTCAGCATATTTAGAGACCGAAAAAGACAAGCCAAACCAATTGACTGTATCTCTGTCGAAAATGGCATGGTTATAATTACCTAAAACAAGCCAGTCTAATCTTTCAGCAACATTCTTTTCAATTGCTCTCTCCATCACTAACAATAATAAACTGAAAATAAAGGTAAAAGCTAAGCAAATGAGTACCGTAGTGATTGTCAAACGAATCACTTGCTGGCGGGTATCATCCGAGATGACAATGAAATCTTTGAAAGTAAAAATTAGTATAAAAGTGACCATTCCAGCAAAAATCCCTAACACCGAAAAATATTTAAGGAGTTTTGAGGTTGTATTCATAGAACAATCACCTCAACATCACCTAATACAGTATTATTGATTATCTTGATATGTGTTACAGATTGATCATAATTTGTACTATAGATTTTTAGCTGTTCATTTTTTAATGCAATTGTTTCATTTAAAAAATCTACTTCTCCATAAATCGTTCTTTGATGTAACGAAATACCAATACCAGGGGGAACAATAATTTTAGTATCGCCTATCCCCTTGCTAATGACGATATAGTTATCGCCATTCGGTAATATCGTCTCCCCTAAATCGATAATCGTATCACCTAACAATGAATTCAGTTGAATGTCATCCCAAGGGAATGTTTTACCCGTTATCTTTTGATCACCAAACCATTTTTGTCTTTCTCGTTGATGAGGAGTTGGAACACTTGTCTCAATTGATACATAATCGACTTTAGATTTTTTTCTCCGTTTCGTCCCAGAAAATGTTAAAAGATCACTCCCAAATAGCACCAGGTAAACCAAGGTCAAGAAAATCATAAACCATGCGATGCCCGTCGACAATCCCGCAAACATAATCACTAATAATCCAAGTGGGATAAACAAGTTTATCTTTCTATCTTTAGTTTTATATTGCTTTCTCCAACCCTGTAATACCATTAGAACTCCGATAATAAAGATTAAAAAAAGTTCAGTATCATTCACTAATATGTATCCCATGATGACAAATAGCAAAGCCTGAAAAAGAAAGAATAACTTGGTGATGACTCTCTTTGTCTTATTCATTTTCTGTTCACCTCCACTTGCCACTCATATAGTCACTCTTCTCACTTATGTTGAAAGTGACTATAGAATGTCTATCGAATGTCATATACTATCTTAACACTACTCCCATTATAAAAGAGACCCCGTTTATTACAAGGTCTCTAAGTCTTAACAGATATCAGTCTAAAGACTGATTACAACGATTCAATTTTCATGATTTTAACTTCCATATTGCCACCAGGTGTCGTGATTGTCACTGTATCGTTCAAATGACTACCGATCAAACCTTTAGCAATTGGCGAATCATTTGAAATTTTTCCAGACAATGGATCTGCTTCTGCTGAACCAACGATCGTATAGGATTCTGAATCGCCGTCAGGAAGTTCTTGGAACGTCACTTTACGTCCTAAAGTAACCTCATTTTTATCAATATGTTGGTCGTCGATTATCTCAGCAAACCGGATCATTTTTTCTATTGTTGAAATACGGCCTTCCACAAAAGCTTGTTCATCTTTGGCAGCTTCATATTCAGAGTTTTCCGATAAATCACCGAATCCACGGGCAATCTTGATACGTTCTACGATTTGTGCTCTTTTGTTGACTTTTAAATCTTCTAATTCTTCCTCTAGTTTCTTCTTTCCTTCTAGAGTCATTGGATAAGTTTTCTCTTGCATAATGATTCATTTCTCCTTGAAAACGCTAATATTAAAAAATAATGACCTAACTTTACCACGTTTAGGATAAAAGTTCAAACAGAATCACTCTCTGTTCGTCTTTAATAGTCGCGTCCTTTTATAGTAATTTTTCCCTATACTCTTAGTAGTATATCCTAAATTATTCTTGTTCTTCTATTTGATTTTGCATGAGGATCGATTCTATTTTTGTGATCAGCAGATCAATAGCAACCTGATTCTGACCACCTTCGGGAACGATAACATCAGCATATTTTTTGGTTGGTTCAACAAATTGTTCATGCATCGGCTTCACCACAGATAAATACTGAGTTATAACCGAATCAAGTGTCCGCCCACGATCTTCGATATCTCTTTTGATACGTCGGATAATGCGGACATCAGAATCTGTATCGACATATACCTTGATATCCATCAAGTCCCTCAGCGTTTGATTCTCTAAAATCAATATACCCTCAACAATGATCACATCACGACATTCCAAATGTACGACCTTATCCGAACGAGTGTGGTTCTTATAATCGTAAACTGGCTTATCTACTGGGACAAAATGGATGAGTTTCTCAAGATGATCAATCATTAAGTCGGTATCAAAAGCCAGCGGATGGTCGTAATTTGTCTTTAGCCGTTCACTAAAGGGGACATCTGATTGATCTTTATAATAGTAGTCTTGTTCTAGTAATAACACCGATAGTTCCGTAAAATGGTTCAGTATTGCTCGACTAACACTCGTTTTCCCACTACCAGAACCACCTGTCACACCGATCACAATAGGTTTTCGTTTTGTCATGATGTACCCTCTTTTTAAAGAATTATGATTCGTTCGGATCCTTGACGTATTCTTCCTGTAGTTTCAAATGCTCTTCGTAGGTTTCTGCAAAATATACTTTCCCAGTCGAAATATCTGCTACAAAATAGTAATAATTAGAATCGATAGGATTTAGGGTTGCAGCTATGGCCTGTTCACTCGGATTACCAAAAGGTCCAGGCCCTAAGCCAGTATGTAGATACAAATTATAAGGCGAGTCGACCTGGGTATCTTTAATCGTCACGTATTCCTTATGTTCACCCAAAGCATATAAAACAGAAATGTCAGATTGGATCATCATGTCAGTGTTCAAGCGATTATAAAATACACCTGCTATTTTTTGACGATCTTCCTCAGTAACACCTTCACGTTCCACTAGAGAAGCTATTGTCAATATTTGCTGAACATTATACTCACTCTGCATAATTTTCGGCAAGTATGGTGTCATCACCTCATTCGTCTTGGCAACCATTTGCTTGATCAGATCTTTGATATCAGAGCTATCTGAATAATCGTAGGTTGCTGGGAATAAATACCCTTCAAGGCGATGCATCACGTTTTCTGTCTTACTAACATCCGTTAACAAGTCAGGATACTCCTTGAGTAATTCGTCGAATAGAGCATCATCATCAACAGCTTTCATAAAGTCGTCCTTAGTAAAAGACGTTTTATCAGCTACCTCATCACCGATTTGATCTACTGTATCACCTTCACGCACGAGCACTTTTTCAGCAGAAGAGGAATCACTACCACCCTTTTCAAGGGTTAAAATAATCTGATCTAAGGTCATACTGGGAGAGAGTTCATAATAGCCCGCTCGAAATTCACTCGCATTTTGGAATTTCAAATAAATTGAAAAAATCCGAGCATCCTTAATAATGTGGTTCTCTTCAAGTATATTTGCGATTCCACTTGTACTAGTCCCTAGTGGGATCTCTATTTCTTCAGTTTTAGTGTCATTAGAAACAGGTAACAAGGCATCGTTAACATAGCGATAACCAATGACCCCAACTATCAACATCAAGGTCAATAGAATGGTGACAATGACCCAAACTATTTTACGTGCAATCGATTGTTCTTTATCCCGTTCATAACGTTTAGCTTTTAATCGTTCTTTATAGGCTTTTTTCTCACGAGGCTTCATAACATTCCTCCATTCATCGCAGTATATTATACCTAAGTTGGCAGCGATACACAAATTTAATTAGAAAGTGATTGTCAGTGATCAAAAAACAGAAAAACAGAAGGCTAGTTGAACAGATGACATAAAAAAGCGGAATTCTCAATTATCAGAATTCCGCTAAGTCGACCTAATCGTTTGACTGAGTGATTTTCATAAGTCGTCACTTGTTTCCTGCCATCACTCTCGTATTTGCCGATTCAAGAGCACCTTAATTCAATTCATCTTCTGAAAGGAAGGTATTTAGTACTTCTTCGACCATATCCCATTCTTCATCAGTTTCTATTGGACTTAGTTCACCTTGACCAACACTACCCTCTTGTTCAATATAACTGAAAGCTTGTAATTCGATTTGATCATCATCTGCACTATCTTCGGGGTAAACCAAAACATAAGACTTTCCAAAATCGTCTGAATCGAAAGTAAACAGAATATTATAACGCTGCTCCTTACCGAATTCATCGATAACTGTGATGAATTCTACTTCTTCATCATGGTTATGCTCATGGTGATGGTCATGACCGTGATCGTGATGATTGGATTCTTTTTTAAAATCTGACATTATAAGGCTCCTTTACTGTGTTGATCGAGATAGTTCTGTAACAGGATTACTGCTGCAAGCTTGTCGATCACTTTTTTTCTTTTTTTTCGAGAGACATTTCCTTCACTGACAAGCATTCGTTCCGCTTGCACGGTCGTCAAACGTTCGTCTTGAAAATCAATTGGAAGATCGACTAGCTTTGTGATTTCGTTTGCGTATCGTCTTGATGCTTCGACCCTGAATCCTTCAGAATTATTCATATTCTTTGGTAAGCCAATTACTATTTTTTCAACCTCATATTGCCCAATCAACTCTACTAGTCTATCTAACCCAAATTGTTCTTTGTCTTCATCAATCTTGATAATTTCGATACCTTGTGCCGTCCAACCGAAAGGGTCGCTAACAGCGACCCCAACAGTTTTACTTCCTACATCTAAGCCCATTATTCGCATAAACTACCTCAACGATTCAATGTAATGTCGTACTAACTCTTCGAGTATTTCATCACGTTCATGACGTCGAATCAAGTTACGTGCATCATTGTGCCTTGGAATATAGGCTGGATCACCTGACAACAAATAACCAACGATTTGGTTGACGGATTGGTACCCTTTTTCTTCTAATGCATCATACACAGTCAATAGCGTTTCTTCTACGGTTTGCTTTTTTAATTGATCAAAATTAAATTGTACTGTTTCGTCATCTGAATGCATTGAAACACCCCATTTCTGCTAATAACCATTTTACACTTTATTACCTTAAAGAACAACTTTCTGAAATAAGGCTATCCGACTCGGCAGTATTTTTCGTTGGTACACCCCTATTTTTGGTCACTCAACCATTTTTTAGCGATGTCAAATGCATTCTTGATCCCAGAAGGGTTGCTACCGCCTGCTTGCGCAAGAGTGGGTCTGCCTCCTCCACCACCATTGATAGCTGGGCTGATGGCTTTAATCAAGACACCTGCTTTAATCCCTTTTTTGACTGTCTCATCACTCACGGCTACTAAGAGATTCACTTTATCACCAACACTTGTTCCTAAAATTAAAACATCTGAGGCCTTTTTTTGACGCCATTCATCAGCAAGCGTCCGCAACTCATCTATTGATTTGTTTGGTAATTCTGCAGAGATCAAGGAATAGCTTCCAACGGTCGTTGCTTGATCCATTAGCGTTTCGGCTGCTTGATGAATCGCCTTAGCCTTCAAACTCTCTAATGCGCTATTCAGCTCTTTTTGACTTGTTTTCAGTTGCTCTAACCGTTGAGGGACTGCGTCAACAGTTGGCGCCTTTAGAGATACTGCCACTTGTTTCAGTAGCTCAACGCGATCTGTGAGATAACGGTAAGCTTCTTTACTGGTTACCGCTTCTATTCTTCTAACTCCTGCACCAATGCCAGATTCTGAGACAATTTTGAAAAGTCCAAGATCAGCCGTATTTTTCACATGTGTTCCACCACATAGCTCAAGAGACCAATTATCAACATCAACGACACGAACATCGTGGCCATACTTTTCACCAAACAATGCCATGGCACCCATTTTTTTTGCTTTCTCAAGGGTTGTTTCATGAGTCAATACTGGGATAGCTTCCCAAATTTTTTCATTAACGGTTTCTTCCATTTGATTGATTTCTTGATCTGTTACTTGACCAAAATGACTAAAGTCAAAGCGTAAGTAATCAGGTGCCACCAAGGACCCAGCCTGATTAGCATGCTTCCCTAAAACATCTTTTAAGGCTTGATGTAGCAAATGAGTAGCTGTGTGATTGTTTTCAATGCGACGTCTTCTCAACTCGTCTACTACTAAGACGTAAGTTTTACCAACTTCGATCTTTTTCTCCAAAATAACCGTGTGGAGATTTTGTCCATTTGGCGCATGTTGGACATTCGTCACTCTTCCGACTGGAGTGCCGTCTTCCGATCCAATTACCCCAGTATCAGCAATTTGTCCACCCATCTCAGCATAAAATGGTGTTTGATCAAATACTAATTGAACTTCGTCACTTGCATCAGCCTTATCGACTAACTTGTCACCTGATACGATTGTCTTCAAGACCCCATGGCTGGTCGTCTCACTATAACCTACAAATTGGCTTGGCACTGTGATATCACGGAGAGTGTTACTTTGTTCGTGCATTGAGGCATCAACATTTCTAGCAGCTCTAGCCCGCTCTTGTTGTTCCTTCATAGCAGTCTCAAAGCCCTCATTATCAACTGAAAAGCCCTCATCTTTTGCATATTCAATTGTTAACTCTAATGGAAAGCCATATGTATCATATAATTGAAAGGCATCTTCGCCCGATAACATGGTTTTATCAGTATTTTTCAACAAAGCAAGCTTTTCATTCAAGATTGTTAAGCCATCGTTCAATGTTTCGTGGAAGCGATCTTCCTCATTCCGAATTACTTTTTCAATAAAGCTCTCGCTTTCCTTTAATTCTGGGTAATAACCTGACATGATTTTAACGACTACCTTGACTAAACCACTTAAAAAGCTATCTTTGATGCCCAAGCGTTGGCCATGCATGACACTTCGTCTAATCAAGCGACGAATAATGTAGCCGCGTCCTTCGTTACTTGGAAGAGCACCATCTCCGATTGCAAAAGTAACAGCACGAATGTGGTCGGCAATAACTTTGAATGAAACATCGGTATTTTTACTCTCACCATATTTAATAGGCGACTGTGCTTCAACGGCTTGTATTATCGGTAAGAAAAGATCCGTTTCAAAATTGGTTGGTGCATTTTGCAAAACAGAAACAACCCGCTCAAGACCCATGCCCGTATCGACGTTTTTATGAGGTAAAGGAACATACGTCCCATCACTCTTATGGTTAAACTCTGAAAAAACTAAATTCCAAATTTCAAGATACCGTTCATTTTCGCCACCTGGATAGTTTTCTGGATCATCCTCAGCTAAATCTTGAAATTCTAGACCACGATCAAAGAAGATCTCTGAGTCTGGACCACAAGGGCCTTGACCGATATCCCAAAAATTATCTTCTACTGGTACGATATGGCTTTCTGGAACTCCTGTCTTGATCCAGATTTCCTTGGTCTCCTCGTCTTCTGGGTAGTAGGTGACATATAGTTTTCCAGGATCTAATCCTAATCCTTCTTCTTTTGAGGTCAAAAAGTCCCATGCCCATGGAATGACCTCTTTCTTAAAATAATCTCCGATTGAAAAATTGCCCAGCATTTCAAATAAAGTATGGTGGCGAGCCGTATAGCCCACATTTTCGATATCATTAGTTCTGATACTTTTTTGTGAACTCGTGATTCGTGGGTTTTCTGGCGTTTCTGTCCCATCAAAATAACGCTTCATAGTTGCAACCCCAGAATTGATCCAAAGTAAACTTGGGTCATTAATTGGGATCAGTGAGGCACTTGGTTGGACCTTGTGCCCTAATTTCTTAAAGTAATTGAGATAACGTTGTCTGATTTCTTGGCTACTTAACATAATTTAACTCCTCGTTTTTAATAGAATGGTAAACAACAATTGCTAGTGACGTCATCAACAGAAGTGTTTCTTAAATCGATTCCATACAAAAAAGCAGCTCTATTACTGACAAGGACGTTGCCACGCGGTACCACCTTGTTTGTAAATAGAGCTACTCTCTCTTTACCTCTTAGTTTGCTGATAACGCTCGCTAACGGTGATATTTCTATCACTTTACAAAAAGGTAGCACAGCTTGCGCCATTTTCACCAACTAGGCGTCTCTTGTCTCACTGCATATCCTTTTTAATTCTACTATATCTTACCTAATTTATGATTAAATTACAATATACTCACTAAAAAGCGGAAATTCGATTAGCTCTTTGGAGGTTCAATTCGAATAATTCGACGATAAGAGTAATAGCCAATTGGTAAAGGGGTATCCTCGGTTAAGACGTCTGCATCATCTTGGTTTCGATAATAACTGGCTAATGGTAATAACTGCCTTTCCAATTCCGTATCTAAGATGTTGATCCAACCATTCTTGACGATATCAGTCGAATGAATCAACTCTGGTCCATCCTGGAGCAATCCAATTTTTAAACCAAACATATTGTGACAATTCATCAAATTCTTAACGCCACTAGTGGTTGTATCGCTAGTCCCTAGATCTTGCCATCGAAACAAACGCCTAGTGCCTGCTCCACAACAATACTCCCATTCATCTTCTGTCATTAGATCCATGCCTTGCTTATCAACACGCTTGACAATGTCACTATAACTTCCTTCCTTCTCATGGTAAATGCGATAACGATCTTCTTTTGATCGCAAAAATATCAGGTAATCAAGAATTGTCAATCGTTCTCTTTGAATTTTTAGGTCAAACATGCCCGATTGTTCCTTCAACAATACATCAACGATTTCATCACGATGTTCATTGTCCTCTTGCGATAGGTTTATCTGTCCTGTAATGATTTTATATTCACCACAAGGTTCATAACCAGCTATCTCCGGAGTTGCTTCAACTAACATAGGTGAAATATCAACTGTTCGAAGTGGTGACATGACTTTTTCAATCTCTAGAAGAAGGTTCATGTCTTCCCCCTCGTTATCAGCCACAGCCTTTGCTAACTTTTTGGAGAGATAAGTGACTGTTTCATCAGGCAGCTTGATTGAGAGATCCGCGATAACATGCCCGATGGATTCTCTCATAGCCTCTTGATTGATGCGTTTCAACCAATCTTTTTGCGGAAGACCCGGTTCCCACCCTAACACAACACCTTTTTGCCCTGGAACAAAGCGAAATAACTTATCGTCCAATAGCACTTGAAAGGTTTTAACTTTAATCCCACCGTATGTTAATTCTATCAACTCTGGAGACTCAATTTTAACTAGTGGGTTAATAAAATATTTCAAGATCTGCTGTGAAACGACTTCGATTCCTTGATCAGTCAATCGTTTCCACATCGGATTGTAAAGCGTATCAAAAAAATTCCCAGACATGTCTATCCCTCCTGCGTCATAAAATCTGATGGTTGTTTGAGCACGCCGATCATTGGATCGACTGTATTGCTTCTAATCATTTCTTCTGTTAGTGGTCCCATGTTTTGCGTTTCTACTCCTACTGAGACCGTCGATTGCGCACCAGTGACTGAACTTCCTTTATTTTCTGTATCAACTAGCCTATGAGCGTCGTGACTCTCCTGACCATCTGAGGTCCTATCGCTTTCCTGACCTTTATTGCTTCCATTAACTTCGGGTTTATCATTAGTTAGAAGATCTTGATGTTCTGATAAGAATGTGTCTGGTTCTTCAACACCTAACAGATCCCTCAAAAATGTCCGACGTTCTGTACCAATCGTCATGACAGCTTCCTCAAACGCATTTCTTTCGCCTACCATAATCAGCTTTTGTTTACTACGGGTGATTGCCGTATAGAGAAGATGTCGCTGTAACATCCGTTTGAAGGCCCCTACTAGCGGAAGAATCACTAGCTCAAACTCGCTACCTTGGGCTTTATGGATTGAGCAGCAGTAGGCCAACGTCAAGCTTTGCCAATCGGTTCGTCTTAATACGACTTCTGTTTGATCAAACAAAACAGTCAGTTCGTCCTGTTTTGATTCTGTTGTATCCGCTAAATCAATTGCCGTAATCTCTCCTATATCGCCATTGTATATACCTAATTCAGGATTATTGACCAATTGTAACACCTTATCGCCAACCCAAAAGGCTGAATCAAAGTATTTAACAGACCTTCTATGTTTCAATATCTTCTGATTTAGTTCCTGCAATACAGTATTCAAATGCGTGATACCTGCAATACCTCTATACATCGGTGCCAAGACTTGTACATCTTGAAAAGTATAGCCATGATTAAGTATTTTACCCATAATTTGAGTCACGACAGTAGGTACTTGGTAAGCCGAACAGGGAATGAAAGACCTGTCTACCTCATTTTTAAAAAGGGCTTCGGTCACAATACCGTTTTTTACATCATGTGCCAGCGGAATGATGGTCGAACCATTATCTTGTCGATAGATTTTAGTCAATGCTACTTGAGGAATATCTCCATCACTCAATAAATCCGCAAACACTTTACCTGGACCAACGGACGGAAGTTGATCTTGGTCACCTACTAATACCAATTGACAGCTTGTTGGTAATGCTTGTAATAACCAATTCATTAACCAAACATCTACCATTGACATCTCATCAACAATGACAAGCTTAGCATCAAGTTTTTCAGAAATGAAAGCCGCTCTATCACCCTCACCGATACCTAATCCTAATAAACGATGAATCGTAGTTGCAGGTAAGTTTGTACTCTCTTGCATTCGCTTAGCTGCCCTACCCGTAGGTGCCACTAATTTGATATCACAATCATCGAATAATTCCGTTTTACTGGGTAACGAAATATCATGATAAGCGGCATAGGTCTTTGCAATACCGTTAATAATTGTTGTTTTTCCTGTACCAGGACCGCCTGTCACCAAAAATACTGGCTTTTGTAATGCTCTGATGATGACTTTTTCTTGATGACTATCATAGGTTAACTGCTCAGTTAACTCGACACTAGCCAATGTTTCTTCCCATTCAGCTCGGTCATCTGTTGAAAATATATCCGGTTCTTTTAATCTTTTTTTTAGGCTATTAGCAACACCCAATTCTGCAAAATATAAATTAGGAATCGAAACTTCATCCTCAATCACAATTAACTTTCCCGTATGCCCCGCTGTCCCCATAGCATCTGCTAGTTCTTCCAACTGGATCATATATCGCCAAGAGCTTTCTAATAGAGATTGTGTTTTATCGATCACCATTTTAATAGGAATTCGGGTATTACCACTTTGGTAGCAATAAGATTGTGTCACATCATATAAACCAGCCATTAATCGTCGGTCATCATTTGGCTCAAAATCTAATTGCTGCGCAATGACGTCACATCGTTTTAATCCTACCCCTTCGATTTCATATATCAAATCATAAGGGTCTGTTTCAACACGCTTAATGGCATCAGTTTGCCATTTTTGCCATATTTTTTGTGAAAGAGTTTGACTGAAACCATAACGATTCAGAGCAATAATGACATTGTCAACGCCTCGATTAGCTTTGAGCTGAGCTATAAAATCTTTTTGCTTTTTGTTGGAAAACCCTTTTATGCCCTTTAACCGTTCTGGTTCATCAAACAAAATTGTAAAATCATCCCCTTCAAGAGCGTCTACAATTTTTGTTGCAATTTTTTCACCCACACCAACAAATTCATCACTGCTGAAATAGCTAATCAAAGCACTATCACCCATTGGGGTCTTTTGTTGGTAGCGACTTATCTTTAACTGTAGTCCATATTTTGGATGGGTCGTTGGGATGCCAGTGAACTCATAGGTCGTATCTTGATGTAATTGTCCAAAAATACCAGTGACAACCACCTCATCCTCAAACCGGTCATCTGTTGAAGACTCGATCCCTACTAACACTACTTTATAAAAGTTTTGTGGATTTTCATAAAAAACGGCCACCACTTGTCCGACAATCGTGACTTCTTCAGTTGACAATGCTAGGCCTCCTAACTGAACAGTTTAAGAAAAAACTGTCTTACTATCTCCCTTATTTTAACAGAGTAAGTTTGTTTTTACAGTATAGTCTCCACAATTTGATTGTTTCTCACAGATTAAGACACTGATTGCATAAAAAAAAAGCAACCGAAGTTGCTTTTTAAACGGTTAATCTGTGCTATCTACTAAAACTAAACGGTCACTATTGGTAAGGTAAAACCGTTTCTTTTTGATAAGCACGGTCAATCAAGCCACCACCAAAACACTCACGCCCGTCGTAAAAGACAACAGCTTGACCTGGTGTGATTGCTCTTACAGGCTCATCAAAACGAACCGTCACTTTTGTTGGATCTGAGCTATCAGGATAGACCGTCACAGCTGTATCTTTTTGACGATAACGGAACTTAGCCGTACAAGTGTAAGGTTCTGTTTTGACTGTTGTCGTATAACTCACTTCACTAGCGACTAAGCTGTCAGCATACAGTTGTGGGTGATGGAACCCTTGACCAACGTAAAGCGTTTGTGTCTTGAAATCTTTTCCAATCACAAACCATGGGTCGTTTGTTTTGCCGCCCCCACCGATTCCTAACCCTTGCCGTTGCCCTATCGTATAGTACATAAGACCGTCATGAGTTCCTTTGACTTCCCCAGTCATCGTTACCATTTTTCCGGGTTTACTTGGTAAATAGTTACTTAGAAATTGTTTAAAATTCTTTTCTCCGATAAAGCAAACACCTGTTGAATCTTTTTTCGCCGCTGTTTTCAATTGGTGTTTAGCCGCTATCTCCCTGACCTGACTCTTTTGCAAATCACCTAAAGGAAAGAGCGATTTTTGTAATTGTTCTTGCGATAATTGACTTAAGAAATAGGTTTGATCTTTATTTTCATCGGCACCCCGAAGGAGATGGACAGTTCCATCTTGATCTCGTTCTGTTTTTGCATAATGTCCCATTGCAATGTAATCAGCTCCGAGAGTCATTGCATAGTCCAAAAAAGCTTTGAATTTGATTTCTTTATTACACATCACATCGGGATTAGGTGTCCGACCAGCACGATATTCTGCCAAAAAATACTCAAACACTCGGTCCCAATACTCTTTTTCAAAATTAACAGAGTAATAAGGAATCCCAATATCTTGCGCTACTGCTTCAACATCTTTGTAGTCTTCCGTAGCTGTACAGACACCAAACTCATCCGTGTCATCCCAATTTTTCATAAACAAACCAATGACATCGTAGCCTTGTTCTTTTAACAATAAGGCTGTTACGGACGAATCAACTCCTCCACTCATGCCAACGATCACACGAGTTTTCGTTGCATCCATTTTTTCACCATCACTTCTATTTAGTTTTTCTAAACGATTTGAAGGTCGCCAGAATAAAACTCATTGTACCACAATTATCATTATTCCGTTACTAAACTGACTGGTTCAGTTTTTTGTTGATAAGAAGACCTCTTAAGGCCACCAATCATCATCATAGCAGCAAAACTGATTAGATATAGAGTTGCTAAGAAGATCATAACCATTGGTATACCAGAGCTATCCATAATCATGCCGATTATAACGGAGGAGAAGCCACCAATCGCACGTCCAACATTCAGAATCGTATTATTAGCTATCGAGTGGATACGAGAGTCATATAAGCGTGTGACAATAGCCCCATAGCCTGCAAACATACCATTAACGAAAAATCCCATTAATGCACCGCCAAAAAGCATTGTGATTTCAGATTGAACAAATGTGAAAAGATAGACGGCTATCGCTGAGCAAATCAAGAAAATGCCATAGCTTGCTCTTGGTCCAATAGTATCAATTAGTTTTCCAAACACTAGCATGCCGATAGACATCCCGACAATAGTTGTAATCATCCATAGAGAAGAATTATTTTGGCTGATTCCCATTTGATTTTGCATCATCGTTGGTAGCCAATTCATCATACCAAAGTATCCTGCAATCTGTACCGTGGCCATTACCATCAAAAGAATCGTTTGTTTCGCAATTTGTGGTGTATTGAAGAGATCACCGATCGATGGCTTTTTACCTTGCTTCAACTCTTGGGAGTCTTTCTTTTCATGGCTGATGGTAAGCGGAGCAACTGCTTGATGCTCTTTACTCGGTTCAGCTTTTACGAAAAATTGTAAGTAAAGCACAACTAAAAGAGGAAATAGTCCAAACAAGAACAACCCGCGCCATCCTAAAGCACTGAGAAACACTCCGGCTACTAGAGCAGAGGCAATTGATCCTACCTGTCCTGCAACACCATTTAAGGAGGAAATACGCCCCATACGATTTGCTGGTACAATACCTGCCATTATGCTTAAGGCAATCCCATACTCACCACCAACACCGATACCTGCAATAAACCGAAGCACATAAAGCCACCCAACTGAGGGAGCAAAGAAAATGAGAGCAGTTGCCAAACTAAATACAATCAATGTCGATTTGAATACGGTCATTTTATTATAACGATCTGCTAATACTCCGAAAAACAGACCTCCGAATAACATTCCAAGGTTTGTGATTGTTGCGATCAGACCTGCTTGTCCACCCGATAAAGAAAACTCTGCAATAATACTAGACATTGAAAACGATAAAAACATGACATTCAGGTCATCGGTTCCTGAGGCAACAATTGCCGCTGCAACTGTTCTAAATTGATTCTTGGTTAAATTCATTACCATACTCCCCTTTAAATAAGTTATCTCCGTAACTTGTTATTTAGTGCTATTGAATCCTAATCATTGGTTAATTAGTCTTAACTTCTTGCCGCATCGTTTCTTCATGCCATTTTAAAACCACTTGAGCATTTTCTTTGCTGATAAATTTCTTTTCCGTTGCCGTTTCAATCAATGTATAAAAATCCGTCAGCCAGACTGCCTCAAGCTGTGCTTTATTGAAAGCGTCTGTTGCCTTTGGTAGATTATAATTAAATATGGCACAAACACCAACAACCGGACAAATTTCCCTAACAGCTTCACATGCCGCGATAACACTATTACCTGTAGAAATCAGGTCCTCGATCATCACCACTTTATCAGTTGGATGAAGAACCCCTTCAATTTGAGACTTTTTCCCATGGTCTTTTGCTTTACCGCGAACATAGATCATTGGAAGATTCAATAATTCGGCAATCCACGCTGCATGAGGTATCCCTGCAGTCGCTGTTCCCCCGATAACCGTTACATCAGGAAACTTTTTCAAAATCACATCAGCCATCCCCTGAATAATTTCCCGTCTTTCCTTGGGGTAACTCAGCAACTGACGATTGTCAGTATAGATTGGGCTTTTGATACCACTCGCCCAAGTGAACCACTTCTTTGGCTCCAATATTACGGCTTCTTTTTGTAATAGAATATTGGCAACTTGACTGCTTTTAATCATTTATAATCGACTCCTTCTAAACACTTTATAACCTGGTGATAACTGCTAACTGGATCTTCTGAATGAATGATTGGTCTACCAACCACTAAGTGATCAGCGCCATTTTTAAAGGCTTGTGCTGGCGTAGCGACTCTTTTTTGATCTTGATTGGCCCCACCCTCAAAACGAATTCCTGGTGTCACACACAAGAAGTTTTTCTCTGTCACAGCCTTTATTCTTGGAACTTCGTCCACTGCAGAAACAGTTCCATCTGCTCCTGCTGAATAGGCTAGTTTAGCTAAACGACTAACTGAGTCATTCAAACTCTCGTTTATTCCTTGCTCGTTAGTCAATTGCTCTTGTGTCGTTGAAGTCAATTGCGTGATTGCTAAGATTTTAGGGTGATAAGGAGCTTCCTTACTGCCACTAACTGCAGCTTTAATCATGTCGCTTCCACCCAATGCATGTACTGTCAATAAATCGATTGGGAATTGCGAAAGTTGTGACACACCTAAGTACACCGTATTAGGAATATCATGCGATTTCAGATCTAAAAATATGTCATATCCTTTTTGACAAAGTTCTTCAACAAATCCTAACCCGCCTCTGTAAAACAAGCTCATGCCAATTTTTACTGGTGGCAAGTCATCATGAAATAAATCCAAAAAATCGATTGCTTCCTCTGTTGTGACAAAATCTAATGCAATGTAACACTTTTTCTCCAACTGATCACCTTCCGCCTGTTATTTCCTGTCCTTAATTCCATTTTTTCTCTCATCTAATACCTTAGATAGATAAAAATGTATAAAAAAAGGGACAGCATCTTTGCTGTCCAGTGTTAGTCTTCTTGAAACAACCACAGTAGATCAAGATCTTGATCCATTGATTTGACCGTTACGAACGGAGTTACACGACTTTATCGTCTCACTGGACAGATTTAAAAGTAAGAGTCTCGCTCTTAACTGTGGTAACTATATCGTAATTCGGCTGATTTTACAATAGGTTGTGGGGAATCTTTACAAATGTCTATTGAGGGACAATTTCCAAAATAGATGTCGCTACAAAATTTTCCATTAAATAGCTAGCCTTCTCAATTGCCATCTCATTATTGACTAACCGAGTAATGTTCACTCGTTGTAACCCATTCGGTGAGACAGTACTAATTCTAAGGCCATCTAACGTTTGATTGATTGTGATTTTTAATTTGACCCCGCGACTTTCACCATTAGGAGTATCCAAGTCACGGATGAATTCAAAATTTTTGTTACGCGTTTCGACAAACCCATTGTCTCGCAACGTATATTTTTTACAATTTGGTGATACTTGATATGCCGTATCAAATCCTGGTAATGAAGCTGTTTTATTGAATGCCATAGTTTATTTCTCCTCTTGTTGTTAGTTGAATTGCTCTTATTTTACTTACTTTATTTTTTCTTTATGACTATTTTTTCAAAGGTTGTGATAAGTAAGTTTACCAGTTGATCTAATTCATCAGTCGTTGTTTCGGGTCCAAAAGAAACCCTGATTGACTCATTGATTCGATTGCGATCTGTAAATATGGCCTTCAACACAGGACTAGGCTCTACACTTCCCGCACTACAAGCTGATCCTGCTGATACTGCGATACCATCTAAATCAGCCAAGATTAAAAATTGACTAGAGGAGATCCCTTTAAGCCATAGGTTTAGGATATGTGGGCTATGATACCGTCGTGATCCGTTGATTTCAATCGGTAACTCACTTTTATGAAGGGCGGAAATTAAATAGTGCTCTAAGGAAGCATAATGATCTAAGTGGACACCCCGATTACGAACGACATCAGAAAAGGCGGCTGCCATTCCGAGAATATAAGGGAGATTCTCGGTACCAGCTCGGTGTCCTTGATTTTGTCCACCCCCAGTTATAACACTCACATAATGATGTGGATCCTTACAATAGAGAATGCCTATTCCCTTAGGACCATTGAACTTATGGGCAGAGAAAGAAGCAAAGTCAGTAGACCAGTCTCTCATATCAACCTCAGTAGTACCTACCGCTTGAACGCTGTCCACATGAAACCAAATTTCCCTTTCTTCTAATAACTTGCCAATCTCTTTTATCGGAAAACGCACACCCGTTTCGTTATTGACAGCCATCAAACTGACTAATTTAGTATCAGGTCTAATCGCTTGTTCTACCGCATCAACAGATAGCTCACCCAATTCATTAACCGGTAAGTAAGTCACCTCAAAGCCACGCGTTTCTAACCATTCCATTGTTTTCATGACAGAGGGATGTTCAACTGTCGATGTAATCACATGCCCGCTTTCAAAACGAATGGGAAGTTGACGGATAACACTATTCGTCGATTCCGTTGCACCACTTGTGACAATAATCTGGTCTGGTCGAGCATTGATTGCCCTAGCAATCGCCTTGATCGCATCATTGAGCTTCTTTTTTGCTTCACGACCAATCGTATATGTCGCTGATGCATTTGCCCAATCATCGGCAAGACTAGTTGAAATCACATCTCTAACATGCTTGCTGATCGGTGTTGTTGCTGCATGATCTAAATAAATCACTAAACGTCTCCTCTTTCACATTTTTCCTCAATTAAATCATTCTTCTAATACTCGTTTCTTACCTTATCGCTAATATCTCTTGCGAGAAATATCTCCCGCTAGAAATATCCCTTGCTACTAATATATCCTGCTACTACTAATATATCTGTTACTACCCGTTGGCATATCCTAAAACAAACGGTAAACAGTCAAATATGGTATTATTATACTAAATTCAGCATCTTTTTGATACCATTCAAAAAGATGACTTTCAAACGAGATAATGATGACCGCTAGACTAAGTTATGATCACATGAGATCATACTAACGAAATCTATCAGTTCATGTCACCAGAAAGGACCGTTAATAATGTCCAAACCATTGGCATATCGTATGAGACCCACAAACATTGATGAGATTGTCGGACAAACTCACTTAGTGGGCCCACATAAAATCATTAGACGTATGGTTCAGGCGAAACGTCTTCAATCGATGATTTTATATGGTCCCCCAGGCATTGGAAAAACAAGTATTGCAAGTGCTATTGCAGGGACTACCAATTATGCCTTTCGACAACTGAATGCTGCAACAGATACAAAAAAAGATATGGAAGCTATTGTAGCTGAAGGAAGAATGAGTGGCTCAATCATCCTGTTATTAGACGAAATTCACCGTTTAAATAAAGTGAAACAAGACTATCTACTACCTCATCTTGAAAGTGGCCAAGTTATTTTAATTGGTGCTACAACCGAAAATCCCTATATCAGTATCAACCCTGCTATTAGAAGTCGAACTGAGATTTTTGAATTGAAGCCTTTAAGCCCTGCCGATATCAAAACAGCCTTATTACGTGCAATTTCAGATAAAGAACGCGGATTAGGTCACTATAATTTAGACGTCGATGAGATTGCTCTAGACCATTTTGTTAATGCAGCCAATGGTGACTTACGTGGCGCATTAAATGCTTTGGAATTAGCCACCCTGTCGACAGAACCTGAAAAAAATCACGAGGACCGCATCCATATTACGATTGACGTTGCTGAAGAGAGCCTGCAGAAAAAAGCCTTGTCCCACGATGCCAACGGCGACGCACACTATGACGTCATTTCTGCTTTTCAAAAATCAATACGTGGGTCTGATGTTGATGCCGCCTTACATTACCTGGCCCGTCTACTTGAAGCTGGTGAGTTGACCATCGTCTGTAGAAGACTTCTAGTGGTTGCTTACGAGGATATTAATTTTGGAAATCCGCAAGCGGTAGAACGCGCAGTGCTAGCAGTTACTGCAGCGGAAAAACTGGGATTACCAGAGGCCAGAATTCCACTCGCTAATGCGGTGATTGATCTATCCCTCTCGCCTAAATCAAATTCTAGTATTGTAGCAATCGATAAAGCACTTGCTGATGTCAGAGCAGGTAAATCTGGACAAGTCCCTGACCATTTAAAAGATGCTCATTATAGCGGTGCAAAGAAATTAGGTAGAGGTATCACTTACAAGTACCCTCATAGTTATCCAAACCATTACGTTTCACAACAATATTTACCTGATACTCTTAAAAAATTAACTTACTTTGAACCTGATAGTATCGGAAAATATGAACAAGCCCTTAAATTACAGTTACAAAAATTCAGAAAGTCTTAAAGATTATCTCGCTTGAAAACACGCTTTCATAGTGCTACTATATGACTATAGAGTTCTGCGATGTACGTGGTATCCATACAGTATTGACCGAACATTTAACGTTTTAAAAGGGATTCATTCCGTTACTTCTGACTACATGCCACATCACATGGAAGTATGACGTTGTAACTACCGAAGCCCACCTGCTTATACCGCGGGTTCAAACTAAATGGATACAACACACGGCATTAACGGATCTCTAAAAGTTGCAAGACTTTATGCGGTTGGTGATTAATCACCAACCGCATTTCTTTTTCTAGTTTCTTTTTCTAGTCTTTTTCCTAGTTTCTTTTTCTATTTTTTTCTCTTTCGTGTTTAGCTAGTCAGACAATGACACTTGTTCTTTAAGTTATTTTAAAACACATACAATGATAGTGGCTTTTTATCAGGAAAACTATTATTCTTATGCTTGTATACTATCGATATTGGAGGCTTTTTTATGGGTTTACTTCATTGGTTACGCTCCTTCTTATCTGAGGATGATCTAACAATCGTGACATTCGGAGATAGTCTTACATCAAGACATGAAGGATATCATGAGCCCTTAATTACACTTAAATTGGAACAATTATTACCAGATTTAAACTGGATTAATGCTGGACACTCAGGTGATGATGTCCTATCCGCAGATCAACGCTTTAAACAAGAGGTATTAAATCATCATCCGGATGTTGTCACCATCATGTTTGGATCTAATGATGCTTCCTTCCATCATAACGTTAGTCACATCGAATTTCGTCAGACGTTAACTAAATGGATTGATGAATTGGGTCCAAAAAGAGTCATCTTAATCACCCCACCTCCTGTTGATGAAGTAAAACAAGTAAACAAACGAACAAATGAGCGACTTAACACCTATCGTCTGATAATCATCGAATTGAGTCAAAAATATCATATTCCCTTGATTGATCTTTATCAGATCTTTAAAAATGATGCACGTTATCCTGAAATATTACGTGGCGAGCGAAATGATGGTCTTCATTTCGGTGAAGCAGGCTACAATTTATACGCAGCTAGTATCGCTAAATGCTTGAGGGAACATTTTTTAACCCATCCTTAAATTATGGTATAATAAAGTCGAATAGAGGCATGTCGTTTGACTCATGCAATCTTTCAATGATGACTATAAAAAATAAAGGAGTGATTAATATGTTTCCACAATATGAACGTATTTTAGTGCCAATCGATGGTTCTGACGAAGCTTATCTTGCTTTTAAAAAAGCAGTACAAGCTGCAACAGAGTATACCTCTCGTCAATTGATCCTTGCACACGTGATCGATATAAGGTCGTTACAAACTCCAACAGGCTTCGATGGTGATTTCAGTGAAGAAATCTTACGCCAAACACGAGCTGTGTTTGACGATTATACTGCCTATGCCAAGGATAAAGGTGTAACATCGATTGAAACTGTTATTGAATATGGTTCTCCTAAAATGATGATTGCCAAGGAACTTCCGAAAAAATACCATCCAGATTTGATTATGATGGGTGCTACCGGTTTGAATGCAGTAGAACGCTTGTTTATCGGTTCAGTTTCAGATTACGTTATCCGTAATGCCATATGTGATGTATTAGTCGTTCGTACCAAAGATGACGACTAACCCTATTATCTAGATAGACTTAAAACAAGCTATGACAAATATTTGTCATAGCTTGTTTCTCTATTGTGCATTGGGCCATACCGTATTTGTCACAATCGTCGGAATATTCATAGACATATCTAAAGATACCAATAGAAATTTAAAGAGGTGTTCAAAGAAACACTTATACTTTTTTACGGAAAGAAAAATTATTCAGTTTCCTCGTTTTTCATCTCGTTAAAATTACCAATAATCTTGCAGTCATAAGAGACAGATGCAAATGATTTTGCATCAACAGAATGTAACACCTTTTCAAGTATTGGAAGTTCATAACGCGTTACCACCGAAATCAGTACCGCTTCAGTAGATTTCGTATATCCTCCTTCAGCTCCTTTGATTACAGTAACACCTCGATGAAGGTTATCAATAATTGCCTTAGAAACTGCTTCAGGATCTCTCGTAATAATCAAGACTTGGGCTTTGACTTGGTTTGTAAAAATAAAATCAACCATGCGCCCATTAGTAATAATTGACAAAGCACTATAAAACATCGCTGGCCAACCAAAAAATGCTCCAGCTATGAATACAATAACGCCATTGATGAGCATAATGATGCCACCGATTCGTCGTTGTGTTTTCTTTTTGATAATGAAACTGATGATATCCATGCCACCCGATGATATCCCTTTCTTGAAGGCAAATCCTACCCCTGCTCCACTTAAGGCACCACCAAAGATGGCACAGATAATAGGGTCAGTAATAATGGTATTTTCAGGAATCAAAATAATAGCTAATGAGTTACAAGCAACTGCCACAAGGGTAAAAATGGTAAACTGCTTTCCAACTTTAAACCAGGCTAGAAAAAACAGTGGAATATTAACAATAAAGATCCAAATCCCGACTGACATCGAAATCCCTGTAGACCTTCTAATAAGTTCAGTAATAATTTGCGAAATACCCGTTACCCCATTGGAGTATATATTTCCAGGCCTAAAAAAATAGTTCATAGCAACAGCAGACAAGACTCCGTAAATAATTGCCGCCGATAATCGATGACCGATTCGATGTAAGTATAACTTATTAATCATAGTGTTTGTCCTTTTCAACTTCATTATCGTTTAGTTCACTGCTATCACAAAAAAATAAATGAACAACAGTTTTCTTGCAATACAATCGTATTATAACTAACATTTTCTCACTGTAAAGGAAAAACAAAAATTATGATAACATTCTAATTGTATCATTATCAATCTCACTGTTGAATCACTCCATAAAAAAAGAATGGGTTAACTATGCACCCATTCTTTGCTGGTTCTATAATAGTTGGTGTTATTACTCTTCTGAAGAGCTGGTATTCAAAGACATCATGACATCGAAATCATTTTCAGTCAACAATGCTCTAACATCGTCAGCATCCTGACCAGTAACTTGAACAACTACGATTGGTTGCTCTTTGATTTCTCGGTAAACGACGATTTGAACGATATTAATCTGTGCTTCAAAAAATATTTTTGTTAAGCGTGCCAATACACCTTTTTGATCCTGTTTAATCTGAATAGCCACACGCACACCATCAGAATTGTAACCAGTAATTTCCAAAAAGGCATCGAAAATATCATTATTCGTGATAATACCAACGAGTTTCTCCCCATCTACTACAGGTAAAACATTGATATGATTTTTTCGCATCATGTCTACCGCACCTTCTAATAAGGCATTTGGCCCAATGGTTTTAACATTTTTGATCATGACATCACCAACAGTTGTTTTATTCAATAGATAATTCATTTCGAAGACACTTAAGCTCGTTGCATTGGACGGAGAAGATTCTGCTATGACACTCTCAGTCACTAACCCAATCAATTTTTCTTTAGTATCAACAACTGGTAACCGATGGATCTTGTTTTGGTTCATTAAATCAACAGCAGCTCCGATACGTTGTGTTGTTTGAACAGTTATAAGATCCTTGGTCATAAAATCTTTGACAAACATGTTCTAGCCTCCTAAATATGCTTTTTGAACTTCTGAGTTCTTCATCAATTCTTTACCTGTACCCTCGATCACTATTTTCCCGGTTTCAAGCACATAACCACGATCTGCAATCGACAATGCCATATTAGCGTTTTGTTCAATCAAAAGGACAGTTGTTCCTTCTTCTTTGATTGCTTCGATTATATTAAAGATTTCCTTGATGAAAATAGGTGCTAAGCCCATGGAAGGCTCATCCAACAAGAGTAGCTTTGGTTTAGACATCAATGCCCTTCCCATCGCTAGCATTTGTTGTTCACCACCTGATAAAGTAGCCGCATCTTGATTTTTCCGTTCTTTAAGAATAGGGAAATGATTGTACACCGTTTCGATAGATTTCTTGAATTCTTGCTTGTCTTTTCTTAAAAAAGCACCCATCTCTAAATTTTCATACACTGTCAAACCAGCGAATACATGTCGACCTTCTGGAACTTGAGAGATACCACTGGAAACAATTTTTTGCGGTTTCTTATGGATAATCGACTCACCTAAAAATTTGATATCTCCCTTTTTAGGACGATTCAACCCCGATATTGTTCTAAGAATCGAGGTTTTACCTGCACCATTGGCACCAATCAATGTTACAATCTCGCCTTCATTAACTGTGAAGGATACTCCTTTGACTGCTTCGATCGCACCATATGAAATCGATAGATCTAAAACGTCTAGCATCGTCATCGTTAAGCACCCTCCCCTAAATAAGCTTTTATAACACGATCATTATGTTTGATTTCTTCTGGCGTTCCTTGAGCAATCATGCGGCCATACTCTAACACATATAACCGTTCACATACTGACATAACCAAAGACATATCGTGTTCAATCAATAATATGGTAATTGAAAATTCTTCTTTGACACGTCGAATTAACTTGGTTAATTCTGCCGTCTCTTTTGGATTCATCCCAGCAGCGGGTTCGTCCAAGAATAATATTTTAGGTTGTGTCGCTAAGGCTCTTACAATCTCAAGTCGCCTTTGTTCACCATAAGGTAGGTTCTTAGCAAGATGTTCTGTCTTATGGTCCAAATCAAACAGTCGTAGTAAGTCGATAGCTTTTTCCTTAAGAGTATCTTCTGTCTTATAAAACGGTGGGAAACGTAACACAGCTGAGAGTACATTCTCTGGATTTTTACCGTTCATAGCAATCAAGACATTATCTAGTACTGTTAACTCTTTAAAAAGCCTTATATTTTGAAAGGTTCGGCTCAAACCGAGTGTTGCGATTTTAGCTGTCTTTAAGCCATTCAATTTAGTTTCTTTACCATCAACCGTTAATGTGATTGTTCCTTCGCTTGGTACATAAACACCAGTTAACAAATTGAACAGTGTTGTTTTCCCTGCTCCGTTTGGACCAATCAGACCCACGAGTTCATTTTCATTTAGCTCAAGCGTCACGTCAGACACAGCCGCTAGTCCACCGAAATTCTTAGTTAATTGTTCTACTTTTAAAATACTCACTGAGAGTCACTCCTCTCACGTTTACGGAATAATCGTTTCAATGATAATTCTTTAGTACCGAGCAACCCACTTGGACGGAAGATCATAATGATGATCAAAGCTAAGGAGTAGATAATCATCCGAAGATCTCCAACACTTTGCAAGTACATATTGATAATCCCTAGTACAGTTGCAGAAATAACTGTCCCGGTTAAACTACCTAGCCCACCAAAAACGACGATAATCAAGATATCAACTGATTTCATAAAACTGAAATCTCCTGGCATGATCGTTTGTAAGTAGGAAGCATATAAACCGCCTGCTAAGCTTGCAGTACACGCACCAATCACAAAAGCCATAACTTTATATTTGGTCGTATTAACCCCCATTGCTTCGGCAGCTATCTCGTCTTCGCGGATAGACAAGGTTGCACGACCAGATGCACTATTAATAAAATTAGACAGAAAGACAACCACAATCACTGTGGCCACAAAAACAATCGGCCAAGTCACTAAATTAGGTATCCCAAAAAGCCCTGATGGCCCTTGTGTAATACTATCCATATTGACGATCAATACACGGATGATTTCCGAAATCCCTAATGTAGCGATTGCAAGATAGTCACCTTTAAGCCGTAGTGTTGGAATCCCAACCAAAAGTGCCACAAGTCCTGATAATACAATACCTAGCAATAATCCTAATACTAAACCAAGATAAGTCGGCATTTTTAACAAAACAACTGCTGTACTATAAGACCCTATCGCCATAAAACCAGCATGTCCTAACGAGAATTGTCCAGAAAATCCGATGATCAAGTTTAATCCGCTGGCCAACATAATGTTGATGCCGATCAAAACTAGTGTGGTCATCACAAAAGGATTGATGTAACCATACCATTGAAGATAAAAGATGGCGGCGTAAGCAATGACTATAATAATAGCCCACGACAAAATCGCTTTAAAATTTCTTTTCATAGCTAATTACACCTTCTCTTTCACGTTTTTGCCGAGTAATCCAGCAGGTTTCACGAGAAGAATAATGATCAAGACAAGGTAAACGATGGCTTCTTTGAAAACAGAATAACCAGTTGCACTAACTAGTGTTTCAATAATACCTATCGCATAACCACCTAATGCAGCACCTGGTATAATGCCAATACCACCTAAAACAGCAGCGATAAAGGCTTTTAGCCCCGGAACGACACCCATCAACGGATTGATCGTATTATAGTAGATCCCTACAAGAATACCACCCGAAGCTGCCAATGCTGAACCTAAAGCAAATGTAAATGAAATAGTTCTGTCAACATTGATTCCCATTAATTTAGCTGCATCTTGGTCAACACTAACAGCACGCATAGCTTTCCCCATTTTCGTGAACTTGATGACATATTGCAGCAATAACATCAAAATGATTGAAACGAAAATAATTGTCAGTTGGATCTTAGTAACAGAGGCAACTCCGAAAATACTGTATTTAGCATTTTGCATAGCCGGAGGATAGTTGCGAACGTTGCTCGAAAAGAAATAGATCATTACATTCTCAATCAAAAAAGATACCCCGATAGCAGTGATCAATACAGCTATACGAGAAGAGTTTCGAAGCGGCCGATAAGCCAAATACTCTACGACTACCCCAGCAACCGCACATACAATCATCGATAAGATCATCGCTACAAATAAATTAAGTTTTAATACACCAATAAAATAATAGCCTAGGAAAGCTCCTAGCATATAGATATCCCCATGGGCGAAATTGATCAATTTAATGATACCATATACCATTGTATATCCTAATGCCATTAGGGCGTAGGTGCTTCCTAATGAAATACCATTGATCAATTGTTGAAAAATTTGGTCCATAAGCTACTCCCTTCTAAAAAACGAAAGCAAGGCAACAAGCACCTTGCTTCAGATAGTTTTGTAACAGATTATTCAGGATCGATAACTTCTTCAGAAGCATTTTCACCATTTTCGAGTTTGACAATGACAATTGATTTTTCAGGATTATGATTTTCGTCGATTGTCATCGTTCCTGTAACACCTTCAAAGTCTGTTAGACCTGCTAAAGCATCCGTCAATTTTTGCGTATCGACTGCGTCAGCTTCTTCAAGACCAGCTTTTACCATATAAACTGCATCGTAAGCTAGTGCCGCGAATGTACTAGGTTTTTCCCCATATTCAGCTTGATAGGATTCAACGAAAGCTTTCGCTTTTTCAGATTGCCCTGCTTGTTCTGAATAGTGAGTTGTGTAGTAAACATCAGTCGCATTTTCAGCACCTGCTGTTGATACGAAAGCTGGATTTCCGAAACCATCAGCCCCTAGTACCGGTTGTGTGATTCCCATTTCCCGTGCTTGTTTAACAATCAAACCTGCTTCAGTGTAATAGCCAGGAATGAATAAAACATCAAAGTCTAAATTCTTGATTTTTGTCAATACAGCTTGGAAGTCTGTATCTTTTCCGACAAAGTACTCTTCAGCAACAATGTCACCCTTATAGGTGTCTTTGAAAGCTTTAGTAAGTCCTTTACCATAATCACTTGATTTATCTCCAAGAATAACTGCCTTTTTACTTTCAAGTGTATCTTGTGCATAAGTACCTAATGTCGTTCCTTGATAGCTATCTTGATAACAAGATCTAAAGACAAATTCTTGAACGGCTCCATTATTGACGGTTAAAGAATCATCCGTCCCTGAAGGAGTAATCATCGGCACTTTTGCGGAAGTGACTGCAGGAGTTGCTGCTTTAGCAGCACCTGAAGTTGCTGGACCGATAATAGCCACAACATCATCATTGTTAGTTAAACTTTGGGCAACAGAAAAGGACTCACTTGTTTCAGATTTGTTATCTTTTTCAACAATTTGAACTTGTTTTCCTAAGATTCCACCGTCCTCATTGATTTCCTTGACTGCTAAATCAATCCCAGTCTTTTCAGCAGTACCATAAGCTGAAACAGCACCACTTAATTCCATATTGACACCGATTTTGATGGTGTCACCATTTTTTTCAGTATTACCACTAGCACCATTTCCACCACCAGGTGCACATCCAGCCAAAAGTAGCATGGCACCTGCAAGTAGACCTAATCCTTTTTTCATTTATATTTCCCCCTTAATAATTGCTAAAAAAAGTATACCGTTAATATATTCTAACCAAACTCTAATGTCAATGGGCATTCTATCAGGAATGAGTCTTTTTTCTAATATTTTTCCACTAAAATCACTAGTTTTGGATACTTTTAAGGAAAATTGACCTGTTTTAAAAAGATAACACCTGATGTAACCCTTTTTGAGATTAGAGAATTGAGAAAACTTAAAATCTACAGCAACACAAAAAAGCTTGTAACACCTTTATAGAATGGTGACAAGCTTTTTTATAGGGCTAACTCTTTCCAACATTTTCCTCGATCGATGTGAGCATTTTCTTGAATCGTTTCTTTTTAAAAGGAGACATCAAGGTTCCAACAATCATATCATTCATGGATTGTAGAAAACCGACTGATTCCATCTTTTCACTATAATGCAATCGGCAACTTTTTTCATCAATCTTTTTAATCTCATAGCTGACTGTATAAGTATTTTTTGTTGATTTTAACTCATATCGATAACAAGTATCAGGTTCGACTTTAAGAACTTTAAACAAGGTTTTGCCTTGACCTTGAAATGATTTTTCAAATGAGTAACCCTTCAAATCCTTAGGCGAAAGCTCTTGTCCCGTTTGCTGTTTGATATCGGCTAAAGTTGAAGTGATCAATACATGGTATAGCTGTTTAGCCGATATACTGAGCGATTGTGTCAACTCCAATTAAACTCCCTACTTTCACTTTTAAACCAGACTGTAAGTGTCGTTACCTACGATCACTCATTAGTTTGATTTGTTTCTTTTACTTACTTTTTGCTTTACTTGCTTTACGCCATCCTCTTGACTTGTTTGATTAGGAGTATTTTTAGCCTTTTTACTCCCAATGACAAGCAAAATGACACCGCATAAGATCAGGAGGCCTGCGAGGGTTATCAATGTCCAGTTATAAGAGTAGGTCGTTCGATCCACACTAAAAAGAAACACTAGGAGTCCAATACTAATAGCAGCCATTAGCATCTATTAGCAGCCACCAGTAGTCATCAGTAGTTATCCTGATTTACACATTATATATTATTAGTTATATACTATGTATCGTAATACTAAAAAATAAAATATTCGGACAACTATAAAAAGATCTGGGACAAGAATAATGTCCCAGATCTTTTTACAGTTATTTTCTATTTCAAAACGCGTTCATAGGTATATTTTCCCATGCTCTTTTGCAAAACAACTAGTGAGAGAGTTAGTAACAGGATTCCTATGACCCCAAATATCCACTGATTAATCAAGAACAAGCCACTAAATTGGCTCAGTAATACCATAATAATCGGTAGAACAAAGAAAACAGATTTTTGTTGAGCCTCCTCAATCGATTTCGATTTAACAGATGTTTTAACAATCAAAACGATTGTCAGTAATGACAAAGCGGGAACAAGTAATATTAAAACGAAGAGCCATGTCAAACTAGGAAGAGCTGAATTCTGTCCAAGAAAGCCAAGAACGATATTAACTACCACGATCATCACTATAAAACCACCATAGGTAACAGATAAACTCATGACTACTGCTGCATAAACTTTTGCTTGGAAAATTTGTTTGATGGTCAATGGCGTATAACACAATGTTTCTAAAGTATGCTTTTGTCTTTCACCCACAAAGGAACTTGCCGCCATCACTGAGGATGCCATAATAGGAATTAATAAAAAGAACAAGGGAAGCATCATGTTAAACAACAAGTTAAACACTGACAACCGTTCATCAGCTTCTCTCATACTTTCAGGGATAACCGCTAAAATCTGCGTAAAATCACTGGTATCGATTGGTATCATAAAAGTGATCAAGACCATTCCAATTGGAAACACGACGGTAAACAGGAGAGGAACAAGGAGTAATGTCAAAAAATACTGTTTATTTTTTACTACTGCATTAATATCTTTACGAATCAGAGGTAACTGACTTTTCGTTAAAAACCGTGGAATCAACTCATTTTGCGACATATTGTTTGCTCCTCCCAGCCTCTACTTCAGACACTTTGCCTGTCACCTTTTTTTGGGTTACTAGTGCAAAGTAAATTTCTTCTAAAGATAATTGACGAGATGACACTTCAAAAATATCTGCCCCTTTTGTCACTAATTTTGACACAATTGTGGGGATTTCATACTCATCTAAAACATCTACTTGGTAATGATTTGGTCCAAGTACTTTATAAGGAATCCAATCTGGTGGAAGACTGCTTTTGAGTTCTAGCTTAGCACCATTAAAAACAAGTGCTCTTAAGTCGTCAAGACTGCCAGTAGCTAGCAGTTGGCCATCATCGATCAGGCCATACTCAGAACATATTTCCTGCGCATAGCGCAATTGGTGGGTACATAAAAATATGGTTGTGCCTGAATCTTTAGCTAACTGTTGGATTAACTCATTAACTCCCTTAGCACTTTCGGGATCCAGTCCGCTCGTTGGTTCATCCAAAAATAAGATTGATGGGCGGTTAATCAAAGCCCTAGCCAAAGATAATCGCTGTCTCATCCCTGTTGAAAAAGTTCCCAAAAGTTGCTTCTTCGCCGGAGCTAAGTCGAGCAACTCTAATAACTCCTCAGCTCGCTTTACCGCTTCTTTCTTGCTTGCACCATATAGTTGCCCATAGAATACAAGATTATCCTTGGCAGATAAATCATCATACATCGCAGCGTGTTCTGTCAAAACACCAGAGATTGCGTGTATCTGACTCGGAAAAGCGACAGGATCATAGCCATGAATCAAAATAGAACCACTATCCGGTTTAAGGATGCCATTCAATAATTTGACTGTTGTCGTTTTTCCTGCACCATTTGGCCCAAGAAAGCCAAAAACAGTCCCCTGTTCAACCCTAAGATTTAAACCGTCTACTGCTTTTTTTCCATTATCAAATATTTTTGTCACACCTTCAGCTTGTATTACCAACATACTGTTGACACCCCTAACCATTAATTAACGATAGATCTCAGTTAGAATCACTTGCTAAAACTCGAACTAGTTAGTTTGAGTGATAATTGAAAACACGGAAGAACGATCCACTTAGGAGTATTATACCGTAAACTGTTGACACCCGATCACCTATTTAACTCATCATCTAACAATGTAAGCTTTTATAACCTTTTAGAGCGATACTTTTAGGGCGATACCAGAAGCTATTAGCTAATTAAAATGCCTTAGTAATCTCAAACTAGTATTCACATAATACGCAATAGCATAGGGAAAGGCTGCATCATTAACTGTAAACTCTGGATTATGCCATTCAAAGGGTGTTCCTGTTCCAATGAAGACAAAAAAACCTGGAATGAGATGAACATAATTTGCAAAATCTTCTCCGCCAAGCGTCAAGCCAGTCTCCTGATACTTTGCAAAATCACTCACTACATCCTTGACTATAACGCCTAAGTCAGTATCGTTATACAGCGCCGGTATGCCAGGAATCCATTCTATTTTAAAAGACTGTCCATATAGTGCTGTTGTATGCGAGATTGTATCCGCAAATAATTGCTTTACTTTTTGTCTAACTGTTTCATCAAAAGTCCTGATTGTCCCTTCAAAAAAAACATCACTAGGGATCACATTCCACGTATTACCACCTTGGATATGCGTCACACTTAAGACAGCAGAATCTGTCGGAGCAATATAACGACTGATGACA
>OMJG01000290.1_pt1 | contig 38777 bp, 39 predicted proteins | sample 1646431 | NCBI WGS metagenome assembly OMJG01 (sample SAMN03771674, study PRJEB25209) | food metagenome | isolation source: Cotija cheese | place: Mexico:Jalisco,Michoacan | collected 2011-12-12
CTTTGTTGGACTAAAAGCGCAGTTCTGCAGTGGATAGAGTTGGTAAGGGGTGAAACAATGGAAACTACATTAAAAATTGGGGATCAGGTTAGTTGTAAAAAGTTTGGTTCGTTGAAACATGATTTTGTCGGTACCGTTGAAAAGATTTATGATAATTCTGCGATGGTTTCGATCGATAAATATGATGAAAGTGATAATATCACGGTTACAGATTTTCATAATCGTGCGATCGTTCGTCTAAGCAGTATGAAGAAAGTTTCTGCATAAAGATAGTGACAAGCCTGAGAAGCTGTGCTATACTAGTTTTTGTTGTTGCGGGTATAGTTTAGTGGTAAAATTCCAGCTTCCCAAGCTGATGTCGCGAGTTCGATTCTCGTTACCCGCTTGACGATGACATCTTCAGCAATGAAGATGTTTTTTAGTTTATTATTCAAATACAGATAAATCTTTAGTTGGTCATCGATCATAAAGACTAGTAAATAAGGGCGGCATACAGCGAGTCTGGGATGATGTAAGCCAGACTGTCTAACTTATTGAATCGTACCTTTTAGAGCCCGTTAAAGATAATAATGAGTGGATCATTAATCAATTAGAGTGGTACCGCGGGTCATCTCGTTTCTTGCAGTTTATTTGCAGGGGACTTTTTTTATCCAGATTGAGTTATAGACTAGGTTGAACTTAGTATATTTTGGTTAGGAAAATTATAAAATTATTACAAGCAGGAGGAACCTTTGATGAAACAAAAACAATTAGTGGCACAAGCAATTGTTGACGCAACTGAGGGACAGTTATCCTTGGATGAAGTTATGTCCAAAATTGAAGTTCCCAAGACTTATGATCTTGGAGACTATGCATTTCCGACTTTTATTTTAGCTAAACTTTACCATAAAGCACCACAGCAGATCGCACCAGAATTAGTTGAAAAGATCTCAGGAGATGCTTTTGATAAGGTCCAAGCAGTCGGGCCGTATGTAAACTTTTTCATTGACAAGAAAGCATTTAGCCATAATATCTTAAATCAGATCTTAGACCAAAAAGAAGCATTTGGGCAGCAAGATCTCGGCCATGGCGGCAATGTTCCGATCGATATGTCTTCACCTAATATTGCTAAACCAATGTCAATGGGACATTTGCGTTCAACTGTCATTGGTAACTCCTTAGCGGAACTGCTGAAAAAAGCTAATTATAATCCGATCAAGATCAATCATTTAGGCGACTGGGGTACTCAATTTGGTAAACTGATCGAAGCATACAAGCTGTGGGGAAGTGAGGAAGAGGTCCGTCAAGACCCGATCAATACTTTATTGAAGTACTACGTTCATTTCCATCAAGTCGATGAAGAACATCCAGAATTGGACGATGAAGCACGTGCTTGGTTTAAAAAGCTTGAAGATGGTGATAAAGAGGCAACTGAGTTATGGCAATGGTTCAGAGATGAATCCTTGAAGTTCTTCAAATCTATTTATGCTAAACTAGGAATCGAGTTTGATTCTTACAATGGTGAATCTTTCTACAATGATAAAATGGACGAGATCGTGTCGATTTTAGAAGATAAAAACTTATTGCAAGAAAGCCGTGGCGCTGAGATCGTTGACTTGGAAAAATATGGTTTAAATCCGGCTTTGATCAAAAAGACTGACGGAACGACCTTATACATTACTCGTGATCTAGCCGCTGCATTGTACAGATTCCGGACATATGATTTTGTAAAATCCTTGTACGTTGTTGGTAACGAACAAACTAATCACTTTAAGCAGTTAAAAGCTGTTTTAAAAGAAATGGGTTATGACTGGTCAGATGACATTCATCATATTCAATTTGGTTTGATCACTTCCGGTGGTAAAAAACTTTCAACTCGTAAGGGCAATATTATCTTGCTCGAAGATGTTTTGAATGACGCTGTTGATTTGGCTAAAAAACAGATTGCTGAAAAGAATCCTGATTTGCCAAACAAAGATCAGGTTGCCGAAGAAGTTGGTGTCGGTGCCGTGATCTTCCATGATTTAAAGAATGATCGTTTGAATAATTTTGATTTCAACTTAGAAGAAGTTGTCCGTTTTGAAGGCGAAACAGGTCCATATGTGCAATACTCTCACGCTCGTGCTATGAGTATTTTACGTAAAGCTGGGCAGATCGACCTTGAAAATGCTGATATTGCAGGTTTGCAAGATGAAGGCTCATGGGAAGTTGTTCGTCAGTTAGCTAATTTCCCAGCAATGATCAAACGTGCTGTCGAAGAATATGAACCATCTGTGATCACGAAATACGCCATTCAGTTGTCTAAATCGTTTAACAAGTATTATGCACATACTAAGGTTTTGACTGATGATGCTGAAAAGAATTCGCGCTTAGCGATGGTTGCCAGTGTCGCTGCAGTTCTTAAGGAATCATTGCGTTTGTTGGGCGTTAAAGCACCTGACGAAATGTAATTAATTTTCTGACATTACTATCAATTAAGGCTTTGCATTTCTCCATTGGGGAAGTGTGAAGCCTTTTTTATTAAAATGCATTCAATGAATAATAATTATTTAATTGTTTAAGTTAAAGTTTGCACAAGATAATATTATAGTGGTATAATAGATAATATTAAATATTTTATATTGCTAAAATTTAAATAAATTTTAATTATATTTGAAGCATAAATAGTAAAGGAGGATTATAGTCCGGTTCAGGTACTTGATGCATGACGTGTGATTATAGAACAGAGATGAAGACAACAACAAATTCATTGTTAGAAAATGAAGCCAGTGATATTTTAGAAGGATTCCAGGAATTCGATCTGAGTGAAAAAAGGATCTTAGAAGAATATACTAAAATTTTAAAGTTTGAGAGCGGCAGTAAATTTGAACTGACCTATGTTCCGTACCAGTCTTATATTTTCTGGTTAGAGCAAGGGTCGTTGTTTTTAGAAGATTTTTGTGCGAATGGACAGTCAGCTTTTACCTTTTTGAAGAAAGGTATGTATTTTCCTTCAGACCTAGAACTGCCTGAACAGCAAACATCATTTGGGGTAGTCCATGCTTGTCAAAATTTAACGATTTTAGCGATCCCAATTAAAAAGTTTGATCATTTAAAAAACACTCATACTCACTTTATTAGGACGGTTCATCATAGTTTATTAAAAAAATATTTTTTGCAAAAAGCATTGCAGCAGCTTTGTCTGGAAGGAAAAATTGCAGAACGGATCAAAAATATTTTAGTTTATTTTGCTAAAGAATGTGGCAGCAAGCTAACTAATGGTGATGTTCTTTTACCTGCTGTTTTGACCTATCGGATCATAGCGTCATTCGCTAACACAAGTGTTGCAACTGTCTGTCAAACAATCAAACATTTTAGACAAAAGGGGCTATTGAATGGCGGCTCGCGAAAGTTGATCATCTGCAAAGATTCGTTAGATCAGCTATTAGGTGCCAGCTGACCTGTTCTATTGGACTGATTCTGTTATAATACTTATTTGAGGAAGCCAAGCAATTACTATGGTCAAATTATTGGCCGTTTTTAGGCGTTATCTTTAAATATACAACATGAATGGGACAAGGAAGGTCAAATATGAAAAAAAAGGATAGGCAACGAAAAATTGAACAGTTGATCAAACAACAGAAAATTTCCAATCAGGACAGCCTGATCCAAGCTTTAGAGGATGAGGGAATCCATTCAACGCAAGCTACAGTCTCACGAGACATACGTGAAATGAAGATCATTAAACAAGCAGATACTGATGGTAATACTTATTATACTTTGCTTAAAAAAGATCATTCGGACCCCAAACAAAGGATCAAGGAAACTATCAGCGATATTGTCACGAATGTGACCAACGTTCAGTTTGTTAATATCGTGCAGACTACACCCAGAAATGCTAACGTGTTGGCAGCATTGATCGATGATAATGAATTGCCTGGAGTAGTTGGGACTTTAGCAGGTTATGACACTGTCGTTTTATTTAGTCCTAATAATGAAACTGCCCAAGAAGTTTCCAGATTTTTTATTGCAAATATTGGTGAATAGAGTTTATGAAAATGGGTAATATTAGACGTCGGCAGGCTCTGTTATATAGCAAGTACCAAGGCAATGGGTGGTCATTTTTAGTGCCTTTAACTGCTAAATCTTTTGTTAAGAAGGTTTTCAGCCGCTAAAATTTTGCTCAAGTATGATAATATGGAAAAGACTAATAATATTGTATAAGAGGAAAAAATAGTTATGAATGATTCATCATTTTGGAATACTTTTAAACAGCAATTCAAAAAAATTTTTGAACCCTTTTGGCATTGGCTGTGTGCAAAGTGGCGTCGATTTCAAATCTGGCGTTGGTTGCTCGTCGCTTTCTTGAGTATCTTTTTGGTAGCGAGTGTTTACTTGGTTTATATTGCGAAAACGACCGATGTTTCTGGGTTAAGATCAGCTTTGCAGCAATCGACTGAGGTCTATGACGATAAAAATCAAAAGGCTGGTTTCTTATATTCACAAAAGGGGACATGGGTCTCAAAGGATGAAATGTCAAAAAATGTTTCTAACGCAGTTTTGTCCAGTGAAGATAGAAACTTTTATCATGAATATGGATTTTCAGTTAAGGGGTTAGGAAGAGCAGCTTGGCTGCTCGTTAAAAACAAGCTGACTGGTGCTAATTATATTAGCGGTGGCGGGAGTACGTTGACACAACAGTTAGTTAAAAATGCTTTTTTGTCACAAGAGCAAACGTTTAGTCGGAAAGCTAAAGAAATTTTCATCGCAATGCAAGTTGAAAATGATTATAGTAAAGACGATATTTTAACGATGTATCTTAATAATGCGTATTTCGGGAATGGTGTTTGGGGTGTGGAAGATGCTGCCCAAAAGTATTTTGGCGTTCATGCTAGCCAGTTATCAGTGCCACAGTCTGCTACACTAGCCGGGATGTTATCTAATCCAGGGCAATATAACCCGATCGATAATCCGCAAAAGTCACGGATGAAACGCAATGTTGTATTACAAACGATGGTTGAAAATAAGAAGATCACGAGTGCTGAAGCTAAGGAGTATCAAGCAACAGGGATCGTTTTAAATGACACCTATCAATATCGGTCTGGTTACAAGTATCCTTATTACTTTGACGCGGTGATCAACGAGGCCACCAAAGACTATGGTTTGACAGAAGCAGAGATCATGAATAAGGGTTATAAGATCTATACTTCTTTGAATCAAAATCAACAGGCTAAAATGCAATCATCTTTTGCTGATCCAAGTCTTTTCCCTAGTGCGGCTAGCGACGGAACTAAAGCCCAAGCTGGTTCGATCGCTATTGACCCTAATACAGGTGGAGTTAGCGCAGTTGTGGGCGGTCGTTCTGGCAGTCATGTTTTTCGTGGTTATAACCGTGGTACCGGACTGATCCGCTCACCTGGTTCGACGATCAAACCACTGGCAGTCTATACGCCTGCGATCGAAAGCGGCTATCATTATGATTCCAAGGTAGAAGACAAATTACAACCTTATGGAAAAAATGATTACACTCCACATAATTGGGATGACCAATATGCTGGAGAAATGCGAATGTATCAAGCTTTAGCGCTTAGTAAAAATACTTCGGCTGTGTGGTTATTGAATAAGATTGGCGTGCAAAAAGGATTCCGTTCAGTAGAAAAATTCGGGATCCCGTTAGACAAATCAGATGAAAACCTGAGTTTGGCTTTAGGCGGGTTGAAGAAAGGTGTTTCACCGTATCAAATGGCTAGCGCATACACAGCGTTTGCAAATTCGGGTGTCCGGAAAGATCCGCATTTTATCACTAAGATTGTTGATTCAGAAGGAAAAACAGTAGTTGACAACACGAGGATCAAATCTAAGCATGTCATGTCAAAACGAGTTGCAAAGCAAATGACAAGCATGATGATGGATGTCTACAACAATGGGACTGGTCAATCGGCTAAGCCATACGGTTATACTATTGCGGGAAAGACCGGCTCAACTGAAAGCACGAGTGCTGAAAATGGCAACGGCGATGATAATGACAAGTGGTATATTGGATATACTCCAGACGTTGTCGTAGCTACATGGATCGGTTTTGATTCCACAAAATATTCGATCGCTAATGTCGGTACGAATGCAGGTTCTGCGTTATTTAAATCTGAAATGGAAGGGATATTGCCTTATACTGCGCAAACATCCTTTGATACCAAGTCTGCTTCGACTCGATATAATGAAAGTGTTTCTGGTCAGGGTGAAGGCAGCTCTAAGTCTTGGGATTCAGTTCAAAAAGCCGGCCGTGATCTGAGAGATAAGATCGATCAAGGAGCATCTGGTCTCAAAGACAAGGCTAGCAGTGCCGCTGAACGGGGCAAACAATATTTAGACAGCATTTTAGGGCGCTAGGAACTTTTCAAAATAATCTTGGTAAAATCCTTTGGTAGATAAGTAATAAATGTTACAATGTTAACTAGTATATGCAAGGAGGACACTTACGTGATCAATATTTATGATTCAGCAAATAAGCTTGAACAAGACTTACGTCAGACTCAAGAATATCTTGACCTTACGGCAGCAATGGCAAAACTTAAAGCAGAACCTGAAGCTTATGATTGTTTCAAGCGTGTGCAAGACGCACAAAAGAATTTGCAAGCAAAACAAATGCAAGGCGATTTATCAGATGAAGATGTAGACAAGATCAAGGCACTTGCAGAAGAAGCTCAAGGCTACGACAGTTTGTCTGATTTGATGCAAAAGGAACAGGCTTTAAATGCTGTTTTTGAAGAGATCAACAAGATCATCTTTAAACCAGTCAGCGAATTATATAACTTCTAAAGAACGTTTTAAGAGGAACTGTTTATCTCATGCAGTTCCTTTTTTCAATTAATCGTTTAAGCTGGTAGAATGATAATAGATATAAAATCTGTAGCAAAAGCTTATTCTTAAATGGGTAGGTCAGTACTGCAAAGCAGGAGGCAAATTTTGGAAGCAAAGAAGATCTTTGACTATAAAGTCGATGATAACATGGCATTATTTGTTTTGATCAAGGGTGCCGACGTTAGGATCGCGAAGAACGGTAAAAAGTTTATTGCGTTTACGTTTGCGGATCGCTCTGGAGAGATCAGTGCGAAATTCTGGGATGCTTCAGAAGAAGATATTTCTCAATTTCAAGCGGGACGAGTCGTTGCATTACAGGGGAAACGTGAAAATTATCAGCAAAATCCACAGATCAAAATATTTAAGATGCGGTTAGCAAATGAAAATGAACCGGCTGACCCGCAGCTTTATCTACAAAGCGCGCCTGAATCAACGCAGGATATGGAAAAAGAAGTTGATGAGGTCATTTTTGAGATCACTAATCCGACATGGAATCGAATCGTACGGTATTTACTGAAAAAATATCATGATGAATTTTTCAGTTTTCCAGCTGCCAAGAAGAATCATCACGATTTTGCAGGCGGTTTGGCTTTTCATACTTTATCTATCCTGCGACTGGCACATTCGGTAGTCAAAGAATACCCAGATATTAATGCGTCTTTATTATATGCGGGTGCTATCCTGCATGACCTTGGCAAGACTTTAGAACTATCTGGACCTGTAGCTACTGTTTATACTGTCCCTGGTAATTTGTTGGGTCATATTGTGCTGATTGATGAAGAAATCGCTAATGCCTGCGATAAACTAGGTATCGATAAAATGTCCGAAGATGCTGTTTTACTGCGTCATATGATTATTTCTCATCATGGTTTGTTGGAATATGGTTCACCAGTCCAACCGCATTTAATGGAAGCTGAAATTTTACATCACCTTGATGACTTGGACGCTTCGATCCAAATGATGCGTAAAGCATTGGAACATACCGAACCTGGAGATTATACCGAGAGAGTCTTTGGTATGGATCGGCGGAATTTCTATCGTCCTCAAGAAAAAGGACAATCACAGCCTGGTTCAGAGTTTTAACAAGCTTTTAACTAGTATATTGCGGAATTAATTTAGTTGAACCTTGATCGAACTAAAATTATTAAGCGTAGAGGTATCGTAGAGGTATATAGTGGTGATGATGAGGAAGAAACCGTGAACGTTTTGGAGATATTGATACTGTTTACTAAAAGGGATGGTTAGCTGGTTTTAGGGTTAGTTTGATTGAAAAAGAGGCCGTTAAAAAAGCATCGTAACATTCAGCAAACGTTGTTTAGTTTACTGAAGAGTTACGGTGCTTTTTTTGTGCTATTATTTTGCGCTGTTAGAGGATTTAGAATCTGTGCCAATATAATCGGCCAAGATATCTTTTAAGTCGTTATCTTTAATATTGACCTTGCCATGTTTCAGTTCTTTAGAAATGATCTTTTGCATGTATGTTTGATCTTGCATCTTGCTATTTAAGATCTGTTTCTTAAGTTCTGCTTTATGATCAGACATCTTACCTTTACCAGGGTTTTTGATCGAATAGATCACATGGTAACCATAACTAGTCTTAACTGGTTCAGTAGTGAACTTTCCTTGATCTAACTTGAAGGCTGCTTTCTTGAAACCGCCAACTAAACTGGTATCAGTGTTGTCGAATGCTGGTAATTTACCACCATTATTCTTTGTTTGATCATCAGTAGAATACTTCTTAGCCAAAGCTTTGAAGTTCTTATAACTACCATCTTTATTCAAGCTGTCGATCACAGTTTGTGCCTGTTTCTTACCATCGTCATTATTCTTTAATAAGATGTGAGCTACAGTGACCTTAGGCTGATATGACTTCCATTGCTTTTTGAGATCTTTGTTTGAGATCTTAGTGTTGGCTTTAACTGCCTCTTGCAATAAGAGGGAAGAGCGCAACTGATCTTTGTATGAGGACTTAGTAAAACCACCCTGTTGTAAAACAGAATTGAAAGAAGAACCATATTGTTTCTTGGCAGCGTTAAACTGTTTGTCAACTTTTTTGTCAGAAACTTTCTTTCCGTAATTTCCTTCGAGAACCTTATTTAAGATCATCTGTTGCAATTGTTGCTTACCTGAAGAAGTTTTCTTCATACTGTCATAATATTCACTTTCGGTGATTTTTCCGCCGGAAGTAGTTGCGACAGTTTTTGAACATGCGGCCAAAGTGAAGGTCATCATGATCGCGGCTAAACCAGTTAACCATTTTTTCATTCCGTGAACACATCCGTTTCTATAAGATTTAGGTCTTATCTGGTGCAAAACTAACGGTTACTACTATAACATAATTTGTTTTTTGTTAGTATGTGCATTGATAAATTTAGACTAATTTAATTATCTTGAAAAAAGTCTTATTTTTGCATTTTTTCGACATCTTTGGTCAGCTTTTTGATTTGCGGTTCAACTTCTGTCATAAAATCGCCGATCTCATCGGTGATCTCTTCGACCGTCTGAAGGGAAGTTTTGATTTCAGAGACTAGTTTCTTAGCGGAAACTGATGTATTTTTAATAGCTGACCCTAATGTCGGGTCTTTTTTTGAAGATGCGTCTGTAATTTGTCTTTTGTGCTGTTTACGATACATTAACAGACCCAGGACAGCGCTTCCTCCTATGATAGAAAAGATTTGAGCTTTTTTCATCTTAGTCACTCTCCGTAATATTATTTGAAATGTTAGCAGCGATCTGGTTTAATTCTTCGGTGCTATGTTTATCTGAGTTATCTGTGAAACTCATGCTGAAGCCATCGTTATCAGTATATCGTGGAACTAAATGAATGTGTGAATGGAAAACAGACTGGTAGGCAACTTTGCCATTATTGTTTAAAATATTAAGTCCTTTGATATCTTTGTTTGATGCACGAACTGCACGAGCGATTTTAGGGATCCTAGAAAACACTGCCGCAGCAAGGTCTGTATCATAAGCAAAGATGTCTTTGACATGCTTATTAGGGACGACCAAGGTATGGCCCGGTGTTGCTTGTGAAAGGTCTAAGAAAGCTGTGACGACCTCATCTTGATAAACTTTAGTACTCGGGATCTCGCCGCTGATAATTTTACAAAACACACAATCTTCCATATAATTGGAACCTTCTTTCTATATATGTTAATTTCTATTATGTCCAGTATACACTAGATCAGAAAATTTTTAAGACTTTGGCGGTCTAAAATCTAATGTTATAATCTAATATGTGTACTGTTTTAGATTATTTGTGAATTTTGACAGCTCGCTATCACGGGAGCAATTTTTTGAAAAATAGAAAGTTATTAGTGCATAGCAAAGACAAGTTAGTCATGCGCTGTTGATCAAAAACAATAAATTAAAGTGGTTGATCCATGTTTGGCTCATGAAGGTCAGCATGTGTGGTCCACTGAGAGGAAGAAAAAGATGACTTTAAAAGTTAAAAACTTAGTTGGCGGCTATTCATCTATCCCCGTTTTAAAAGATATTTCTTTTGAAGTGCCAGGAAGTTCTTTGGTCGGTCTGATCGGTTTGAACGGGGCGGGAAAGTCGACAACGATCAATCACATTATTGGTTTGTTAAGACCAATGAAGGGCTCAATAACTCTGAACGGCGTTTCTTTGCAACAAGATGCTGCTCAATATAAAAAGATGATCGCCTATATTCCGGAGATCCCAGTTTTATATGAGGAACTTACATTAAAAGAACATATTGAATTAACGATGATGGCGTATCAATTGGATAAAGAGCAAGCTTGGCAGAAAGCAGAAAGATTTTTAAAAGTCTTTAGGTTAGACAATAAATTAGACTGGTTTCCAATTAATTTTTCCAAGGGAATGAAGCAAAAAGTGATGATCGTTTGTGCACTTTTGCCTAAAGTGGACTTGTTGTTAGTAGATGAGCCGTTCTTAGGACTCGACCCGCTAGCTACACGTGACTTGCTAAATTTACTAGACAAAGAAAAGCAAGCTGGAACAGCCATTTTGATGTCGACCCATGTTTTATCAACTGCTCAAGAGGTTTGTGACAGTTTTGTGATGATCGACGAGGGACAGTTGTTGGCCTCAGGGACATTATCAGATCTGCAAGAACAAAGCCATAAACCTGATGCTTCGTTGTCCGAGATCTATCTTGATATGACGGATAAGTGAGGCGGTAATTATGAATGAGATTTGGAAAAAAAGACGGGCTTCTTACCAAAAAATGCTGTTAAAGTATTTACGTTATGTTTTTAACGATCATTTTGTGATTGCTTTGCTTTTCTTATTTGGTGCTTTCGGATTGTCATACTCTAACTTTTTAAAAAGTTTGTCTGGCAATGAAAATATTTGGTGGGCACAGCCAACAGCACTTTTTATCTTAGTGATCATGATGCATGTCAATCAAATTGCTACTTTTTTAAAAGAACCGGACAAAGTCTTTTTACTGCCGCAAGAAAAAGAGATCCGACAATATATTAAGAATTCTGGGCAATATAGTACATTCATTGCTGTTACTGTACAGCTGGCACTTTATGTAGTGCTGACACCATTTTTATTGTTTGCTGCCAAGTTAACTGGTTTGAACGTGATTTTTCTAGCCATTACGCAAGTAGTATTAACGATCGACCGCACGAAAAGGCAGGCAATGGGATTATTTATTACTCAAAATCGTGTCTTTTCAAAGGAAGTAACATTTTCATGGTTAATACCTGGGCTGATCTTGGCTGCGGGAGTCTATTTACCTGCTTATGTTGCGTGTGCGGTTGCAATATTGCTGTTATTGTTCACAACTAGTCGGGAGCAAAAATTATTAGCGACTAAAATATTTGACTGGCGTTACGCTATCGATCAAGAAGCAGCTCGAATGGCTCGATTATACCGCTTTTTTAACATGTTTACTGATGTTGGTTCTGTCAGCCCGAAACCTAAGAGACGACGTTATTTGGATCGTTTATTGCCCAAGTATAGTGCAAAACCGGAAGGACTTTTTAAGTACATGTTCTGGCGGGCTTTTGTTCGCAGTGGGGAATTTAGCAACTTGTACCTCAGACTGACGCTTTTATGCCTGATCGTGTTATTTTTTATTCCTAACTACTGGGTATCTTTGCTCATTGCCGCGGTTTTTGTGTATTTGTTAGGTTTTCAATTGATGCCGCTCTTTGTAACTTATGATGAAGTTGTATTTATGCACACTTATCCTATAAATATACAAAAAAAGTTTCTTGCATTTTCTAAAATGCTGTTTTTCTTGCTTTTTATCAGTTCGGTATTCTTTTTTATTCCGATTGCTATTCAAGGCCCAGGAATAATCAAAGCCTTATCTGCACTGGTTTTGTTGGTCGCTGAAAGTGCCTTGATTGCAAGAATATACAGTAAAACACGCATTAATAAAATGTCTTGACAGCGTCGAAGTGAGTTTGTAGACTTTATGTAGTAATTGATTTTTGCAAAAAAATCAGAAAATCCGAACTGAAAAAGGAGCGTTGCCAAAATGAATCTCGATTTAGAGAATGGCTGGCAAGTGCTCCCAATTGGCGGCGATACAGGGACAGCGTACATGGGGATCAAGCAAAAAGAAAAAGTCTTTTTAAAACGAAACCCATCACCATTTATTGCAGCACTTTCGTTGGAAGAGGTCACTCCGAAACTGATCTGGTCGAAAAGGATGCACACAGGCGATACATTGACTGCTCAGCAGTGGATGAACGGTCGGTGCCTCGAGCGCAGTGAAATGAGCTCGGATCAGGTAATTTCCTTGATTAGACGTGTTCATCACTCTGATCTTTTGAAACGGATGTTGCAAAAAGTTGGCGGAATACATTATGAACCAAGCGATTTTTTGACACTTTATTATCGGGGAACTTCTGCCGATTTATTAGCGCACCCGTTACTGCACAAATGTGCTAAGTTTTTAGAAGCACATCTGCCGGAGTGTCCTAAAGATGATTATGAGGTGTCGCATGGCAACCTGAAGCGTGAGAACTTTTTGTTGTCAGATTCAGGGCAGCTTTTTCTTGTTGACTGGGAATCAGTAATGTTTGCTGACCCAGCAAAGGATCTTAGCATGTTAATGTGTCGCTATGTCCCACGCGCAGATTGGAAGCAATGGTTAGAAAGCTATTTTGGAAAGCAATTATCGAAGGCAATGGAGTTTCGCATTCAGTGGTACGCACTGATGAATCTCCTTTTGGATGTAGAGTTTAACTATCGGCGTGGTCGTTTCCATGAAATGAACCAAGACATAATAAAAATACAACAAACATTTGAAATATTTGAAAAGTTTATTTAGTTTTAGCATATTTAGCGAGTTTGCACTTAATTTTAGATCCCTTAGGGAGAAATACCCCGAGGGATTTTTTGCGGTATAATGAATAAATACTTCTCAAGTAATTTAAAAATTTGAAATTATTCTAAGTAAAAAACAGTTTTAACTTTAATTTGGAGGAAGAAATGAGATTAAAAAACAAACCCTGGGCATTGCCATTGATTGAAGCCAACCCACAATATGTCGTGACTGAGCCTGAAAAGTGGCGTGGAAAATGGTCTGAGAGGTTTTCGCAAAAACAGCCTTTGTTGATCGAGATCGGAATGGGGAAGGGTCGTTTTATCGTTGAAATGGCTAGACGTGACCCAGAGCATAACTACATTGGGATCGAAGTACAGACAACAGCAACCGGCATTGCTTTAAAAAAACAGCTTGAAGTTCAATTACCAAATTTGCAATTAGTTTGCGGCGACGGCAATGACTTGACTGAGATGTTCGCATCAAATGAAGTAGCAGGGATTTTTTTGAATTTTTCGGATCCTTGGCCTAAAAAAAGACATACTAAAAGACGGTTAACTTATCGGACTTTTTTGAAACAGTATCAGCAAGTCATGCAAAAAGATGGTCAGTTGGAATTTAAAACTGACAATCGTGGTTTGTTTGAATACTCACTGACATCAATGAATAACTACGGCATGGTTTTCGATCAAGTGTGGCTGGACCTGCACGCGTCAGAAGAAGCAGCTGACAATGTGATGACTGAATATGAGGAAAAGTTTAGTCAAAAAGGACAACCGATCTATAAATTAGCAGCTCATTTTACAGACTGATCAGCTAAGAGAGAAAAGATCCTTGACTATGAACATTAGAATATGAAATTTAGATCAAATATATTATAATTAGTTTGTTGTGCTCAATTTGTGAAACAAAAGCAATTGTCCCAACTAAAAAATAAACTTAATTATAGTACTCAATTAGAGGCCTGGCGGGCAGCAACAGAACTGTCAGGACAATTTAGGAGGAATTTACCATGGAAATGTTACCTAAAATGAACTTAAAAGAATTAGAAGATAAGCTGGCAAAAGGAAATTATGTTTTGTTCTTTACTGCTGACTGGTGCCCTGACTGCCGTTTTATTAAACCGGCAATGCCAGAGATCGAACAAGAATTTTCAGACTATACTTTTATTCAGGTCGATCGTGACGAAAATATTGACCTGTGCCAAGAAATGATGGTCATGGGGATCCCAAGTTTTATTGTTTATGAAAATGGCCAAGAAGCAGACCGCTTTGTCAATAAAGACCGCAAAACCAAAAAAGAGGTTGAAGACTTTTTAACGGCTGTAAATTAATTTATAGAAATAAGGGAGATAGGATTTAGAGTATGTTGATCGCAAACTATAATTTTGCACAAACGGGTGATGTCTTGATGGTTGTTTTACATCAGGATAGCATTGCGCAAGTGTCTGAAAAAAAAGATAACGTTGTTCGGATCTATGACGAAAAAACTGGTGAAACTTTGGGCTATAACTTCTTTCAAGCGTCAAAACGTGTTTCTGACTTGAATGGTGTTTCTGGTCAAGTAAAATTAACTCAAAAACAGGTTAACGACTTGAACGATTTGCTGAATGAAGCGGGTTTTGCACCTGAATTGGCTGTAGATGATAAACCGCGTTTTGTTGTGGGTTACGTTGAGGAAATGGTCTCTCACCCAGATTCTGACCATTTGCATATATTGAAAGTTTTGGTCAACGATGGAGAACATCTGCAGATCGTTTGCGGTGCACCGAATATTGCTGAAAAGCAAACAGTTGTTGTTGCTAGAGTTGGGGCAATGATGCCAAGTGGGGCGATTATTTGGCCCGGTAAATTAAGGGGTAAAGACAGTTTTGGCATGGTGTGTTCTGCACGTGAGTTAGGATTGCCGAATGCTCCTAAGAAGCGGGGGATCCTTGAGTTGCCTGCTGCTGAATATGAGATCGGTCAAGCTTTTGATTTTAAGCAAGCTGCAGGTTTATTCTCAGCAAAATAGATGTTTGTACTAGCCGGGTAGAAAGCAATGTGTTTTAGTTGTCGAACTACCCGATTTTTTTATTGATTGGATGATAGTCTTATGAAACATTATGATGGTCCGGCTTTTTATCGGCTTCACAGTTATAAAAAAAGCAAATGGATTTCACCAAGAAAAGTAAATAAAGATGCACTAAAGGGTGTTCATAAGCCTGCACGTGTTAACAGCTCAGTTAGCGGTGATCCGATAAGTAAAAGGGTCAAACTAAATTCACGTCCATTTCGTCCGTCTTATGTTCCTCCTTCTTTGTTGAACAAAGCACGTTCGCCCAGGCCAAAAGAAAAAATTGCATATCAGCGGTTGTGCCAGGAACTGCAAAAACCAGCGGATACTTTTTATTTGCTCGACCTGGAGCATGACAGTGAGCTTGAAGAAATTGATTTAACACTCCCAGAGCCGCAACAAAAAGCTGTTGGTAGGAATGTAGCTAAAATTGATTTTCCAAATGAGCACCAAGTTTCCAAAACTGCCAGCGACGATAAAGAAAATAAAGAGCGCGAAGAAATAAATAAGGTTCTGCAAACAGAAACATTTTTGCCTACTGCAAAGCATACAGATAACGATCGTGCAAGCAAAGATCAAGCAACTGATACTGGTCTATATCCTAATGAAGATGCAGCGGATGAGTCCGAAGAGCAAAAAAATAACTTAAATTCAGCTGCTGGTTCACAGTTGGTCGAACATGCTGAGGTGATGGTACGACCGCAAGCTTTAAGTACTGATGTTTCACCAGTGGCGACTAACAACAGCATGGATGATGACCTACAAGAGTCGCAAAATCCTGCTGGCAGAACGGAAGCTCAGGAAATTGGTTTGGCTGAAGAAAATAATACAGATCTTGTAACGATAAATGATGACTCTGACAGTGTGCAAGAAAGTAAAGAAACACAAAAAACAGTAAACAAAGCCCAACCAAAAGAGCGGGCTTTAAGCCGCTCCTTTGCCGATGTTTTAAATTTAGAACAAAATGAGCAACGTGACCTCTCCTTGTTTAAAGAGCGTGAAAGGGGACAGACTGGACAAAAAGATGAGTCGGAAAAAGACATTAACTATCAATTTCCAGACACTGCATTATTACCTGAGCCAGTTATCGAAGATGATCCGCAAATGGATGAATGGGTCTTGCAAGAAGCGGATGTCTTAAATGAAACATTGCAAGCTTTCCATGTCGACGGTACAGTTAAAGACTGGACGATTGGTCCAACTGTTACCCAATTTGAAATTACTTTGGGTAGAGGAGTTAAGGTCAATAAAGTCACCAATTTAACTGATGATCTTAAGTTGGCTTTGGCTGCTAAAGACATTCGGATCGAGGCTCCGATCCCAGGTAAAAGCAGCATTGGGATCGAGATCCCGAATAAGAAGTCACGACCGGTCATGTTGCGTGAAGTCTTGCAGTCACAAGCCTTTCAGACGGCGCGGTCTCCTTTAACAGTCGCTTTAGGGGTCGATTTATTCGGCAAACCGCAAGTCACTAACTTGAAGAAGATGCCTCATGGTTTGATAGCAGGTGCAACAGGTTCAGGTAAATCTGTCTTTATTAATAGTTTATTAGTTTCTTTGCTGTATAAGGCTAAGCCGTCCGAAGTGAAGTTACTTTTGATCGATCCGAAAGCTGTTGAAATGGCACCGTATCAAAACATCCCTCATTTGCTGGCACCAGTCGTATCAGATCCAAAATCGGCTGCTGCTGCATTAAAATGGGTAGTTAAAGAAATGGACGAGCGTTATGAACGTTTAGCGGCTAGTGGAGCACGGAATATCGATAGTTTCAATGAGAAGGCCATGGCTGCAGGTGATTATGGTTTGAAGATGCCATATATTGTGATCGTGATCGACGAGTTGGCGGATCTTATGATGGTCGCAGCTTCAGAAGTCCAAGATTACATCGCACGGATCACTGCTAAGGCTCGTGCTGCTGGGATCCACTTGTTGATCGCAACTCAGCGTCCAAGTGTTGATGTTGTTACTGGGACCATTAAAAACAATATTCCGACTCGAGTGGCCTTCATGGTCGCTAGTCAGGTAGACTCGCGGACGATCTTGGATTCTGCCGGAGCCGAGCGCTTACTTGGCAAAGGCGATATGCTTTACTTAGGTAATGGTGCTGGTCAGCCGATCCGCTTGCAAGGAACGTTTATTGACGAAGAAGTTGATCGGATCACTGACTTTGTCAGAAAGCAAGGTCAGCCGAACTTTGCCTTTGATCCTGACGGTCTCAAAGAAGAGGCGATCCAATCAGAAAATGAGGATGAGTTAATGCCTCAAGTGTTGGATTATATTGTTAACGAGGAGGCAGTTTCAACTTCCAAATTACAGCGGGTCTTTTCCATAGGCTATAATCGTGCTGCAAGTATTGTAGAGGAACTTGAAGCCAAGAGATATATTTCTGAAGCCAAGGGATCCAAGCCTCGTGATGTTTTCTTAACGCCTGAGGGTCTGGTTAAATTAAGAGAAAGTTAATTTTTTTAAGTTTTAGAATTTAGATACATTTCCTCGCGGATATGATAGACTGATAGAAGTGGAAAATAGAAAAGAGGATATTTGTAATGAATATGGATACTACCTATTTTTTCGTTGGTATTAAAGGAACGGGTATGAGTGCCCTCGCATTGATCTTACATGACAAGGGATACCAAGTTATTGGCTCAGATATTGATAAATATACGTTTACCCAACGGGGATTAGAACAAGAAGGGATCGATATCCTTCCTTTTGACAGCAAGAATATTAAACCTGGCATGACTATCGTGGCTGGGAATGCTTTCGATGATGACCAGGTTGAGATCGCGGAAGCTAAAAAAATTGGGCTTGAAGTTCTAACTTATCCAGAAGTTGTCGAAATGCTAGTGACAGAAACAACTGGGATCGCTGTTGCAGGTGCCCATGGCAAAACAAGCACTACAGGACTTTTGTCACATGTTTTAAGTAGTGTAGCTCCGACTAGTTACTTAGTTGGGGACGGGACAGGCAAAGGAACACCCGATGCGCGCTTTTTTGTCTTTGAGGCTGATGAGTATCGGCGCCATTTTGCTGCCTATCACCCGGATTATACGGTTATGACCAATATTGATTTTGATCATCCAGACTACTTTACTGGTATCGATGATGTTTGCGCTGCTTTTCAAACTTTGGCAGACCAAACAAATAAAGCGATATTTGCTTGGGGTGGAGACAAAAATCTGCGTAAGTTAAAATCTGATCTCCCTGTTTATTATTACGGGGTCGAAGATGATAATGATTTTCAAGCTAAAAACATCAAACGTTCAACTAGCGGTTCTACCTTCGATGTTTATTTCAGAGGAGAGTCTTTAGGCACATACGAGATCCATATGTTTGGCGAGCACAATATTTTAAACAGTTTAGCAGTGATCGCTGTTGCTTACATTGAAGCAATTGATCAACGTGATGTTCAGGAACATTTATTGACCTTTGCAGGTGTCAAGCGCCGCTTTACTGAAAAAAAGGTCGAGGATATGATAATTATTGATGATTATGCTCATCATCCTCATGAAATCAAAGCTACGATCGATGCTGCGCGGCAACAATATCCCAATAAACAGATCATCGCTGTTTTTCAACCGCATACTTTCAGTCGCACAATTGCGTTGATGGATGAGTTTGCTGAAGCGTTAAATTTGGCAGATAAGGTTTACTTGACTGAAATTTTCAGTTCGATCCGTGAGACGAATGGTAGTGTTTCAGCGGCTGATCTAGGTGAAAAAAGCACAAAAGGCGGAGAAATACTGAGTGTTGAAAACATGTCGCCGCTGTTAGATTACCATGATGGAGTTGTGGTATTTATGGGCGCTGGGGACATTCAAAAGTATGAAATTGCTTATGAGCGACTGCTAAGTGAAGTTAAGCTACGTAAAAACTAGATCTCGCGCGGTTGATCCTTATTATTGAAATTGTATTTAAACATAAGCAGCATTAAGGTCGTCTGAAAGGACGACCTTTTTTGGAACATCAAAATTGCTTGTGATTTATTCATATGGTATGATAATTCCATTGAAGATCATTAAAGGATCATAATCGATAAAAAATTAAGAGAGGACGATCAAATGAATAATTCTAATCAAACTTATGCAGCTGGAGAAGGCGGCTTAAACCGTTTCTTCACTAAAATGTATGGCTTTATGGCAGGGGCAGTCGCTTTTTCAGCATTGATTGCATATCTCTGTGCGACTACTTTTCAGATGAGCGTTTTGAACTTTTTTGGAACTCACCGCTTTGCTTTTTTTGCACTATTTGCAATTCAGTTAGTTATGGTTTTTGGAGTTTCGTTTAAGCCGGGACGTTCGGCAGTTTCTAGCATTGTTATGCTATTTGCATTTGCTGGGATCGAGGGCTTGTTTTTAAGTACCATTTTGATGGTTTATGATATTTCGCATGTGGCAATGGCTTTTGTTGCTGCAGCGACTGAGTTTGTTGTTTTGGCTATTTTTGGAGCAACAACTAAGAAAGATCTTTCTGGTTTTGGTAAACAGGCTTTGGCAGCTTTGATTGCTTTGATCTTGGTTACTTTTATTAATATTTTCTTGCAAAGTCCAATGATTAGTTATATCTTTTCATTTGTCGGCGTTATTATTTTTACGATCCTAACTGCCTGGGATTCTCAAAACTTTAAAAATATGTATTTACAGTTTGGTGATCAAGTGAACACAACTTCGTTGGCCGTTTCAGGTGCTTTACAGTTGTACCTTGATTTTATCAATATCTTTATCCAACTATTAACTATTTTTTCTGGTGGCAGCAGTCGAGACTAATTATTAGAAAAGTCAAACTAAAAGATACCTAGCAAATTTGCGGGTATCTTTTTTTGAAGTTTTTAATTCAAGAAATTGTGCCAAACAATAGAGAGTCTGCTTCGAAATCAGCAGTGATTTTTGGTAGAATAGTATCAGTAATATTAAATTAGAGGAGAATAATAATGACCAAACAAGAAGATACACTTTTATTAGTTGATGGTAATAGCGTGGCTTTTCGTGCTTTTTTTGCTTTACAAAATGTCGGCAGCTTTACAAACCACGATGGTCTACATACTAATGCTATTTATGTTTTTAAAAAGATCCTTGATAATATTTTGAAAAAGTATTCTCCTACTAACGTTTTGGTGGCTTTCGATGCTGGCAAAACAACTTTCAGAACAAAAAAATATTCTGATTATAAAGCAGGTCGAGCTAAAACACCTGGAGAACTCAGTGAACAATTTCCGTATTTGAAGAAAATGTTGGCAGCATATGGAATCAAAGATTATGAATTGGCTGATTACGAAGCTGATGATATTATCGGGACTTTATCCCGCCAAGGACAAGCAGAGGGGTATCGTGTCGTCGTTGTCACTGGGGACCGTGACTTGACTCAATTGACGACTGATAAAACGACTGTCGCTGTGACACAAAAAGGCTTTAGCGAGGTCGAAGAATATACTCCTGATCATGTTAAGGAAAAATATGGTTTAGAACCTAAGCAAATTATCGATATGAAAGGCTTAGCTGGAGATAATTCGGATAATTATCCAGGTGTGACTAAAGTCGGTGAAAAAACGGCTATTAAACTATTGAAGCAATATACTAGCGTTGAAGGTATCTACGAACATATTGACGAAATGAAGCAGTCTAAAATGAAGGAACATCTGATCGAGGACAAAGAAACTGCACTGCTATGTAAAGACTTAGCCACGATCAAAACAGATGCGCCTTTGACGATCAAATTAATTGATACAAAGCGACAAGAAATGAATGAAACAGACTTGCACTCCTTGTATGAAGAACTTGATTTTAAGAGCTTTTTAAAGGACTTGACTGGCGAGGATCCGGATGAACAAAAGGCATTCGATAAACTTGCAGTGACAATGTTAACTCAGAAAAACTTGGATAAAGTCCCTGCAAAAATTAAAGAACCAGTTGTCTTTTATTTGGAAATGGACGGCAAAAATTATCATAATGCTCCCTTTGTTGGCTTTGTTTTCAAGATCGCGGATCAATATTATGGTGCTAGAGATGTTGAATTATTAAAACAAGCGCCACTGAAGCAAATATTGACCGATCCGGCTATTAAGCTTGATGTTTTTGATTGTAAGAGAACTTTTGTTGGTTTGAATCGTCTGGGAATTACAATGACCAATGTCGATTTTGATTTGCTGTTAGTGTCTTATTTATTGAATAACACTGAAAATAGTGATGATCTTGGTGAATTGGCTAGTCTTCACGGATTTGATCAAGTCAAAACCGATGAACAATTTTATGGTAAGGGTGCTAAACGGGAGATTCCAGCTGAAGATGAACAATTATTTGCTCATTTGAGTCATAAGGTCTTTGCGATAGCAACTTTAAAAGAACCACTTTTCACTGAATTGAAGAATAACCAGCAACAAAATCTATATGATGAAATGGAATTACCGTTGGCACAAGTTTTGGCAAAAATGGAAATTGCTGGTATTTCTGTAGATACTGAACGCTTGGAGCAAATGAAAAGTGAATTTAAAGAACGTTTGTCTGAATTAAAACAGGATATCTATAATGAAGCTGGTGAAGAATTTAATATTAATTCACCAAAGCAATTGGGGCACATACTATTTGAAAAATTAGAATTGCCAGTGATCAAAAAAACTAAAACTGGTTATTCTACTGCAGTCAGTGTGTTAGAAAAATTGCGTGGAATGTCACCGATCGTTGATAATATTTTGACATATCGGCAGATTTCTAAATTGCAATCAACGTATATCGAAGGTTTGCTAAAGGTCGTTTTCAAGGAAGATCAAAAAGTTCATACTCGCTATACGCAGACTTTGACAGCAACCGGACGTTTGTCTTCAGTTGACCCTAATTTGCAAAATATTCCAGTCCGTTTGGAAGAAGGACGTAAGATCAGACAGGCTTTTTTACCGAGTCGTGCGGGTTGGCAGATTTTTTCTGCTGATTACTCGCAGATCGAGCTTCGTGTTTTAGCACATATTGCTGGTGATGAGCATATGCAAGAAGCCTTTAAAGAAGATCGCGATATTCACGCTAATACCGCCATGCAGATCTTTGGTCTTGACAGCGAAGACGAAGTTACCCCAAATATTCGTCGCCAGGCTAAAGCCGTCAATTTCGGCATAGTATATGGGATCAGTGACTATGGTTTGTCGCAAAACATCGGGATCACACGTAAACAGGCCAAACAATTTATTGACACTTATTTTGAAAAGTTTCCTGGGGTCAAAAAATACATGGATGAAATCGTTGAGCACGCGCGTGAAGAAGGTTACGTAGAGACGATTTTCCATCGACGTCGTTATTTGCCAGACATCAAAAATAAAAATTATAATATTCGTTCCTTTGCTGAACGGACGGCGATGAATAGTCCGATCCAAGGCAGTGCTGCGGATATCATCAAAGTCGCGATGATCAACATGGATAAAAAGTTAGCTGAAAAGAAGATGCAGGCTAAAATGTTACTGCAAGTCCATGATGAGTTGATTTTTGAAGTCCCAGACGAAGAATTGACCGATTTCGAGGAACTGGTCAAAAGTGTTATGGATTCAGCTGTTGATTTAAATGTTCCACTCAAAGTGGAATGTGCCCATGGCAAAACATGGTTTAGTGCAAAATAAAAAAGATATTTACCAGCTGACAAATTTTTTGTTTATTAGTTCAGCTGTGTTGACCGTGAGACCGAACAAATTTTGCCCGGTCTCACGGCTTTTAAAATGATAGTATATAAATAAGGAGTTTATTTCTCCTTGTGATAATTAAAAAGAGAGTAGTTGGTGGAAAAATGCCTGAGTTACCAGAAGTTGAAACAGTTAGACGGGGGTTAAGTGAACTTGTCACCGATAAACAGATCACTGGCATTGAGTTGCTTTATCCTAAGATCATTCAAGGAGACCCGCAAGAATTTATCAAAGAGTTGACCGGCAAGAAATTTGAAAAAATCGATCGTCGGGGGAAGTACCTGCTTTTTCGCTTTTCCGGAGAACTGACGATGGTTTCTCATTTGCGGATGGAAGGTAAATATTCAGTTAAAAGTAGTGAAATGCCACTTGATAAGCATACGCATGTTGTGTTTGATTTAGATGATGGGACCCAGTTAAGATACAATGATGTGCGTAAATTCGGCCGCATGCACTTGGTCAAGACCGGTACAGAAGATGATCTGGCTGCGTTAAAAAAATTGGGACCAGAACCCACTCCAGAGACGTTTTTAGTCGATGAGTTTTATCAAGAACTTCAAAAGAAAAAGAAAGTTATTAAAACCGCGTTACTTGATCAGACGATCGTTGCTGGATTAGGAAATATTTATGTCGATGAGGTCTTATGGATGACTAAGATCCATCCTGAAACAAAATGCTTTGAAATTACTCATGAACAAACACAAAAATTGCATGATAATATCATCCTGGAATTGAATCGTGCGATCAAAGCTCATGGAACAACAGTCTTTACCTTTGCTGGGGCTAATGCTGAAATTGGTTCATTCCAAAATCAGTTAAATGTTTATGGTAAAAAAGGCGAACCTTGTGCGAGGTGTCAGACGCCGATCGAAAAGATCGTGGTTGGACAACGCGGCACACATTTTTGCCCGCACTGTCAAAAGCTGATCTCGGTTGCCAGTTAATGGTTTGAGCAATTATTTTTGGATTGTGATAAACTGTGATGTTCTTCGGGGCAACAAGAGTTTATTAAATAATAGCTGCTTAACGTGAAAAGTTTGTTTGCTGCGCCTTTTATGATAAAATCATTTTGAGTGATAAGCTAATTAAAGTAGTCTCAGAACGGATAATTTGAATTTAATTGAGGTGGAAATTATGATGTGTCCACATTGTCATCATAACAGTTCACGTGTTGTCGATAGTCGGCCGGCAGATAATGGGCATGCTATTAGACGGCGCAGAGAATGTGAAAATTGCGGGTATCGTTTTACAACTTTCGAGCGAATTGAAGTTACCCCGCTTTTGGTGATCAAGAAAAATGGAAACAGGGAAGAGTTCGATCGTGATAAGATCTTACGAGGTATCATGCGAGCTGCTGAAAAAAGACCAGTCGGAATGGACAAGATCACCAGCATCGTTGATGATGTTGAAAGTAAGGTCCGCGCTTTGGGTGGAACAGAGGTTTCGACTCAATTGATCGGTAAGTATGTGATGGATGAATTAGTAGATGTTGATGATGTTGCCTATATCCGTTTTGCAAGTGTCTATCGTGAATTTAAAGATATGGGTGCTTTTGTTAATGAATTAAATGAATTGATGGGTCGAAGTCAAGATGACGAGCACGCTTTAGATGACGACGACCATAAAGAGTAATAATTAAGTAAGAGGGGAAGATATGGTTACTGAAAATTTGAAGAATGTTTCCCCAAAAGATGGTTTTGTTGTGGTTCAAGAAAGTGGTCCTAGTGATAAAGAATTACATGGACTTTTAGACCTGTATGTTCCGATCATGGGTTCTAACGCTTATGGACTCTATGTGCTTTTAAGTCGATATGGCAAGCCGCGTCCGGACCTAGTCAAAAGGTCAATGAATAAAGAACTTTTGGTAGGTTTATCTTTAGGAATGAGAGATTTTTTGGAGGTGCGGGAAAAATTAGAGGCATTAGGTCTATTACGAACTTTTGAAAAAAATGATCGATTAGGTAAATTATCCTTATATTTTATTCAGCGACCTTTAGTGGGTGAGAACTTTTTCAACGATGACTTACTCAGTACGTTATTGTTGGAAACTATTGGTCAAGGAGCTTTTCGAAAATTACAGGAAAAGTATTGTCCACCTAAATTTAATATAGAAGGCAGCACGGAAGTTACTAAGTCATTTTTAGATGTCTTTCCGATCCGCCAAAGTGCTTTAATGAAAAGCGCCGCTTCTAAACAAGTTCAGCCGCTTGAAAAAAAGCAGCAGCAATTGATCGACCAAAATGAAACTGATTTAGATGTAAAATTTTTCAGACAATTATTGGAAAGGTCGTTTGTGCCTGAAGAAGAGGTCTTTAAGAACATGGATGCAGTCCAGACGATCCATCTTTTGTATGGTTTAGATGAGATGCAGTTGGTTCGTTTGTTAGAAGAAGCAATTGACATTAGCAGCAATAAGCTCAACGTCAAATATTTTAAAATGTTGGCACATAATTCTTTTGATTATCAAATGAAAACAACAAGTTCTGCTAAAGGGGCTGCTTTTAGTCCCCAAGCTGAAAATACAAGTACTAGCTCAGACCCTGCTGATGCGCAACTGCTAGAATTTTGCAGGTCTTTGGCTCCAATGGAGTTTTTACAAGCTATCAAAGATGAAACGGGTGCCTTATTAACTAGTTCTGAAAAATATATGGTTTCAAATTTAGTTCAACAGCAAATATTGCCTAATGAGGTGATCAACGTGTTGATCCATTATATTTTAAGCGACCGCGGAAATGCTAGCATGAATCAAAATTATTTTGAAACAACAGCTGCTACTTGGTCGAAAAATGGTGTTAAAACTGCTGAACAGGCCATGTCTGAGGTCCGAAAAGTCGTACAGGAAGGCGCAAAAAAGCACCAGAAATACGGTAATAAGAAGAAAAATTATCGTCAAGGTCGTGCAGTTGTTCAAAAAGAGCAGTTACCTGAGTGGGCTCAAAATGACTATAAACAACCCGAAACAACTAAAGATCAAAGCAGCAAAAAGGCTGATCTCCAAGCACAGATCAAGCGACGTTTGGCAGAGATCAAGAATGACAATTAATTAAAGTTCAGTAGAAATGGGGGTGAGGTGATGGAAAGTCTTAGCCAGATCCTTGCAGAACAGTTAAAAGATAATAAATGGGGACCTCGTTATCAGAAGTTGATCACCGCAGCTGAAAGAGATCCTGATGTGGTGGAATTTTTGAAGCAGCACCAAGGTGAATTAACTAAAGATGACATTATTAGAAGTGCCAGCAAGTTATATGAGTTTGTTAACTTTAAAAGCCAGTTAGCGGCTGGTGAAAAAACTTTTATGCCTGGATATTATCCATACTTGACCTTGAGTAATCACCATATCGAGGTCACATATACTCCTACTAAAGAATTTGTTGCTAAACAAAAACAAAAAGAGATCAAGCAGCGGGTCAAGGTCATTAGTTTGCCAAAATCGATTCGAAATGCTGAGTTATCCGAGTACACTCCTGATGGCAGAGAAGAGATCTTAGATGCGGCTTTACGTTTTTTTCAAGAATTTCAAAAGTCACCGCATGAGTTTCATAAGGGCATGTATTTAGAAGGAAGCTTTGGAGTAGGTAAAACATATCTGCTAGGGGCTTTAGCCAATGCACTGGCTGAAAAGGGATATAGTACGACACTTGTTCATTTTCCATCCTTTGCGGTGAAAATGAAAAGTTCGATCAGCAGTAATTCAACCGGAGAATTGATCGATTCTGTGAAAAAAGCACCACTCTTGATGTTAGATGACATCGGAGCAGATCAGATGAGCAGTTGGTTCCGTGATGATGTTTTGGGTGTGATCTTACAATATCGGATGCAAGAAGAATTGCCTACATTTTTCAGTTCAAATCTCTCGTTACAGCAACTAGAAGAGGAATACTTGACTGTTAACAGCAGAGGAGAAGCTGAACCGTTGAAGGCTAAACGTATTATGGAACGGCTCCGTTTTTTGGCCGATGACTATCATGTTGTTGGACGAAATCGGAGAAATTGAAAAAAATTTTAAAATGCTCTTGTTAGTTTAGTATTTTAGTGTTTTAATATAATTAAATTGTGTGAAAGACATGGACCCAATTTTCAGGGAGAGAAGTCGTGACTGAAAACTTCTCACATTAACGGTTTACCACTTTCATGAAAAGCTTAATTAAAAGTTAGGCCGGATGGTTTCCGTTAACGACCTTGAATAAGGAACTCATGTCTGCGCGTGAGTTCGAATATGGGTGGAACCACGTTAAAAACGTCCCTGTCGTTATTAAACGACAGGGCTTTTTTTATACAAAATTTAGGAGGAAAATTTATGTCACAAATCAATCTTACTTTTCCAGATGGCAGTGTTAAACAATTTGACAGCGGAGTAACTGTTAAAGATGTTGCTGATTCGATCAGCATTAGTTTAGGTAAAAAAGCTGTTGCCGGTAAATTTAACGATGTTGCTGTTGATCTTCGCCAAGAATTAAACCAAGACGGAGTGATCGAGATCGCTACTAAAGATTCTGCTGAAGGGATCAATGTTTTATGGCAAACAGCTGCATTGATCTTGAATAAAGTTTTGGTAGACAAGTATCCTGAGATGAACTTCGGTGAAGCACATGTTGATGAACATGGCTTTTATCTGGATACTGAAAAGCCAGGACAAACACAAGTTGCAGAAACAGATTTTGACGACCTGACTGCTGCCATGAATCAAATCGTTCTTGCTAATGATTCGATCGAGTTAACTTCGATCAGTCAGCAAGAAGCTCTGAAAAATGCAGGTGACGATCCATATCAAAAGCAACTAGTTGCTGAATTAGCTCAGGATGGTCAAGTAGCAGTTTATCGTTTGGGCGACTTTGTTTCCTTAGCTTTTGCACCTGTTTTGTCATCAACTGGCAAGGTCAAGATCTTTAAGCTTTTATCAGTGGCTGGTGCTTATTGGAAGGGCGCTTCAAGTAATCCAATGCTGCAACGGATCTACGGGACAGCTTTTTATAAGCAAAAAGACCTTGATGCTGAGCTTGCTAGAAGGCAAGAAGCTCATGAACGTGACCACCGTGTGATCGGTAATCAGCTTGATATTTTCTTTGTTGACCCTAAAGTTGGTGCTGGGTTGCCTTATTGGATGCCAAATGGCGCCACGATCAGACGGACATTGGAACGTTATATCATTGACAAGGAATTAGCTGCAGGCTACGAGCATGTGTATACTCCTGTTTTGGCAAATGTTGATCTTTATAAGCAGTCTGGACATTGGGATCATTATCGTGAAGATATGTTCCCGCCAATGGATATGGGTGATGGTGAATTCTTGGAACTACGTCCAATGAACTGTCCTTCTCATGTCCAGGTTTATAACCACCATAAACGTTCATATCGTGAGTTACCATTGCGCTTAGCAGAATTAGGTATGATGCATCGTTATGAAAAATCTGGTGCTTTGACAGGTCTGCAACGTGTACGTGAAATGACTTTGAATGATGGGCACACGTTCGTTGCACCTGATCAGATCGAAGATGAGTTCAAGAAGATTCTTGATTTGATGATCGATGTATACAGTGATTTTGATATTCATGATTATCGTTTCCGCCTGAGTTATCGTGATCCAGAAAATACTGAAAAATATTTTGACGATGATGAAATGTGGAATAAATCACAAAAGATGCTGAAAGCAGCGATGGACGACATGGGCTTAGACTATTACGAAGCTGAAGGGGAAGCTGCTTTCTACGGTCCAAAGCTTGATGTTCAAACTAAGACTGCTCTGGGTGGAGAAGAAACACTATCAACGATCCAATTAGACTTCTTGTTACCAGAACGTTTTGACTTGAAGTATGTTGGTGCTGATGGCGAAGATCATCGACCAGTTATGATCCACCGTGGTGTTATCTCTACTATGGAAAGATTTACTGCATACTTGATCGAAATGTATAAGGGTGCTTTCCCAACATGGTTGGCTCCAAAACAAGTTGAAATGATCCCTGTTAAAAATGAATTGCATATGGAATATGCAAAACAATTGCAGAGCCGTTTGCTTGCACACCATATTAGGATCGATATCGATGATCGTAATGAAAAGATGGGGTATAAGATCCGTCAAGCTCAGGTCAACAAGATCCCATATACCTTAGTCCTTGGTGATCATGAAGTTGCTGATCAAACAGTCACAGTCAGAAAGTATGGTCAAAAAGATACTGAAACTATGCCTTTTGACGATTTTGTAACTTTATTGAACCATGATATTGAAACATATAGTCGCAAAAACTAATTGACAAACTACAATAGAATTGGTATCATATTGTAGTTGAGAAAAAAGCAGAAGCACCCGCTTCTCGCCTAGGGGATCAGGATCCTCGGGCAGAATTACGAAATAACCTCACTGTAACGTGAGGAGTAGTGGGTGTTGAAAAACACTCACTTTTTTTCTGCTTACTCTTCTGAAATTTTTTGGAGGTGAAATATCATAGCAGTAGACAAGATAGTTAACGATGGTATCCGCGCACGCGAAGTTCGCTTGATCGGTAAAGATGGGGCTCAACTTGGGGTCAAGTCTAAAAAGGATGCTTTGGTTTTGGCCGAACAGGCCGAGTTAGATTTGGTACTTGTAGCACCAAAGGCTAAACCACCAGTTGCCAAAATTATGGATTATGGTAAATATCGTTTTGAATTACAAAAGAAACAGCGTGAGGCTCGTAAGAAGCAAAAAGTCATTAATATTAAAGAAGTTCGTTTAAGTCCTACGATCGATACGAATGACTTTAATACTAAGGTCAAAAATGCACGTAAGTTCTTGGGTAAGGGCGATAAGGTCAAAGTATCTATTCGTTTTAGAGGACGTGCGATCACGCATAAAGATATTGGCCGTGAAGTCTTGAATAATTTTGCAAAAGAAACAGAAGACATTGCTTCTGTTCAATCAAAACCAAAAATGGATGGTCGCAGTATGTTCTTAATGCTTGCACCATTAGCCGAAAAATAGGCTGGTAATTTAGGAGGAAAATGTATTATGCCAAAACAAAAAACACATCGCGCATCTGCAAAGCGCTTTAAGAAAACAGCGAATGGTGGTTTGAAGCGTTCACATGCTTATACATCACACCGTTTTCACGGCAAGACTAAGAAGCAACGCCGTCAATTAGCTAAGGCAGGTATGGTAGATTCCACAGATATGAGCCGTATCAAGCAAATGCTATCACAAATGAAATAATCATTTGTCAGTTGAAATCTACAAGCAAGGTATATTGCCTTTGCTAACAAGTTTTATTTGCCCTCTTTAAAGAGGGATGATCCAAGCTTAAACTTGGATGATTAATAAGGAGGAATTCACATGTCACGTGTTAAAGGCGGCACAGTTACGCGTCAGCGTCGTAAAAAAATGTTAAAATTAGCTAAAGGTTACCGTGGTTCAAAACATACACAGTTTAAGGTAGCTAAGCAACAAGTTATGAAAGGTCAACAATATGCTTTCCGTGATCGTCGGAAGAACAAATCTAATTTCCGTAAATTATGGATCGCTCGTATCAATGCAGCAGCTCGTACAAATGATATTAGTTACAGTAAATTGATGCATGGTTTGAAGGTTGCTGAAATTGATGTAAACCGTAAGATGCTTGCTGATATAGCAATCAACGACCCTGAAGCATTTTCTGTAGTGGTTGACCAAGCTAAAAAAGCTTTGGCAAAATAATCTTTTAGATAACGTGGGCTGAGACAAAACATTGGTTTTGCTTCAGCTTTTTTTACATATTAGGCGTGTACACATATTATGTGGGCAAGATCCGCTTAATAATGTGTATAGTTATTTTTACATTAACTGGATTTTTTGTTGCCTAATTTTTGCTAAAAATTGCAAAAATAATCTATAATTAAGTTATTGAGAAAATGGGAGAGTTATAGTATATGCTTGTAGATTTTAGACCGACATGGATGTTGGAATCGATTTATGATCTAACTCCAAAAGAAATTCGTGAACATGATATTCAGTTGATTTTAACTGATCTTGACAATACTTTGATTGCTTGGAACAATCCAAATGGGACACCTCAGCTGCGCGAATGGCTAGCACTTATGGATGAGGCACAGATCCCTGTGGTAGTGGTGACCAACAATAGCGCCAAAAGAGCAGCTCGTGCATTGAAAGAATTACAGTTGCCTTTTATTTCGCGAGCTTTAAAACCACTGAACCGCGGTATCAATATTGCAAAGAAAGAATACCGGGTCAATTCTTCGCAGATCGTTTTAGTAGGAGATCAGTTGCTGACAGATGTTGCTGCTGCTAATAATGCCCGGATCAAGAGTATTTTGGTTAAACCGTTGGTGAACACAGATGCCTGGAATACTAAGTTTAATCGAGCCGTTGAAAAGTCTGTCAAGAAACAATTATTGAAAAAAGGATATTTAAAAAGAACATGGGGGCATTCACTGAATGGATGAGAATAACGAAGAGCTTTATTGTATTGGCTGTGGAGCAAAGATCCAATCAGATGACCCGAAACAACCGGGTTATACACCTGTTTCCGCAATAAAAAAAGGCCTAGAAAATGATGAGTTATATTGTCAGCGTTGTTTCCGCTTGCGTCACTATAATGAAGTCAGTGATGTTTCTTTGACTGATGATGATTTTTTGGCTTTATTAAATCAAATTGGCAGTGCGGATGCTTTGATCGTCAATGTTATTGATGTTTTTGATTTTAACGGTTCTTTGATCCCGGGCATTCACCGCTTTGTCGGTAATAATCCAGTATTGATGGTGGCTAATAAGGAAGATCTGCTGCCACGCTCGTTAAAACGGTCGAAGTTAAAAGATTGGGTCCGTCAACGTGCTAATGCAGAAGGTATCCATCCGGTCGATGTGATCATGACCAGTGCAACTAAGCAACATGCTTTAGAAGAATTATTAAAGGCAATTGAAAAGTATCGTGAGGGTCGCGATGTTTATGTGGTTGGAGTAACTAATGTCGGTAAATCGACATTAATCAATCAGATCATCAAACGAAGTACAGGAATGCAGGATCTGATCACGACCTCGAGTTTCCCTGGGACGACTTTAGACAAGATCGAGATCCCTTTGGACGATGGTAGAATGATAGTTGACACACCGGGGATCATTCATAAAGATCAAATGGCCCATTATTTGTCAGCTAAAGAACTTCGCTTGGCAACGCCGCAAAAAGAGATCAGACCTAAGGTTTACCAGTTGGCTGGTGGACAGACATTGTTTTTTGGCGGGTTGGCGCGTTTTGACCTGATCACAGGTCCGTCAACGCGTAATGGTGTTGTTGTTTATATGGAAAATAACCTGCAGGTCCATCGCACTAAGTTGGAAAAAGCTGATGCATTTTTTGTACGACATCAAGGAGAATTGTTACAACCGCCGACAACTGGTGAATTATCTGATTTTCCGCCGATGGAACGTTTTGAATTTAAAGTTCGCGAGAAAAGTGATATTGTTTTTGAAGGTTTGGGCTGGGTAACAGTCAAAAGTGGTTCGATCGTTGCTGGCTATGCACCTAAAGGTGTAGGAGTTTTACGCAGAAAAGCAATGATTTAAATAAAGCAAGAGGTAATTAACTAAATTTATAGTTGAGTAGTATTTAATGATCAAGGAGAGAGTTAATGACATTACGAGGAAAACAAAAACGCTTTTTAAGAAGTCAGGCGCATGATCTACGGCCACTTTTTCAGATCGGAAAAGATGGGTTAAGTGAGAATTGGTTGATAAACGTTAAAGCCGCTATAGAAAAGCGTGAACTACTAAAGGTTTCTATTTTACAAAATTCACTTGTTGATGAAGATGAAGTGATCGAATTTGTTGAAAATAATAGTTCAATTCAAGTCGTACAAAAAATTGGGCATGTCCTGGTTTTGTACAAGAAGGCATCCGATAAAGAGAATCGGGTTATTTCGACTGAGGTTGAAGCTATTTAGTTTTGGAGGTCAGTAGGTTGGAAATGAGTACAGTTGAGATCCCTAGGGTCAAAATTATGCCAGAAGTTATGTTTGGCGCTCAAAGAAAACGGATCGGGTTGATGGGTGGAACTTTCAATCCATTGCATAATGGTCATTTGGTCGTAGCGGAACAAGTTTTAAGTCAGTTGGGGTTAGATAAGATAGTATTTTTACCTGATAATTTGCCTCCGCATGTTGATAAGAAAGAGGCTATTTCTGCTAAAGATCGCGTGACTATGGTTCGCTTGGGGGTCGCTGACAATGAAAACTTTGAACTGAATACACTTGAAGTTGACCGTGGGGGTGTTAGTTATACCTATGACACGATCAAAGAACTACAAGCACGACATCCAGAAGCAGACTATTATTTCATTGTTGGCGGTGATATGGTCGAATACTTGCCTAAGTGGAATAAAATCGAGCAGTTGGTTAAAATGGTGAAGTTTGTGGGCGTGAAACGAACTGGTGCCAAGACACATAGTCAATATCCGATCTTGTGGGTCGATGTTCCGACGATCGATATTAGTTCAACTTTGATCAGAAGTAAAATCAAACAAGGTTGTTCGATCAAATATTTGGTACCAGATATTGTGGCGGAGTATATAAAAAAAGAGGGCTTATATCGTGAATAAAATTGAGTATTCTGGAGAGTTTTTTTCTGGAACGCGGGCAGAACTGGTCGCAGCTGTTAAGCAGAGTTTGAGTGAACATCGGTTTCAACACGTTTTACGTGTCGAACAGGCCGCAATTAAGTTGGCTAAATTAAATGATGTTTCCACAGAAAAAGCTAGTATCGCTGCCTTGACACATGATTATTCTAAGGAACGCAGTGACAGTGAATTTAAGGAAACGATCAAGAAGTATTCGATGGATCCAGACCTATTGAACTGGGGTAATTTTATTTGGCATGGTGTTGTTGGAGCACAAATTGTTTCGCATGAATTAGGGATCACTGATCCTGAAATTTTAAATGCTATTTCCCGCCATACGGTCGGTGCACCTAAAATGACAAAACTTGACCAGCTGATCTATGTAGCGGATTTTGTTGAAGATGGGCGTGATTTTCCAGATGCTCAGATTGCGAGAAGTTTGGCTTATGCTGATTTACAAGCTGCGGTTATCTTTGAAACTAAGCATACTTTGCAATATTTAATGAGTTCAAATAAGACGATCTATCCAGCAGCTATCCAGACATATAATGCTTGGGTCGCAGGTCATTAGAAAGTATAATAGACAGATCAAGAAAAGATTTAAAGGAGACTATTAATGGACAGTAAAGAATTATTGAAGGTAGTTGTAGAAGCAGCTGATAATAAGCGGGCCGAAAATGTCACAGCACTGGATGTAGATGGTGTTAGTTTGTTGGCAGATTACTTTGTGATCATGGATGCTAGTTCACAACGTCAGGTTAAGGCTATCGCGGAAAATATTGAAGAGGAAGTCGAAAAAGCCGGCTATGATGTTTTAGACATCGAAGGCAAAAACGGCTCCACCTGGGTCTTATTAGACCTCGGAGATATTGTTGTGCACGTTTTCCAAAAAGAAACGCGTGAGTTTTATAATTTGGAAAAATTATGGTCTGATGCCAAAGAAGTCGATGTTTCTGATTGGGTCAAGGCATAATGAACTATACAACTTTTGCTCAGTTATATGATCAACTGATGGATCCAGAAATCTATGAGTCTTGGCTGGAATATTTTAAGCAACGGGTCAGTCCCAATTCTGGAATGGTTTTAGACCTAGGATGTGGTGCTGGGGCCTTGACCATGCAATTAAAAAAAGCCGGTTTTCAAATGGAAGGCCTAGATCTATCTGATGAAATGTTGAGTTTGGCTAGTGAAAGAATGAGTCGGGCAAATGTCTTTTTCCCGGTTTATCAGGCTGATATGACAGATTTAAACGGGCTTGGCCAGTATGCTGTAGTGGTCAGTACACTGGATTCTTTGTGTTACTTGGCGAACTTTGCTGAATTAGGCAAGGTATTCCGTGAAGTATACGCTCATTTAAAAGAACATGGTAAATTTTTATTTGACGTGCATAGTGTTTATCAGATGGAAAAAGTTTTTCCCGACTATATGTATAATTATCAGGACCAAAATGAGGCATTCTTGTGGCATTCATATCCGACTGATGTTTCATATGGGATAGAACATGAATTGACCTTTTTTATTAAAGATCAAGCTACGAAAAATTACCAACGTTTGACTGAACATCATTACGAAAGAACATATCCTTTAGCGAATTATATTGATTTGTTAAAAGAAGTCGGATTTAAAAAAGTCGAGGTTAAGGCAGATTTTGGTCGGTCTTCAGTTAAAAACGATTCTACGAGATGGTTCTTTTGTTGTGACAAGTAAAAGGAGAGATGGCATGGCTGGAGTTGTTGGGGTGGTCGCCGAATACAACCCATTTCATAATGGACATTTGTATCAACTACAGCAAATCAAGCAGGCTTTTCCTGACGATATCATTATCGTGGCTATGAGCGGCAATTTTTTGCAAAGAGGGGAACCAGCTTGCTTGGATAAATGGACTAGGACACAGGAAGCTCTGCAAAACGGCGCAGACCTAGTGGTCGAATTACCGGTATTGGCGTGTGTACAGCCGGCAGATCGTTTTGCTTTTGGAGCAGTTTCATTGTTGTCGGCCTTGGGAGCTGATAAACTAGTCTTTGGAGCAGAACATAGTTCATATGATTTTATGTTTTTTGCTCGTAAGGTTGCTGGAGTCCATGGTGAATTTCATAAGTATGACGAATCCTATGCTCGTTCATTTCAAACCGCCATTAAAAAAGAGCTAGGACATGCTGTAGATCAGCCGAATGATTTGTTGGGTCTGGCCTATGCTAAAGCTAATTATCGTTTAGGTGAGCCTTTGGACCTCTTTCCAGTGCAGCGAGTAGAAACAAGTTATCATGACCAATCGTTGCATAAGGGTGCACAGATCGCAAGTGCTTCAGCTATCCGTAAAAACTTTTCGCTGTCGAAAAAAGCGCAGAAAAAACTTGCACCTTATTTACCGCAAGTTTCGCTAAACGATCTAGTTGAAGGTCCGTTCGTTTCATGGGATGATTTTTGGCCGCTTTTGCGGTATAAGGTGGTCAGCAGCAATTTGGCCGATCTAGGTCAGATCTATGGAATGAGTGAGGGGATAGAATATCGGATTCAAGAACAGACTCAGCGGCTGCCGTTAGATATCAACTTTGATATGTGGGTCAAAAAAGTGAAAACAAAACGTTTTACCTATACTCATCTCGCACGTCTAGCAGTTGCAATACTGCTCAACATTTCTGAGCAAGAAGTTCAAGCATATAATAGTGAGCCATATATTCGGTTGCTCGGTTTTGGAGGCGATGGCCGCAAACAGTTATCTAGGGTTAAAAAGAACTGTCCATTTCCGATTTATTCCCGCGTTTCACAAGACGATAGGAAAGAACAATTGGCGGTCGATTACCGTGCAGGTAAAATTTATCAGCTTTTTAATGGTGTTGAACAAGATGTAAAACGCGCACCCATAGTATTTTAGAGCGGGTGTCAAGGAAAATACATTGACAAAGGATTTTAAGCACTGTATAATCATACGTGTTGCATTGGAGGAAAATAGCATGAAGTGGTCGTACAAACAACTGCAACAGCTCGGTGATGAACCGCTCCAGATCAATGAAATATTTCATTTAGAAAAGGATTTAAAGAGTCGTAGAAGTGATATTTTATCAGTTGCTCCTGTTCATGTTAAAGGTGTGATCGGAGCAGATCGCTTAGGGGCTTACAGTCAATTACAAGTGGATGCAAAACTTGTTTTGCCTTCAACTAGGTCATTGACTCCCGTTAGTCTCGAACTTTCTTTTCTGATCGATGAAAATTATGTTGAGGCAGACAGGACTGATTTTTCAGATTTTTCTGAAGAAGATCTTGTTTTAGTTTTAGATAATGATTTACTTGATTTGGAAAAAGTCATAACTGATAATATTTTGTTACAGATTCCCATGCAGGTTTTAACTGAAGCAGAAAAAAATGCTAGTGATCCTGCTATAGCAGGTCGTGATTGGCAAGTTTTATCTGAGGAACAGTTAAATAAAAAGCAAGAAGATAGTAGTCCAAAAGTTGATCCTAGAATGGAGAAATTAACACATTTTTTTGATGATACTGAAGAGTAGTTGCAAAATTGGCGTGTAAAGGTTACAATTTTTCTTGTTGAATATTTTAAAATTTGAAAAGGAGGTGCTTGTAAAATGGCTGTACCAGCAAGAAAGACTTCTAAGACAAGAAAGAGACTTCGTCGTACTAATTACAAGTTGCAAGTTCCTGGCATGACAGCATGCCCACATTGTGGTGAATTAAGACAAGCTCACCATGTTTGTTCTAGTTGTGGTTACTACGGTGATAAAGAGGTCATCAACGTTAAGTAATAGAAAGTGAATTAATCGTATAGAGGGACCATGGCCCTCAAGACGATTTTACGAAACATCCGAGGATCATTCGATCTTGGATGTTTTTTTGTTACATATATTTTCAATTATTACAGTATTTATCACTGTGGAAATTGAACGAATATGGTAGAATTAAAGATAATTCAGAAAGAGAGGCCTATACTTTATGCAGGTTCATAATGTTGACCTGACTATTAGCGCGGTCAGACCAAATCAATATCCGACGGAGGGTTATCCTGAGATTGCCTTTGCTGGTCGTTCAAACGTCGGCAAATCATCTTTGATCAATGCTTTGATCAACCGAAAGAGTTTCGCTAGAACGTCTAGCCAACCCGGGAAAACACAGACTTTAAATTTTTATGATGTTGAGTCACAGCTTTTTTTTGTTGATGTTCCCGGTTATGGTTATGCCAAGGTATCACAAAAAGAACGGGATAAGTGGGGAGCGATGATCGAAACCTACCTTTCATCTCGTGACCAATTACAAGGCGTTGTGTCCCTGGTAGATGCACGCCATGCCCCAACTAAATTAGATCAGCAAATGGTCAATTTACTACATTATTATGATTTGCCAATATTAGTAGTTGGTACTAAAATCGATAAAGTGAAAAAGAGTAAACGAAATCAATCATATTCTTTGATCAAGAAAACTTTACAGCTTGGTGAAAATGATGAGCTGATTTTGTTTTCAGCCTTAGATAAGACAGGCAAAGACCAAGTTTGGAATTGGATCGAACAAAAGACCAAATAATATGACATCGAAATGAGCGCCTGTTGTTGTCCGCTGTCTGTTTTAATTTTATTTATAAAGGATGGGAAATTCTATGGAGTTTAATGATTATCAGGAAAAAGCAAATCGGACCCTTTATGGTAATGAGCAAGTTTTAACCAATTGTGCGCTTGGTCTTGCTGGAGAAAGCGGTCAGCTGATCGATCTGGTAAAAGATTATACTTTTAAGGGCAAGAAGCTTGACCGGCAAGAAATGATCCACGAGATGGGTGATGTTTTATGGTATCTTTCCCAAATTGCAGAATGGGCCGATATCCTATTTGATGAGGTAGCTCAAGATAACATTGAAACTTTGAATAAACGCTATCCACACGGTTTTTCACCCGCAAAATAGATTGCATAAAGACACTAGTTGTCTGTTGTTTTTTGCCTACACAACTTGATAAAAAATGACGAGTACTTTCAAAGTTGAAAATACCCGTCATTTTTTTAATTTTATTTTTGTTCTTTCTTTTGCTTATCGTTTTGCTTTTTATCTTTAGATAATTCCTCTTTTTTAGGAGTTTTATCTGGTTCGACAGCAAATTTGCTAAATAATTCATCTAAATCAGATTGACGATTGATCTTTAAACTCAATTTAAACAGTCCTTTCACCAAATAATGATCAGTGAGTCCCCGAGACACTCGATTTAAGATCTGCCATCATCTGCCCCACCTTAATTCGAACATAAGCATAGCAGTTTCTGTCTTTTTTTTCAAATAATTTATTCTAATAATGTTTTTGCAAGCTAAATTTGCTAAAATATGCATAAAAAAACTAGTTTATCTTTAAAATATGCAAATTTACCCTTGAAAATGAATTAAAATTGTATTATATTGCATAAATAAACTA